>Ga0315539_1000956_pt1 | contig 21562 bp, 25 predicted proteins | sample SalMarSW160150MG_FD_203097 | JGI IMG/M metagenome (GOLD analysis project Ga0315539, IMG submission 203097) | Salt marsh sediment microbial communities from the Plum Island Ecosystem LTER, Massachusetts, United States - Salt Marsh Sediment SW1601-150 ... | reverse complement strand
GCGGCTCACGGTGCGTCCAGCGGCGCCTGCGGTGCCGCTCTTCCACGCCCCGCGGAAGGGATATTGACTTTTGCAGTTCGCCCCTCTATAATCGAGCCGCCTGAGAGAGACTACGATGGCAGAAGCTCCACGTTCCACGCCCAGAAACAGGCTCCTGGACCCGGTTCTCGGGGCTGCCCTGTTTGGCGGCTCCTTCTTGGTCTACCTGAGCACCCTGGCTCCGTCGGTGGCCACCATCTTCGACGACAGCCTGGAGTTTCAACTGGTCTGCTACCAGCCAGGCATCGCACACCCCTCGGGGTATCCCCTCTACACCCTCCTGGGCAAGCTGTTCACCTTCCTGCCTGTGGGGGACGTGGCCTACCGCGTGAACTTGATGTCCGCTGTCTTCGGGGCCCTGGCGGTGGCGCTCACTTATGCCACCTTGAGGCTGCTCGCCAAACACAGGCTTCCCGCTTTCCTCGGCGCCGCCACCTTCGCCGTATCGCCCGTCTTCTGGTCCCAGGCGGTGATCGCCGAGGTCTATACCCTCAACGCCGTCTTCGTAGCGGGGACGCTCTACCTGCTCCTGGCCTGGGCGCAGGCCAACCGGAGGCAGCCCACAGCGGAAGGCGGCCGGTTGCACAATCCCACCGTGCTGCTTTCTATGCTGGCCCTGGTCTACGGACTGAGCCTCACGCACCATCGAACCATGCTCCTCCTGGCCCCTGCCGCGCTCGTCTTCGTGGTCACCGTGGACCGCGGTCTGTTCACCAGGGGCAGGTTGCTGGTCAAGCTGTCGCTGCTGTTCATAGCTCCCCTGGCGCTGTATCTCTACCTGCCGTGGAGAGGTTTGACCACCTCCTCACTCAACGGAGTCTACCAGAACACGCTCTTTGGGTTTCTCTCCTACGTCGCTGCGGGATCGTATGGCATCTTCCTCACCGACAACCCCCTGGCCCAGAGCCGGGACCTGGCCTTCTACGCCACCCTGCTACGCGACCAGTACACCTGGGTGGGGATGGTCCTGGCCGGTGCGGGCCTGGTCTGCTCTCTTCGGAAGTGGAGAGTGGCCGTCCTGCTCTTCCTGTTCGCCTTGACCACCATCGTCTTTGCCTTCGGCTATCGAGTTCCCGACATCGAGGTGTTCCTCATTCCCCTGTTCCTGGTCTGCGCGTTGTGGATCGCCATGGGCTTCGCCGTCCTGTGGGAGATGGCTCTCGCCCTCGTGCGCAGGGTCAAAAAGCGGGAATCCACCACGCTCCAAACCGGTCTGTACGCCTGCCTCCTGGCAGGTGGTGCCCTCTTGCCCCTCTTCCTGTGGCATGAGAATCGAGCCCAGATCGATCTCAGCCAGCGCTGGGAGGTCCACGACTACGGCGTCGACGTGCTGAGTTTGCCCCTCGAGGAAGACGCGGTCATCGTGGGCATCCTGGGGGAGATCACCCTGCTCAACTACTTCCAGCAGACGGAGAGTCTGCTCCCGGACCTGGCAACCGTCCCCGCCGACACAGAGGAGGAGCGCCTTGCTGCGGTCAGGGATCAGACACAGCAGGGGCATCCCGTCTACCTGACCCGGCCTCTGGGGGGTGTCGAGAAGGCATACCACCTCTCCTCTCTGGGACCCCTGGTCCGGGTCATCGAGCGCCCCGTGACCCTGCATGAGACGCTGGAGCACATCCTGTCTCTACCTTTCGGTGAAGCCATTCTCCTCAGCGGGTACGAAACACAGATCAGAGATACCCACCTCGGTCCACAGCTACGACTCAGCCTCTACTGGGAGACGCTGACTGAGGTTGAGGAAGACTACAAGCTCTCCATCCGCATCCTCGATGCAGAGGCACATCTAGGTGGGGTCCGCGACGCCTTCCCCGTCCAGGAGGCCTACCGCACCAACAACTGGAGGGCAGGCGAGAAAATCCTGGATACCCACGACGTGGCTATCTTCGCCGGTCTACCTACTGGCGACTACACGATACAGGTCACCATGTACGAGCCGGACACACTGGCTCCCCTGGCCACCCAGGCCATCGGCAGCATCGCCCTGGGCCAGACCCTGGGACTGGACGGGGCAGGACTGTGGGACGTTCAGCACAAACCCTTGGCCAACCTGGGCGGCCGTCTCAGGCTGCTCGGTTACTCGGTAGTCGGAGAGACCTTCAAACCCGGAGACTCCATCCCCCTCACCCTCCTATGGCAAGGTTTGGCGGGGCTGAATGGAGACTACAGCCTGCTCTTGTGGTTGGAGGACGAAACGGAATCCAGGCTCGGCGAAACCGAGGTGGCCCTGAGCGGTGGCTATCCCCCTGCCAGATGGCAAGAGACAGAGGTAATCAGGGAGTGGCAGTCCTTCTTGGTGTCCGGCAACACCCCGGACGGCTCCTACCGCCTGAAGATGGAGGTCTGCCAAGCGGGCCGACCCCTTCCTCGCCTCCTGTGGCGCCTGCCCATCGGTGCCACGCTCGATCTGGGCCAGATACGGATCCAGGGACGAGAGCGGGTCTTCGAACCGCCACCCATCGACCATGCTCTTGAACTGCAACTCGGTGAGTCGGTGAGGCTACTGGGCTACGACCTGGAGCCAGTGGAGGCACGGCCCGGAGAAAAGCTGCGGCTGACTCTCTACTGGGAATGCCTCGGCCCCATGAACACCTCCTACACCGTCTTCGTCCACCTGCTGGACGAGGAGGGTTACATCCGCGGGCAGCGAGACAGCGTGCCCGGTGACGGTGCGCTGCCCACCACGAGCTGGGCGGAAGGAGAGATCGTTGCCGACGCCTATGAAATCCCCGTCGCCCCCGATGCTCCTCCTGGCAACTACACCGTCGTCGCCGGTATGTACGACGCCGCGACGGGAGCTAGGCTTCCTGTCTTGGACAGCGGAGGCCACCTCCTGGGCGACCACGCCACGGTGGCGGAGGTAAGCTTGGCGTCGGAATAGCCGGCCCAACCTGAGGCGAGATGACTACGTGGTTCATGCGCTGAGGAAGCAGCCGGCGGTTGAACCATCTGACAGACTAGCAAGGAGGAACTGCGAACGAGATGAATGTGGAGGACAGACGCGCAGATCTGGAGGATCGCATTAGCATCACGGAGCGCTTGCTCGAGGGCTACCGCCAGCTCGGAGATGGGCCTCGAGAGCGCGCTTCTCAGGCCAGCATATCCCTGGAGTTGGGTGGGCTTTACCACCAGTTGGGCGATCACGACAGAGCGCGCGATTACCTCCACCGAGCCGTGGCGATGGCTCGTCAGCTAGGCGACGATACTCTCGTTGCCACTGCCCTACACATGCTCGGCAACGTAGCCCTTCTGCAAGGTGACCACCGTGAAGCCCTTCGCATCGGTCAGGAGAGTCTGGATCTCGCACAGACTCTAGGTGATGCCCAGCTGCTATCCGGGATCCTCGCGCAGCTAGGGTCCGTCCAGACCAGCCTGGGCGAGCTTGACCAAGCAGCACACAGTCTATCCAGGGCGCTGGAGGTCGCCAAGGATCTGGACAGCGAGACTGTTCTCGCCTCCATCCCCCACAGCCTGGGCTACCTGGCTCAGACTATGGGCGACCTCGATAAGGCCGAGGAACGGTACAGTGAAGCCCTCGAGCTATGCCAGCAAGTGGGTGACCGTCCCAATGCAGCCAGAGTACTTTTTCGACTGGGCCGCACAGCCCACTTGAAGGGCAACTACGAGGAGGCCGAACGGTTCTACCACGACAGCTTGGTAAAACACACAGAGTTGCAGGACCGGGGCGGTGAGGCCAGATCGCTGCACCAACTGGGCACCATGGCTCACGACCAGGGCCATTATCGCGACGCCGAGCGGTACTACGACGCCAGTCTCAAGGCTGCCGAAGCCGCGGGTGACAAGGCCCAGATGGTTGAGAGCCTGGGTCCACTAGGCAACGTTCAGGCTGCTCGAGACGAAGCTGGGAAGGCTCAACGGAGTTTCCAGAGAATGCTCGATCTCTCCCGTGAAGTCGGCGATAGGCACAGCGCTGGCTTGGCCTTGCATCACTTGGGTTTCCTGGCCCTGCAAAGAGGCCACTACCGCAAGGCGCGCAAGCTCTTGCTGGAATGCCTGAGTGTCTTTGAGGAAGTCCAGCATCCCGGGGGTATAGCTGCCGCCCTCTGGGCACTGGGCAACCTCGCTTCCGACCAGGGTGACTACGAAGAGGCCGAACAACAATACCAGAGCGCCCTAGAGATCTTCACAGAGTCTGACGACCTGGTGAACGTCGCCGGAGTTGTTCATGACCTGGGGATCCTCACGCACGTCCAGGGCCAGTACGATGAGGCCTTCAAGCTCTACGAGCAGAGCCTGGAGCTTGCAGAACAGACGGGCAGTATGCCCAGCATAGCTGTCACGGTGGCACAACTGGCGATGCTTGCCGAGGACGAGGGTCAACTGGACCTAGCGGTGCCGTTCTGGGCCGAGGCCGCGGCTCTGTTTGAGGAGTTGGAGTCACCAGGGCGGGAGACTGCGGTCGATCACCTGGAGGCTGCCAGAGCGGAACTGGGCGACAAGCGGTTCCGGAAGATACTCGAGGATGCAGGTCTGAGATGATCACTCTCCTGGTCCCCTTCGCCGTCGCCTTCCTGGGTGCCTTGCTCCTCACCCCATTGGTCAGCCGTTTCGCCCGGCGCTTCGGCTTCATGGACGTCCCCCGAGAGCCGAAGCACGTGCATCACACACCCATTCCGCGGCTCGGTGGCGCTGCCCTGTTCCTACCTTTTCTCAGTGCAGTCGTCTTGACCCTCCTGCTGCCTGTGGAGCGCAAAGATCCCCTGGAGATGCACCGGCTCACAGGCTTGCTTCTGGGGTCGGCCCTCGTCTTCGGCCTAGGCGTGTGGGACGACAAGCGTGAACTGGGACCCTTCCCCCAGTTTGCCGTGCAGTTTCTGGCCGCAGCCATCGCCGTCTACTTCGGCGTCACCATCTCGGAGATCGCGAACCCCTTCGGCGGCGTGATAGTCTTCGGGCCTCCTGTGGCTGTGGCCTTCACCCTGTTCTGGCTGATGGGGATGATGAACACCGTGAACTGGCTCGACGGGCTGGACGGCCTGGCGGGCGGAGTGACGGTCATCGCCTCGGTGCTGCTCTTCGCCCACAGCTACAGGCTCGGTCAGTACAGTGTCTCCATCCTGCCCCTGGCCCTGGCCGGCTGCGTCCTGGGTTTCCTGCCCTTCAACTTCCACCCGGCCAAGGTCTTTCTGGGCACCTCTGGCGCACTCTTCCTGGGTTTCGCCCTGGGCAGTCTGGCCATCATCGGAGGAGCCAAGATGGCCACGGCCCTGTTGGTGATGGGCATCCCCATCCTGGACGTGGCCTGGCAGATCATCAACCGGCTGCGTTTGGGCCGTTCCCCTTTGCTGGGCGACCGCGGCCACCTTCACCATCGTCTCCTGGACCTAGGTATCTCCCAACGACGCGTGGTGCTGTTCTTCTATCTCTTGTGCGCCGCCTTTGGTGGACTGGCCCTCGTCCTCGCCTCCGGGCTTCACAAGCTCCTGGCCCTGCTGTCCATGGGAGTGGTAGCCCTGGTCGTGCTCTTCGTTCTGGCCAGGCGCTCCTGATCCTTGGGGGCGTCGAGGCACTGTGTTATAATCCCCTGGACGCACGACCCACAGTCTGGACGCGAGAGGCAGACCAAACCACGAGGCCCGTCCACGACAGGCATCGGATCGCCAGACGGTCACCACGCAGGGACTAAGAGGTGAATCGAGAAGAAGCGATCTCGCTACTGGACAAGCATAGCTCCGCCGAATCGTCGTGGCGTGACCACTGTCTTCAGGTCAGCTCTGCTGCCCGGCGACTGGCGGAGATCATCGCCAGCCGAGGCTTCGCCGTTGACCCCGAGAGGGCCGAGGTTCTGGGCCTCCTGCACGACCTGGGGCGGAGCAAGGGGCATACCCTGCGCCACGGTATCGAAGGCTACCTGCTGGCACGGGAGGAAGGTCTCCACGATGAAGCCCGCATCTGCCTGGTTCACGTCCTCAAAGGGCGCTCCCTCCGGGACGCTGTGGCGCTAGGCATGTTGACAGAGCAAGAGCGGTCGGGGCTTCTCAAGAACGGCTGGAAGCCTGGCCATCTCTCACTAGAGGAGAAGTTCGCCATCGTTGCCGACGCGTTGATCAGTGACACTGGTCTAGTGCCCACAGAGCAAAAGTACGCCAACGCGCGCCGCCGCTACGGCGCGCAGTTGCACCACTACGAAGACGAAGCCTGGGTCAAGCGACTTGGGGACGAGATCTCCGAGCTTCTTGGCAGACGTCCTTACGATGCCCTCGTGGACACTCAAGGAGCCAAGTGAAGACCTGCTACGACGACTACCCACTCCATGTCGTGGCCCTGAACCTGGTGCAGGTTTCGGCAGCAGTGCTGGTGGGCGCGGTGCTTATGGCCCAACTGGGCTGGTGGGCAGTCTTCCTGTACGCCCTCGTCGGGGTCTTGGGCGTGATCCTCTCCCTGGCCTTCGGATGCACGAGGTGTCACTACTACGGCAGGGTTTGCGGACTCGGCCTGGGCAGAATCGCCGCCCGCTGCTTCTCCAGACGCAACGAAGAGGAGTTCGGCAGATCAGCGGCGCAGACGGTGGCCTGGACCCTGGTCGGTTTGGTGCTCGCCCTGCCCGTCGCGGCAGGTCTGGTCTCCCTCCCCGCAGGCCGCCTGATGCCTGGGCTCGCCCCGCTGGTTTTCTTCCTGGGCATCGTGGTCGCCATAGTCGTCACGCACAGGAGGGTGGTCTGCGGCCATTGCCGGCAGGCCAGGGACCGGCGCTGTACCCTGGGTCAGCTGGCCAGACCTCGGTGATCGACGGGAATGGGCAAGCGAGCCCGCCCATGACGAAAGGAGAAACGAGATGTCCACCTTCATCATGTTGAGTACGCTGACGGACGAAGGGGCCAAGACCATCAAGGAGAACCCCGACCGCATCAAGGAGGTGAATCAGGAGATCCAGGCCCTGGGCGTCAAGGTGTTGTCGCAGTACGCGACCCTGGGCCAGTGCGATTTCGTGAACATCGTCGAGGCCCCCGACAACCAGACTATCGCCCGGGTCTCGGCGGAGCTATCCTCACGCGGCAGTGTGCGGCTCCAGACCCTGCCGGCGATCCCCATCGACCAGTTCATCGCCACGTTCAGATAGCCGCGAACGAGCCGGCGGACCCTGCCCTCCCGCTCCATCCCGCCACAGGCTGGCGGGCTGGAGTCTAGTTGCCCCCTGTCTGGCCCTGAGGGGAGATGGCCTCCCCCCTAGCCGTGGGCTGCTGGGCAGCGAGCGTGTAGATCACGACCAGCGCCAGCGCATAGGCCGCCCCGCCGGCCAGAAGCACCCGAGAGAAACCCTGGGAGATGGCCAGCATCACCGCCAGTATCGAGCTGAGGACGGAAGCACACCCGTTGACTCCCCAGGCCCAAGGTACCAGACCTGGCGCTAACCTGCCCGTCAGTCTGATGCCAGAAGGGAAGGGAACCCCCATCAGAAAACCCAGGGGAGCCAGCGCAATCACCGCAGCAACTAGGCGACAGGCGAACGGCAAACCAAGCAACCACTGGAAGACGTGTGGTAGGAGAATCGGGTAGCACACCAGGAGGCCGCAAAGCCCTAGCATGGCCTTGCGCAGCGGCAACCTGGGCGAGAGCAGGCTGCCTGCGCCCGAGAAGATGAGCAGACTGAACAGGACGGTGGCGAAGGCATAGACGGGATGCCCCAGAAACAGAATGAACCGCTGGATGAGGGGTATCTCCACGAAGAGGTACCCCAGGCCCAGCAACAGGAAATAGAGGAAGAGGCGTTTGCCGTGTCTTCTCTGTCCCCCATTCCTGACGAAGACCAGGGGCAGCATGACCAGAATCACCGAAGCTAGCAGAGTGAGCAACAGGAGAGCCATCAACACCAGGTACCCGCTGCCACCGAAGGGCTGCCAGGTCTTGCCCAAGCTGCGGAGAATCTCCGGGGTCTGACTCCAGCGAAAGAAGTGGAAGAAGAAGGGCCGATCGTCCGACGGAGGAGTGACGTCGAAAGGGTAGGCCGCATAGAACGCCTCTCGATCCGCAGCGCCCAGCAACTCTGTGTACGCTTCGTAGTAGTATGGCTCTTCCAGAACACTGTACCGGTTCACCTCTTCGGGAGTGATACCGGGGTAGTAGATCAGATCGAAACGCTTCTCCTCCGAGAATCGTCTCGCGGCGTCGATCTGTTCCGGGGTGAAGCCCTCCCTGCCAACCAGGAGAATACCGGTGTACAGACTCCTGAGGGCGATCACATGCCTCCCCGGATTTTGGACCCTCAGTCGCTCCAACGCCGACAGAGCCAGGGAGAGCACCCTCACGTTCTCGCTGGGAGGGGTTTGAAGCCAGCGATGCAGAACCAGCGTCCCCTCCGGCGTGAGATGGTTCAGATACTCTACGAAGGCCTCCGTCGTGTAGAGGTAGTTCTCGGATAGACTGTACGCCCCGGAGCCGACGGGCCGGTAGCCCTCAGCCAGGGATACCTGTATGATGTCGAACTTCTCCTGGCTGCGGCGGAGATAGCTGCGCCCGTCTTCGCCAACGAGAGCAACCTCTTCACGCCCATAGAGCCCTCCGGCGTACTCGCTGTATAGATCCCGCACGATCTCGAGCACCAAAGGATTGCTGTCCACGGCGACGATCTCAAAAGCATCGTGGCGGACGGCCAGCAGCACATCTAGACCTGCGCCTGGCTCAAGAATTAGCACACGAGGTTGAGAAGCCAACCGGTAGGGAAGAGAGACGAGCAGGGACTCCAGAAACGACAGCTCAGCGCCCGACGAGGCGGTGGTCAGAGGGCTCAGGTCCTCTCCGTCGGTGAAGACGCCTTTCTGCTCGGGGAGTCCAGAGGCATGGACGTAGCTCAGCCCCGGGGCCGACCGTATCCCCTCACTTTCTACCACGTCGACGCGAGCGAAAGCGGTCCATCCGCGATAGACGATCTGTGCCCCCGGGTAGCGCAAAGCGTTGCTGAGGGCCTTGTAGGGTGACACTCTGATCTCGAAGAAAGACGGCAGCCGCAAGGCGCCCAAGGCCAACAGGACAGCGAGGGCCACGCCCAGAGCAAGTCGTGTCCACGACCGGCGGCAGGCAAGAACTAGCGAAGCGAGAACACCCAGCAGCGACGCTAGAATCACGGTCGCTTCCCCACCGGCCAGGCCAAGCAGAACCAGCGCTATGGGGCAACCGATCCCCGACCCCATCAGATTGGCGAAATAGGCCCTTCCCGCTCGCTCTGGTGCCGCGGACAGCAAGACGGCCACGGCCAGCCCGCTGAAGAAGAAAGGCACAGACAGGGAGAGGTAGTACAGAGTCAGATAGAGAAGCTGTCGTCGGTCGTAGACGATCTGGTAGGAGTCAAAGGGCACGTGATTGCTGACCAGGTATCCACCCAGAATGCTCATCGCGCAGAGCAGACAGAGATTGGACAGCAGCGTGCTCAGATCGCGCTTCACCACTTGAGGAAACAGGGCCAGAAACGAGCCGCTGGCCCCAAAACCCAGCAGCGCCAGGCTCACGGTCATGAAGGCAAAGTGATACCATTGAGCCACAGAGAAGACGCGGGTCAATCCTATCTCGAAGACGATAGTGGCTGCCGAAAGCAGAAAAACCGCCGCGTACAGAGCCCTCATGCCGCTGACTATAGATCAAGGGAGGGCCGTTTTCAAACGGCGATCAACGCCACGGGAACCCTACCACCCCCAAACCACGGCCTGGCTATGCTTCCGATCTACGACATCCTCGTAGGTATCCTTCGCGGCATCGAGGCCATGGCGCCAATCCGACTTCACCTTTCTGAGCGCATTTCACAACCCAACGGAGAAGACCCTCAAACACGGCAAGCCCCTCGGTGAACCAGGTCGAGCTCAACCAATCAGCGCACGAGCCATTTGAGTCCGTACCCGTTGCGCACACGTCAGGTTGGCGGGTCGGAATGTAGATCCGCTCCCGTCACGGATTTGCATTCTGCTCGGAACCTGCTATAATAGAGCGCGATTAAGGAAGGGAGAGAACCGTAATGAGTAGTAGACGCATGGCATTCTTGATCTGGCCTGTGCTGGCGGCAATGCTCCTTGGGTGTTCGTTTGGAGGACTGTTCGGTCAGCAGGCGGCTGCCTCGCCTACACCCACCAAGACCTTCGTTCCCACCTTCACGGCGACGCCCATCGTAGTCGCCAGTCCCACAGACACGCCAGAGCCGACTTCGACACCGATGCCTACGGAGCCACCGGTGCCACCCACGCCGACAGAGCCACCGACGCCCACTGTTGGGCCGCCCACCAGCACCTCCACCCCGCGTCCTCCAGCACCTACGGCCACTCCCAAGCCACCCGCGCCAACGAAGACGCCGCAACCCGTCTATGAGTACGACCTGATCCAGGAACCGCACAAGGACTTCTGTCACCCAGGATACTGTATCCCAGAGATCAGTGGCGATGTCCTCGACGCACAAGGGAATCCCGTCGATCGCTATCTGGTGACGATCAAGCTGGACTCCCCGGTGCACGGTGTGAAATACTGCGCCGTCGGCGACGAAGCGAAGATGCTACAGGCGGGACAGTTCAAGTTCGTGTCTCCGGACGGTCAGGTCTTCGGTGGTTACACATTGACCGTGGTCAGGAGTCAAGGCGATCCCACACCCCTTTCCCAAACCTATAGCTTAGGGGGAAGTTCCGCAGCGAAAGGACAGCACACAGGGGTTATCTTCCGACATAAGTAATCAACCCGGGGCAGATTCAAACCTGCCCACGACGAAACCACTTGGCCCTTGCGAGACGGATTCTTTCCAGAGGCGGGGGGTGTTCTATCTCCCGCTTTCACTTATCGGGGCACTTGCCACCACGCACCTCTGGCGCAAGTGAGGAGATCAGCGGGGTAGAGAATGACCAACACCAGAATCGGACTAACCTGTGTAGCCTTGATCGCCATGGCTATGGTCACCGTCCTGGGTTGCTCCCTTACGTCGTTCATCGCGGCTCCCACGGAGACGCCCACGCCCACTAGGACCCCCAAGCCGACTTTCACGCCGACTTCGACGCACACAGCCACTCCAGTGTACACGCCCACGCCCACGCCCACCGACACGCCAACCATCACCCCGACACCCGAGGTCACCGATACCCCAACCGCCGCTCCGGTAACGCCTACCGCGACGCGGAGACCTGCGACGCCCACAGCCACGCGCCGTCCGGCCACTCCGACGCCCAGAGGCCCGACACCCACTCCGGTACCTAGTTATGACTTCAGATTTGTGCAGGGGAGCCTGCTCGCCTTTGCCAACTGCGGATCGGTTTACTTCAAAGGCGAGATAAGAGGCGTGGGTGGCGAACCTGTCGATGGCAGGATCGTCCGTCTCAGGTGGGCCGACAACGTGGCCTATAAGACGAGCGGTGCGGGGGAAAGCGCCGGTCACTGGGGTTTCGCACCCCTCGCCCCCAACATGTATCATGCACCGTTCACTTTCCTGATCGACATCGTGCAGAGCGAATCCAACCCGGTGCCGCAGTCGGACACGGTGCAGATAGACTTCATCAGCTGTGATGTAGCTGGACAGTTCGAGAACATAGTCTTCGAGTATGCCAGATAGCAGCCACCGCGGGCCGCGCCAGAAGCCGGGTGCGCGACGTCTGGGCAGAGGTTGGCAGCCTGCGAGGGAGAGGTATTTCGTCCTTGACGACCAGCAGAAGAGCGGGGCTAACGATGGGAGTCGTGGTGTCCCTGATAGCTGTGAGTTGCACTTGCCCACTGGCATCCCTCACGGCTCCACCAGCCAACGCCACTTCCACACCGACCAAGACGCCCAAGCCGTCATCCAGTCCTATGCCGACCCAGACCCCGGTGCCGCCAGCAACACCTACCTCGACGGTCACCTTCACACCCACCGAGGCACCGACGGTCACTCCCATGGACACCCCAAGCCAGACCCCGGTCCCGCCGACAGCCACAGCGCCACCCCCAACCCCCACCCCGACCCGCGCGCACCCCAGCCCGACCTCCGCGCCGAAGTGGGATTTCACGTACCTGGAGGGTAGCATGGAGACGCAGCCCAACTGCGGATCGGTCTATCTCGAAGGCGAGACCAGGAACTCAGCCGGAGTCCCCATGGACGGGATTACGGTTCGCTTGCGTTGGTGGGACAACGTGGAGTACGAATTGAGTGGCCTGGCCGGGGGGCACTCGTCAGGGAAGTGGGGCTTCTCTCCCCTCTCCCCAGATCAGAATCGGGCATACCAGTCGTTCATTCTGGACATCGTAGAAAGCAGTTCCCATCCTGTCCCTCTCTCCCCAGAGTGGCGGGTCGAAATGGTCGACTGTAGCCAGGCCGGGCAATTCACCAACATCATCTTCGTCTCCTCGCGGTAGAGAGAAGTGGAATCCGTCGGCGATTCAATCGGACAAGTGGTGAGCTAGAGCTATTGATTCATTTGAAAAACGAGATCATTGAGAGTAATAGAGGTCGGCGGACCGAGGGATGCTCCATGGGGCACAGATTCGCCATTCTGGCCGCGACGTTGGCAGCGATGATCACCATGAGTTGCACGTGCCCACTGTCGTCTCTCATAGCCCCCTCTCCCTCGGTGACACCCACGCCGACCAAGACCCCCAAGCCCTCGCAGGTCCCTACTGACACTGCAACGCCCACACCAGAGGACAGTCCCACGTCAACGACCACCGAGGTGCCCACAAACACACCCACCGTGGTGGCAACGGACACTCCCACGCAGACCCCGGTGCCGCCGGCGCCCACGAGGCCTCCGGCCACTGCCACGCCGACCCGCCGGCCAGCTACGCCCACCCCGCGTCCACCTACGGCGACACCCACCGTCTCCTACCAGTACTCCTTGGCGGCCCCGGTGGAGTACTGGCCTGACTGCGCCATGACCTCGCTGGAGGGGACAGTCTGGGACGTGGATCTCTCCGACCAGTTGTCCGGAGTCTTGCTCAAGGTTTGCGTGGAGGGCGAATTCTGGTGCGCCACGCTGCGAACCGGACAGGACCCCAAGAAGGGTGATGGATACTACATCGCCATTCTTGGTGACGAGGGTCCCCGGGCCGGAAACTGGTGGGTGGCGGTAGTGGATGCAGAGGGCAGAGCACTCTCTGAAGCGGTCCGTTTCACAACGAACACTGAGGACTGCAACCCGGACGGGTTCGGTCGCCAGTGGGTGATCATAGACTTCAGGAGAAACTACTGAGACGAGGAGGACTGAACGATTAACGGCAAGACCGCTTCACTCATGTTGGTCATATCTGTTCTGGTGCTGGGCACACTGGGGTGCTCCCTGGGCTCACTCATCATGGGGAGTGCCAACCCCAGTCCCACACCTACCAGGGGCCTCGTTCCCACCTTCACTGCAACGGCCACGTCTACACCTACCTGCACCCCCACCGACACGCCCATAGCTACGGACACGCCGCCTGCGACGCCCACAGCTACCCACACCCCAACGGCCAGCCCCACACCTCCCTACACCACTCACGTCGTCCAGGCAGGAGATACGCTGAGCAGCATAGCCAGTCGTTTCGGGGTCACAGTGCAAGCCATCATGGACGCCAACGGGCTGACCAGCACCGTGCTCACTATCGGAACGCAGTTCACCATTCCCTCGGGTGAGGGGCCCGTAGCGCCGCCCGCGAACCCCACAGCAACTCAGCCTGGAGCCGTGGCCACCCCCACTACGCCGCCAGCGGCACCCACACCGACGAAACAACCGCCGACGGCCACGCCACAGCAGTACGCCTACTACTACGTGGAAGGTAGCATGCAGGAGCAAGAGAAGGGATGCAGCGATCTGGGCATAGAGGGAGTGATCCTGGACGCGGTCGGGAAGCCCATGACCGGCAGGGTGACCGTCAAGTGGCAATTGGGTGGGCACGTCGACTATTTCGCCACGGGCAACCCCGTCGAGCTGCCAGGTGTCTTCAAGTTCATAATCTACCCAGGGCCCATATACCACGGCACCAAGACCTCGACGCTCCAGATTGTGGAGAGCGAGGCCAATCCTGCCCCGTTGTCGGAGCCTTTCACCTGGCAGGTCCTGGACTGTATCGATGGGCCTGAGAGGTTCGTGAACGTCACTTTCCGCCACCGCTGATCGACGAGCCAGCCACAAACACGAAGAGCCCGCAGTGCGGGCTCTTTTCGTTTCTGGCCGGTGCCTCAGGGAAAAGGCCGGCAAGCATCTATCCGTGCTTCACCGCCCAATCGTAGGGTATCTCCTCGGTATCGTACGGGAGGCGGTACTCGTCAGGCTCCTCGTAGTTGTACAGTTCCGTGGGCACGTTGACGATCAGAGCCACGCCCTGGCCCACACCCTTGAAACCATGGACCACCCCGGGAGGGATATTGATCAACGAAGGGTTACGCTCCCCAATGAAGAACTCGTTCACCTCACCATGGGTAGGCGAGCCCTCCCGGCGATCGTAGAGCACCACCTTGGCCGTGCCGTGGATGCAGACGAAGTGGTCCGTCTGGAGCTTGTGGTAATGCCAGCCCTTGACCACGCCAGGATAGGCCGCGGTCACATAGACCTGCCCGAACCTCTCGAACTCCTCCCAGTCCGAACGGAGGATCTCCATCAGGTAGCCCCGTTCATCAGGTACAAAGCGTAGTTGCCTCACCTTGACGCTGTCGATCATCGTGTCTCTCCTTTACTACGAGCTCTTGACCAGCAAGAAAACCTCAACCAGCGCGAGGGTGCTCAGCAACAGCAGGGCGTTGATCCAGTTCAAGCCCTGCCCCATGCGAAGCCACGCACAGAGCACCACGAACAAGGCTGCCAGTCCACCCTCGCGGAAAGACCTCCTGGCATTGCTCCGGTAGGATTTCGCGGCTGTGAAGCGGAAATGCAGGAAATTGGCCAGTGGCGACAGAACGCTGACCAGGCCCAGGAACAGCAATACAAGAAAGGCCAACCGGTTGACGGTCAGGGCAGGATCGGTGCTCGTGACCACATACGCCACCCCCGACCAACTGAGCAGGCCCACCAATGTGGAGGCGGTCCACAACCGCCGACTCTCCATCTCCACTCACCTCCGAGCCCAAACGATTATAATGTATACAGCACCTCGAGGCAATTGATAACTTGCTCTGGCTGTGGTATAATGGCCCCACGATGAAGTACATCATCGGCCTCACAGGCAACATCGGCAGTGGCAAGAGCACCGTGCTCATGATGCTCGAGAAGCTAGGTGCCAGGACCGTAGACGCCGATCTACTGGTGCACGAGGTGATGGCCAAAGGCAGTCCGGTCTCGAGAGCCATCGTCGATACCTTCGGCGAAGAGACTCTCGACGAGGAAGGGAACATCGATCGGAAGAAACTGGGCTCCCGTGTCTTCGAGGACAGCCAGGCGCTGGATCGGCTGGAGGAGATCGTGCACCCTGCCGTCGAAAAGCGATTCTTGGAGATCGTCAACAGTAGCGACGCTCCGGTGATAGCGGTCGAGGCCGTGAAACTGATCGAGAGCGGTATCCACCGCTTGTTGAGTTCCCTGTGGCTCGTGTCCTGTCCGGCCAAGGAGCGGCTCCGCCGTCTGGTCGATGATAGAGGGGCGGACCAGGAGGACGTCAGGGAGCGACTGAACGCCCAGATGACTGAGGAGCACCTGGCACAGTGGGCCGACGTGATCATAGACAACGGAGGAGACCTGGAGCACACCTGGGAACAGGTCAGGGCCGAATGGGCCAGGATAAAGGAGCAGCTATGCCTCCAAGAGTGACCGTGCGTCGGGCGTCGCGGGAGGACTTGCCGGCCATCAGCGACGTTCTGCGCAAGGCTTCCGGAGGGAGGGCTGCCCCGGACACCAGCGTCCTCTTCGAGAGACTGCTCGAATGGGCGTATTTCGTGTCCGCGACCAGCAAGGTAATGGGAGTGGTACGGTGGCAGGCCAGCAACTTCGTGGCCTGCCTCAAGGACCTGTACGTGTATCCTCCGGTGCAGCGTAGGCGCCTGGGCCAGCCCCTGCTGGAGCGCGTCGAAGAGGAAGCTGGAGCCCTCTCCTGCGAGGTGGCCCTGTTCCTCGCCGACAAACGCGCCTCTTGGAGAGCCATGAAGTTCTATCGAGAACTGGGATACGAGCGAGCGAAAACACAGCAACTAAGCAGGGCCTGGAGAGAGGCAGTCGAGGAACACAGAGACGCGGATGAGACGCTCCTGCTCAAGGAGCTGCGAGAGACAAAGATCTCGGCCCCCATCTAGGGGTAGCGCCGCATAGGGGCGAGTTCACTGGACAGAAGGAGGCTATTGACAAATGGTGCGGCTGAAGGAATGGGTCAATCAACACCCCAATCTGGCAGCCTGGATCGCCCTGGCGGCGGGCATGGTCGTGATGCTGCTCATCGCGGTCCGTCACGTGGGGCTTCTGCCAGGGCAGATACTCTCCTTGGTCGTGGTCACCATTCTCCTAGCAGGACTATGTGTCTGGATCATAAGCCTGGAGTAACCTGACTCCACCATACTCTGACTGGTCTAGTATCCATTAGGGGCTGGAGAGCCTGTGCTCTCCAGCCCTTTCTTGTGGGTGAGGATAAGCAACCCCAACCTTAAAGTTATTCAATTGGGAGCAGATTTCCTTTTCAAGTACTTGACAAAACTCAATCTTGATATTATAATAATCAATAGGTGACTTGAGATTATGAAGGACGAGGACAAGATCCACACACCCAGAGGAGAACCGGAGCATGGAGAGGCACACCGCGATTGAAAACCAAGCCGAGTCACGGTCGCGCCAAGAACAGTCACTCTCGCTTGACGAGTCCGCAGGACTTCCCATCCGCGATAGCGTGGACCCCAGTAGTCTGCCCCACGCTTACGCTTCCGCCCCCAACACCGCGCACTGGCCCGGCCTGCTCGAAGAGCTCGACGTACGATTCCTCGTGCTGGACATCGACCACGACGCCGAACTGTTTGAACTCTTCCAGGCCCACTCCGGATGGGTGATCGATTCTCAGGATGACCAGGCCGTGCTGCTGGCGCGGACTGACATCGGGCCGAGCACAATGAGACCTAGAGGAGAACGATGACACGGCATCGAGAACCAGGGGGTACTGGAATGACCCATACGTACGATGTACATGGTGAGGCACAGCCCATGAAACCCTCCCAGTCGGCCGGATTCACCACCTTCTGCCGCGCGTGCGCCAACAAGGAGCGAGACGAAAGACTCCGCGGACCTGACTACCTGGCCAAGGTGTTCCATGTAGGCTGGCCGAGAGTACTGCTCGCCACCTCGTGGATAACACTGCCCATCGCCAGGAGACAGATGCCAGGCCTCTACGAATACCTGTTCGCCCGGACCGAGTTCTTCGACGAGCTGTTCGGAAAAGCCCTTGAGGAGAACTGTCCCCAGATCGTGCTGCTGGGCGCCGGATGCGATAGCAGAGCCTATCGATTCGAGAGCATCGTGAAGGATACTACGATCTACGAACTGGACCACCCGGCCACGCAGCAGGTGAAGAGAGAACTCCTCAGGCGGGGAGGCATTGCAGTGCCAGAGTATGTGCGCTTTGTGGCCGCGGATCTCAATGCCTGCCCGCTCGGCGACGTGCTGGCGAGCCACGGCTTTCAGAGAGATCAGCGGACTCTCTTCCTGATGGAAGGCGTGATCTATTATCTCACCGCCGAGGGAGTGGACTCTCTCTTCCAGTCTATCAAGGACTGTTCTCCTCCTGGAAGCGGCTTCGCCTTTGACTACATCGTGGAGTCTATGGTCAGGGGAACCTGCGACAGGTACGGGGCCCAGCAGATCGCTTCGCGCGTGGCCAGTGAAGGAGAGGTCTTCCGCTTCGGAATCGATGACCACGAAATCGAGTCCTTCCTTGGGGACAGGGGATTTCAGCTCACTCGGCACCTCACTCCGGAGGACTTGGAGGCGACCTACCTGACCAGGCACGATCGCTCCGACCACGGGCAGATCGCCGGCTTCTACTCGATCGTTCACGCACTGACCCACTGACCTCACTCGTGAAGCGACGGGCCACCAGGAAGAAGCGCATAAGAGGAAAGGGTTGAGATGGTTCTCAGAGACGCGATGTTCAGACAATTCAGAAGGCCAACCGGCTGGCTTGGCAAGCTCATCGCCGTGGGCATGAACATCGAACACGCGGGACTCTGGCGCTGGGCGCTGGAGCATATCTCCCTCCAACCAGACTCAGTCATCCTGGACATTGGCTGCGGCGGTGGGAAGAGCATCGAGGTGCTGGCTCGACGAGCACGCCATGGAAAAGTCTACGGCATCGACTACTCGAAAGACATGGTCCAGACGTCAAGCTTCCTCAACCGAGGACTGATACGATCTGGCCGTGCAGAGATCAGACACGCTTCGGTATCTCGCCTGCCATTCTCGGACGATAGCTTCGATCTCGTCGTCTGCTTCGAATGCTGCTACTTCTGGCCAGAGATGATCGAGAGCCTCACAGAGATCAGACGGGTCCTGAAACCGAATGGGCTCTTGCTCATCGCCAACGAAGTATGTCGCGATCCAAGATTCGACGAGCGTAACGCCACCTGGGCCAGGCTGGCGAACATGCAGGTCTACGGTTCACAGGAGTATCGTGTCTTCCTGTCCAGGGCTGGCTTTGGCGCGGCTCAGATAGACACCCGTCCAGAGAGGAACTGGATCGTCGTTGTTGTCGCTGCTCCAGCCTTGTGAGTCGCGAGAGGAATCATCAGGGAGTGTTGGGATGAACGAAACAAGAACTACAGGACTCGACTACGGCAACTGGGTGCCCTGGAAACTGATCTACGGTCCTGGTATCCTGGCAGCGGCCTTCCTGGCGCTCGCGCTGATCTCGCGTGTCTTTCTGATCGGAGCCGCTTTCTTCTTGGGCTGCCTGATCTACTTCGCCTACGCTCGCTATCAGTTCTCGACCAGAGGGGGAAATCTGGAGGCGCGCATTCGGGGGCTGGTGCTGGAGCACCTGGATTGGGGCGGGGAAGGAACGGCACTGGACATAGGATGCGGCAATGGGCCTCTCACCACTGAGTTGGCGAAGAAGTACCCGCGTGCCCAGGTGGTGGGAATAGACCCCTGGAACGGTGTCTGGGACTACTCACGGAAGACGTGTGAGACTAACGCGGCGCTCGAGGGCGTAGCGGATCGAGTGATGTTCCAGAACGGCAGCGCGGTCTCTCTGCCCTTCAAAGATGAGTCCTTCGATGCCGCGATCAGCAACCTCGTGTTCCACGAGATAAGAGGTGTCAAGGACAAGACACAACTGGTCAAGGAAGCCCTGCGAGTGGTGAAGAATGGCGGCAGATTCTGCTTCCAGGATCAGATGGTGGGCCGCGGCAAGTATGGCAACCCCGACGAACTGCTCCAGGAGGTCAGAGGCTGGGGTGTACGGAAGGCAGACTTTTTCGACACGCGCGAATCAGCTCTCGTCCCTCACGCCCTGAGGAATCCCATCATGGTGGGCAACGTTGGCATCATCTGCGGAACCAAGTGAGGGAACCGGGAATGCGCCAACCACCCCGCATGCAGCAATCGCAGACGCACGGCGCTGGCCGGCAAGATCAGGATCACATGAGTGGAGATAGGACGACTCGCGTTAGACACGATGGCGTATGTGAGAGGTCATTTTCAACTAGCGCAGCTCTGAGGAGGCAACCATGGAATTGACGTTCAACGGATACCAGCTCGCCCTCACAGTACGGAGAAGGCAGCCGAAGATCAGGACAAGGAACGAGGCGCCAATCACGCGGCGGACGGCGCCCGACCGTCGGGCTGGGCACCACCACCTGCTCACCTGCGGCGGCACACACATAGCACCGACCAGGTAACCTTTTCGCTCAAAGATAGGAGGCGACCCATGCGTCAAGTAATCGGCAAGTGCCCAGTGTGTGGCGAGGAACTGACCGTCACCAGACTTCACTGCCGTAGTTGCGACACGGCACTGGAGGGACACTTCAACCTGGGCAAGTTCTACCGTCTCAGCCCCGAGCAACTGCACTTCGTTGAGACCTTTATCAAGTGCGAAGGCAAGATCACCAGAGTGGAAGACGAACTTGGGCTATCATATCCCACGGTGCGCAACCGCCTCAACGACGTGATCCGAGCACTCGGCTATGAAGTCCCTGCTGAGGCCTCCGTCAGTGCCGAGCGGAGAAAGGGTATCCTGGAGCAGGTCCAAGCAGGGGAGATCGCACCTGAGGAGGCGGTAGAGCTGCTCAAGGGGTCGGAGAAGTAACAATGGAAGCAGCTAGCCCCAAGAGGGCGCCCTTTTCCGAGGTGTTGAGGAACAGGGACTTCCTGGCCCTGTGGCTCGGACAGGTCATCTCCCAGATCGGCGACAGCTTCACCTACCTGGCGCTCCTGATCACCGTCAACCGGCTGACCGGCTCGACAGTAGCCATGGGCTTCATGGTCATCTCCCTGACCCTCCCGCAGCTCATCTTCAGCTTCCTCGCCGGTGTCGTGGTGGATCGCGTGGACCGCAAACGGGTGATGGTGGTCTCGGATCTCTTGCGTGGACTCCTTGTCCTGGCCTTCATCACCGTCCGAACGCCGGAACAGGTCTACGTCTTCTACGTCGTGGGCTTTCTCCTCTCCTCGGCCGGCGTCTTCTTCTCGCCCGCGAAGACGGCCATGATACCCCGCATCGTTCAGGGTGAAGAGAGACTGCTCTCCGCGAATGCCCTGTCGCAGACCATTCGCGTCGTGGCCCTGCTCTTCGGGCCTGCCATGGCCGGCTTCGCTATCGCCTGGCTGGGCACAGCACCGGCTTTCGTGGTAGACTCGCTCACATATATCGTATCAGGTATCGCGATCCTCACGATCAGCACCGACGGAAGGAATGTCGTCGAGCGAAGGACCAGCCTGCGCACGATCTGGGATCAGCTCGCGGAAGGCGTCTCGTACACCGTGCACAACAACACCATCCTGGGTATCATCGTCACCCTGATGGTGGCTCTACTTGGGGTAGGGGCCATCGAGGTGCTCTTTGTGCCTTATCTCCAAGGCGAGTTCGGCGCTGGTTCAGAGGGACTGGGCATCGTGCAGACCGCCCAGGGTATTGGCATGTTGGTGGGAAGTGCCCTCGTAGGCAACCTGGCGGCCCGGTTCCGGCTGACACGTATCATCGCCTGGTCCGTGGCCCTGCTGGGCATCACCATCGCGTGCGCCGGGTTGATCAACCAGTTTGCCCTGATCGCGATGGTCATGTTCGTCGCCGGCCTGAGCCTGGCTCCCCTCAACGCTGCTATGAGTACCCTGATGCAGGTCACCGTCCCCGATGACAAGCTTGGTAGGGTGAGCAGTGTGGTGGATACGACAGGGACTGTGAGCTATCTGATCTCTATGAGCGGCGCCGCTTTCCTGGCTGAGGCCATGGGAATCCGCACCGTTTTCGTAGCTGCGGGAGTCATCACCTCCCTCTCCCTCCTGCCAGCCCTGACCATAATGAAAGAACCCGAGGAGAGCGCCCTAACGGTGTCACAGCGCGATGCGTATCCCTCCGCGGAACTCTCGGTGGAGGCCTAGGAATCTAGCCGAAAACCCACGTTGGGTCGGGTCTGAAGGCGATTGGTGAGTGGAGCCATCTTTGAACAGCGTGGTAAGCGTAACGGAGAAAAGAG
>Ga0315539_1000952_pt1 | contig 21600 bp, 14 predicted proteins | sample SalMarSW160150MG_FD_203097 | JGI IMG/M metagenome (GOLD analysis project Ga0315539, IMG submission 203097) | Salt marsh sediment microbial communities from the Plum Island Ecosystem LTER, Massachusetts, United States - Salt Marsh Sediment SW1601-150 ... | reverse complement strand
GCGCTCCCAGACTACATCGGCGCCGTCTGGCTGTTCTGGTCGCTTCGACGGCTGCTGGAGGGAGGTCCACGTCCAGACCATGCCCCTGAGGCACTTCAGGAGGCCATAGCCCTGATCGACTGGGCCGAGGGCAATGCCGGTCAGATGGCGCAGGCCGCGGTCTCGGCGATCCTGAGATAGGGACGAGTGACGCCAGTAGGGGGAGTGGTGCCCTGAGAGGGCGCTAAGAGGGCACCACAGTCCCATTACCGACTGACAGATGCCCCACTTCGTGCTATAATGGCTCCATGGAGGGCAGGCCCACGCACGCAGCCACCCCGCAAACCGGCAGTGTCTGGATGCACCCCTGGGCGCAGTCCGGGGCCCGCTGAATCCCGGTCGGTACGGCACATGTGGTGCTCCTATTGACCACCAGCCTGGCCCAGGTGGAACCGATGACGATGGAGAAACGAAGAGGGTCGTGATGGCACAGAAAGCAAAGTTCAAACAACAAGCCGCGTGGCACGCCGTACAGTTCGTGGAGTCAGGCATGGTGGTGGGGCTCGGCCACGGCAGCACCGCTGCCTTCGCCCTACAACGCACCGCCCAACTGCTCCGCGAAGGACAACTGAGAGATGTGCTGGGCGTGCCCTGTTCGCTACGGGTCCAGCAGGAAGCGCAAAGGATCGGCGTCCCCCTCACCAGCCTGGAGGAGCACCCCGTGGTGGACCTGACCATCGACGGGGCCGATGAGGTGGATCCACACCTGAATCTCATCAAAGGTGGTGGCGGAGCAATGCTGCGCGAGAAGATCGTGGCTCAGGCCAGCACGCGCGAGGTCATCGTGATCGACAAGTCGAAGCTCTCACCGGTCCTGGGTACATACTGGGGGGTCCCTGTAGAGGTAACCCCCTTCGGCTGGCGCTCGCAGTTCTTGTTCCTGGAATCACTGGGCGCACAGCCCCTGCTTCGCACCACCGCTGAAGGGAGTCCCATCAAGACCGACCAGGGCAACTTCATCCTGGACTGCAACTTTGGTCCCATCACAGAACCGGGTAAGCTGGCGGCAGAGCTGGACGGGCGAGCCGGCGTGGTCGCACATGGACTGTTCCTGGGTCTGGCCACGGACGTCATCGTCGCTGGCGACGAGGGCCTAGACCACCTCAAGAGAGGAGATTTGGATGATCGCCATTGAAGCTTCCGTGCTATCAGCGGACCTCACTCGGCTTGGTGAGCAGGCCCGCGAGGCCGAAGCCGCAGGGATCGAGGGTTTCCAGGTGGACGTGATGGACGGCCGCTTCGCGCCCAACATCACCTTCGGCCCGCTGGTCGTGGAGGCGTTGCGCTCCGTGGTGAGCGTGCCCCTGGATGTGCATCTGATGATCGTGGAGCCGGAGCGATACCTGGCCGGCTTCGCCGAAGCAGGGGCAGACCGGCTGATGGTGCACCAGGAGGCCTGCCTGCACCTGCACTCTGTTCTCCAAGCCATCCACACGCTAGGAGTCGAGGCCGCAGTAGCCATCAACCCCGGCACGCCCCTATCTGTCCTGGAAGAGGCGCTGGATCTGACAGATCTGATTCAAGTGATGACCGTCAACCCTGGTTTTGGCGGGCAGTCCTTCATCCATAGCCAGGTAGACAAGATCCGTCGCCTGCGGCAGATGCTGGATGCCAGGGGGTTGCAGATCCCCATCGCTGTAGATGGAGGCATCGACCCCACCACGGCGCCCCTCGTGGTGGGAGCCGGCGCCACAGTCCTGGTGGCTGGATCGAGCATCTACAACAGCGAAGCTTCGGTGGCTGAAAACATCGCCGCTCTGCGAGCAAGCGTCGTGCCAGGCTCGTAGTAAGGGCTAAAGCCCTTCCGATATACTCAAGACCACACCTCCTGGCTCGTAATAAGGCCTTCAGCCCCTATGATACACTCAAGACCACACCCGCTGCCTCGTAGTGAGGGCTTCAGCCCTTGTCATGCGCTAAAGCGCACACTACGAACCCAGGCTCATAGTGGAGGCTTCAGCCCTTTTCCAAGAGACTGAACATGAATACGTCAGAGCGCTTCTACCAGTACAGGCATCTCACGCATAAGCAACGTGAGCTCCTGTTGCGCTATCGCCAGCAGCACGGTTATCCGTGGCACGCGCCCCCGCACCTCGTCCAGCAAACTGGCTACTACCTCTTCACAGCGGCAAACTTCGAGCACCGGTCGATCATGTCGTCTGAGCAACGACGACTCGACTTCCAGAGCCGTCTACTGGAGAGGTTCCGATCAGCCGGATTCCCAGCCTGTGCTTGGGTGGTCCTGCCCAACCACTATCACCTGTTAGCCTTCGTGCCTGACTTCCACAAAGTTGCCAGAGTCTTTCAGCGGCTACACGGCTCCACCTCGCATCAATGCAACCTCGAGGACGGTGCAGTGGGGCGAAAGGTGTGGTATCGCTACGCGGACCGAGCAATGAGAAGTGAGAGGCACTTCTACACCACCGTCAACTACTTGCACTACAACCCGGTGAGGCATGGGCACGCTGAGCGCGCTGGCCAGTGGCTCTCCTCTAGCATCTGGGCGTACTTGGACGCGAAGGGGCCTAACTGGCTGAAGGATGTGTGGAGAGAGTACCCGTTGAGAGACTACGGGAAACGATGGGATTGGTGAGCAAGAGGAAAGCTCCTCGTGAGGGCTGCGGTCGTTCGTGATGCGCTAAAGCGCACACTGCTAACCCACGCTCGTAGTGAGGGCTTCAGCCCTTCTGATGCGCTAAAGCGCACACTACAAACGCAGAAGCCAGAAAACAGAACTCAGCAATCAGAACAACTAAGGAGAGCCGGGGGAAACTACGACTCGAAACCCCACGCCGTTGAGGCGGTCGTCGGGACCGCGCGAGTAGCGAACGGCACAGCGAACGTCCCTCTGAGCGTAGAGGAACGACCCGCCGCGCACCACACGGGGCTCGTCCCCGCCGGGGTCATTGTCGGCCTGGTACCCCTCGTAGTTCTCCTCCCACTTGGTCGCGCACCACTCCCATACATTACCACTCAGATCCTCCACGCCATACGGGCTGGCACCGCCTGGGAAGCATCCCACCGCGCTGGTTCCACCAATCCCCGTCTCATCGTAGTTGGCCCGAGTGCTGTCCGGGCGGTCCCCCCAGGGATACCGTCTCTGCGGGTGGGGATTGTTGATCGAGTCGGCCTCCCCGGGGAGGCCCAGGCCGCCTTCGAAGGTGCCTAACTGCGGACGGACTGGCACATGAATGCCGCCGCGCGACCCCTTTTCCCACTCCGCCTCCGTGGGCAGGCCGACCGCGTATCGCTCGGGGAGTCGGTCGCGGAACACATCGCCCAGCCACTGGCAGAAGGCCAGGGCCTCATGCCAGGCCACCATCACGGCCGGATGATTCGGCAGATTCCGGGACTCCCCAATGTGTAATGGACCGCCCTCCTCTTGTCGCCACTCCAGCCCGGCCTTCGTCCACCAGGTGTCGGCCCGGTATCCCTTGGCGTCTTCCTTGAACAGGCCATATTGAGCATTGGGCACCGGGTAACGGGCCATCCAGTAGCCGTAAGCAATGTCCACCTGATGCAATGGCTTTTCGTCCTTCCAGGCCATCTCGTCCTCATCGCCACTCCCCATCCAGAAAGGACCCGGTGGCACGTAGCAGAACTCCATCTGGTCAAGGGCGGTGGATTGAGGATCCACGCCGGGCCGAGGATCGCCCAGCACCACCAGTGCATTGCCCGCCGACACGCGCTCCATCGCCGGGCGGCCTGACCGCATGACTGTAAGCAGTTGCTCCCTGTGGATCTCCTTCTCGCCTTCCTCGATCTCGGCCACGGCAGCACGGATCTTGGTGAGGTCGTTGCTCAGCAAGTCTGCCCAGCGGCGTTCGTCGATGTCCACCTCGGCCGCTTCCGCCGCCTCCGTGGTAGACCGAGCCAGATAGATATACTCCTTGACCTGCTCCAAGGGCAGATCAGCGAACCAGGGTGGCCCCTGGGCCAACATCCTGCCAAGGGCCTTGATCCTGCTATACCTCTCCAGCAGCGGTTCCTCTTCGCGCGCCCGGGATGCAATAGCCAGCTCCTTCACCGCGGGTGCCAGATCCTCCTCCGGCGCCTTGGCTGGTCTGCGCTCGCCGGCAGGCCTGGCTGTTTCTTGCTTGCGCCACATCTCCTCGAGTTCGGGGAGCAGATTGGGGTATTCCTGGAGGTCTTGGAACAACTCATGCCAGCGAATGAGGATGATCACCATCTTGGCCAGGAGTTGCGGCTCCACCTCTTCCATCTCACCCTCGGCTGCGCGCTCCTCCGCCAGCAGGCGCAGCAAACGGAAGATGTTCAGTGTGCGCTTCACCTTGCGGGGGTTGCGCTCCAGCCCCAGGCAGAAGATGCCCGCGCACCCCTCCGGCAACTCCGCCTCGTGCTCCTCCACGAACTTCTCTACCAGCGACTCTCTCAGGGGTGGAATGTGGATCGGCAGTTGCACGATCTTCTCCAGGTAGTCGTCGCCGCTGATGGGCAAACGCTTCGCCAGCTCCTCCGGGCTGACCTCCCCGCCCAGACCAGTGAGGAAGCTCTTGTACTTGACCCGGATGCCTTTCTCGATCACGTCCCGGTCGGCCCCTATCAGGAAGACACAGCCGGGCACGTCCAGGAAGAGCTTGATGGCCTCCAGCACCTCGATGGCCTTCTCCGGGAGGCAGCGGTCGAGGTCGTCGATGAACACGACCAGCAAGCGTTTGCGCTTCGCTACGTGGGTCTCGACCAGCTTCTCCAGAGTCCCTCTGAACTGTTCCAGCGACCGCACTTGGTCCCGGTGGACCTTCCGCCGCTGGCGCTGCACTGCCGAGAAGAGGGTGTCCAGGTCATCGCCACTCAGCTTCTTCTGCGCCTCCTCTGCCACCTTGGACAACGGCCCGCCCAGGCCAGGGATCAAGCCCAGCGAGAGACGGGTAACCCAGCCGGCCGCACCCCTGCCCATCTTCTCCCAATCCACTGTGACGCCCCCGATCTCCTCCCTCTCCACCTCCCGGTAGAGGCTGGCCTGCAAGTCCTCCAGCGTTTGGGCTACCTTCTTCTTGCCTATTGGAAGATCCTCCAGCGGCTTCTCGACATTCGTCGCACCCAGAAGCCTCTCTCGAAGGACCGTCAGGACCCGGAGAATCAGGGCCCTCCACAGAGCCTCGTCGCGGTCGTAGTGCCAGGGGTTGAACCATACAGTAAACACCTTCTTCTCGCGCGCAACGGACGCGTTGTCCAACGATTCCTCCACCAGGTGCATGAGGCTGGTCTTGCCGCACCCCCAACGTCCGAAGACACCGATAGTGAGGGGCATGTCCGCGTCTAGGATGACCTGCGCCAGCACCCGGCTGTAGGTTCCGAACTTCAGCCTATCCGCCTCCAGGCTCTCGATCGCCCGGTCGCCATAGTCACCAGACTTGGATACCATCTCACTTCTCCTTTGTGGGGGCGCCCCGCCCCAGGCTTCGGGCCTGCGCCCTACCACGGGGGGCGGGGCTATTCTCTATTCGCCCGCTGGGGAGGCTCACTCTCCACCAGTCACCTGCTCGTTGCCATACTTCCCCCTGAAAGCAGCGCGATAGGCAACATAGAGGTACACGAAAGCGAGCATTACAAACCCAAGCTCGTAGTGAGGGCTTTAGCCCTTCTGATGCGCTGAAGCGCACACTACCAACGCAGAAATCAGAAAACAGTATTCAGCATCCAGGACTATTCGGGAGAGCCGGGGGAAACTACGACTCGAAACCCCACGTAGTCGCCGCGGAGGTCGGGAAGGTTCGAGTGGCGATAGGCACAGCGAACGCCCCTCTGAACGTGGTTGAACGACCCGCCGCGCACCACACGGGGCTCGTCCCCGCCGGGGTCATTGTCGCCCTGGTACCCCTCGTAGTTCTCCTCCCACTTGGTGGCGCACCACTCCCATACGTTCCCACTCAACTCTTCCGCGCCATACGGGCTGGCGCCGAGTGGAAAGCAGCCCACCGCGCTGGTTTCACCAATCCCCGTCTCACCGTAGTTGGCCGGGGTGCTGTCCGCGCTGTCCCCCCAGGGATAGCGTCTCAGCGATGTGGGGTTTTCCATCACGCTGAGGTTGCCAGGTAGCCCCAGCCCGCTGGCGAAGCCGCCCCGCTCTGGACGCACCGGCACCTGCACGCCGCCCCGCGCCGCCTTCTCCCACTGCACCTCCGTAGGCAAGGCAACCGCGTACCGCTCGGGGAGTCGGTCGCGGAAGGCAACGGTGAGCCACTGGCAGAAGGCCAGGGCCTCATACCAGGTGACCACTACCGCCGGGTGATTCGGCAGATTCCAGGGCTCCCCAAGGTCTAACGGACCCCCCTCCTGTCGCGACTCCAACCCCGCCTTCGCCCACCAGATGTCGGCCCAGTACCCGTCCGCGTGTTCCATGAACAGGCCAAACTGGGCATTGGTGACCGGGTAGCGCCCCACCCAGTAGCCGTCAAGAACGGCCGCCTGATGCAGGGGCTTCTCGTCCTCCCAGGCCATCTCGTCCTCGTCCCCGCTGCCCATCCAGAAAGGACCGGGCGGCACATAGTAGAACTCCATACCTTCTATGGTCATCACTTCGGGCCGGGGGTCGCCCAGCCTGGCCAGGGCCCTGCCACTGGCAGCGCGCAAAGGCGCCTTGACCCCATCGTCCTCAATGGTCTTCAAGAGGACGCCTACTACCTTCTCCTTGCATGCTGGGGTCACCCCACCGGGCGAGGCATCCACCACCGCGTCACCCATGAGCACCGCGGCCTCACCAGGCTCCCCTGGCCGTCGGTCCAGCAACTCGCCCACCACTGCGCTGGCTACCTCCTCCCACTGCTGCACGATGCCCAGGTAGCCAATGGTCAGCAAGGCCAGCTCCCGCCACGCCGGGTCGCCCACGTGCTCTGCCAGGATCTCCACCACAGGCTCTGTCTTCCCCTGGCCCAGGCGGGCCAGACCCACCGCCCCCAGGTACTCCTCAAAGGTCAGGTGTATGAACCCATACTGCCCGGCACCCCGCTCCAGGAGCATCCCCGCGTAGTCACGCACGTCCTCCAGGAACTGCTCCACCGACTGCTCGGGATCCCTGTCTCCCTGCTGGGCCTAAACCTCGGCCAGCTTGCGCTTCGCATCCTCCCGCTTCACCAATCCCACGCCGGGGCTTTTCTCGTGCATCCACAGGGCCAGCGGGGCCAGGATACGCACCGTCTGTACCACGTCCAGGTCTCGCGTAGGAGGGCGGCCCAGTCCCCGGGCCAGGTTCCATGACGATAGCAGCGTCTCCACGTATTTGTGATAGAGCTGGACCCGTCGCTCCGGAAGTTTTACCCCTTGCCGCTTCATCAAGGCCAGGATAGTCAGCAAGAGCGGGTTGGCGGCCAGCCCGCGTACCCCGGGGTTGCGCCTGACGGCCTCGATCAGCTCTGCTCGCTCGCGTTGGGCCTCCTCAGCGGCGAACCCCGTCTCTCCCCTGGCCGCACGCTCGATAGCTGTCGTCCATCTGTCCACGAAGGCCTCGATCTCCTCTTCTCCGAAGTCCACCAGAGTGCACTCCACCAGTCCTTCGGCGGTGGGCCTCACCTCGCGATAGCCGACGATGCGGCTGGAGAGGGCGAACTTATTCCCTGCCCGGCGGTGAAAGCTGTAGAAGTCGGCGACCCGATCCGAAACCGTGTGCCGCAATCTCAGATCTCTGACCTCATCCAGGCCGTCGAGAAGCACCAGCGCGCGACCCTGCTCCAGGGCCGCTTCCAGCATCTTGTCGATGGGGAGGTCGGCCACGCGTTCGCAGAAATAGTCCGCGATGAACTCATCCAGGCGAACGTTCTTCTCGGCCAACGCGGTGGCGTAGGCCGAGAGCGGCACCAGCAGAGGCAGCCGCGCCCCGAGATCCAGCTCTTCTCCGTCGCCCTGGGCCAGTTTCAGGGTCAGATACTTGAGGAAGGTGGTCTTGCCTGCACCAGGGTCTCCCAGGATGATCAGGCCGTCGTTCTCTCGCATCAGATCCAGGACCGGCTGTGGTTCGCTCAGCCCACGGCCAAGGTCCTCCTCTTCATCAGCCCGCAGCTTTCGCCCCGCCAGGCGGACTTCCGCTGACCACGTCTCCCCACGAGGTATCTCCACGCGGCCCTTGAGCGGGATGTACATCTCCAGCAGTGGCAGGCGCAGCGGCACGCGCTCGGAGATGCCCATGCCCTTGAAGTCCAGGTACTGGTAGCGCTCCACCAGGTACTGGAGGTAGCGGTCGGTGCTCGCTGCTAGATTCCCGAAGCGGTCCTGCTCAACCAACGGGTCACCAGGCTGCGGCTCCTCCGTGCCTCGCCGTTCAAGGAAATCACGCAGCGTGTACCCGGTCGCCTGGGACACAGCAGCGAAGAACGCCGCAGCAGTACCGAAGATAGCCACGACCCAACTGGCCCAAGGCTGCGTATCCGGCGGGAGGAGACTAGCAGCGAGAATAAACAGAACAACTGTGGTCATGAGCAGTAGGGCGAAAATGATGAATGCCTTGAGGTAATTGTTCACGATTCGCCTCCTCAGCCGGACGGCCAGGCCCACAGTGAGCTACAGTACATAGATTGTATCACTGAAGATGACCAAGGGCAAGCTACCTTGAACGCGGTGGCGCGCCCAGGGGTCCGTGGTCACGGCTTCAACCCTTCATGATGCACAAGAGCGCCCACGACAAAGCGCGTCCTTCGATACCCTGCTCCGCAGCTACTCAGGATGCTTGAAAAGGGGCACGCTCCTTCGGTGGGGCAGGTCTGAGACCCTCCCCCACAAGGGTGCTGTGTCCAAGTGACCCACGGCGTTCCTAGCAGCGTGGCTACGCGCATGACTGTTTTCGTGCGCTCTCCTTCTATAGTATAATCCCCTTCATGGCTCGTACCTACGTCTCTCTGGATCTGGAAACCACCGGCCTGGACCCCGACCACGACGCGATCATCGAAATCGGCGCGGTCAAGTTCCGGGACGAGAAGGTCTTGGACACCTTCTCCACCCTGGTCAGGCCCGACCGGGCCATCCCTTACCGCATCGAGCGGCTGACCGGCATCCGCCAGGAGGACACCGACGAGGCCCCGTCCGTATCCAGTTCGGTGGAGCATCTGGCCAGGTTCCTCGAGGACTATCCCATCATCGGCCACAACATCAGCTTCGACCTCGGATTCCTCCGCCGGCGCGGCCTGCCCCTGACCAATCAATCCATTGATACCTTCGAGCTGGCTCGCATCATGGTGCCCCATGCTGCCCGTTACAGCTTGAGCAGGCTGGCCGAAGAGCTTGGCATCCCGGCGGACGGAGCACATCGCGCCCTGGCCGATGCCCACACCGCGCGCAAGCTCTTCCTGGCCCTCTTGGAACGCGCCGCAAGGCTGGACATCGACACCATCGAGGAGATCAACAGCCTGGCCGAGAGGAGCAAGTGGCCGCTGCGCAGCGTGTTCCTCGATCTTGCACGCCAGAAGGCACGGACCGCCTTCACCGGCTCCATCCGCGAGCAACTGGCAGCCAAAGGCGCGCTCGGCGAAGACGTATCGGGCCCCATCTTTGCCACTCTCGCCGAGAGGGCCCCTCTCGAACCTTCCCTCGAGCCGCAAGCGCTGGACGTCGCCTCCCTGGCCGCCACGTTCGACGAAGGGGGCCTCATAGCCCAGGAGTTTCCAGGCTACGAGTACCGGCCCCAGCAAGTAGAGATGATGAGACGGGTGAGCGAGGCCTTCAACGAAGGCCAGCACCTGCTCGTCGAAGCGGGCACGGGCACCGGCAAATCCCTGGCCTATCTGCTTCCCGCAGCCCACTTCGCAGCCGCCAACGCGCGGCACGTGGTCATCTCCACCAACACCATCAACCTTCAGGATCAGCTCTTCCTCAAGGACATTCCCGACCTCCAGCGTTTCCTGCCCTTCGAGGTGAAGGCGGCGCTGCTCAAGGGACGCGCCAACTACCTGTGCCCCCGTCGGCTGGCAGCGCTCCGCCGCAAGCCCGATCTCACCGAGGATGAGATCCGCGTGCTGGCCAAGATCCTGGTCTGGCTCCCGGGCACCACCACGGGAGACAGGGCCGAACTCAATCTCTTGCGCGATGAGAATCTCATCTGGGCCAGCCTGTCAGCGGAAGATGAATCCTGCAACCCAGAGCTCTGTTCTCACATCGGCAACTGCTTCTTCTATCGCGCTCGACAGCGAGCAGACGAGGCGCATCTCATCGTCGTCAACCACTCGCTCCTCCTCTCGAATGTGCTCACCGAGCATCGCATCCTGCCCAGGTATCAGCATCTGATCATCGACGAAGCCCATCACCTGGAGGATGTGACGACCGGGCAACTGAGCTTCGAGGCAAGCCAGGGGAGGATGCTAGGTCTTCTGAGCGAACTCGCCCACAGCACGGGCAACAGGACCTCCGGGCTCCTTCACGAACTGCCCGGCCGTCTGCGAGGTAGCGCCGTCCCCGCACGTGTCCAAAGAGAACTACAGGCGTACCTGGAGCAGGCAGACCAGGAGGTGGACCAGGCGCAGAGGCGTGTGTACAGCTTCTTCACTGCCCTGTCCCTGTTTCTGGACGAGTATCGACGGGCCGGAAGCCAGTACGACCAGCGTATCCGCCTCACCGGTGGCCTCAGGGTGCAGCCGTCATGGTCCGACGTGGAAATAGCCTGGGACAGTCTCGCAGAAGGACTGCGGGGCATAGAGGAGCGCCTCGACTATCTCTACAAGGGCCTGACAGGCCTCGAGGACGCCCGAATCCGGGAGTATGACGATCTGCTGCACGAACTGTACGGCAAACTGCACCAGGTCAGAGAGTTGGTCGATCAGACAGAAGCCATCATCGCTCAGCCGGTCGCGGAGGGCATCTACTGGGCTTCCATAGGGGCCCAGGATCAGAACATAACCCTTAGTGCTGCGCCATTGGACGTGGGCGGCGAGCTGGAGAAGCGGCTCTACTGCGACAAGGAGTGTCTCATCCTCACCTCCGCTACCTTGAGCGCAGGATCGGACTGCCGCTACATCAGAGAAAGGCTCAATCTCTGGGCCGCCGACGAACTGGTCATTGGCTCTCCGTTCGACTTCGAGAGTTCCACGTTGCTCTACATACCCACTGACATGCCCGAACCAGGACAGTCATATTACCAAAGGTCTGTGGAGCAGGTCCTCTCCGACCTGGGCCGGGCCACCAGAGGCCGGACCATGGTTCTGTTCACTTCCTACAGCCAGTTGCGGTCCACCTACCGGGCCATCAGCCGTCCGCTAGGAGAAGAGGGCATCGCGGTGCTGGGCCAGGGCATCGACGGCTCTCGCCACAACCTGCTCAGCAACCTGAAGGCCAATCCCGAGACCGTCATCCTGGGCACACGGAGTTACTGGGAGGGGGTGGACGTCGTCGGCGAGGCGCTCAGTTGTCTGGCCATCGCCCGGCTGCCTTTTCCAGTTCCCGACGATCCCATCTTCGCTGCGCGCAGCGAGACCTTCGATGACCCCTTCAACCAGTTCGCCGTACCCCAGGCCATCCTCCGCTTCCGCCAGGGCTTCGGCCGCCTGATAAGGAGCAAGACCGACCGCGGAGTCGTGGTGCTCCTGGACAAGCGCGTGCTGACCAGATCCTATGGTAGGGCATTCCTGGAGGCCATACCTACCTGCACGGTCCGCCAGGGTTCGATACAGGACCTGCCGCTGGCGGCTGCCCAGTGGATCGCGGGGGAGATGGTTATCCAACCAGGGTTGGAGCTGTAAACGGACGCGGTTGATAGTCCGTGCATCCAGCTAGGATCGCGTCCCCGGTGAAGGACTCACGCTCATGACACAACAGGGCCCATTGTTGAACGAGTTCTCCTGGTCCAAATCGCGGGATTCCCTGTTCAACTTCTGTCTGCGCAGCTACTACTACCACTACTACGGCTCCTGGAACGGCTGGCGACACGACGCGCCCGCAGACGTCAGAGAACTGTACGTGATGAAGAACCTCCAGAACCTTGGCTCGTGGCGCGGAGCCGCAGTGCACGACGTGGCGCGGCAGGTGGTGGAAGGCTTTGCTCGAGGACGACCGCTGCCTGTGGAGCAGGCCCTATCGGTGCTCAGAGAGAGGATGCACCGCGACTTCGAGGATTCACGCACAGGCCGATACCGTCGCCGCCCAAACCGCATCTGCGGCTTGCAGGAGCACTACTACGACGTCCCCCTGGAGGACGAATTGCTGAGAGAGCTCAATGTGGCCGCGGAAGGCGCTGTGAAGAGAGTGTACGGCACACGCACCCACCAGACCATGCTTCAGTTGGGCCCCTCCGGCATCGTCGAATGGGAGAAGCTCCAGAACATCACACTGGCAGGGTGCAAAGTGTGGGTCAGCCCGGACCTCATACTTCGCGGACGGGACGCCGGCTTGACCATCGTGGACTGGAAGACCGGCACCTCGTCACCAAGCGAGGGAGCCCGCCTCCAGTTGGCGATCTATGGCCTCTACGCTGTACGTGCGTACGGGGCGAGGACCCAACGCTTGCTCGGCGTGGAGGAGAATCTGCGCACGGGCGAGGATCACGTGTATCCGCTCAAGGAGTGGGTCCTGGAGGAGGCCCGCAAGTACGCGGAAGACAGTATACAGAGGATGCAGGCACTCCTCCACGACCGTGAGAGGAACGTGGCCCTGGTCCGGGACTTCCCAATGACCGACGAGCTGGCTCGATGTACGGGGTGCAGATTCCGCCGGGCATGTGATCGGGGTTGAGAAGAATGCACACCGAGGTCCAACCGCCTCGTAGCGGCCTGGACACACAGAACAGAGGATAGCTTCCATGGGCCAGCTACTCAAGTTGCTCAAGCTGTTGACACTAGCGTGTGGGTTGACCCTTATCGGAGTCGGTGCAGCGTGTCTGTTGCTCTACGTCCTCCTACCCCTGACCTATGAGGGGCTGGACCTTCTGGCGACGAATCTGACCATCGCTTCCCTGGGTGCCATCACCGTGACGTTGGGCTTCGCACTTGCCTATCAGGCGCGAGCCTCGCTGAGAGGACGGCCCTCGGGCGAATTCCGTCCGCCGTCGCCCCGGTCGCTGGGGCTGCTGTTCGTCATCTGCCTGATAGTGGGCCAGGGCCTGATCTCCTTCGTCGGAGGGTCAAGCGCGACCGCGCTCCTCTTTCCCCCGTTTCACATCCTGGCCGCCGTTTGCCCGGCCCTGGCCATTCTGGCCTTTGTGGCCAGGCGTACCAGGGCTGTTTCCTGGCGCTCGGCCAGCCTCGAGGTATCCCACGGTGCGCTTCTGGCTCCGATGGCAGCTCTCGCCGCGGAACTTATCGTGATCCTGGCTCTCGTTCTGGCCGTCGTGTTCGTCGTCGTCTTCACACCAGGCGGTGCGGAGCGCTTGATGGAGTTGTCCGCAGACCTACAAGATCCGGCCTGGGTAGAGAACCCAGAAAACCTGGCCCAACTCGTGCTCTCCCCCGCTGCCCTGACCGTGATTGTTCTGGTGTTCGTCATCCTTGCCCCATTGATAGAGGAGTTCCTGAAAGCGCTGGGGGTGCTGTTGCTGGGTTACCGTCTACGAGGACGGGCAGAGGCCTGGGTGTGGGGAGTGGCCTGCGGTGCCGGTTTCGCCCTCACTGAGAGTCTGTTCAACGGATCCATCGCTCTGGAGGGTTGGGGGGCGGTCATGCTCATGCGTTGTGGAGCCAGCCTGATGCACTGCGTCGCCAGCGGTATGATGGGCCTGGGTTGGCACGATACCCTCGCGTCCAGGCGTCCGTGGCGTCTCCTGGCAGCCTACGCAGCCAGCGCAGGTGTCCATGCCCTTTGGAACGCAGCGGCGGTGGGCGTGGCCGTACCATCGTTGCTCATGATCAGCGCACCGGAGGACGTGCTGGCGCAGGGCTTTGCGGGGCTTGCTTTGCTGGGCTCCCTCGGCTTCCTTTTCCTGCTCACCTTGTCTATGGTTGTGCTCCTGGCCCACCTGACGAAGACAGTCCGCCGCACGCGAGCTGAGTCAGCCACCCCAGATCAGCAGCAGACATGGCACAGCCACATCGCCGACGACAACCTCGGCCCGTGGCCAGACGAAACAACACCCTCAGAAGAGGGCAGTTGAGTCGCCTGATCCCTCGATCGCCAGGGATCGTGAAGCGCCTTTTGGAGGTGTAGATGAAGTTCTCGGAGATGAATGATTCTGACTGCCGCGGGTACGTCGATTTCCTGCTCAGGCAGTATCGTCTCGCCGATGCCTATTGGTTCCTGGCCGTGGAGGACACCTTTGGCACGGAAGCAGCGGTCAACCTCAACCAGGACATCTGGACGAGAATGGGCACGGTGGCAGCCAGGGAAATCAAGGAGAGGTTCCCTCTGGAGGAGGAAGGCGTGGCTCGGGTGCTGGAGGCGCTGTCTTACTTCCCCTGGGCCGTCATTGTGGGATGGGAGATGGAGGAGCACGACGGCGTGGCCAGGATACGTGTCCCCTACTGCCCACCTCAGGCGGCACGGGTCAGAAGCGGGCGAGGGGAGTTCTCCTGCAAGTCCATGCACCTGGGGGAGTTCACCAACTTCGCCACAGAGATAGACCAGCGCGTCGAGGTACGTTGTCTGATGGCCCCACCCGATCCCCACCCCGACGATCTGTGGTGCGAGTGGGAATTGAGGGTGCGAGAGTAGGCAGCACGTTGTGAACCGAGAAGCCCTCAGCCAGCTAAGGTGAGGGCCGCCATCTCCATGTGGCGCAACCTCGTCAGTCGGTCACCCCCTCGGACGTGTCTCCAGAATCCGCCTGGCCCTTCAGGTCCCACAGCTTCTCCCTCAAGGACATGATCTCTTCGATCAACCTGGATCTCTCGCGACGATAGTCCTCGATAATCAACTCCAGGTCCGCCAGCAAGAGGGATCTGTCCCGTAGGTCCCTCTCCAGTTGGCTGACCCTTTGTGCAAGGCGGTTACCTTCTCTGCTCATCGATCGCTGCTCTCTTGCCTCGCTTTCATTTAATCACGCCAAGGTCCAAAGGGGGTCAAAGTAGGGTCAAAGTTAGGTCGTAATCGTCTTGAAGTCTGGCCCGCGAGAGTCTATCATAATGATGGAGGTTCAGGGTTCGAACGTCGCTATGAAGAGTTGGCATCACGGGCAGCTGCCCTCACAGGTCAAACGCTTGAGGTGGGTTGCCGCAGCGGCGATCTTCGCTGTTGCGTTGAGCTACCGCCTATTGCTCCACGCTCTCGTAGCACGTTACTGGCCGGAGACGGGACGGGCCATAGACGTGCTTTTCTACGCTCTGTTGGGGGCGGTGGTGAGCTGGTCGTGTCTCTCCTGGGTCAGCCATCGACTACAACAGGAGGCCGGCGAGACTGAGCAACTGGCATCCCTCGTCAGGAGCTCGCGGGACCCGATTCTCAGCCTCGACGATGGGTGGCAGATCCGCACTTGGAACCGCGGCGCCGAACTCATGTTAGGTTACCATCGAAAGGAAGTCGTTGGCCAGCCCTTCCACATACTCCTCCCCCCCAGCTCCACGAATACCCTTCGGTTGGAAGCCACCAAGAAGCTGGTCCACGAACAGGGATACGCGCAGGCCCGTGAGATGGAGTTGCTCACCAAGGACGGGAAGCCCCTAACCGTACAATTGACGGCCAACCTCATACCCGGAACCAGCGGAGAGGTGACAGGTCTCTCCATCGTAGTGACCGACATCAGCGCAGCCAAGGAGGCGGAGGAGAGGATGCGCGCCCTGTATCGAGAGGTAGAGGAGAAGATGCGGGAGCGCACGAGGAAGCTGGAACTGGCCCGCCACGAGCTGGAGATGAGAAACGCTCAGCTCCATCGGGCTTACGAAGAACTCAAGAAACTGGACCAGCTCAAGTCCGACTTTGTGTCCATGGTCTCCCACGAACTGCGCTCACCGTTGACCAACATCAGTGGAGCCATCGAGCTGATGCTGGAGCAAGAGGAACTGAGCGATGAATACGTGCGCATCATGCTGGGTGTGGTGGGTGAGCAGACTGAACGCCTGATCAGACTTGTGAAAGGCGTCCTCAATGTCTCCCGCATACAGGCTGGCCGGCTCTATCTGGATCGACGTGCACTACACCTCATGCCCGTGCTGGAACGAGTGATGACCAGTCTTCGGGCCACTACCGTGTTCCACTGGTTTGAGCTACCCACGACGAGCAAGTGGCCACCCGTTTGGGGAGACGAAGACCGCATAGAGGAGGTTTTCTTCAATCTCCTAGACAACGCCATCAAGTTCTCCCCCTCGGGCGGGTCAATCGTGATCGCCATGGAGGTGACCGGCGGCGAGATCACAATCTCCATCACGGATCCAGGCATAGGCATCCCTGCTGAGAAGCTGGACGGTATCTTTCAGAAGTTCCATCGGTTGGACAGCGAAGACTCCCGGGAGACCTATGGGCATGGCCTGGGCCTCTACATCACCAAGGCGCTCGTGGAAGCTCACGGAGGCAGGATCTGGGTGGAGAGCGTTGAAGGGGAAGGCTCGACATTCAGCTTCACGCTGCCTCTGGCCTCGCATAGGCCCTCCGACACAGACGCCGATCTTGCCGAACCAGCCGCGTCGCAGGTGCATCGCGAATGAACGAGACGATACTGATCATTGATGACGACAAGACGCTCATCGACCTGCTCGGACAGGCGCTGGGGAAGGCCGGCTACGAGATCATGAGTGCCACCAACGGCATAGACGGCCTACAGGTCCTGTACAAGCACAGAGTGGATCTGGTCATCCTGGATGTGATGATGCCCCGCATGGATGGCTGGGAGACCTGCTCCCGCATCAGAGACCTATCTGACGTGCCGGTGATCATGCTCACGGCCAAGGACGAGGAGGCAGATGCACTCAAGGGGTTCCAGTGCGGTGTGGACGACTACGTAACGAAGCCTTTCAGCTTCGCGGAATTGACCGCGCGAGTCAAAGCCGTCCTGCAAAGGGCGCGGAGGACCCCTGCCGACAGGCAGAGGAAGGTGTACGTCTTCGACGAGTTGGTGGTCGATGCGGACAACTCCCAAGTGATAGTGCGGGGCAAACCTGTCAGCCTCACGCCAACCGAGTTCCAGTTGCTGCTCACACTGGCGGAGAACGCCGGGCGTATCCTTTCCCACGAGCAGTTGCTGAGTCAGGTCTGGGGGCCGGAATACGTAGGCGAGCCCGGGTACGTCAAGCGCTACATATGGTACCTGCGCCAGAAGATCGAGGAGGACCCCAGCGCCCCCGAATACATCATCACCGAGCGAGGCTTCGGCTACAAGTTGGGGGACTAGCGAGCACATCCTCAACCCTCCCCCACTGTGACATCTTCTTCTCAGTAAGCATCCCACACTGCTGCGCACCAGAACGCGAGCCTGTCACAGAAGCGGCTCTGTTTTCCTCCCACGACGCACCGTCCCCCTTCGTGCTGCCTGCTGGAGCGCATAGTACCTTGGATCTATTGACGAAGCGGTTTGGCCTTGGCTATAATGGAGTATGGGAACCTTGCCCATGATCCTGGCGAACGGCTCGAACGGTGTTCCCTGTCCCTGAGACTCCTGCCAAGGAGGGGCCGAATGCAAGCCGAACGAGGAAAGAAGACTCGTGTCTGGGCAGCCGCCACTGCTGTGGCCTGCACCCTGGCCTTCATCGCTCTGGCCCAGGGCACCTGGGCTCAGGAACCAGAAGGCCCCGACCGCTGCTCGTGGACCAAGCAGGTCTGGATCAATGGCGTCGGCCCCGAGACAGTCATCACCCCCCGTTACTTTGGGGTGGTGGTCAGCGATACCGTGGACATTCGCGACACCCTGTTCTGCGACTTCTCCTACGATTGGAGCCTGCACGAGTACTGGGCCCGGGACCTGCTCTCCCTGGCACCCCCCTACCCCGGATGGATGGCGGATCCCGGCGAAGTCGACGGCTTCACTGAGGGGTCGCTGACCTGGTGGGGCAGTGAGTCCAGCGGTCAGCCGGTCCAACTGGACAAGTACCTCCACGTGGACATGGTGGGTTGGGTGACCACGGAGATCTCGGAGACGGTGGAGTTCACCCGAACGGGAATTGGACCTTTCACATCCTACGAGAGGCCCATCTACTTGCGGGAGTTGGTCGAGGGCGGCGACGCACCGTCCAGCTACAACCACACAAGCGCTCCTATGACCACGACCACCTTCATCACCGGCACGCAAGCCAGCTTCCCCGTGGTGTGGGACTGGGACGGCACCATGGATCCAGCGCCACCCAGCTATGGTTTCTGCCACTATTCCAGTCTGGTCCCCTCTTTCCTGGGCATCACCGTCACCCACGAACTGGACGCCGACCTCTTGGTCTTGCCCGACGATGACGGGGTAACCAACATAGACCCCTCCAGCAACACTCCCGACCGGGATGGCGCCGACGATGGCGTGAGCTTCCCCTCGGTGCTTCCCCACTGCGGCACGGCCACGGTCAACGTCGTCGGCGAGAACAACCATTGGACCAACCTCTACCTCAACGCCTGGGCCGATTGGAATCGCGACGGCGACTGGGATGACACCTCTCTGTGTGATTGCGGGATCAGTGAATGGATCATTCAGAGCTACGCGGTCGGCGATGGCGCCTTCGACGAGGACATCGACATCTCCTCCTGCCACCCCGTGCCAGACCCCACAGAACCCCTGTGGGTCAGAGTGACGCTCAGTGAAGTCCCTCTTTCCGGGGAACCCTGGAGCTACGGGGGGCAACCGTACCCAGCCTCCAACGAACCCACCGGCTGCTTCTGGCTGGGTGAGACCGAGGACTACTACGTCGAGCCGGAATTGATCCCCGAATGTGAATGGGAGAAGCAGGTCTACGTCAACGATGAGTTGGCAGGGGAGTGGGACGAAGGTCCCTTCGCCGTGGCGGTCAGCGACAGCATCACCATCGCAGACATGCTCTCCTGCAACTTCCAATACGATTGGGAGCTGCTGGAGGAGTGGGAGGCCCCTCACCTATCACTGGTGAGCTGGGACTCGAGTCACTGCGACGTGATCACCGACACGGGCCAGTTCGAGTGGTCGGGCGGCCCCGTACCGCCAGGGACCCAGGTGGCGCTCACCAAGACCCTCCACGTGGATGAGCCTGGTTTCGTCTCCATCCCTATCACAGAGACGGTGGCCTTCAGCCCCGAGGGCATGGTAGAGCCCATGGAGAAGATCGTGGATGTGGTAGAGCTGCTGGAAGGAGGGGATGCTCCGTCCAGTCACTATCACGCCGGGCCGCCGCACATGGAGACCTATCCTGGTTCTGGCGTATCGGCCCAGTTCCCCGTGGTCTGGGACTGGGACGGCACGCTGGGGCCCGGACCGGTGACCGGTCCCTACGGCTTCTGTCACTACTCAGGCAGCACGACCTACCTCGGTAACCCGCCCACCTACGAGCTGGACGCTGACCTGATGCCCGACCAGGACCTGGTCACTAACATCGATCCCGCCAGCAACACGCCTGACCGCGACCTCTCCGACGACGGCGTGACTATCCCCGGAGGTCTACCCCGGTGTGCGCCGACAACCCTGACCTTCACAGGTCACAACGGCTCAGGCGGCACCCTCTATCTCAACCTGTGGGCCGACTGGAACCGAGATGGTGACTGGGAAGACGGCAGCCAGTGTGGCTGCGGCGACGACGAATGGGCGATCCAGGACCACGTGGTCAGTCCGTGCCCCATCGAAGAGAGTGTCGAGATCACACCCTGCCACACGTGTGACCCAACCGAGCCTCTGTGGATACGTGTGACGCTCAGCGAGGTTCCACTGGCACCCCTGGGTCAGCCCTGGATCTACGGAGGCCAGCCCTACGCCGCTCCCAGTGGCTGCTTCGAGCTCGGGGAGACACAGGACTTTCTGTTCCAGCAGAGCGTCGCCTACCTTCCCCTGAGCACAAAGAGTTACTGAGACGAAACGCGGCGCAGGAAACCCATCCGGACCACGCGAAGAAGCCATCCCCGTAGGGATGGCTTCACCATTCTCTGAAGCGAAGGCAGGGTCGCACCACGCTCACCATCGCCGCTCGAGACCTACCTCCGGCCGTAGATAGTCACCTCCCCCTGCTGGAAGACCACATCCATTAGGATCTCCAACTTGGCCATCACCGGCTGGCTGACCTGGTAGGTGCTCTGCTCCAGCGGTCCCAAGTAGACGTACTCCACGTCGTACCTGTCGAGCAAGGTGGCGGTCTCTTCCACATCCGGCGAGGTGTAGATGGTCTTGATGTCCGGCTCACGGTTTCCTGGCTCCTCGTAGTTGCCCCTCCACTGTAGTTCGTGGCCTCCCCAACCCAGCAGTGTGGGCAGGCCGGTAGACACCGAGACGCGCCCGTAGTAGGTGTATGAGCCGCCGGTGGCCTCGACAATCGTCGGTGCCCCCTGGGCGTGGTCCCGCAGCCATCGGATGCCTGCCACATCGTCGCCATAGGCCAGATCGGCCATGCCATCCAGCGTAGGTGTGTCGCCGAAGCCGCCCGTCTTGTTGTACGTGGAGAGAACGGGATACACCAGACCGGCCAGGAAGATGGGCACGAACCCCAGCACCACCAGCCCTGACAGCGCGCGCCTGCGGGCTCTGATCCACGGCCCCAGATAGTAGAGTCCGAAGGCTGCTGAGATGCCGAAGAGCACCCAGGCCTGGTAGTAGAACTTGAACACGCTGTTCATGCGGCTGGCAAAGACATCCTTGAGGAAGAAGAACTCCACCGTGAACGTGAGTAACAGGGCCACGACAGTGAGCACGAGGACAAAGGTCAGGCTCGACGTCACGTCCAACAGCTCCGAGGAAAACAGCCCGCAGACGAGTGCCAGCACTCCCCCGCCGATCAGCAGGAGCAGCAGCGCGATCAGATAGAGCTTGAAGATGATCAGTACGCAGCAGACGAGGACCACCACCATTGTTGCGATGGTGAAGCCCAGGCCGAGACGACGCCTCCCTCCAGGCCCTGCCTCGCCGCCGGCCAGTGTCGTCGCCCTGCGCCACGAGCTGTACAACAACACGGGTGCGAGCACGTAGATGAAGGCCCCGAACATGATCAGGTACTGGTGCAGTCGCGTCTTGACCAGCAACACGGGCCGGATCCCGCCCGCCTGGGAGCGCAGTCCCATCCAGAAGGGCAGGTACAGCAGCAGGCAGAGAGCCACCAACGCCACAGCGAAGAAGAGCACCTCGCTGAGCCAGCGGCGTCCAAAGCGTTCCTGGCGCCGGTAGCTAGCCAGGCCGTAAGCCATCAGACAGATGACCAGGTATATGGGCAGGTCCCAGCTATTGAGGAAGCCCAAACCCCCAAAACAGAGGCCGAGCAGGATCATCTCCCACCAGTCCGCCTCCCTCGTGGACCAGAGCAGGTTCAGGCACAGACCCAGGGCCAGGAGAACGAAAGGCAGTCCCAGCACGTGGGGATGCATGTCCCCCAAGAGGAAACTGAAGAAGGGAAACTCGTCGATGACCTCTTGCTCAACTCCGAAAACGACGTCGTGGATAACTCGCGAGGCCCTCCACCACCACCAGTTGTCCATAGGGATCCACGACCCGGTCACGGGCGCCGAGGCCAGGTTCTTCACGTCGATCCACTCCCAGAAGGAGGACGACCCCAGTCCTCGGGTGTGGAGGACCTCCAGCGCCCCTTCCAGGTTGCCCATCACGGCCACGAAGATGGCCCCCAG
>Ga0315539_1000943_pt1 | contig 21758 bp, 16 predicted proteins | sample SalMarSW160150MG_FD_203097 | JGI IMG/M metagenome (GOLD analysis project Ga0315539, IMG submission 203097) | Salt marsh sediment microbial communities from the Plum Island Ecosystem LTER, Massachusetts, United States - Salt Marsh Sediment SW1601-150 ... | reverse complement strand
CCTTAATCCTTAATCCTTCATCCTTCATCCTTAATCCTTCATCCTTCATCCTTAATCCTTAATCCTTAATCCTTCATCCTTAATCCTTCCCTATGCCCCATGCGCTATGCTCCATGCTCGCTCACTCATCACTCATCACTCATCACTTATGACTCACCGCTCCCTTCCCTCTTATCAACTTTTAACTAATAACTTATAACTTCCCTCACAGATCCAGCTCAACCACCGTAATTCCCGAGCCTCCCTGGTCGATCTGTTCGTCACGGAATGATTTGACGATATCCACCGTATTGAGGTATTCGCGGATCATCTGCCGGAGAATCCCATCTCCCTTTCCATGCAGAATTCGCAGGGTATCGATTTCAACAACGATGGCTTCATCGATGAATTCTGTTACTCTTCTGATGGCTTCTTCTGTCCGCACTCCCCGAAGATCGATCTGGGGTGAAAAGGCAAGTTTCCGTTTCCCGATATCCCAGAGTGTGGCGGGGTCCTGTGGTTCTCTTCTGGCTACCCTGCGGAATTCATTCTCACAGATCTTTGTCAGTTTTTCAGCGGGGAGGGTTGTTTTCATATTTCCAAAAGAGACCAGGTAGCTTTTTTCATTCCGGTCAATCACTTCACCCGGGGTTTCATATCCTGTCATTTTCACCTTATCCCCCACCCTGATATCTTCTCCATGCCGAACCGTGGCTTTTTTATTTGATTCCGTTTTTCCGGGTTGCCGGGCACTCTTCCTGAGGCGTGTTATTTTCCGTTCGATCTTTTTGTCCGTTTCCCGCTTGCTGTCCGAAATGGTTTTTGTGAACTGCTCCAGCTCCTCTCTCGCCTTTTTTGTCACTTCCCGTTCAGCGTTTGCTTCCTTAATTTTCCGTATGGTATTTTCAATCACCTTATTAACGCCGGCCAACAGCTCTTTTGCTTCCAGTTCTGCTCTTTCGATAATTTCTTTCCTCAGTTGTTTAACCTGCTCCAGCTCCACGGAATATTTTCCCACCAGTTCTTCCAGTTTTTTTTCCGATTTCCGTATCCTGCTTCTTTTATTTTCCCAGTACCTTTTATCCCGGGCAATCTCCTGTAAATGGCGGTCAAACTTGATGTGATCCTCCCCTGCCTTTTCTGTTGCTTCGGTTAGCACATCCTCAGGGAGCCCGATTTTTCTGGCAATTTCAAAGGCAAAGGAGCTGCCTGGCCGTCCGATTTCCAGTTGGAAGAGCGGCTCCATTTTTTGCCTGTCAAACAGCATGGCTCCGTTTTCTATCCCCGGTTCGGATGCAGCGAAATGTTTCAGGTTGGTATAATGGGTGGTTATCACACCGTATGTTCCTGTTTTGATCAATTTGCCAAGCATGCTTTCTGCAATTGCTCCTCCCAGCATGGGTTCAGTTCCGGTTCCAAACTCATCGATAAGAATCAAGGTATTGGGATTGGCGTTCTTCAGGTAATACTTCATATTGACAAGGTGCGAGCTGTATGTGCTCAGGTCATTCTCGATCGATTGCTCGTCCCCGATCTCAATAAACAGTTGGGTGAAGAGCCCGAATTCCGAATCTTCAAGGACCGGAACCAGCATGCCCGACTGAAGCATGTATTGCAGAAGGCCAACGGTCTGCAGGCAAACGGATTTACCACCTGCATTGGGTCCCGAGATAAGTAATAACCTGGTTTCATCGTTCAGGAAAATATCCAGAGGAACAACCTCCTTTTCCTCCGGTTTTTCGGTACGGAATAAAAGTGGATGGATGGCACGTTCCCAGTTTAGCGCAGGTTCTCTGCCAAAAGCAGGCAGTACAGCATTTAATTTACGTGCAACCAGTGCTTTTGCCCTGGTAAAATCGATTTGACCCAGGAATTCATAGGACCTGAAGAGATCCTCAGTATAGGGTCGGATATCATTGGTAAGGGATAACAGGATCCGGATGATCTCTCTCTTCTCTGCATATTCAAGCTCCCGGATCTCGTTATTCAATTCCACGATCTCCGACGGCTCAATGTATGCGGTTCTGCCGCTGGCAGACTCATCGTGCACGAGTCCTGAAATGCGTCGCTTGTTTGATGAATTCACCGGGATAACCGCCCTGCCATCCCGAATAGCAAGGTTTACTCCACGCTCAACAATACCATCTGAAATCGCCTGCTTGAGAATCTGATTCAGACGGGCAGATGCCTGTTTCTCTTTCTCACGCAAAGCCCTCCGTATCGATGCCAGTTCCTGTGATGCTTTATCCTTCACCTCCCCCTTATTATTCAATATTTTATCGATTGAATCCAGGACAAACGGATAGATCACAATATCACGACTTAACCCTTTGAGAGCCGGATAATCATGATCCTCTTTCGACAGGAAGGCAAGGATGGACCGGATCGTGCCCTGTGATTTCCGGATCTGCAAAAACTCCTCTGCCTCAAGGTATGATCCCTCAATCCGTAGTTTCTTCAGCGAAGGAGTAACATCGAAAAAATGATCCAGGGGAAAATCCTGATCAAGCAAAAGGATCTTCCGAAACTCATCCGTCTGTTGGAGAAGGATGGTTATTTCATCTGCCGAGGTTGAGAAATGCATCTCTGCAGTCAGTTCCCTGCCCAGGTCACACAGGCAGGTATCCAGGATCATTTTCCTGATCCGGTCGAAACCGACCTTCTCTTCAAAGTTCTTAGGGTAAAACATAATCAAGGCAAAAGTACAAAGTAAAAAGTATGTGAAATTAATTTTATGCGAGTTTGAGAAGCAGAAAACTTTAGTTGATCTGACCTGAACAGTTATTAGGTTATTGGTTATTGGGTTATTAAGGTGTCTATCGAATAAAAAGCAGACTTTGAAGCAAAGATTAATATGAATTTGGGAAATATGAAATTAAATACTGAAGAATTTCTCAGTTTATAGCAATGCACTCAATAACTTAATAACCACTAACCCAATAACAATTTTATACCTTAAACCCCACCACCAGGACATCATCGACCTGGGGTTCATTCCCCATCCATTCAATGAATGTTTTTTCAAGGATCTCTTTTTGGTGGTCAAACGGTTCCTGATGGATGGAAAAGAGCAGTTCCCTGAAGGGTTTGCTCATGAATTTCTTTTTCTCTTCTCCTCCGAATTGGTCTGCATAGCCATCCGAGTATATGTAGAAAACCTTTTCGGTTTTCAGGTCAAATTCATGTTTGGAAAATCTTTTTTCCTGCAACTCCTCATCTTCGATACCACCGATCGGCATTTTATCTGCAAGGATGCGATGCATTTCTCCATCCTCTATATACAGCAGGGGGTTCTTTGCCCCGGCATATTCCAGTATGTTTTTTTCCCTGTCGATCACACACAATGCCATATCCATTCCGTCCCGGTTCTGATTTTCCTGCTGTTTCAGGGCTTTTGAAACTCCTTTATGGAGGTCAATCAGGATCTGATCTGCTGCTGTGATCCTCCGGGCATCCACAATTTCATTCAACAGGTCATTGCCCATCATGCTGACAAATCCTCCGGGGACTCCATGGCCAGTACAATCCACGGCAGCAATGACGATTTTTCCATTGACTTCATTAAACCAGTAAAAGTCTCCGCTGACGATATCCCGCGGCCGGTAAAAAATAAACAGGTTGGGAATTGCATTCTTTATCACCTGCATGCGTGGCAACATCGCATCCTGTATTCCTTTTGCATAATTGATGCTGTCGGTGATGTGTTTGTTTTTGATCTCGATCACAACTTTTTGTTCCTCGATCTGGTTTTTCTGCTCTTCCAGGAGAATATTTTTCTGGTTCAGCAGTTCATTTGCTTTTTTCTTTGTCCGGTATCTGCTATAAACAACCACCACCAGGATAAGGACAAGCCCTGAGATGACGATAAACGAGTTTTTCTGATTTCGGCTCTTGATGAGGTTAAGTGTTTGTATTTCGTTCTCTTTCCGGAGCAAGGCATTTTCCTGTTCTTTTTTCTCCGTATCGTACAGGGTTTGCATCTGTGCTATCGCCTGCTGGCTCTCCTCCGTAAATACACTGTCCTTATATAGGGCTGATATTTTAAAGGATTCGAGGGCATTCCTGTAGTCTCCCCTGGCAGCATAAAATTCCGACAATATCCGGTAAACGGTTCGAAGCAGATCCTTGTCGTTTATCTCCTTTGCCATGTCGAGGCTTTGATTCAGGCAATTCAGTGCTTCAGTATAGTGCCCGTACTTCTGGTGAACGAATCCAATCGTTTTCATGGTATTTGCAATCCCCAGTGTATCCCCGATCTCCTGTTTCAATTTCAGTGCCTGCATATAATATTCAAGTGCCCCCTGGTAATCATTCAGCCCTTTATCATAAATATCTCCGATTTTTTTCATGGCGGAACTGATTCCCTGGACGTTGTTGAGTGTCTGTTCAATTTTCAGTGCTGCCTGGTAAAACCGGATGGCATCGGGATAATTCTCGGTGACTTCATGAATGTAACCGATCTCGAGGTAACAGAACGCGACTCCTTCCTGGTCCTGGAGCCGGGTGTAATTTACCAGCGATGAACTGAAATATTGCTTTGCCATGTCGTAGTTATGCATCGCTTTATACACCTTTCCGATGTTGAATTGAGCCTGAGCAGTCCCGTGCAGGTCAGCAATCTCCTCATATATCCTCAGGGCTTCCAGGTAGTTTTCCTGAGCTCCACCGTAATCTGATTTCCGTTCAAAAACATTGCCAAGGGCATTGTAAGCTTTCGCGGTACCCTGCTTATCATTCACCTCTTCCGAAAGTTGGAGTGACTGTTTAAAATTTTCCTCAGCTCTCGCATAATCTCCCCTGTTACTATAGATTTCTCCAATATTCAAAAGGGCATTGGCGATCCCTTCCTTGTTGTTGATCTCTTCATTCAACTGTAAGGACCGGTTGAAATGATCCAGGGCTTCTGAGGATTTCCCCAGATCGCTTAATACAACACCAATGATATTTAACGACGAGGCAATATTCTCCTTATCCCCCGACAGGCTGTCAATTTCAAATGATTGCCTGAAATAACCCAGTGCTCTTTCAAAATCATTCTGACTGCGGTAGATAATTCCGATGTTATACAAACAGGCTGAGATCCCTTCCTGGTAGTCAATCTCCCTTGCCAGGTCCAACCCCTGCTGATAGAATTCAAGCGCTTGCTGATCATCATTCAGGTTTGACCAGGCTGATCCCTTCTCCTTAAGAGCCAGTACTTCCGACTGAGGATCATCCAGCTTCCTGGAAAGGGTTATGATTTGATCCGCATATTCGATATTTTGCTCATTATCATAAGGGTGGCTCTTAATCCATTCATACAGGATATCGATCTTCTCCTTATCGGGAACCACCTTCAGGGTATCTTCCAATGATCTTTCCTGTCCCGTGGATGGAGAGATAAAAGCCAGATGAATAGCTACAACCAGAAAGTATAAAAGAAATCGTTTCATTCGTTACCGTTACCGGGTATCTACGATCAAAAATAGTAAACAAATCCCAATAATGTTTAAAAAAGTGCCCATTCGTTATAAATCAGAAGAAATAAAATTGTAAATTAGATTTCAAACAGGAGAGTAGCAAAATCACATAACACGCGGTATTTCACCCATCTATGGCAAATTTTCAACTCATCCGTCGGAGTATATTTCGGGCAATCCCATTGAGGTTTATTGGTGAGGTGCTCCTTTTGGGATTGGTCATCCTGTTTGTGGAATTTCGTATCACTGAGAAAAAAACCATCGACTGGCGGCAATTATACAGTGACCATAAGCGGGAAAAGGTTATCGACCCGGATATTGTAATCGTTAAAATTGACGATTATGCCTTCCGTTCCATTGCGGGCGGAGAAGTAAGCCGTGAATACATAGCCACGCTGGTGAATGAAATAAAAAGCTATTCACCCAGGGTGATCGGTCTGGATTTTCTGTTCACGGCACACTTTAGCGATAAGTACGACCAGATACTATCTGAAGTAAAGAAAATTGATCCGGAATATGCAGATCCTGACCAGAAGCTGATGCAGGCAATCCAGTCGGAGATACCGGTTGTACTGGGCGCAAATCTCATCCTGAATGATAAAGAGAAAGTGCGCCTGATCCAACCCATTGACTCGTTTTTACAGGAAAATGTTTCTGTCGGGTTTACCAAAGTCAACCTGGATAAGGACGATGTTTGCAGGGAAGTATACCTGTATAAAAAGATAGCCGGCTCAGATGTACCTGCCTTCTCCACCCGGATCTGCCAGTCAGCAGGATCAGATATTGCAGTGGAATATGACCCGGAGGTGATTCGTTACTTCACGCCATCCAAAACCTTTGCATCTTTCTCAAGCAAGGATATCCTGGATGGAAAGTTTCGTCAGGTTTCCGAAAACTGGTTCAGGGACAAGATCATCCTGGTGGGAGTTACCTATTCCGGCAGTAACGATTTTTTCAAAACACCATTGACCGGAATACTCAGAAACCTGGAGGAGCTGCCGGGTATCTTTATTCATGCGATAGTCATAAAGAATATTTTAAATCAGCAGTTTATCCCCGATCAAAAAAGGTTTTATAACCTCATTGCTTTGTTCCTGACCATCATTATCCTGATAGAGGGAATAATCCTGAACAGGAAAACCATACCAACGCTTGCTTTTATCCTGACGGGGATACTTCACATTCTGCTCTGTTTCCGGTTTTTCCTGAATAATGGGATGAATATACCTTTCCTGGTCCCCTTACTGATAATAGCCATCGGGTTGCTATGCCTGTTTTTCATCTGCAGGATCAGGAATGAATATACAAATGAACAGATAACATCATAAATAACTTAAAACAAAATGACATGAGAAGAATTGGATTGTATTGTATGCTTTTACTGGTTTCTTTGGCCAGTATGGGTCAGGGCAGCAAGGATTATGTAGCCATGCTGTTTTCATTGGATGGTGAAGGAGTGTACACCCGTGATGGGAAATCGGAGAACCTGATGGTTCCACAGAACTTCCTGAAAGGAGATAAGATCCTGCTTTCATCAGGGACAGCCACCCTGATGCTGTTTTCAGGGGATGAGGTGAACCTGAAAGCAAACGAAGAATACACCGTTTCCAGTTCAACAGGCACTGGCGGAGAATCCGAAAAAAGTTCAACCTTTCAATCGGTCTCCGAATTGATTGATGAGGATCACGAGCGGATCTCCCAGCGGAATGCTGCCTATAAGGTTAGGGGTGCTTTCTCTGCAGTCAAAGCGTTTCCTTCACTCTCCGGTTTGATTGACGGAAGCTATGCCGAAGTTGTTCTGAATGTGGACGTGAATGCCGGCTTCCAGCTATCCCTGGAAGTGTATGACCAGGGAACCGATGAACTGGTCTGGAAATTGGATCGGATCACGGCTAAGGAAGTGTCTCTGAAGGATGTGGATTTTGTGCCCGGTGAAAGCTACTACTGGAGCCTGAAAGCAAGAGATGTTCTTGATATCGGGATCATTAATGTATGGAATGATGAAAAGAAATCTGAACTAAAAAAGTTCGCATACAACGAAAAGATCGATTACCTGACCGCCTATAATTACTATAAGGAACAGGAGCTGATGTATGATGCCCGGCATGTATTGAAACTGGCGATCCGAAAATATCCTGAAAGCGACCTGTTTGAATACCTGCTGGAGAACCTGGAGATACCCGATTAACCTTCACCCGGGAACTGCGTGTAAACCATCTAAAATCAAATCCATGAAGTGGAGATTCATTTTTATTCCAGTTCTGATACTGGTTTGTATCCTGTTACCCATGTGTGAGGAGGAGGATGTTACCGATCCGGAAAAGGTGGATGTATGGACCAACTATACAACCCAGAATGGCATCAATGACAATGAGATCTGGTCGATTACCGAGGATCTGTATGGAAACATCTGGGTGGGGACCGGTACCGGACTTTGCCGGTTTGATGGCAACAAATGGGATCAGGTCGGTCAGGAAGCTTATGTAAAGGGATATCCGATATATGCAGTTGCAATGGATGGGGACGGGATCCTGTGGGTTGGATCGTACTACGGGCTGGACGTCCTGGTCCAGGGTAACTGGTACTGGATCGACAGCCTGTTCGGATACCCTTTTATTGCACGAAGCCTTTACAGGGATAAATTCGGGGATATGTGGATTGGTACCCTGGGAGGTGAATTTATTCCCGGTGGATTGTTCGCGTTCGATGGGCAATATTTCTACAAGTACACGGATCCGTTTGAACAGTCCGGATTTAACAACATCTATTGCATTACCGGGGACCAGGGTGGTAACATCTGGGTTGGTACGGATGCCGGCGCCGTAAAGATGACACAATCGGGTTATGAAGTACTCGATTCAATGAACATGCTCTCTTTCAATGATGTAACGGCAATCCATGTGGATGGATGGAATGATATCTGGTTTGGGACCCTCTGGGGTGAACAGGTAGCAAGATTGCATGGAAATCAGGTGGAATTCTTCAGTCTTTATTATAATTATTCGGTTGCAGGCGTAATAAGTATTACTGAGGATAAAGATCACAACATCTGGATTGGCACTTCATTCGGATTAGTTATGTATAATGGTACATTAATGGATGCCGCTGTCAAAGCAGAACTGTCAGATACACCTATTCCCTGCTCACTGACAGATCAGAAAGGCAGAGTCTGGTTTGGCACAACTGACCAGGGACTTTATGTTTATGTACCCAAATAAATCATTCCCTGTGAAACTTGAAATTATGTTAAGATGAAAATAATCTGCCTACTCTTCATCATTGCTGGTTTGCCTTTCTTTTGCCTGGGACAAACCGGTGATAATTCCGACATACTGACCGAAAGGGTTGTGGACCGTCCGCTTACAATTCATGCCGGACAGTTACAGATTAATCCCGGATACCAGTTAACCATTGGGAGTAAACAATATGATATCTATGGAGATAAATTAGATCTTGCTAAAGAGGCTACTGCGCAAGTAAGGCATCTTTACGATCTTGAGATTAAATATGGGATCATCGAATACCTGGAAATAACTGCAGCTTTGAACTACAGTAAAATGGGTGTTCGGGAGCAACAAAACTGGTATTTCCATAGGAATGAAAGAGTATATGTTACTGAATTATCAGAATATAGAGGATTGTCAGATCTATTTCTTGGACTAGCCTTTAGGTTACCATTTGATATCCCGCATTTTGGTTTTAGCATTTCTGCAGGAGCCTCTCTTCCCATAGCTAATTATGAACCCGATAAACCTACACATTCGTCAATATCAAGGATTGACTCCACCGGTATTGATCGCAATATAAGATTTCATTTCAACAATAAAAACGGGATGGGTACATTCATCTATCAATTTGGTGCAGGGATTCAATTTTTCACAGACAAATTCGCAATAACTGGATTGGCCGATTACTCGCTGTGCGGCGGTGAAGTCAAGACAATCACGTGGGAGAGCCGGCTTTATGTAGATGAATTTACGTATCAATCTGTTCCCTGTAAAACAAAACCGGGTAATACCTTTTCTTTTTCAATCCAATTCGATTATCAGGCAATCAATTGGTTTGCAATTTTTGGAAGATTCATTGGAATGATGGGTAGCGGAGGCTGGGATGAAGAGCAAGGTGTGAAAATCGGACACCATGAAAAAAACCTTATGTCGGTAGGAATTGGTTATGAAATCCAGGTCGCAAGGCACCTGCGATTGTTCCAATCCATGGATCTGCCCGTTTCAGGGAAAAATCAACTGGCACCCCTGATGATATATACCGGTGCCAGTTTTAATTTCCTGACTCGTTAGAACAGACATCCCTGGTTATGAAAACGATGAATAAATGCAAAATAACGGGTATGATGAAATTCATATATGGTTCGCTGGCTTTACTGCTAATGTCGTCTCTGGCAAGCGGACAAACCGAACAACAGGTTCTTCCTTCTGAATTAAAACAACAAACGGTAATACAGGAACCGGTGACACTCAGAAAAGGTTTTTTCCGGACTTCTTTCGCAGGGGCTTATACTTTTATTGATAAAGTCTTTGATGAAAATGGTGATAAAGGATATATACTTGGAACCATCGGATGGGAACGAAGCTGGACTTACAATATTTCTCTTCAATATGGGATTACAGACAGGTTACAGGTGATGCTGAAGCCAGTATTTCACAACAAAAAGATATTCTATTCAGATGTCTTGCATTTTGGAACAACCATTGAAACTGCCTATGCTAATGTAAGTGGAATTGGGTTTGGAGATCTTGTTCTCGGTTTGGATTATCAAATCCTGCAGGAAACCGACACACGACCGTCAATAGTTGCGAGATCATTTTTAACTTTTCCAACCGGCCGAAAAAATCCAACAGCAATCAAGGATTACAAAGACTTCAAGCTTCCAACAGGTACCGGGGAATTTGTCCTGGCCCTGGAATTGAAAACCAGAAAAATCATCTTTCCCTATTCAATTACTTTCAATGTAGGGTATTCATACTCTTTTGAGGGAGAAAAAATCTTTTATCCGGACTACCCCGAGGATGAAATGATACGGTTTAATACTGGTAATCGATTAGACCTGGGAGGAAGTTTCAATTTCCATTTAAATGATTGGATCGCATTACAGAACCAGGTGGTTTTCTTCCACTGGGGTTCAAATAAAATATTTGCAGATCCAACCGAGACTGGTTTTAAAAGTTGGGTACTCAGTTACCAACCTACCCTGAACTTCCAGATCAGAAGGTTCAGGTTATATGAAGTGGTATTTATTCCGGTTTTAGGCAAATATTATCCTGCAGATCCCTTTTATGTCCTTGGATTACTTTATACCTTCTAAAACGACAATCTTATTGATCTTTAAACCATGAGGGCACAAAATATTGGCTGGAAGCGTGAAGTAGTATCATGGTGTGTTCCTGCTATCATGTTCCTTTTATTGATATCCTGTACTACCCCATCTATAATTGCCACCCGGGAACAGCAACAGGGCGATTATTTCAATAACCTGAACCGGTATGAGGAGGCAATCGACCATTATGAAAAATACCTGGAAGCCAGCAAGCAACTGGGGATCTACCGGAATCTCGACATGGAGGCTGATGTTTGCCGGAAAGTTGCCCAGGCATACAATACACAGGGTAATTTCTCCAGAGCTGTTGAATATGTAGAAGAGGCACTGGAACTGGACTCTATCCAGAATAATCCGCTGGAAATTATTGAAGATTATAGAATGTTAGGGAAAATCTATCTCTATATTGGTAATTTCAATGAAGGGATCGGAGTTCTGGAAAAAACCCTCCTGCTGAATGAGGGAATGGAAAGCAGCCTGAAGAGCATCAACCGGCTTTCTTTGGCAGATACCTACCTGTCACTTGGGCAGGCATGCAATGTACTCGGACGATTCCGGGAAACGGAACAACATGCACAAAATGCCCTGACCATATACAACGAGCTGAACGACTGGCAGGGAATCATCGAAACGGATCTCGTACTCGGGAATGCGATGATGCAGCGGGGAGAGACCAAAAAAGCAAGAACCCTGTACCAGCAATCGCTCGAGCTGGCTCAAATCCGCGACCGGAATGCAGCCCGGCAATTGCAAGCCATCGGAGAATCGTATGAAGCAGAAGGGGAATACGAGAAAGCCCTGAACGCAAAGCTGGAAGCACTTCATGATGCTGAAGAATCCAACATCATCCCCCAGATCATCTGGAGTAATATTGGTGTGGGTGACGCATACTACCGGATCGGAGATCTTGCAAAAGCAAACGATTATTTCTCCAAATCTGTACAGGTTACAGCAGAAGAAATAGTCCAGGCAAAGGCTCTCGGGGCATCACTGGATATGAGACTGGGAGATATCCGGCAGGCACAACAATACTTCGCCGGATCCGATGCCCTGATCGCTGCAGGGCTGGCCAGCCTCCGCCTGGGCGAATCCCGGTTCCAGATGGGTGAGATCGATAGCAGCCTGGCAAGTTACCAGGAAGCGATAGACTACTTCACACGCTCAGAAAACCGGGAGGGAACCGCTAAAGCCCACCTGAGGATCGGACACATACAACTTGAAGCGAAAAACCTTGTCGAGGCAAGAAGAAATCTCTCCGTGGCAGCTAACCTGACAGAGCAGGAAGAAACGAAATGGCAGATCTTCTACCAGCAGGGACGGTTATTCGAAACCGAAGAGAAAATCGATTCTGCCATTAATGCATACGAGGAAGCAATCCGGTTCATCGAAAATATCCGGGGCAAATTTACCATCGAAGAATTCAAAAGCATCTACATCGATGATAAGATTGATGTATACGACAGGCTGATCAACCTGCTGCTCAATATTGACCGGATACAGGATGCATTTGCCTGTGCCCAGAGAGCCAGATCCCGTGCATTCCTGGATTTGATCGGAAATAAAAAAATCGATGCGAAAACCAGCGCCAATCCAGAACTGGTAGAACGGGAGCAGGACCTGAGGTTCCAGATCCAGCAGCTTACCCGGGCAATCATGAGGAATGACCTGAAAACAACCGGTGCGGATGCCTTACGGGGAGAAGCTAAATTCGAACTGGAAAGTGAGCTCCAACAAGCCAGGAATGAGTATTCCACCCTGCTCAACCAGCTGAAGCTGAAAAACCGGGAGTACCAATCCATGGTCGTGGTTGAACCGTCCGGACTGGAATCCGTTCAAGCCTTGCTTGATGATAAGACAGCACTGGTGGAATACTGGCTGAGTGAGCAAAATTTAGTCATCTGGGTGATCACCCGGAATGAACTTCATACCATAACCACAGATGTCCCTGACAGTCGAATTCAACAATCGGTTGTGATGTGCCGCCGGTTCATCCAGCCCGGTTCTGGTGATGCATACATAAGCAGGCTCAAAACACTCTACCAGATCCTTTTCTCCCCGATCGAAGAATGGGTGAACCAGTATGAAAACCTGGGGATCATCCCGCACAGGGAACTGCATATCCTTCCCTTCCAGGCATTGATCGATAGCGAAGACCACTACCTGGTAGAGCGGTTCAATATTTTCTACATTCCTTCAATCAGCGTCTATGAACAATGTGTCCGGATGAAAGGAGCATACAATAACCAGTTTCTGGCAATGGCGCTTGGAGACATAGTTCTCGGGGACTTTTCGGGACTGCCGGGAACAAAAAAAGAGGTGCAGGATATCTCCGTGCATTTTCCCGGGGGAACCATCCGGATTGAACAGCAGACCACTGAATCGTATTTGAAAAACAATGCATCCGGTTTTCAATACCTGCACCTTGCCACACATGGTTTGTTGAATCCCGTGCAACCCATGTATTCCTACCTGCTCTTCGCCCCAACAGAAGCAGACGACGGCCAGCTGGCTGTTCATGAAGTATTCGGATTGGATCTGAATGCACAACTGGTAACCCTCAGTGCGTGCCAGACCGGGCTTGGAGAGATTAGTAGAGGAGATGAATTAATTGGTATGAGCAGGGCATTCATTTATGCCGGTACACCAGCCGTTGTTGTCAGTCTCTGGAGCGTTGCCGACGAACCCACTGCCCTGCTGATGACCCGGTTCTACCAGTACATGAAACAAAACAACCTGCAGCATGCCCTTACTCTTGCCCAACGTGATGTCCTAAAACAGTATAATAACCCCTTCTTCTGGGCACCCTTCCAGCTGATCGGGTATGGAGGGGATGATTAGTGAATAGTTATGCCATAGGTATAACTTCGGGATAAGTTATAAGTTGATAAGTTAGAGTTGAGAGGTGAGTGAAGAGCATTTCGGATTTCGAACTGAGCGTAGCGGTCTCATGAGACATGCTGAAAGCATGGCGAGTAATTGCGGATTGCGAATTTAGATTATTGCTTCAACATAAGACTGAATAGAAAGTCAAGTACGAAATCTTTTAAAATGTCCCGAAGGTGACATAGCCATGCAAATGGCAGACTCCTTCGGAGCTATGGAAGATCCCTCCGGGGCTTCGGAAGAGGATCCTCGAGAAACTAACCGAAACACAGTTTTGGAGTTTCTCGGGACCGGGAACTGGGAACTGTCCCGAAGGGATGCCTACGGCAAAAACTAAAAAAATAACAATCCATTTGCATATTAAAATAATTCATTTAACTTTGTATTTCAAAGTACTTTTAAAACATAAAAGATGGCTACAAAAGATGAACAGCTGGAAAGCCTGAATGAGATCAGGTCGCTCATGGAACGCTCCACCCGGTTTATCTCGCTCAGCGGATTATCGGGCATTTTTGCCGGTGTCTTTGCGCTGATCGGTGCGGTGATTGCCTGGTGGATCCTTGGATTTGAAGCACCCGGCTATCCTGAAGGTATAGAATCAATCCCTGATCTCTCCTATAAACAACTCATGTGGTACCTGTTCCTGGATGCCACGATTGTATTGTTGCTGGCATTGGGTACCAGTTATTATTTCTCCCACAGAAAAGCTCAAAAGAAAGGCGTTCCTTTCTGGAGCAAATCAACCAGGCGTCTTCTGGCAAACCTGTTCATCCCCCTGACCGCAGGTGGCATCTTTTGTCTGATCCTGTTCATTAACGGCAATGTGTCGATCGTGATCTCACTTTCCATGATTTTTTACGGTCTTGCACTTTACAATGCCAGCAATTTCACACTGAACGAAGTGCGTTACCTGGGTCTGGCGAATATCATTTGTGGTATCTTTGCATTACTATTCCCGGCTATCGGATTGATATTCTGGGCAATAGGATTCGGGATCTTTCACATTGCATACGGTTCATTCATGCACCTCAAATACGATAAATAGCGCATGGAGAATCCAATTGAACACCTGGATAAAGTCTATGACAGCAGGATCCGTCTGGGAATCATGTCGGTCTTGATGGTGAACGAATGGGTGGATTTCAACTCATTCAAGGAGCTCCTTGAAACCACAGATGGGAATCTTGCCAGTCATTTGAAAGCACTGGAAAAAAGGGAATTGATCACTGTGAAAAAACAGTTCATCGGAAGAAAACCAAAAACCAGCTACAGGGCAACTGCAAAAGGGGAAATCTCCTTTCAAAACCACCTGGATGCACTGGAAAAAATCATTAAAGAACAAAAATAATTTTTTTATGTATTCACTTTGTATTTCAAAGTACTTTTATTATATAAAATAAACTACCATGAACACAATCAAAGAGACAAGAGACTGGTTTGCAAACTCAATCACAATTAAATTATTGATCATTGGCTTTATCATTCTCATGCTGCTGATCCCTGCACAAATGATTAAAAACCTGATCACAGAGCGGGAGAGTTTGCGGGAGAGTGTTGAAGAGGATATCTTCTCAAAATGGGGTAACAGTCAAACCATAGCCGGACCCATCTTATCTATCCCCTACTATTGGTACAGTAAGGATGAGAAAGAAACCATCCGACACGTGAACGTCGTTCACTTCCTGCCGGATGAACTGGTCATTACGGGAAAGATCGGTACCGAGGTACGTTACCGAGGAATATATGAAGCGATCGTTTACCAGGCACGGTTAAACATCCGTGGAACCATCTCCCATCCGGATTTTTCCACCTGGAAAATCCCGGAAAGAGAGATTCTGTGGGATGAAGCCTTTCTTTCACTTGGGATACCGGACATGAGAGGTATCAAATCCGGAGCATCAGCCACCATTAACGGTAAACAGGTCGCGATACAACCTGGTCTGCAAAACCCGGGTATGCTCCAATCGGGTATCCGAACGGATTTTCCCCTGGAGCATGAAATCCCCTCAACAGAATATCCCTTTGAAATTCAACTGAACCTCAACGGAAGCGGATCGCTGAATTTTATCCCGGCTGGAAAAACGACCCATGTTACATTGAATTCGGAGTGGAATAATCCCAGTTTCTCAGGAGCTTTCTTACCCGAAAGCCGACACATTACAACGGAGGGGTTTTCCGCAGAATGGAATATTCTGGATCTGAACCGCAATTATCCACAGCAATGGAAAGGGAGCGACTATGGATTTGACGGATCGGAGTTTGGTGTTAATTTTCTACTCCCGGTCGATCAGTATCAGAAGACATACCGTTCGGTAAAATATGCCATCATGTTTCTTTCACTCACTTTTTTGATCTTCCTTTTTGTTGAAATTCTCGGGGGGATGCGCATTCATCCGGTTCAATACCTTCTGGTAGGCCTGGCACTCCTCATTTTCTATGTTCTACTCCTTTCGCTCTCGGAGCAGATAAGCCTGAACCTTGCCTATCTGTTCTCGAGCCTGGCGATCATCATCATGATCAGTTCGTATGCAGGAGCCATTTTTAAGAACTGGAAACAGACCCTGATCACGGCATCGTGCCTCGTGGTTCTTTACGCATTTTTATTCACTGTTCTTCAACTGCAGGATTTTGCATTGCTGCTGGGAAGTATTGGTCTGTTCCTTGCTCTGGGTATAACCATGTACCTTTCCAGAAACATCAACTGGTATTCCTCTTTTTTACGAAAGAGTGAAAATACAAATCCTCAACGGGTTGAGCCATGAAGAACAATCAGGGAAATGACACGATCCAGAGCACGTGGAGATCTTACTATCCGGTTTCCGTGTATCACCATCTTATGTTCTTCAGCACCTTGAATAAAAAAGCCAGGAAAGAGAGCCTCTGTCGGAAATTATTTTACTTAATTTCGTTTGTCTTGTTTTACAAAGACCCATTTTCTTTTAACCAATAAACCTACTGAAATGAAAACAATCCGACACTTTGGTTTTCTATTACTGTTTCTTTTACCCTTGCTGGTTTCAGCGCAAACGGAACCGGTTGATCTGGAGATGATCCATAAGATCAAGCAGGAAGGACTCAGGAACTCAATGATTGAAGAGCTCTCATTCTGGATGACTGATGCTGTTGGTTCGCGTTTACCCGGATCCACCGGAATGAAGCGTGCCACAGAAATGGCAAAACAAAAAATGGAGGAGATTGGTCTCACCAATGTGGCTCTCGAATCCTGGGGTGAATTTGGCAAAGGTTGGGACAACACCAGATGTTATATTGCCATGATCGCTCCCTACTATGTTCCCCTGATTGCTACACCGAAAGCCTGGACTACCGGGACGGATGGTCTATTGAAATCGGAGGTAGTTCTGGTGGACATCCAGGATGAAGATGATTTTGAAGCCTACAAAGGCAAACTCCAGGGGAAAATTGTCACCTCATCCATCGTAACAGAGACACCGCCTGAATTTGAACCACTTGCAAGGCGCCTGACCGAAGAAGACCTGGAAAGGATTTCCTCGCTAGCGGTCCAGGGAGATCGGCGACGTTTCAATGAGGCTGACTTTGCCCGGTACAGGCAGATGAGGCAACTGCGGAACCAGATGAGCACCTTTTTTAAGGAGGAGGGTGCTGCTGCCATACTAACCCCATCCGGATCATTCGGAACCATCCGGTCAAGCGGAGCATCAGCCTCAGCAGAAGAGGAGCCGGCAATTACGGAAATATTAATTACTGCCGAACACCATGGAAGGATTGTGCGTCTCCTGCAACACGATATCCCGGTTGAGGTTGAAATGGAGGTAACGAATGTTTTTCTTGACGAAGACCTGAACGATTACAACGTCATCGGTGAGATCCCGGGTACGGATAAGAATCTGAAGGACCAGGTCGTTATGGTTGGGGGTCATCTGGATTGCTGGCATGGCGGTACAGGAGCCAATGACAATGCTTCCGGGTGCATTGTCATGATGGAAGCGCTGCGGATCCTGAATGCCATAGGGGTTAAACCGCGACGGACCATACGTATCGCACTGTGGGGAGCCGAAGAGCAGGGTTTACTTGGTTCCCGGGGGTACGTTTCTAAGCATTTTGCCGATCGATCCTCCATGGAGACAAAACCGGAGCATGCAAAACTTTCGGCTTACTATAACATCGATAACGGGTCTGGAAAAGTGCGCGGGATCTATATGCAGGAAAACGATATGCTGCGCCCAATTTTCGAAGCGTGGTTAAAACCGTTTGAAGATATGGGTGCTTCGACCGTCACAAACCGCAATACCAGCGGGACGGATCACCTTTCATTCAATGCAGTTGGCCTCCCTGGATTCCAGTTCATCCAGGACCCGATCAATTATGGAAGAGGATATCACACCAATATGGATACCTACGAACGGCTTATGCTGGATGACATGAAGCAAACAGCAATCATCGTTGCCTCATTCGTCTATCACACCGCCATGCGGGATGAGCTTTTACCACGGAAACCGATGCCCGAACCACAGGAAAGGGGGGAGAGAAGGTTTTAGATGACTCTCGGTTTCTTACTGCAGACTGAAGACTAAGGGTTGGGTCCTGATTTTCTTAATGTTCTGATATAAACTTATCTACTAATACAACCGAGTGGATTGAAAGAGTATTACACATTAATCACGGGCAGCAGCTCGGGAATAGGAAAGGCGTTGGCAATGGAGTGTGCCCGGAGAAATCAAAATCTTCTCCTGGTTGCTTTACCGGGTACTACCCTTGAAAAATTCTCGGAAAAACTCAATACTGAGCTGGGGATACGATCTGATTTCTTTTATACAGACCTTACGGAGAAGGGAGCTACACAGGAAGTATACGACTGGACCAGGAAAAATAACTACAACGTCAATATACTGGTCAACAACGCTGGAATGAGTTTCGAGGGTCCATTTGAACAGTGCTCAACTGAATTTTATGAAAAAAGCCTGCAGCTGAATATGGTAGCTGTAGTGTCACTAACCCGTTTATTCATCAACGATATGAAAGAGCTTCCAAAAGCGCATATTTTAAACGTAGCCAGTGTGGCTTCCTATTTTCCCATCCCCTACAAATCGGTTTATTCAGCCTCGAAAATGTTTGTTCTTTCCTTTAGTCGATCGTTGCGTGAAGAGTTTAAAAAAACGAATATCCGGATTTCAGTAGTTGCACCCGGACCGGTGGTCACAAATAGAAAAACGGCAGCCAGTGCAATCAAAAAAGGAAAAATTGCACGGATGATGCATTCAAGGGTAAACTACGTGGCACACTACACTGTTGAGAAGATGCTGCAAAACAAAGCCGTTATCAGACCCGGGGGGTTAAGTAAATCGGTTTTCCTGGTTGAAAAGATCCTGCCAACAGCATTAAAAATGATATTATCCACACTGGTATTCAGGTAAGGATTATTCAAACTCAATGAAGTTGAAATTGGTATCCAGTATGGAAGCGTAATATTCTCCCCGCTCGAGGATGTCATCATCCCCCTCTTCATAGAACCAGTTGATCACCAATCTCAGTCCCATTTCAGTTAGCCTGCTGAGTTGCTGAAGAATGGTTAAAATATACTTCGCCGAGCCACTGTTGAAATATTCAAGTTTTATCTCAACGGTGGTCACCTCTTTTGGACTTTTACAATAATCCTCGATCCAGACAACCAGGGGATCAAAAAATTTTGCAGGGTCTTCGTGTATCGACCGGCCGTTCATCTTAATCAACCCTTCCGGATCCAGAATAATGGCTGGTGTCTTCTTTGTGCTCTCAACAACGACTCGTTCCATACGCTATTCTTTCAAGGAATAAAGATATAATTTTGTTCCATAAAATGAAAAGATGCTCATTTTTTAATTTCTCTGTAATCAGTTTACCTCCAGGTTATCTCTGGAAGGCAATTCAGGAAACGGATTGTGTGGTTCGGTCTGGTACCAGAACGCTACGGAAGAGATGTCATCCTGAAGTGGCAGATACCTTCCTCCACTCCTCCACCCCAGTGCCTGAATGGTAACTTTCAGATCCTTTTCGAACCGAACGGGATCGGTAATGTGCCACCGATACATGCCCAGCCGGGTTTGTGATTCCCATAACCCATCCGGCTTAAAAACATGAAAGCCGGAATAGGGTGTCGTGTATTCTTTGTAATCACCTTCCGAGGTAAAACCATACGATCCGCAAAAATAATCTTCAGTTCCTGTGCCACAGATGGTTGGGAACTCAGCATCACCATCCATGTAAAATTTGATCTCTCCTTCGCCCCACCAGCCGGAATTATTCGATCCCCAGGCAAGAAAGGTGCCAACGTAATGGCCCTGTCCCTTCACCCTGTCCAGGATGGTATAGACCTTTTTATAGGTAAGTGGGTTTTCCCTCCTGAACTGGGCATGGAAATAAGCAGCATCATCCGGCACAGCGGTTAAGGTATAGTTAATCTGATAATAGAGCGTCATGCGGTTATCATCGATGTTCTCAACCGTGATTTTGCATCCCTTCCGGAAAGGCATTACCCAGTAACAGTTTAGTCCACTGCCGGGATTCACGCAGACTGCCAGGGATGAGATCTGCTTGAATTTTCCCCATCCTACACCAAAGAAATCACCCAGGGGAACTTCCACGGAAGGGGCTCTTTCATTGTCCCAGTAAATCCGCAGGATCGAGAATCTCCAATTGCCGGATGGAGTCATCCAGATTTGCTGAACCGCTCCCGGACCTTCGATCTCAGCAATGGTAAAAGTCTGTCCCGGTTCAATGTGGATATAGGGATTCACTTTCCATCCCTGTCCCAACTCCCGGGCAGCATGTGCAGCATTCCCCTCGTCCAGGGTAGCCATACCTCCCTTTCCCTTCTCTCCCGTAAAATTTTCGGGACTAATGGATCTGGTCTTTGCATTCGAAAGACGGTACAGGTTATTCAAATGTACATTCAATCCGTTAAAACCTTCCTGTGCCATAGCAAGAATAAAAATAGAAAATAATGTTAAACTAAGGGTCAATTTTTTCATGGTTCTGTTTTTATGGTTTATCGATAAATGATACTTGTCAGGTGGTTTATATTGGGAACCGGGCTACAGGCGATACGTCCAACCCGGAAAATTCTTTTTTCAAATACTTGTAGTAACCGGTAGTTGCTATCATTGCCGCATTATCTGTTGTATATCTGATCTCCGGGATATAGATCTTCCAACCCATTTTTCCGGCATGTTTCTCCAGTGCGGTACGTAAACCGGAATTTGCCGATACACCTCCCGCAATGGCGATCTGCTGAATACCCGTTTCTTCCGACGCACACACCAGTTTTTCAATCAGTACCTCAACAATAGTTGACTGGAGAGCAGCAGCGAGATCCGGCAGGTTTCGCTTGATAAACTCCGGGTTATCTTTTACGTGGTCTCGGATCAGGTACAGAAACGAAGTTTTCAGTCCACTGAAGCTAAAATCCAAGCCGCTGATCTGCGGTTTCGAAAATCTGAAAGCCTGGGGATTTCCTGATTTGGCAAGCCTGTCAATCTGGGGCCCTGCAGGGTAGGACAAACCCACCACCTTGCCGCATTTATCAAACGCTTCCCCGGCTGCATCATCAATGGTTCTCCCAATGGTTTCCATCTCAAGATAATCCCTGACAACGACCAGTTCTGTATGGCCTCCTGAAACCAGCAAACACAAGAACGGGAAATCAGGGCATCTCTTTTTCTCTCCTTTCTCCCGGATAAAATGGGTCAATACATGAGCCTGCAGGTGATTGACCTCAATAAGGGGTATCCCTCTGGCAAGAGCAAATCCTTTTGCAAAGCTTGTTCCCACCAGAAGCGATCCGAGTAGTCCCGGACCTTTAGTAAAAGCAACAGCTGATAGGGATTCAATGGGTATCCCGGCATCTTTCAATGCCCGGTCCACCACGGGAACGATGTTTTGCTGATGTGCCCTGGAAGCCAGTTCAGGAACCACACCACCATACAATTTATGCACATCCTGGTTGGAAATTATATTCGACAGAATGAACCCGTCCCGGACAATTGCCGCAGATGTATCGTCACAGGAAGATTCAATACCGAGGATGTTGATGCTCATTTTAATACCCTAATTTACTGGTAATTTGAACTATTTTTGCTTTTTTTACG
>Ga0315539_1000941_pt1 | contig 21775 bp, 11 predicted proteins | sample SalMarSW160150MG_FD_203097 | JGI IMG/M metagenome (GOLD analysis project Ga0315539, IMG submission 203097) | Salt marsh sediment microbial communities from the Plum Island Ecosystem LTER, Massachusetts, United States - Salt Marsh Sediment SW1601-150 ... | reverse complement strand
CTGAATTATCAGTTTTACCAGGGCTTTATGACTCCTACAATTATCCCTCGTACCACAAACGCCTGGGAATTTGCAACAATGGTTTCAGAGTACCAGGATGCAGAGGGTAAAACGCGTCAGTACACCGATGAAGATATTGCCCTTTATAAAAGCGGTGCAGATCCATGGGAACACCCCGACAGCGACTGGTATGGCGACCTTATTAAAGACTGGACAACCAACTTTAGGCACACTCTTACTCTTGATGGTGGTTTCAGAGGGGTATTATACTATTTCTCAGTTGGCTTAAGGGGCGATGAATCTTTCTATGCCCAGTCATCAACTAATTACAAACAGTATAATGTTCGTGCAAAACTTGAATTACCTGTAACTGACTGGTTGAAAACAGGATTTGACTTTGCAGGCATTCAGAACGATCGTACCTATCCGCGGAACAGTGCCAGTAGCATAGTCGGTCAGGCCACACGTCTTATGCCGACACAATGGTCATTCTGGCCTAATGGATTACCGGGCCCCGATATCGAGTACGGTGATAACCCTGTTGTAACTTCGACATTCGAGACAGGTAAGGACGAGCAGAAAACTTACCAGTTGCAGAATACCTTCAGGATAAATATCACTCCTCCGTTTGTAAAAGGTCTTTCTCTGAACGGGCAGTTTAACTATGACGTAAATAACTACTACCGTCACAGGTTCTTCAAGCCGTGGATACTCTATTTTCCACAATGGGATACTGCTGTAAGGAATGCTCAGGGATACATTACAAGTATGGAGCTGACACCAACTCCGCGTGGGCTTTCATCTCCTGAGAATTATGAGAACTATAGCAGGCAAATCAGAAAGACTACCAACCTTGATGTCCAGTTTACAAGAACATTCGGTGATCATAGCATCTTTTTGTTTGGTGGCTTCGAGCAATTCACCTGGGATAGAAATGATTTCCAGGGATTCAGGAAGTACTATATTTCAACACTGATTCAGACACTGGATGCCGGTGGCGATGCGGAAAAAAATCCCACAGGCGGTATGTCGATTTATGCACGTAAATCGTATATAGCCCGTGGTTCATACAACTTCAGGGGAAAATACCTTGCTGAGTTTGTCTTCCGTGCAGATGGTTCGTTGAAATTCCCGCCTGAAAGCCGTTGGGGTTACTTCCCCGGATTCCTGGTTGGATGGCGTGCTTCTGAAGAAGATTTCTGGAAGAACAGCCTTCCTTTCATCAACTACTTCAAGCTGAGAGCATCTTATGGTAAGATGGGTATGGACCCCGGAGATCCATTCCAGTATCTTAACAAATTCTCTCTGATCAATGGAATGACATTTGGTACCGGATCAGCAATCGAAGTTACTGCTTACCCCCCGTCAGTTGCCAATCCGAACATCACATGGGAAACACAAACAACCCAGAACTTTGGCTTTGACTCAAAATTGTTGAATGACCTTCTACACCTTAATCTCGAAGTATTCTTTAATAAGAGGGAAGATATTCTTTCACCGAGGGATGCATCTGTTCCCGACTTTACAGGGCTCGAACTTCCTGACGAGAATATTGCACAGGTTGATAACAAAGGATTTGAAATTGATGCCGGAATCCATAAATCCATTACTTCTGATCTGCGTATAGATTTAACAGGTAACTTCAGCTGGAACCGCAACGAGGTCGTGTTTATGGACGAACCTGAAAGATCAAAGCCATGGCAGGTACGTACCGGACACCCTTATGGAACCTGGTTAATGTATAATGCTATTGGTGTTTTTAAGGACGAGGCAGCGCTTGACGTTGATGTTGGCGGATATCCTTCCTGGCCAGGCGCCGAACCGGGTGATGTAATATTTGAAGATGTTGACAATAACGGAGAGATTAACGGTGATGACAGGATCCTGATAGAGCATACAGATGCTCCGGAAATATTCTACGGAGTTACACTTGATGCTACATGGAAAGATTTCTCACTTTCAATTCTTCTCCAGGGACAGGGCAAATATATGGTCCAGAATATTCAGGATGAGCGTCGTGGTGAAGCAGGTAATTATTTTTACTGGCATTATGATGGCAGATGGCAGAAGGAAGGTGATGTGACTGATGTAGCAAGAGCATATAACAGAAGAGACTATTACTGGTCTCATGCAGTAGAGATGAGTTCTTACTGGTTAGACAATATGGCATACTGCCGTCTGAAGAACCTTGTTATTAACTACACTATTCCATCTCAGCTTTATAAGAGCCTTGGAATATCACGGGCAAGCGTTTATTTCTCGGGCAACAACCTGGCATTGATATGGTCTGCCCAGAGGAACTTCGATCCTGAAGTTGCCAACCCGATGCAATATCCTGCAATGAAGACATTTGCTTTTGGTGCGAATATTACGTTTTAATTAATTGAGAAATATTTAAATAGTACAATATGAAAAAAGTATATAGTTATTTAATTGCAATCGCGCTGCTATTGTTCGGAGCAACGTCATGTACCGATGTTCTCGACCAGAAGCCGGTTGATTCTTTCGTCCAGGATGATGTCTTTTCAGACATGGGTCTGGCTCAGGCTTTCCTGGGCCGGTGTTACGACAGGATGTTCGGGCACGATAATTATACATCGAGATGCCGCGAAGACCTGCTGGATGCCGGAACTGACATGTGTCTTTGTATCCACCGCCCGGCTAATTACGGCTGGTTGAAAGGTACTATGAGCCCCGATCAGCTCGGTTTTTTCGAGAATACCAGTTACAACGGATTCCAGAACTGGAATGCTGTATATAGTGACATTCAGAACACTAATCTCTTTCTTGCCAATGTTGATAATGTTCCTCCTTCTGCTCCAACTGACCCAGCCCTTATTACCAGGATGAAAGGGGAAGCTCATTTTATACGGGCGATGATGTATTCGAACCTATGGATGGCTTTTGGGGGACTTGTATTAACAGATGAACCTTTTGAGCTCGGACAGGATTTTCTGACTATCACAAGGTCCTCTTTTGAGGAGACGCTGAATTTTATTCTTGCTGATATTTCTGATGCTATGAATCTGTTAGAGGATGACATGCAACAGGGACGTGCCAACAAAGCTGCCTGTGCAGCATTGAAATCAAGGATCCTTCTTTTCGCTGCAAGCGACCTGGTGAATGGTGGTCTGTCCTCATCAGCGAGCAATGAACTTGTTGCATTTCAGGGCGGTTCACAATCTGCACGATACCAGGCAGCAAGGGATGCAGCAAAAGATATTATGGACGGAACATATGGCGACTTCGCACTTGTCGGGACTACGACTGATCCTCCTTCACCACTCACTGACGCTGATGTTCAGGCATATGCTGATAATTTCCACAAGCTGTTCATCCAGAAAGGAGCCTGGAATGAAGAGACTATCTGGGCAACCCAGTATGTAGCAGCTGGTACAGGCGGAAACTATAACAGATGCAATATCTGGCATGGACCTAACGGCTATCACAACTGGGGTAACAATAATCCCGCAGAACCGGCTGTTAGAAAGTTCGAAATGGCTGATGGTACTCCGTTTGTCTGGGATAATGGTGAAGGCGAATACCTTCGTACAGCAACTGCTGCCGAACTGGCTGCCAATCCGTACGAAAATCCGTATTATGGTCGTGAACCACGTTTCTATGCAACTGTTCTCTATCACGGAGCTCCATGGTCAACACGGCCTTCCGATGCTCTGGGAATAGATCCTACAAGCACAGTTCAGACAGGTCATTTTTATTCCTCCACTACCGGTGAAATAACAGCTGAAGGCCTTGATACACGACAGGGAATTATTGAAGGATGGAACGGTACTAAAAACGGGTACTATATCAAGAAGTTCATGGATCCTGAAGTTGCCGGCCAGTACTATTACAATGAAAACCACTGGCTGGAGTTCCGCTATGCCGAGATACTGCTAAACTATGCCGAAGCATGTATTGAGCTGGGTGGAGCCGACCTGCAGAATGGACTGGATGCTATTAATCTGGTCAGGAACCGTAGCGGTCTGCCCGACAGGGTAACTGCCGATCAGGATGAAGCAAGAGACTTCCTGCGCCATGAAAGATTCATTGAATTATTCGGAGAAGGTCAGCACTGGTATGATCTCCGCCGCTGGGTGATCTTTGATCAGGTTGTCGAGGATGTGTGTGAAATCAAGATCAAGGAATTTGATAACGGAAATATGGAGTGGTTTTATGATCTTGAAGCTGTTGCTGATCAGAGAAGCTGGACCAGTGATAAACACTACTGGGCACCTATTTCACGTGATGAGATGAATAAAGCGCCTCAGTTAATTAACAATCCAGGGTATTAGGAATTAAATGTGTGTATTAACACAACCAGTGAAAAAAGGCCGGCCGAAAGACCGGCCTTTGTATTATTAAAGGTAAAGCGTATAATACCAGAATGTATTTCCAAACCTTTGTCTCAGAACAGGTTCTGCTGCATTTAAGTTATCATTGTAAAAATGAAGAGTCTGCAGGAACTGGTTGAACCTTATAATTATCCGTTCATTTATTGTCAGGTTCCCGGCATCGGGTAATATGCCCTCATTCATTGCCTGGTAAGCCAGTGCAACTTCTTCGACGTGGACAGGCAGCTTTTCAAAACCACACCTTTCAAGCCTGGGGATCTCATTGGCAATACCATCGTAATCCTTACGAAGCATGAGAAAAGCCAGTTTATATTCAAATGCTTTTTTGTTCAATGAATCACCACCAAGTAATAATTCAATATTTGAGTAAGGATCATCAGTGATAGAAAAAAAATCATTCTCGATTTTTATCAATCTTTTCTCTCCCAGTTCAGGGTCGGAAACAACAACACTGTCATCAAAAAGGTATTTCCTGAATGTCCTGGCATCTTTCCCGTAAAACAGGCTTTTATCCAGTAGTGATATATATTTGGCAGCCATACTGTAATTACCATTGATCAGTTCAGTTTTTATCAGCATCTTCAGGCCTTCCGGTGAATGACCTCTCATTACCATGTTCTCAAACGCCCACCTGTGAGCTTCATTGATCATCCCGACTGTATAGTAAAAATATCCTCCGCGCCTGAGGATTTCCCAGTACATTTCCCATTTCAGAAAAAGTGTCTGACCTTCAGGACTTTGCCGGAAATGGAAGAGCATGTCGTCAAGCTTTCCTGTTTCGCAAAGTGAAATGTTATTCAGGTAAATTGTCAGAATATTGCTTGACGGATTGTCAGTATTAAATGTAATTATATCATCGAACCTGTTATCGTAAAACATCTTTTCAACATGAAAATATTGCCGGGTTTTTACATCGAATCTCAGGATTGAAGTTATGATCAGCAAACATACAGGAATCGATATTGCTATCAGTTTTAAAATGATTACCGGAATCCTGTCAGCGAAGCGGAATCGTAATTTGATCCTGGAGATCAGAGGCAGGATTGAAATAAATCCGGCAACAGGTATAAATAATTTAAACTGGCCACCAATATCGGTGTTTGAGTAAGGGAAAACCAGAAGTATTCTGAGTGGTTGAAAGAATAAGAACTCTTTTGAGATATACAAAAACAATACGACCAGACCTGTCAGGGCAATAATCTTATACCAGCCTTTTCCGCCAATAAAAAATATCTGGTAAAGTATATACATCAGAAAAAAAATCCAGGCAAAACCTCCGGTAATGAAATACCATGCAGGAGCAATGATTACCGGCAGCCAGCCTTTCATATATCTGATCGTAAGACAGAACAATGCAAGCTGAAGCATTAAAGCGAAACTATTATGAAACAAGTACTGGTAATTTGTCTGGAGCAGGAAGACAGCTACGCCTGCCATCAGTGGAATGAATAGTGAATTGATTTTACCCGGATTACTAATAATCCATGAAATAAGGAAGACAATAAGGCAGAGCACAGAAGAAATAAAAAGAGAGCCCAAAACGGGATAATAGAAAAAAGCAGTAAATAATTTTCCGAGATATACTAAAAATCCTCCAGGCTGGTGAAGGTTTTGGACCAGATAATCATTTGAAAAGAGGAACAGGGAAGATTTTTCCTGATAGAAACCGATATAGTCAGCAAAAAAACCAAAATAAACAAATGAGATCAGAAAAAACAACAAATAAGGCAGATACGAAAAAAGAAACCTGTTTACGTTTTTTACCTGATTCATCCTGTTGATACAAATAACCGGTATAAATTACATTTCAGACCATCCTGCCTGGGTAGCGGGAGCACTGGCCACTCTCCTGATACTGCCCGGATTAAGATCAATCTTTATTGAAGAGAATTCCGGTATGTTATAACTTTTAAGAAACCTGCTGTAAAATTCGGGATCTTTCTGTGGGAGAACAAATGGTTTAGATGAATTGCCATTTTCACCAATATATGCCATATATGGTCTGGCTGTCAAACCATCTGTCCGTTTGCTGCTGAATACCAGCCACTTTCCGTTTGATGACCAGGAATGATAACTGTCGGTACATTCACTGTTAAGTTCAAGGCGTGCCGGTTCAAAAGTTTCCAGATCTATCGACCAGAGATCTGCTTCTTTATGCCAGATAGGGAAGCAGCCATAATCAGCAAGTGTTAATACGAGATATTTTCCATCAGGTGAAATCCTCGGAAACGAAACACTTTTGTTAATCTGTGCAGCATCAAAAACTATTTCAGTATTTCCGAATATTTTCTTATCCTGGTCGAAAAAGACTCTGTAAAGATTATACCTTATCTCCCTGTAGTCGTAAACTTCACCGATCTGTTCAGCTCTGCAGAAATAGAGGTATTTACCATCGGGCGACCATTCCGGATAAGTGTCCATGTATTTTTCATTATCAGCCAGTTCAACATTCATCATTTCGTTTTTAACGATATCATACATAACCAGTGACGATTCAAGGTCACTCACCTCAACTTTTTTATTGTTGGCAGAGTGGAAGCGCTGGACAATCTTGTTTGAAGAAAAAGCAACAAACTTACCTGAAGGATGCCAGCGGGGATAGACAGCTCCGTTTGCCATTTCCTCTGTTTTCAGATTGGTCTTGATAAGGTTTCCTCCGGAATAGAAATATGTACCACCCAGAGTGCCCCTCATATGAAAAAGGAAATCATCAGATCTTCCATTGTTGTATGCATGGCAGTTAATACAATTCTCATCAGCGACAGTGTTTTCGATTACTGAATGTTCACGGAAATCAACAAGGCTTCTCTGTTTAATACTGAGCTCTCTCCAGCTTTCGTAACCAGGGTAAAGCAAACGGTACGAAAGAAAGGGATCAATCTTCTCAACAACTATATTCCATGTAACCGGACTGAATTTCTGCCATTGTTTGTTTGAGTTCCTTGTAAAAATGTCAACTTTGATTTCTTTTCCTTTATTTTCCTGAAGCATCAGTTTCCATTTCCTTTCAGGAATCAGGATCTTGCCATCCTTTGAATAAACTTCAAATTGTCTGCCTTCAGGGCCGGAAAATTTTACCAGATAAGCAGAACTTTTTTCGTTGATAACAAAGTTGAGAGGTGCAATATTCGGTGGGATTGTTATCCCGGTATAATCAGGTTCAATAGCAGCATTTCTTTCTGTAATAAGAACCTTGTCATCAATACTCTTGTTGCAGCCGTAAATTATAAGAAAAATGAGCAGGTAATATAGTATGTTTTTAAAATTAGTCATAGTTGGTCCTTTCTTTAATCAGGTTTAACAGAATTATTGAAGGATTCACAAAAATAACTATTATTTTGTATTTATCTGTAAACCCTTGAGGGGAATTGTACAGTAAGCTTGCATATTACAGTTCCCGGTTGCAGATACTGAAAGCTGACACTCTGGGAATGAGATAAAGATTGCCACGCCCTCCTTCGTCGGGCTTGCAATGACCTTGCAATGAAGTTGGTTTCGCATAACGGCAGGCATTGAATAATCTAACTGGCTAATGTCATTGCGAGATTTCCGCACAGCGGAAAAACGAAGCAATCCTTAACTGTCTTAAGCGTATATGCTAAATAAGAGCAAGACCTTTATCCTGCCTCCCCATAGCCTGACACCTGATGTCATTCCCGGAAATAATAATTTTTAATGAGTATCGGTAATCAATAATAATAGGTCATATAACAAACGGGTATATTTATTAAAGTATTAATATTCAATTATTTAAATTATTTTTCTTTTAATCCCCTTTCCCGTTTCCCCCAAGTGGGAAAAGGCTTTATTCAGTGCTCCTTCCCCCTTGGGGGAAGGCCGGGATGGGGGTAATGATAATAAAAAAGTGCGCTTGAGTTATTATTGAAAACCGATAGTCATATAATTTTTTACGTTAAAAATGATTAAAATGTAATGAATACTTGATTTTTACAAACACTATTTATACATTTGATTCTATTCTATTTCTTTTATCTTTAAGACCAGTTATTTTAAGTTCTCATAAATTAATCTAAGATGAAAAAATCAAGTATCTCAAGACGTAATTTTCTCGGTAAAGCAGCAACAGTTGGGGTGGCAGGTGTAGTGGCACCTACTATTATTACCAGTTGTGCCCGTGAAGCAAAGAAGACAGTTGAAGTTCCGGTTATGTTAGATCAGGCTTCCGACGGACCGGTTTTGAAAGCAGGAGTTATTGGCTGCGGAGGCCGCGGAACAGGTGCTGCAATTGACTTCCTCAATGCAGGACCAAACCTTCAGATTGTTGCTTTAGGCGATGTCCTTAAGGACAGGGTTGATTCATGCAAAGCAAGAATTGAAAAAGAAAAAGGGCAGGTTGTACCGGAAGAGATGTGCTTTGTAGGTTTTGATAACTATCAGAAAGTTATTGATGCAGGTGTTGATATGATTATTACTGCAACACCGCCCTACTTCCGCCCGGAAGTTTTTGCTGCCGCAGTAGCCGCACGTAAACATGTGTTCATGGAGAAGCCTGTCTGTGTAGACCCGGTTGGTGCAAGATCAATAATGGCAACAGCTGAGAAAGCAAAGGGTATGGAGCTTTGTGTTGTTACCGGAACACAAAGGCGTCACCAGCGCGATTATGTTGCTAACTGGCAACAGGTTCAGCAAGGCCTTATCGGTGATATAGTAGGTGGAAATGTATGGTGGAATGGTGGTAAATTATGGCACCGCGATCCCAATCCTACCTGGACAGAAATGGAATATATGATCCGCGACTGGGTTAACTGGTGCTGGCTTTCCGGCGATCACATTGTTGAGCAACATGTTCATAACCTCGACGTTCTGAACTGGTTTACAGGTTCACATCCCGTCGCTGCCAGAGGAATGGGTTCAAGGCAGAGACGTGTTACCGGTGATCAATTTGATAATTTCAGTATTGAATATGTATTTGAAGATGGAAGACATTTTCATAGTCAGTGTCGCCAGATAAATGGTTGCTGGAATAGTGTTGCTGAAAGGTTACAGGGAACAGAAGGTTCCACAGACTGTCAGAGCACTATTCTTGACCTTGCAGGCAACGAAGTATGGAAATATCCATATCCTGTCGACGAGGAAGGTAAACAAATAAGAGGCGCTATTCGTCCTTATGTTCAGGAACATATTGATCTGGTGACTGCTATCCGTACAGGACAACCAATAAATGAAGCTGAAAATACAGCAATCTCAACTCTTATTGCAGTAATGGGTCGGGTATCAGCCTATACAGGGAAAGAGGTAACATATGAAGAGATGATGAACTCCGACCTGAAACTTGGTCCCGCCGTATTTGAATGGGGCCCAGTAGATGTTCCGAAAGAGGTTCCTATAGCCGGGCTTGCTTATGACAGAGAAGCAGAGGAGCGGAGAGCTGCTGAAAGAGAAGCCGCAAGAGCCGCCAGGGAAAAAGAAGCGGCATCCACCAATTAAGAAATAAATAAATAATATTTATTATTTATGGTATGGATAATTCAAGAAGAAACTTTATAAAGAAAGCCACAGCAACAGGTGCAGCAATCATTGCTGCACCTTCGCTGATGGGATCTTTCAAGAGCCCAAACCAAATAAAAGCAACCGATGCCACAGCTCCTTTCAAACTGAAATATGCTCCCAGCTTCGGCATGTTCCGCCAACATGCCGGCAGAGAGATCGTCGACAACATCAAGTTCTGTTACGACATGGGCTTCAGAGCAATGTTTGACAACAGTCTGATGAGAAGGTCTCCCGAGGACCAGGAGACACTTGCCAATGAGATGAACCGTCTTGGAATGGAGCTGGGACCTTTTGTTATCAGGGCAGATTCAAGAATACAGGATTTTGTCCTTAATGATCAGGAAATCCGTGATGTTCTGATCAATAACGTTAAGGAAGGAGTTGAAGTCGCTAAGAGAACAGGTGCAAAATGGGGACTGGTAGTTCTGGGAAGATACGATATGAAATTGCACATGGATTATCAGACTGCAAATGCAATTGATAATCTGAGGTACTGCTGTGATGTTGCGGAACCAGCCGGGATTATATTAGTACTTGAGCCCCTGAACCCGTACATAAACCACCCCGGGCTGTTCCTGAAAGGAATACCACAAGCCTATGCCATCTGCAGAGCAGTGAACAGACCCTCCTGTAAGATAGTCGATGATCTTTATCACCAGCAAATAACCGAAGGTAATCTTATTCCCAATATTGATGCAGCGTGGAGCGAGATTGCTGCCTTTCATCTCGGCGATACTCCGGGACGAAATGAACCAACCACTGGTGAGATCAACTATAAGAACATCTTTAAACATATTTATGATAAGAAATATGATGGTGTTCTTTGTATGGAACACGGCGTCAGTAACAGGGGAACCACGGAGGGCGAATTACGTGTTATTGAAGCATATCGCGAGTGCGATAGCTTTGAAGTATAAAAGCTGCAAAAGAGAGGCTGCCAGAACAGCCTCTTTTTATTTATTTCTATTTGGTTAACTACGGAGTTACAATTTTACCCGAGGATTCCTTTGTTGTTACTACTTATGGCCACTGGGGAAAGGATAAGGAACCTTATACATTGAGTATCAGGTTTAAAATGAGATAGTTTGATGAAAAATTTAAAAATAAAAGATAATATCATGAATACCTCATTTAAAATCATTTGTGCATTATTGATGTTGTTTGGCTTTTCCTCCATTGGATGTAAAGAAAATCCGCAACTCTTTGTAGGAAGATTTACTAAACCCGGCGAAAAAGGATTATATGTTTATGAGTTTAACAGTAGAAACGGGAATCTTGAACTGTCTTGTGAGGTGGACGCAGGCCCGTCACCTTCATTTATGTGTTTTTCAGAGGAGAAGGGACTGGTATATACAGCAAATGAGGTAATGCAATTCCAGGGTCTGTTTGGCGGCGGGATTACTACTTTGAAGTATGACGTTACAACGGGATCATTTGAAAAGGTTAATGAGATTCATATACCTCATGGTGGACCCTGTTATATTTCCTTATCGGATGATAAGGGATATTTGTTTGTGGCCAATTATCCCAACGGATCGGTGGCAGTTGTTCGTCTTGACGATAACGGAGTGCCGGAACAGATAACCGATACAATATTATACGTAAAGAAAACACCTGATATTTCTAATGCTCATATGATTCTGCAAGATCCCGCAGGTGAAAGAGTGTACGTAACTGACCTGGGCCTTGACCGAATAGTGATTTATGACTTTGACAGGGAGGCAGGAAAGCTGATACAGTTAGAAAATGGTATCATTTCACTTCCGAAAAAGTCGGGCCCCCGCCATTTTACATTTAATGACGATGGTTCAATATTGTACTTGATAAATGAACTCGGTTCAACAGTAATGGTTTTTAAGGTTGATGAAAAGGAAGGTCTGATACTGATACAAACGCTGTCAACCATCAGCGAAGATTTTATTGAAAATAATTATTGTGCGGATATTCATATAGGTAAAGATGGCAGATTCCTGTATGGCTCTAACAGAGGAGAAAACACTATTGTAATCTTCAGCATAAATGAGGACGGTACTTTGAGTCTGACAGGACGCGTTTCCTGTGGGGGTGACTGGCCAAGAAATTTTACAATTGATCCGTCAGGAAAATTTATCATCATAGGAAATCAGAAATCGAATTATATCTCAGTCTTCAGGATTGACCGTAAGACCGGCTTCCCTGCCGGCAATAGCAAAAACTATGAAATAGGAGCACCGGCCTTTCACAAATTTGTATTGTTCCGGTAACTGATTATTATTTCTGAAGTAATTTAATTGTATTCTGAGATATTCTTTGTATTATTAATTCCCGAAAAAATGTTAAACAAAATCATATGAATCGTGAAGCCCTGGTAAATGATTTGCAGCGTCAGCAGGCTGCGGGATGGGATATTATTGTAATAGGCGGAGGTGCAACCGGAGTGGGTATTGCACTTGATGCGGTCACCAGGGGATATAAGACTTTATTACTTGAGCAGTCGGATTTTTCGAAAGGTACTTCTTCGCGCAGTACAAAACTGGTCCATGGCGGTGTACGTTACCTTGCACAGGGAGATATTTTGCTGGTGACGGAAGCTTTGCACGAACGGGGGAGAATGCTTGGTAATGCTCCGCATCTCACTGCTAATCAGGAGTTTATCATTCCGGTTTATACTGTCTGGGATGTATTATTATATACTGTTGGGCTTAAATTTTACGATCTTCTTGCGGGACGGCTCAGTATGGGTAAATCTTACTTTATCAGCAGGGAAAAAACACTTAACCGTCTGCCATTGATAAAGCCTGAAGGATTGAAAGGTGGTGTTGTTTATCATGATGGCCAGTTTGATGATGCAAGAATGACCATAGCACTTGCACAGGCTTGCACAGAGGAGGGAGGCATTGTACTTAATTATTTCAGGGTTAATAGTTTATTGAAAAATGAATCAGGAAAGATAGCCGGTGTAAGGGCTCAGGATGTAGAATCGGGGAATGAATATGAGTTACACGCAAAGCTTGTAATAAATGCCACAGGAGTATTTGCAGATGAAATACTCCGGATGGATGATTCCGGTTCCAGACCTACTATCCGTCCGAGCCAGGGAGTGCATATTGTTCTGAGTAATGCTTTTCTTCAGAGCGATTCGGCCATAATGATCCCGAAGACCGTCGATGGAAGGGTTCTTTTTGCTATCCCCTGGTATGGGAAAGTGATAGTGGGAACTACCGATACTCCTCTTGATACAATCAGTCTGGAGCCTGAAGCCCTGGAGGAAGAGATTACATTTATACTCGGGACAGCCGGTAAATATCTCACCAAACCTCCCGTAAGGGAAGATGCGCTCTGTATATTTGCAGGATTAAGACCATTGGCAGCTGTTCCTGATAATCCACAGTCAACAAAGGAAGTTTCGCGTAGACATAAAATAACTCTTTCACCATCGGGACTACTGTCTATAATTGGAGGGAAGTGGACTTCGTACCGCAGAATGGCGGAAGATACAATTAACAGGGGTATAAAAGCAGGGGTACTTGAAAAAAGAAAATGTATAACCAGAAACTTTAGATTTTATCAAGGCTTATCTGCTGACACACCGGAACGATTAAAGATTTATGGGGATCGCGCTTATGAGATCAGGCATATGATTGACGAAAAACCTGAACTTGGAGAAGTACTAAATCCGGCATTCCCATACACAAAGGCTGAGATTATCTGGATCTGCAGGAACGAAATGCCACGGACACTTGAAGATATTCTGTCAAGAAGAACGAGGGCACTTTTGCTCGATGTAAGGGCAAGTCTGGCTATGGCTCCGGAGGTTGTAAGCCTGATGGCTGATGAACTTGAATATGATAAGAAATGGCAGGAAGAACAATTAGACGCATATAATCAGTTAATTACACGTTACATCTAATTATTAAAAGATAATCCATTACTAAAAGAGGAAAATATGAATGATTTTATTCTGGCTCTTGATCAGGGCACGACCAGTTCCCGGGCAATTATTTTTGACAAAAACGGACTGCCGGTTACCACGGCGCAGAAAGAGTTCAATCAGATTTATCCGAAGCCCGGATGGGTCGAACATAATCCTGAAGAGATATGGTCAACACAAACAGAAGTAGCTCTGGAAGCAATAAGCAGGGCCGGGCTTGAAAGCACAGATATTGCTGCAATAGGCATAACAAACCAGCGCGAGACAGCGGTGGTCTGGAACAGGAAGACCGGTAAACCGGTTTATAACGCAATTGTCTGGCAGGACAGGCGAACGGCAGGTTTTTGCGACCAGCTTAAGAATGAAGGCCACAATCAAACGATAAGCATGAAAACGGGATTGATCATTGATGCTTATTTTTCGGCAACCAAGGTACGGTGGATACTTGATAATGTTAAAGGTGCCCATGAACTGGCTCAGAAAGGTGAGCTTGCATTCGGAACTGTCGATTCATGGCTTATCTGGAACCTGACAAACGGAAGAGTGCATGTTACTGATGTAACCAATGCTTCCCGCACTATGTTGTTCAATATTCATACTCTTAAATGGGATGAGGAACTCCTTGGGATTTTCGATATCCCGGCAAGTATGCTACCGGAAGTAAAGGCCTCGAGTGAGGTTTATTGTACAACTGAGGGGCTTTTCTCTTCGGCCATTCCTGTGGCTGGTATTGCAGGCGATCAGCAGGCTGCATTATTCGGACAGATGTGTACTGAACCGGGAATGGTAAAAAATACATATGGGACAGGTTGTTTTATGGTGATGAATATAGGCAGCAAACCAATAAGATCAAAGAACAGGCTCCTTACAACCATTGCATGGCAGATAGGAAAAGAAACTCATTATGCACTTGAAGGCAGTATATTTATTGCCGGAGCTGTAGTACAGTGGTTACGTGATGGATTGGGGATCATAAGCCAATCGGGTGATATTGAAAAGCTGGCATCAGAAGTCAGGGATAGCGGTGGCGTCTGTTTTGTTCCGGCTTTTGCAGGTCTTGGTGCTCCGCACTGGAACCAGCATGCAAGAGGTACACTGGTCGGGATTACCAGAGGCTCTACAGCAGCGCATATTGCCAGGGCTGCGCTCGATAGTATTGCTTTTCAGACACTTGATGTGCTTCAGGCTATGCAGAAGGATTCAGGCATTGAGATCCGTGAATTGCGGGTAGATGGAGGTGCAACAGTAAATAATCTTCTGATGCAGTTCCAGGCCGATCTGCTTCAGGCAAAAGTGGTCAGGCCAAAAATAACTGAAACAACCGCTCTTGGTGCTGCATACCTGGCTGGCCTGGCTGTTAACTACTGGAACAGTATTGAGGATGTAAAAAAACAGTGGCAACTCGACAGAACCTATAATCCTCAGATGAAATCCGGAGAAATAGACACACTTATTAAGGAGTGGCATCGGGCAATAAAAGCTGCAAACGCCTGGTCATCAACAAATAACAAATAACCCCACCGTCGCCGCTCCGCCGCTGAATCTATGGAGCGTAAGCGATAAGGCTTAGGTGGGCAAAGCAATAACAAATAACTCCGCCTTCGCTGAAGCTATGGCGGGCAAACAAATAACAAATAACAAATAACAAATAACCAATAACCAATAACAAATAACAAAATGAATGCCTTTTTTGCTGAGTTTTTTGGTACAGCCATACTGATGGCTTTTGGCTGTGGAGTTGTGGCCAATGTTCTTCTTAGTAAAACCAAGGGAAACAACAGTGGCTGGATCGTTATTACTTTCGGGTGGGCAATTGGAGTATTTACAGGTGTACTGATAGCTGCCCCATTCAGCGGAGCTCACATTAATCCGGCTGTTACTCTGGCTCTGGCTCTTGCAAACAAATTTTCCTGGGCTAAAATGCCTCTATACATCTGTGCTCAGATGCTGGGTGCAATGTTCGGAGCCTCACTGGTCTGGCTGGCTTATAAGAAGCATTTTGATATTACGGAAGACAGTGATTCAAAACTGGCGGTTTTTTGTACAGCTCCTAATATCAGGAGCTACTGGTATAATGTTCTTACCGAAGTAATCGGAACCTATGCCCTTGCCCTGGCGGTGCTTTATATGGCAGAACCTGATGTAGGACTTGGTGCATTAAATGCTTTGCCTGTTGCCCTTGTTGTGCTGGGAATAGGATTGTCATTAGGTGGACCCACAGGTTATGCTATCAATCCTGCCCGTGATCTTGGACCAAGGATAATGCATTTCTTTCTGCCTATTCCCGGTAAACGCGACAGCGACTGGAAATACTCATGGGTGCCGATACTGGGGCCTATGACTGGTGCAGCGCTGGCAGCGGCAATATATTTAATATTCGGCGGGGGAAGTTAGGAACGAAAAACGGATTGATTCGGATCCGGCATGAAGATGTAAGATTGAATGATTGAAACTGAAGCAAATGCTTATTGCTAACGGTTATTATCAGGTTAAAATATTTTAAATTTGATAATTTAATTTAATTAAGTTCTGCTATGAAAATAAATAACAATGAAGAGATCTTCGCTAATGAAGTAGTAATGGATGGAGCGAAAGACGTCAAGATGAAAATACTTATCGGCCCTGATGATGGATCAGGAAATATTATTATGCGGCATTTTTTCATTGCCCCGGGTGGTAATACGCCTTTTCATCAGCATAATTATGAACATATCGTCAAAATCGAAAGAAACAAGGGAATTGCCGTGGATGAAAATGGAAATGAATATGAGATAAAAGCAGGCCAGAGTATTTTCGTGAAACCAAATGAGAAACATCAGTTCAGGAATCCTTTCAGCGAAGATTTTGAATTTATTTGCATTATTCCAAATCCGGATAAGCAATAGGTTATTGCGTATTGCATAATCCAGATTTATTGACCACATTTGGCCATTCAGATAATATTTCGTATAAAGTAGTCTAAAACCAGGTACTTAACTCCAAGTGAATGTATTAAGATTGTCCTTCTTTTGTATAATTTAGAAGAAAATGAAATTGAAGATTCGAACTGAATGGATTATTCTCTACCTTCTGGCGGATCATGATCCTCTTGAGGGTAGCTTAACAACGGAAAAGCTTTGATGGGGTTTATTCAATTTGCTTTTACCAGTTGCTGGTATTCTTATCGATTGTCAGGGAGGTTTATTTTTCAGTTAAACCAGTAAGTAATTTTAACTGCCAGTCCGCGGTTTTTGATATGGTAATCAGCTGGAATTGAGTTTTCTGTGTATACTATAAAAAGGTCTGATACAGGAGCGAAGCGCCATTGAAAGCGAAGGTTTATATTAAGGTTATCAATCTGGTTATTATATTGAATATAGCTTGTAAAGAAAAGGCTTTTGGTAAAAGTAAAGGAAAGTTTAGAGCTTATAAGTAACAGGCTAGCACTGTTATATGGCGATGGAAGAGAGATATTGTTGTATGTTGTAGTAAAAGCAAGATTAGCATACGGCTGAACACGATAATTCAGCTCTCCGTTAAGTGTCCACTTTGTTCCGTTATAATATCCACCATAGTTGCTTCTCAATTTATAATTAAAAAGTTTCCGGGTATCAGATCTATATGTAAATCCTATTTCATACCAGTTAAATTTTTCATTTGCGGCCAAAAGAATTCCTCCTGTATTGGTCGGATCGAATGGATTTTGAAGTTTTATAAAGTTATTTTCGATATCGAGAGAAAAAGTGGATTTATTTAGCCATTCAATCAAATAACCAAACTTCGTTACTCTGTCGGATATTGATTGCAGAGTATCTAAAAGCATATTTAAACTAATTTCGGGGCCATGATAAACAATACGTTTTGATGCAGGGTAAAACTTGTATTGAAACTCAGGATTAATTTTATAATATCCTTTTCTTCTGATATAGCCTGTTTCAGCACTGTACCCTTTTCCGACTGTTGACTGGTCAAGTGTGGCTGTAAGACTCCGTGATGCATAAGTCATATTTACAGCCATTGCGGCATCGCTGGCAGAAGATCCTGAATAAAATGATTTATGATAGAAAGCTTTTCCGGTCCAGCGGTTATCGGCACTTGCCAGATTATATTCCAAACCTGCAACACGGTCGTATTCTTTTCCTGTAAACGAATTATCCTCAGGTATATCCACCACCTGCTTATTAACTACGAATGCCGATATTCTTGAACGGCTGAACACTCCATGTTCCAATACTGCTACCATGAAATTAGCGGCAAGTATATCGTCCTTCGTTCCGGTTTGAATATCCATAAATCCGACCCTCCATTTATTTCCAAGCTGTCCACTGAATCGCATGCCGGCTCGTACAGGATTATTAAGACCAATTCGGCGTGAGAAGAAAGGTCTGATATTACCGGTACCCAGATTGGCAAAAAGATCACTGTTCTCTAGGTAAAACTGTCTTTTTTCAGGGTAAAAAAGCTCGAATCTGTCAAGGTTGGTTTGCTGTCTGTCGTTTTCGACCTGCGAATAATCGGGATTTATTGTCAGATCCAGATTAAGAGAGGTGGAGAGGATAAATTTGGCGTCTATACCGGCTGATTTTTTTATCCGGATATCTTCATCTGTTTCTTTGTCTTGCAAAGCCATGCCTGACACATAAGGTATCAGGGAAAATCTCAGGCCGGATGGTGGCAGAGGTTTATCCCACAGCAGAGTCCCTGTATATGCAAGGTTTCCTGTTGAAAACTGCCTTGGCATTGGAGCCCAGCTTGATTTTTCACTGGTTTTCAGATCAAACCTGCTGAAATTTATTCCCCATTCATTCGTGCCTCCCTGGTAACGCAAGCTCCGGAAAGGAATCGCAAATTCAACAACCCAGCGATCATCATACGACTTTAACGCTGATCTCCACTTTATGTCCCAGTTAAAATTTTCTGTTCCTCCATTGTATTGCAGTCCATCCCAGGTTGCACCAGCAGCAGTCACACCAAAGGTGAAACCATTAGTCTGATCATTGAAAGTATCAAAGAACACAAGGAAATTGTCGTTCCTGTTAAAATTAAAATCATGTTTTAATGATTCAACTGGCCGTTTACCCGGAACCGGATCGTAACATACAATACCTAAATATATAGTTGATTTGTTGTAAGTAAGCCTGACTTCAGTCTGAGCTTTGGCTAAACCTGTATCTACTGGTAGTACTTTTTGCAGGTTAGTAGCTTTATCAGACAGTTTCCAGACCTCCTCATCAAGAATCCCGTCGACTTTCAGATCACTGCTGGTCTCTTTAATACTTATACGATATTTATCACGGTTTATCGCTTTAGTCTGGGCAAAAATTATTTCACAACTGGAGAAGACAGACATAAAAACAAGAAACAAAGCAAATCTGGACATCCCTTTGGAGTTTTGGAGTTTGAAAATTTTATTGACTGAGTGTCTTAGGGCCACTTTCTCCAGAATGACAGGGATCTGATGGATAAGAATGACATCTGCCACTTAAAGTTTATACATTATTGATTTAAATCAATGAGCTCATATTTCAAAAATAGCTGGGTCTTAGGGGTTAGTTGATTAATCCTCAAAGACCCAGTAATGAGTACATGTAACCTGCTATGTCAGGGTGTAGTTATTCCGTTCAACTCCACATTAGCAAAAAGGTTGCTTGCCTGACGCTCTAAAGCTTCTTTAAGATTCTCGGTTGCCTGAGTAGTATCACCAAGCCCTTTATAACCAAGTCCCTTAAGCAAGTACGCGTTTGACAACCTGACATTTTCGGTCTCTTGCGCTCCGAACTTGGCAAAGAAATCTACATTACCTGATGAACGCTGGGTAATTTGTCTCTCCCCATCAGAAATCATAGAGTTGAAAATTTCTGAACCTTCAGCTTTATTACCCAGTTTAAGATGACTCAATCCCTGGTAATAAACGATGTAGCCTGACATCCTTGAGCTTAGTTTTGTACATGAAGTAAAATAGTCTCTTGCTTTTCTCTTGTTACCCATGGCTTCATAAGCCAGACCAATATAATAATTTACCTGAATATTTCTGTTACCGGCCCTGCTGCCACTTGCTTCTTCCTCCGGTACTTGTGCCAGCATAAAGGTTTCAAGTGCTTCCTGATACTCTTTTTCTTTCATGTATTTTAAACCAAGTATCAGATGAGCATTAATAAGTATATCTCTGACTCTTGAGCTTCCCTCACGGTAACTGAATTGCTTTCCTGCTAAATACTCAACAGCTTTATCAGCTTGCCCTGCAAGAGTTAGAACGGCAATCTGTCGGGCAAATGCATCGTCACGTTTGGATACTATTTCATTGCTCCCTTCAAATAATCTGAGTCTCTTGTCAATTGATGCATTGCTCATCTCATAAAGTTGGTCAAGCTCTTCATAATAAATCGGCTCATCTTTTTTAAGTTCAAATGCTTTTTCGTAAGCAGTTATTGCCTTATATCCATCACCATAGTGATGATAATATCCCCAGCCAAGATTACGGTATGCGATAGCCAGACCGGGATCATTTTTAACTGCATTTTCCCAGTGTTCAATTGCTTTTTCCGGTTGCTTGTCGTATAAGATATTCCCCAAGTAATAATATGCTTTTCCGTCAGAGGGGTTGTATTTCAGAGCGGTTTCCAGGACTCTTATTGTTTCGAGACGAAATGGGAAACAATAATCAACCGATTGTCCATTCCCGGTTTTAAAGTATTTCTCAGCTTCTGTCTTATTTCCTTTTTTATCTACTAAGTAACCAAGATAATAACTTACAATCGGGTTTTCACCTTTGAAACGAAGAAGAATATCTTCAGCTTCTTCGGGCAATCCATCATTGAGGTATCCTATTGCAAGCTCAAGGTAATTCTGGTCGAAGTCTCTCATTTTTTCGTTTAGTGAAGCCAGTTCATTATCAGCTTTTTGTTTATTTCCTGATGTTTTTGCTATCAGGTAAGATTCATTTGCGGCCCTGAAATCCAGAGGATCTGTTTGAAGAATTGTTTCCAGTGTCCTTGCAGCATCTTCGTAATCCCCAATTCTTCTTTGTATTGCTGCCTTGAGGGATATTGCGCTATTATTTCTGGCATTTGTAGCCAACGACTCATTTATCTGACTAAGAGCTTTTGTAAAATCACCTCTCATTGCAGATATCCTTGCCAGTTCAATATAAGCAGCTGAATGGAATGCATAATCCCAGGTAGCCCGGTAAAGGGTGTCAATTGCTTCATCATACAATCCCAGTGCTTTTAATGTTATTCCCTGAAGGTAAAGTACTTCACAGTCTGATGGCCGGGTATAATCCTTTGTCAGTCTTTCTATGGCTTTACTGAAGTGCTTTCTGGCATTAATATAATCTCCGTTCTTCAGAAGAATATTTCCAACTGCGGTATTTGTCCGTATATCGCCAGGATCACGGTTGAGAACTTCCTCATAATAATCCATTGGATTATACCTTGGATTATAAAATAGCTCAATCCTGTTTCCGGTTAAGAACAATTCTTCAATGGTTTGTATGTCCTTTGGTAATGGAGGACTTTGAACTGTTTCAGGAAGCTCTTCAATATATTCTTTCTCAACAGGTTTATATGATACCAGTACTTCGCCGGTTTCAGTATTAATCATTTCTGTATAAAGATCAGTTATACTGATTGTTTCAGCTATTTTCACTGATTCTGTAAAAGCAGCAGATGGAGATATCTTCGTGGTTTTCTCGTAAATTACTTCATCTTTGTTTTTAAGAACTATCTTTGCCCGGTCAATTTTCTGTGTTGAATAATAACCAAGAAATACTTTATTACCATCTCGTTTTTCAAGATTTACTGCACCATTCAGATTTGCATTTTTAAATCCCTCTATATCCTTAACCGGGTACCAGCATTGTTTAACTGTTTTAACCTCATAGGGTTTGATCCAGCTGTAATCGGGCTGGTTATCGGAAAAAGCACCGGTCATAATTTCAGCATATGGTCCGGCATTTTCAGTCAGTCGTGCTTCCGTAGCCTGTCCGCGCGGACCAGATCCCCATTCCCAAAGTTTTGCA
>Ga0315539_1000940_pt1 | contig 21811 bp, 20 predicted proteins | sample SalMarSW160150MG_FD_203097 | JGI IMG/M metagenome (GOLD analysis project Ga0315539, IMG submission 203097) | Salt marsh sediment microbial communities from the Plum Island Ecosystem LTER, Massachusetts, United States - Salt Marsh Sediment SW1601-150 ... | reverse complement strand
CAGTCGCGTCATCGGTATTGGCCTCGAGCAGACAGACTGAATCCGCCTCAGCCGAACCACTGTCGGCCGAGCTGCCGATAATCAGCCGAAGCAGATTTGTAACCTTCTCAAGCTCTTTTAAGCCTGCACCATAGCCGGTTTTCTCAATTTTCATTGCCGGCAGGGGACCAAATTCATCGACGATCGTTACCAGAACCGCTGCCGCCGTCGGTGTAACCAGCTCAGCCGCCACTGGCCCACCCATAACCGGAACATCCTTCAAAAGCTCCACCGTTGCTGGTGCCGGGCCCGGCAGCAATCCGTGAGCACACTCAATAATTCCTCCGCCTACCGGCAGGGGCGAACAATAGACCCTCTCGATTCCAAGAGCATCCAGCCCGATGCAGGCCGAAACTATATCGGCAATTGAATCCAGCGCACCTACCTCGTGAAAATGAATCTCTTCAGGTTTTGTGCCGTGAGCTCGCGCCTCCGCGTCAGCCAGTCTCTTAAAAACCTCAATCGCCCGGTCCTTTGCGGTTTGGCTAATTTGTGACGCTGTTATCAGCTCTGTAATATGTTTCAGATTTCGGCCAGGCTCATTTTGTTGTGCCTGTGGTTCGAACTTGATGGCCCTTAGATGTCCTCGGCGAGTCTCGCTGATCTTTATCTCGAGCTGGTTAAGGCCGAGACTGGCAAGCTGAGATTTGAGAAATTCGCCATCCAGCCCGGCGTCAAGCATAGCGGCAACAATCATATCGCCCCCAGCACCTGCAAAACAGTCAAAATACGCTATCTTCATATCTATTACCTTACAAAATTCCCCCTTATTATCCAGTCAAATACTCGAGTGTTCAAGCATAATCTCGCGGCCAGCCTTGAATTACGACGATATCTTTGGTATGAAAATGGGTATGATAAATAGACCCCTTGGATTTTTATGGATTGCGACGCTGCTGACTTTTCTCTGGGCCGGTTCCGCCTGTGGAAAGTTAGCAAATCAAATCGACGGCATAATCAACCGGGCCTCCCAGAAAAAAGTCCAATTTGCCATTCACATAATCGACGCTAATTCGGGTAAAACCATCTATTCTCACAATCTGCACAAGCCTATGGTTCCCGCCTCGAATATGAAGCTTGTTACAACCGCAGCGGCCCTGCATTTCCTGGGGCCGGAATTTCAGTACAAAACCATCGTTGGACTGCAAGACCAGGCCTTGGTAATAGTAGGCAGTGGCGACCCACTCTTAGGCGATAAAATCAACGACGGCAAATACGGCCGCAATCCAAACGGGTTGTTCGATGATATTATCGCCGTCCTGAAGAAGCGGGGCGTCTCGCAAATCAAGGATATTATCGTTGATGGCACCGTATTTGACAATACTCGAGTCAATGTCGGCTGGCCCCAAAGCCAGCTCAATCGGCATTATGCCTGTCAGGTCAGCGGCCTGAATTTTAACGGCAATTGTGTTGAAATAAGCGCAGAAAACAAAGATGGAAAGCTTGCCATAACGCTTGAACCTGAGACGAGTTATGTGAATATCGCCAGCAAAGCAACCCTTACTTCAAAACCTCCAAATACCTTATGGTGCGCCAGGAAGCTCGGTACAAATGACCTTACACTGCGGGGCAAATGTTACAAGAAAGCCGGGCCAATTCGCGTCGCAATTGAAAGGCCGGCCGCTTTCTTTGGCTTCTTACTGGCGGAAAATTTGGGTCGGGCCGGCATAAACGTCCAGGGCAAGTTTATCGAAATGCAAACAAGCCTGAGTAAGGACTTCAAAACACTAAGTCTCTACACAACACCGATAGCTGATGTGCTTAGCCGTTGTAACAAAGACAGCTTTGGCCTGGCCGCGGAAGCACTGCTGAAAACCATCGCTGCAAAAACCAGTCCCACGAAAAAGAACGGTTCCTGGGAGCTTGGCCGCGTTACGATAAAGCAATACCTGGCCGATTTGGGCGTTAATCCCGATGAGGTGTACATTTATGATGCCAGCGGCCTAAGTGCCAAAAACAAACTCAGCCCGGCAGCCATTACCAAAGTGCTGCTTGCCGTCCGCAAGAGTAAAAACTGGCAACTGTATAAGGATTCGCTGGCGGTAGGGGGGGTGGACGGCACAATTCGCAGGTATTTCACCGAGGAAAAATACAAAGGTAAAATCCTCGGCAAAACCGGCTATATCAACAAAGTTAAATCGTTTTCAGGCTGGTGCACGTCGGGCAAAGGCGATTACATCTTCTCGATTCTGGCTCACAATGCTAACGGCCGAACCCGCGAAGCGATTAATGACGTCGTGAAGGTAATCATCGACAACGATTTCTGAGAGTTAACATCGCGGACTACCACTCGGCCAGCTCACCGGTAAGCTCTTCGACCAGGTCTTTCATAGTTACAATCCCGACCGGCCTTTCTCGGCCGTGGGCAGACCGTAAAATCAAGACGATTTTATGATGTTCTTTACGCATACGGTTCAGTGCATCGATTAACCGGCCGTCTGCGGGGAAGGTGGGTATCGGTTTGACAAAGCCGCGCAAATCCGTGAAGTCTTTTTCGGCCGCCAGAGATTCGTAAACGTCTATGAAGCCAATAATATTTTCACGATTACCTTCAAAGACCAGCAGCCGTGTAAAGGAAATCTTAGCCAGTTCTTCAAGTATCTTGTTCTTATTCGTATTAACGTCCGTCATGCCCACTTTGCTGATTGGAACCATTACGGAGCCTATACGCATAAGTGGAATATGAACAAGCCGGCTCATAATTTCGCTTTGAACGGAACTAATATGACCTTCTTCCCGGCTCTCCTTTATGATTTGGCTGAAATGATAGTGTGGCTCACCCATAGCAAACTGGTCCGTCCTCGGCAGGCCCAGCAGCCGTGAAAAGCCCTTTGAGATTGCCTTCAAAACCGGAACTATCCCTAGGTAGGTAAAAAGCTTGTGAGACATCCAAAGGACCGGAGCCAGACGAGGCATCAGGGAATCAGCACGATAAAAGTAGAGGTTCTTCGGGATAAGCTCGGCAAATACAAACAATATCGGCGTCATCACAAGGGTGGCATAGAGCTCGGCCTGTTGTCTGCTTGCTGTAAGCTTCAAAAACATATATGTCGCAACGCTCGTAACAATATAGTGTGATAGATTTGTCCCGGTAAGCGTCGTAAACAGCAGTGAATGTCCGCTGCTCATTAAACTACTCAGCATCGCGTAGAAAGGTTTCTTTTGTTGTCTGCCCATTCGAAGGCGAAACCGGCTCAGCCGGTAGGCGCCGGTTTCACTGCCAGCATAGAAACCGGCAAAAAGAACAAAAATGCCGATGGCTAATAATTCCCACACAACCATTAATTCTGCTCCGCATTGGTTGTTGATTTCGGCTCGCCGTCCGGCTGAAGAGACAGTATTACCGTCTCTATCCTGTGCTTGGCCACGCGCTCCACGGTAAACTTCAGGTTCTGCAAATACGCACTATCGCCGGCCCGCGGTATTTTGCCGAGAAGTGCCGTCACCAATCCTCCAATAGTTGACAGACGAGTCTGTGAGAGACTGATACCAAATGCGTCAACCCAATCGTGAATTGCCATATTGCCGGCCAGGCGGTACTGCATCGGGCCGATCTGCTCAACCGGCTCGACATCCTTCGGTACCTCGAGAGGGCCGAGTAATTCTTCAACAATATCCTCAAGCGAGACTATACCCGCAATCCCGCCATATTCGTCCACAACCACGGCGGTATCCATCTCGCTTTGCCGGAAAAACTCTAAAAGTGACTCGACCGTTTTTTGCTCGGGAACCAGAGGAACCTTCTGGATGAGTTTATGCAGCCTGACGTTCGGGTGAAGCAGTATCTGCCTGATATGCACCAGGCCTAATACATTATCTATCGCCCCTTCAAAAACCGGTAGTTTGGTCAGCCCGTTTTCCAGCATCAGTTTTTTTGCCTCTTCGGCTCCGGTTTTTACACTGCAGCTGACCATATCAACCCGCGGCCTCATAACCTGGCGGACCTTAAGCAGGCCGAACTCCACAACCTCACCTAATAATTGATTTTCCTCATCGCTTATCAACTGGGCCTGACGAGTCAACTCTATGAGAGTTTTTAACTCGGTAACGGTGATTTGGCCGTGGCTTTTAGGCGATCCCAGCAGCAAACGTATCGCCGGCTCGACAAGAAGGAAGTTAAAAACTGATTGTACAGGTCCCAGGATTTTCACACAAACATAGCAGGGCAGGGCCCCGGCGGCGGCCAGACGCGCCGAATTCAGGTAAGCCACCGATTTCGGCAGCATCTCGCCGCACATTACCAGTATGCCCAGGCATGCCGCAGCAGTAATACCGGCTGCCGTCGCTCCTGACTGCCGCTTAACCTGTACCGCCAGCATAGCCGACAGTGAATAGAAGCAGACGTTAACAGTTATGTTACCCAATAGCAGGCTGCCTAACAGATCTCTGGGGCGATTAAGGATGCTTGCTGCGAGGCGCTGCAGGCGGTGCCTGGACTTGTGTAAAGTGTTGATCTGTCTGCGCGAGAGGTTGAAAAATGCCGTCTCACTACCCGAAAAAAACGCGGAGGCCGTGAGAAGAAAAACCATCAGCACAATGTGCCAAACGTTTTGGTAAATGACCGCCAAAATCACCGTTTCCTGTTAACCGTTCCTTTGAGAGATAATCTCACTTTCTTACAAAAGTTAGACAATCCTGCCTACTAACTTAAGTCTCTCCATTCTTGGGCAGAGTTATCTTAAACTTCGTACCTCTATCGGGTTGGGAATCAACGGAGATTGAGCCGCCATAAGCTTCCACTATCTCTTTGCAAAATGCAAGGCCGAGGCCGCCGGTGTTTCGAGTCCCGCCTTTATGCTTCTTCTTCGTAGTGAAGAAAGGCTTAAAAATATTATTCATCTCGGTCGGGCTTATACCCTGTCCGGTATCTGTTACTTCTATGAAACTCTTATCAGCCGTCTGCCGGCCGCTGATTGTAAGCGTCCCTCCGTCCGGCAGCATTGCCTCACGGCCGTTTAGTATCAAGTTCATCAAAACCTGTTGAATCTGAACCGGAACTCCCCAAATTTTAAGCTTCTCCGGGACTTTTACATCAACATTTATTCTGTCTTTACGAAAATCCCTGCACATGCAATAGAAAACCTCATCAACCATAGACCTCAGGCTGCAATTCTGCTTCTCTTGCTTTCCGCCGTTTGTCATAGCTAACATACTATCTTGCAGCTTCACCGCCCGCTCATAGTTTCGCACGGTCTTCTGAAGTGTCTTGACAATAAGTTCCTCATCGGAAAGATTATTTAATGCAAGCTGTGCATAATTACCCACCGGCGTGAGCAGATTATTAATCTCGTGCGCAATCATACACGAGATTATACCAATATTTGCCAGTGACTGCACCTGGCCAAGCTGCTGCAGTAATTGATTGTTCTGCTCCTGTTTTTTGGCGAGATCTCTGTGTAAAGAAACTCGTTTTTCAACCAGTGTTTGCAATTTCCGAATCCTTAAAACTTGTCCTGGTGCCGTTTTCCGAGATATCTCTTTTTATTATACCTACTTGGCTGTATATTTACCGGTTAAATTAGGCAACTTGGCAGCCTGTAGCCGGCCGAATGATGAACCAAGGCCGGTGGGTATCTTTTATATCGACTTGTAAGTGCCTTTTTCTTGAACAATGAAAATCTGTCCTCTTGTTGCTGCGTCGAGTCGTTTATAAACAATGAAAACGCAGGAAATCCTGGAACAAATACTGGCGTTACTCGAAAGTAACAACGTCGAGGTTCGCACTGAATCTCTCGGTGGCGGCGGAGGGGGCCTGTGTAAGATAAAGGGACGATATACATTATTTGTTGACTCTGATTCTGCCACGGCAGATTCAGCCGCCATCTCGGCGCAGGCAGTAGCAAAGATAGTAGATATTGACGCCGTTTATATCAGGCCAGAGGTACGGGAATTCATCGAAAAACATACCGTCCAGAACAAGAACAAATAAAATGGCGGCCGGGACAAACAAAGAAGAAGGCCATCCTCAGGACGCTCGGTAAATAGAGGTAATATATTGATGCGACAGGGCGGTTAGGCCCCGATTCAGACGGTATCCTGGGCCGGATAAAACGCCAAATGCTGCTGGACGCGAAGAGACCACTGTTGTATACTATGGCCAGGAACGAGGGGATAAATAGTATATAAGGAATAAGGAATAAGGAATAAGGAATACTATCGCAAATGAGTCGACAGAACACGAAAACTGACAAAAAGCCGATTCCGACGGTGCTTATCGTTGACGACAATCAGCAGAATCTGGAACTTCTGCAGGCCTACCTCGACGAGTTTCATTGTCAAACCCTCAGCGCTTATGATGGACCTGAGGCGCTTAAAATAATCAGGAACAATCCTCCCGATTTAATCCTCCTCGATATAATGATGCCTCAAATGAGCGGCTTCGAGGCATGCAGGAGAATAAAGAACGACCCCAAAACTGCTGATATACCGGTTATAATGGTGACCGCACTGAACGAGCCGGGCGATATTGAAAAGGCGATCGATTCCGGTGCCGATGATTTCCTCAGCAAACCCGTCAACAAATGGGAACTTATGACGCGCGTAAAGACAATGCTCAAGCTAAAGCACCTTACAGATAGGCTCGAACGCACGTTGGCCTACCTGAGCGAGATAGAAGCCGAATCCCAGAAAACAGACCCTGTAAGCCGATGAGGACTGAGGTTGCCTTGGAAAGCGAATAAACCGGCGGTGTTGACGGCCCAGGTATAACCGACCGATTTCCTGTCCTATAATTGCATGGACACATTTTTTTATCTGTGTATTACCTCTGGGGCTATAATCGCACTATTAGAAAACCCTATAACAAACCCAAGGGAACAGGGCTTTTGGGTTTAAAATCATAACAATCCTTACACTCATCATACTTGCAAAATCCATCCACTAAAAACAGGTCCGGAGCCTTTATTACCTAACTTCGACCTTAATCACTCGTACAGCCGTGTCGATATGCTTTGTGTACAGATGATACCGTATGCTGAGGGGGCGAAAAGTATGAGTAGATTGTTGGAAATTTTCGGCAGGGCTATCGTAATTGATACCGCCGATTTGATATGCGATTGGCTTAGTGAGGTTACAGCGAAGGCCGATAGTAATGCTCAGATGCTGCAACTGGGCGAAATCGCTAAGCACATTGCAGACGGAAATTTAGACCTCGCCGAGGAAAAGCTTAAATTTCACCTTTTCACTGACCCATCCTGTACGAAAGGGCGGATGGCCGCCGCGGCCGTCTGCCTGCGTAATAATAATGTAGCAAAGGCCCTCGAATCTCTGCAATCGGTTTACCTGCGGGAACCAAACAATACGACAGCCCTCTATGCGCTCGGGTATTGCAATGAGCGCCTCGGCAGGCCCGAACAGGCGGTAGAGTTCTATCAGGACTGCCTGAAATTCAGGCACTATTTACAACTGCCCAGACTTCGCCTTGCAGCGGTCTATTTTTGCAAAAACCAGCTCGAAAATACGATCCGCGAATACGAATCCCTCCTTCGGGAATATCCTGATGATATCTCATCACTCGTTACACTCGGGCACTTGTATATGGCAAATCTCAAGTTTGACCCTGCCATCGAGACCTTCAATAATGCCATCCTCATACATCCCGATAATTTCCTGCCCGAACCCGAGGATGCCAATGTCTTTATGCTTGTCCAGAGCGGGCAGTTACATGAAGCTGCCGAGGAAATACGCTGGCGTTTAGACCAGCAGGAAAACAACGCCAATTTGAACGTCAAGCTGGGTGATATACTTATTATGCTCGGCGAGGATTGTGAAGCTATTTCACACTATGAAAGGGCGTTTGAGGTCCAGCCAGAGTGCCTTGAAGCGGCCATAAAGCTCGGCATACATCATCTAAGGCTCGGCCAATACACCGAGGCAGCCGAGTATTTCACCAAGGCCACCGAAATAAATGACCGAATCGTCGAAGCATACATTGGTTTGGCTATCGCACAGAAACTGGCCGGCAAAATTAACGAATCTTATGGGACGTTGTCACTCGCCTCGGCAATTCAGCAGAACAGCACGCTTCTATTTGGTCAAGCCGCAGCCGTCCAGTTCAGGGCCGTATCCGAGCAGGGCTGTCATCCTGAAGATCTCCTCAATGCGTTGAGTGGCATTCAGACCGTTATTCGGGCACATCTTGCACAACTTTCTCAACACCCATACAATCCCGACATCCATTACCGTTATGGATTGCTTTTGATGGGTATGGGAAAATTAACGCAGGCAGCCGTTGCCTTTGAGAAGACGCTTGAGCTTAATCCCACATATCACCGAGCCAGATGTAGGCTGGCACTGTGCCTTTGTGAAACAGCTGGGCCTCAAAAAGCACTCGAGCAGCTTTGCCTACAGACTCAGTGTCCCTCAAAGGACATTCTTCAACTTCATTACAGAACTGCAATCCTTTACTGTGACAAAACAAATTTCGCCCGCGCACTGCAAAATCTTGAACGTTCACTTCAGCTAAATTTCACCGAATATGACGCAGGCACTAATATCGCCACGGTTTTGCAGAATCTTGGTCTTATGGATCGCGCGCTGACAACACTCCAGCGCCTCACTGAAACCGCCGGCTACGCCTTCAACGTCTCTAAATGAACCATTAGGCCCTGAAGCCAGGCCAATGGCGATATGTAACCCAGAATCCACAGCCACCCAAGCAACAGTATTAACTAACCGCTGTTTTGGCTGAATGTAACATAACATATATTATGGGACGTTAAAAGTGATTCAAGAGTACAAAATCATCCTTCTGCCCCCGATTTGCTGTTTGACTTGGGACCTATGAGTTAATTGATAATAACTTGTCTTTGCCACTGCTGCTGCCGGTGATTTGTGGTGGACTGCAATGCAAATAAGTGGTAGCTTAAAAAACGGCTAAACTTCCACTATTGATATCGTGCTGGCAAATAAAGTAAAAGGCTCGGATATTTGGATAATAAATCTTGCCTTGAAGGATATTAAAAATGGATTTTGACGAAATTGTAAGAACCAGACGTAGTATTCGACGATTTAAGCCGGAGAAGATAGACAGACAAATCTTTCTGTTGTTACTCGAGTCGGCAAGGTGTGCCCCTTCTGCCGCAAACAAGCAGCCGATAGAGTATATTATTGTTGACGAGCCACAGTTTACCGAACAGCTTTTCGGGCAATTATCCTGGGCGGGCTATGTACAACCAAGGCGGAATCCAGCCCCAGAAAGCCGTCCGGCAGCCTATATAGTGGTTTTAGTTGTTTCGAAGCGAGCACTTGGCGACTTTGGTAAAGTGGACGCCGCAGCGGCCATTGAAAACATCATCCTGACCGCATGGAGCAAAGGCATCGGTTCCTGTTGGCTGGGTGCGATTCAGCGGGAGAATATCAGGGAAATTCTCGTTGTGCCTGAGCACTTCCAAATCGATTCAGTTATCGCACTGGGCTATCCGGACGAGAAACCGGTAATGGAGGATGCAAAGAACGATAGCGATGAAGGCTTGAAATATTACATCGATGATAGCGATAAACTTCACGTGCCGAAAAGGCCCCTGGATTCCATCTGCCACTTAAACCGTTACGGAACGGCTTGTGTAAAACTTGTCAGCTACAACTCCCACATATGCTGCCCCGGCCCGCGTAGAGACAGGGGCTTGCCGAGAATCTCATAATGCACAATCGCCTCCCTCAGAACGTCAGGATTTTCATAGTCAAGCACAACTCTGCCTGATAATTCCTGCTCCCCTTCTTTTTGACTGCGGGAAAACTCAACCCCCAGTTTTTCTAATTTGCCGATTTCGGAAGGCACAACGGTTTCCAAACTTGAAATGGATTTCTTTGTCGCGGGTAATGCGGGCTTTACAGGGGGCCTTGCCGACTTTTTTTTGACTTCCGGGATTCGGGCCACTTGTCTGCGTTCTCGGCGTATCGGCATTTCGGTTGGCCTTCGAATCTCTCTTGCCGGCCTTGGCGTAATCCGCGAGACCTTGGGCGTTCCTGTGCCCTTAGCCTCAGCCTGTCGTGGCGGGAAAAGATAATCGAGCGGCTTGTATCTCGGCCGGCGCTTAGGTTTTTCCTCGGCCTTATCTTCCCCTTCTGCGGCCTTGTTCGCTTTCATCTTGGCGAGTCCGCCCAGGGCATATACAAGCCCCAGTATGACGAATACCACCAGTTGTATCCAGCCGCCGTTTCCCGGCTCATCATTACGAGCAAGCAGAATTGTGGCCGCAATTTCCATCATTACCTATTCTTCTTTCTTTTGTGGCTTGGCAATGGAATCCCGCATCTGGGTATCCGCCATAATATTTTTCATTCGGTAATAGTCCATAATGCCAAGATTACCCTTCCGGAACGCATCGGCCATTGCCAGCGGCACCTCAGCCTCAGCCAGCACGACTTTTGCGCGGTTTTCCTGAACGAGAGCTCGCATCTCTTGTTCGCGGGCAACGGCCATAGCACGCCGTTTCTCGGCTTCCGCCTTCGCACGCCTCATATCGGCCTCCGCTTGTGCAGCCTGGAGCTGAGCACCAACGTTCTCACCCACGTCGACGTCCGCGATATCAATTGACAAAATCTCATACGCAGTCCCCGCATCAAGACCTTTCGCAAGAACCGCTTTAGAGATATTGTCCGGATTCTCAAGAACGCTCTTATACATAATTGCACTGCCGATTGTCGTAACGATGCCTTCACCGACACGGGCGATAATCGTCTCTTGTGTGGCACCGCCGATGAGCCTTTCGATATTCGCCCGTACCGTCACTCTCGCCTTTGCTTTCAGCTGGATACCGTCTTGCGCAACCGCGTCAATTGTATTTCGTCCTTTCGTCGGGTCGGGGCAATCAATAACCTTCGGGTTTACGCTTGTCTGGACCGCTTCGAGAATATCACGGCCCGCCAGGTCAATCGCAGTGGCCGTTTTCAGCGTCAGCGGAATATTAGCCCGGTTCGCCGCTATCAGCGCACGGACCACGTTCGGCACACGCCCCCCTGCCAGAAAGTGACTCTCAAGGTCACGAGTCGTCACCGTCAGACCTGCCTGAATCGCAGTTATCTTGCTCAGCACAATTGTTCGTATATCTACACGACGAAGCCACATACCGATAAGCTCGCGAAATTTCACGTCTGCACGCGAGAGCTTTGCCTGAAGCCACAGCTTGAAGAATTTCACAACGAGGAAAAAGGCAATGATAAAAAAAAGAATAGCAAAAACTACTACGGCAAGTGTAAAGGCCCTGCCTGCCGCTGCGCCGAGGATTTGGAACGTTCCAAACATCGTTATACCCTTTCATTTTCGTTCGCTCGTACTCGAGCACTTACCTGGTTCTAATCTTCTTCCACAACCCGCACCGTAAGTTGTGTGCCCTTAACGTCGATAACTTTGACCGTTTTGCCTTTATCAACATATCCGCTTTCCGAGACACATTCAACCCTCAGTTCTGAAAAATCACACATCCCTACCGGTCTGAGGGTTGTCACAACCAGCCCTTCTTTGCCCAGCAGCCCTTTCAGCTTGTCGGTATCCGGTATTGCATCACCGGCCTGGCGTTCAGGTGGACTCAGTATTACTCCCTTACCGAATTTTGTCTTTGGGAACAGTTTATAGGCGATTATCAGTACCGCCGGTATCATCACCACTGCAATGAACACGCCTATCCACCCCGCGACGACGCTGTGCTTGAAAAATATCACCAGCCCGGCAATCAGACACATCATCGCAATGACGGTAATAAGACCCCCGCTTGGCACAAACACCTCAGCTACCAGCAGCGCCGCGCACATAAGATAAAGAAATACTGCAAAAGCAAGCCACCAGCCCATCTTCTTCCGCTTTCAGATTCTACTAATCCCTCTTAATCTTCAACCGCCTTAACAACGACCCTGTTGCCGTGAATCTCGACTATTTCAACCTTGTTGCCGCTCTCGAGAAACTCGCCCCTGGCCACAACGTCAACAACAGCGGCTCCAAATCGGGCCGTACCGGACGGCCGCAGCGGCGAAAGCACCTCGCCGACATCTCCAACCTTAATCGACAATTCTTCACTTCCCGGCGGTGCGGTCATACTAATTTCCACCTCGTTGCCATGTTTGGCAACCGCCGGTGCAAGCAGCAGCCCGCTGAATAGCTGCATCCTTGGCAGATACTTCGCCAACAACAACGCCGCAAGCATAAATCCTGTGAAACCAAATACCAGCGCCAGCGCCCCGTTTGTAAATAACTCCCAGTCAAAATCCGTCCTCGGCCAGGGCACCTCGTCCGGACGATTGCTGATTAGTATGCCGAAAAGCCCTACCAGGATAAATATTATTCCTGCAGTTCCCGCGATGCCAAAGCCGGGAAGTACGAAAATCTCAATAAACAGCAAAAGCACACCCGTTGCGAATATTACAATCTCCACCCAGTTTGCCATCCCGACGAGGTATTTGCTGCCGAATATAATCGCGAAACATATCACGGCGACAAGGCCCGGCAGGCCGACTCCCGGCGTGTTGAGCTCAATATATACTCCCAGAAGCGCAAGCATAAAAAGTACGCTTATCACGGCCGGCGAGTTTACCCGCCGCACCATTTCCTCCGACCAGTTCGTCTCAAGCACACTCGGCTCTTCTATGAAGCTGACCCCGTCGCGGTCGGCCAGAAAATCAAGAACGCCCTGCCGGTCTTCCACCTTCGCCCTGGCTATCCCGTATTTAAGTGCCTGTGACGCCGTCAGCGTTAATAACTCATCGTCTTTATCAATCAACTCCTTGTTCTCAAGGTCATATGAATTGGGGTCTTTTGGTAGTTTGTCAGCCTCGAAAAATTCGTACTCGCCGCTTTCAAGATTTTTTACTCGCCAAACCTCTAAGCGAATGCTCACCATCGCCTTCAGCAACGGCTCGGGATAATTATTTGCCTCCGCGGCCCGCAGAAAGGCCGCTCGAATAAAACTTTCCGCCTTTTCCCGCTCAACGCCCTCAAGCTTTGTCCCGATTGCGATAGGTGCGCAGTCGCCAATCGTGGTATTTTCCCCCATTATAATGTCCTTGCACGCGACGCTTACCAGCGCCCCTGCCGATATCGCCTCGGTTGTTACGTATGCAACGGTATGCGACTTCTTGCCGACTTCGAGTATAAGGTATTTCGATATCTTGTCCGCCGATTCGAGGAGTCCGCCGTACGTACCTATTTCGTAGATAAGGTACTCTGCCCCCTCATCCAGCGCGATATCGGTCCTCCGACGGATTGATTCATAAAGGCCGTTATCTATCATCCCCTGGCACGGTATCACCGCCGCCGTAACTTCCCGGGCAGGCTGGGCCGGTTCCAGTACACTGTTCGGCCCATTCAGCAGAACCGGCTGCTTGGCAAGCAGCAAAGCCGCCCACAAAACGACAGACATATAAAAAACTGTTTTCATACTTAAATTTTAGCTCTGTTATATCAAATTGACAAGCCTAAATATTCCGCAGTTTTCCCGGAATATTAACCAAGCCGCGATTCATTATTTGCAGTCCCGATTATATCGGGACGGGGAACAGACTATAAGGCAGCGATATTTAGAACAGAGGATAGTCGTTAGTGACTTAGTATTTAGCAGACAACCTGATTCCCCCTCCGCCCTCTGCCTTCTGTCATCAGTCCTCTGTCATCAGTCGTCCGTCCTCTGTCTTCCGTCATCAAGGCTATTTCACCTCCACGCCATCCCACCGAAGGCCCCCTATCACCGACTGTGCAATATTTGTCAGATGGTCGCCTATCTTCTCGACGTTGTCAACCAGGTCGATAAATATCAGCCCTGTTTCTGCCGAGCAAATCCCGTCGGTCATACGCTGCACGTGACTTCGCCGAAACTCTATCTGCATCCGGTTAAGCGCATTCTCATTATCAAGAGCCGCCGTTGCCATCTTGGCATCGTCGTTCTCAAGTGCAACGATAATTCGTTCGAGCATCTGGTTGGCCTCGCTTTTCAACTGGTCAATTTCCCTCTCGGCTTCGTCACTAAACGACAATTTCTGGTCCACCTTGCGCTCGGCTATCTCCACGATATTCACGGCGTGGTCCGCGACGCGTTCGAGGTCGTTGACAGTATGCAGAAGGACCGGCAGTGCAATAGTTAATCTTTCAGGAAGCTCCCTTCCCGAAAGCGCAGCAAGATAGGATGTAATCTCATACTGAAAATTATCAACTACGTCTTCCGTTTTTCTGGCCGCGTCAAGTTCTTTCCGGTCGTTTTTCACCAATCCCTCAACGGCCTGGTTGACCGCCAGGCTTGCCGTCCTTGCCATACGTACAATTTCACGTCTTGCCTGGTCCATTGCGATAACCGGGGTTTTAAGAAGGTGTTCTTCGAGAGCAACGGGCTTGCCTTCCAGCAACTCGTCTTTTGCCGGGACAAACTTTACCACCAGAAACTCGAGCCACGTGATTATCGGCAGAAAAATCATCGTATTCACTACGTTGAAGCTGCTGTGTGCCATCGCGATGTGTACCATAATTGTGCTTTGCGACAATTTCACAGGTGTTATTATTTCGACAAAATCCGCGAACCATCCCGTCGAAACCAGCGGTAACATATATGCCACACCTATCACATTAAACAGTGTATGTCCCATTGCCGCCCGGCGTGAATTAACCGAGGTTCGCAGTGCAGCCAATTGAGCTGTAATCGTTGTCCCGATATTGTCCCCAAGTATGAATGGTATCGCAACACGAAGTGCCTCGTGCCACTCCACACCGAACGCACCGCCGAATGCAAGAAGCTGCACTATCGCAATCGAGGCGGAACTGCTTTGCAGCAGCATAGTAATAAGAGTACCGGCCAGAACCGCCAGAATCGGCCTTTGACCCAGCCATATAAGAGCGCTGCGCACCTTCGCACTCTCTTGCAAAGGGCCAAAGGCCTCCTTCATAAAGTTGACGCCAACGAACAGAATACCGAAGCCAAGCATCACCTGACCTATGTTCCGCGTTCTCTGCGTTTTGCCCAGAATACTGAGCAAAAAGCCTATCCCAATCGCCGGAAGTGCATAACTGGTAATCTTGAAGACAGCCAGCCCTGAGACAAGCCAGGCCGTAAATGTCGTTCCAATGTTTGCGCCAAGCACAACACACAGGGCCTGTTTAAGCGTCAGCAGGCCCGCATTGACAAGGCCGATAGTCATAACGGTCGTTGCGGAGCTTGACTGAATCAGGCACGTTGTAGCCGCACCAATAAGCACTGCAATGACCCTGTGTTTCGTTAGCGCCGCAAGGAACTTGCGAAGTCTCTGACCTGCAACTTTTTTTAGCGCCTCCGAGAGAAGACCCATTCCAAAAAGGAACAGTCCAAGCCCCCCCACCGTACCGAAAACCATATCTTTAATCATCGTGATTCCTTACCAGGCCGGGTGAAAAACACAAAATATTACGGTGCGGAAACTTTATACTCTTTCACTCAGAAGGTCAAGCGAGCTTGCGTAAAATTTCTATCCCCTGTTCTATTTTCTCATCACTTGTCGCATAGCTTATCCTGAAGTGCGTATCCTTTTCACTAAACACACATCCGGGAATGATAAGTACGTTATTGCTTATCGCTTTTTCGACAAATTGGCTTGCCGAGCCGCCCGGTGCCCGGAGAAATGCATAAAACGCCCCTTCCGGCCTGACCAATTCGAATTTATCTTTCAAGCCGGCGTAAATCATATCTCGCTTCTTCCTGTATGAATTTATCAGGTCGCTTATATCATAATCCAGCGCCTCAATAGCGGCCTTTTGAAACGGGCCGGGCGCGCAAACAAACGTGTATTGCTGCATCTTGGTCATTTGCTCGATTATATCTTTAAGTGGTTCCTGTGCCGCAGCATATCCTAATCGCCAGCCCGGCATCCCATAGCTCTTGCTAAAGCCCCTGAGCAAAATTGTCCTGTCATAGTAGCCTGCAATACTGCTGTGGGCCCTGTCATAGCAGAATTTGTCGTATATCTCATCACTCAAAACCAGTATCTGGTTCTCAGCTGCTATCCTGGCAAGGGCCTGTAGCTGTTCCGGCGAGTACGCACGCCCCGTAGGATTACAGGGCGAGTTAATTACGATTATCTTCGTTTTCGGCCCGATAGCCTCAGCGATACGACGCGTCGGAAGCTCGAAATCAGGGTAGCTATCCACAAATACGCTCTTGCCTTCAAGCATTGCAATCACGTGTTTATAAATAACGAAATAGGGATCAGGTATAATCACCTCGTCGCCCGGATTGACAAGGGCCATAAACACTAACAGCAGTCCCCCGCTAACGCCGCTGGTCACCAGCACCTCCGGCTCGTTCCAGCCAAACTCAGTCTTTAAGTGCTCTGCGATTCGGTTACACAGCAGCGGGTCACCTGCCGTCAAGGTGTACTTGTTTTGGCCCCCTGCGATTGCTTTTTGCGCAATTACCTTGAGCCTATCCGGCACGTCGAAATCGGGTTGCCCTATCGAGAAATCGATTGGATTACTGAGGGAAGCAGCCAGCGCCCAAATCTTCCTTATGCCGCTGGCGTCAACAAGTTTTGTTCTCTCCGCGAGATACTTATCCACTATTTGTCATACCTGGGTAAAAAAACCGCCATCTGACCCCACACGCCACACCCTCGCCTGAAAAACAGCACGGAAAAGCCTTATTGTGTCTTAGACTCGGTTTTCGTTGCCTCGCCCGGAGCAGCCTCTTCGCTGGCCGCTTTTTCCTCAGCGGAAAGCTTCTTTTTACCGGCGTGGCTCTTGCGATGGGCAACCTTCGGCAGGCCGAGTAACGATTCACCCTCCGAGAACCGTTCCTCGTCTTTTAGCTGCTGGATACGCTCCGTCCGCGTTAACACATTCCGGTGTCTTGAAAGCGATCCCTTTGTTTTTAACGAGCGGTCAATAGACATTTATTATCTCCTAAAATCACCTGACTCTTTCGCCGTAGGCGTCACTGAATAAACTCGGTGCGAATGTTTCGTACCCTCTCGGGGCCCGATAGCTCGCACCTATTTCAACAATTTTCTGCTTCACTGCATAACCGTCAGTTCCCGGTTTTTCAGGATTCTCAAATCGATCGAGCGTTACCAGAAAGTACCAATCACCTCTTTGTTCGATTTCTGTGTCGATTCCGTATTCAGAAAAGTGCCTCAGAACCGGCACCAAATCCGAATATACCTGATACTGTTGTATCACAATTCGATGGTCTGCGAGTGGCTCGACCATTTTTACTTTTTCGATATGCCCGGTCTTCTTTTGCGCCTCACTTTCCGGAATTTTGGCGATTACGGCCGTATCGACTGACGGCAAAGACGCATTTTTCGGCATATCGACTGGTACAACTGGGTCGGCCTGCCGGCCTTGGCCCTGCCACTGACCTGCCCGATACGCCAGCAAGGCTATCAGCACAATACCCAGTACAAAGACAATTGCATACTCATATGGCATCGAGATTTCGACCCGGCCGGCATTGAACTGCAGCATTCTGGGCCTTCTCGGCCAGCTAAGTGGTTTCTCCTCGGTCCCGGCAGAAGGTCTCAGCCGTCTCTCACCGCGTTTGAATAGACGTAGGCAACGTAAGCCTTTGTCACTGCGGCTCTTAGGTCCGGAATCCTTTATTATCTCGTACAGAGACGGCGGCTTGGAATTCCCTGCCATAAGCTCCAATCCTAAAGCGAACCACCAACATCCTCCCCTACTGCCATTTATTTAACTCATTCGGTTAAATATACTGCTAATGACCGCTAACTTGCCGTCTTGCCACTTAGTTACTAATACTATATTTCTCCCGGAGTTTCAACACACAATACCCAGGAAAATCCAAATTTCCCCTTTTCAATTTTCACTTGACAAAGCCTTTGAACTTCACTATTTAGTGTATTTTCAAAATTCTTATTAAACAGCTTACAATTAAGTACAATCGCAGTTAATCGTAATGACGGTAATCGGCAAACCAGAAGCTTGATGTCTAAACGTGGGCCGATATACTTACTAAGATAAGAACAAACAGAAAGGATAATCAAGAAAATATGCTTCCGGCAAAGAAAACAAGTAAGAGCAGGACACGCAGCCGCAGGAGTCATCATCGGCTGCGTCCGACGCATTATACCATTTGCAGGCGCTGTAACAATGCAAAGCTGCCGCACGCCGCTTGTGAAAACTGTGGCTACGTCAACCCTAAAATTACACTGAAGCTTGCGGAAAAGGAAGCCGAATAAGGATGCGTATCGCTGTAGATGCAATGGGCGGTGACAACGCGCCTGAAGAAATTGTCGCAGGTGCGATGCAGGCAATACCGCTCATCGAGAAGGACGATGAGTTGATACTTGTCGGCCCGAAGGACTTGCTCGCCAAGCAGTTAAACGCTGCGGGCTTTGATTTGGCCGCCGTCCAAATCGTTGATGCCCCGGAGGTCATCGATATGGACGAGTCGCCGATAGAGGCCCTTCGGAAAAAGCGCAAAAGCTCGATCGCCGTTATGGCGCAGATGGCTTCACAAGGCCGGGCCCACGCCGTAATCTCTGCCGGAAACACCGGCGCGTGCGTCGCGGCTTTCCAGATGAGAATGAGGAATCTGGCCGGTGTTAATCGGCCCGGCATAGCCGTGGTCTTCCCTACTTTCGAAGGGCCCGTCACAATGTGTGACGTCGGCGCAAATATCGCCTGCAAACCGATCAATCTTTACCAGTATGCCGTGATGGCCGCGATTTACTCAAAGCAGCTGTACAACATACAAAATCCCCGAATCGGCCTTATGAGCATCGGAGAAGAGGACGCAAAGGGTAACGAAGTCGTCAAAAAAGCACGTGAATTTATAAAGTCCGACCCAAATCTCAACTTTATTGGAAACATCGAAGGAAGAGACATCTTTAAAGGCGTTTGTGATGTTGCCATTTGCGACGGCTTTGTCGGTAACGTCATCCTGAAACTCACTGAAGGCCTGGTTGACGGGCTTTTCAAGGCAATAAAGCACGAGTTGCTCCGGAAAAATCCCGAGCTTGCCTCCAGCTTTAATCCCGTCATCAGCACCATTTACAAAACGTATGATTACAATGAATACGGAGGGGCCCTGCTTCTCGGTGTAAACGGCACTGCCATCGTATGCCACGGTTCAAGCAAAAGCAACACTATCAGAAACGCCATCCTGGCCGCGAAAAAATCGCACGCCAAAAAAATCAATCAGCAAATTACCTACCACCTTGAAAAAACTTCTGTGGGGACCTGTGATGAGTAACTCGATTACCGGTGGGGCCAAATACCGTGCCGTCATAACCGGCACAGGCTCATTTGTCCCTGAAAAGCTGCTCACTAATGAGAAACTGGCCAAAATAGTTGACACCTCCGATGAATGGATTACCACCCGAACAGGCATAAAGGTTCGACACGTCGCCTCGGACAGCGAAACGACCGTGACTTTGGCCGTCGGAGCCGCCAAAAAAGCCCTCGCTCAGGCAAAGCTTGCCCCAAAGGATGTCCAGGTCATTATGGTAGCTACTATCACCCCTGAGATGGTTTTCCCGTCAACAGCCTGTTTTGTCCAGCAGGCCCTCGGGGCTGTTAATGCCTTCGCCTTTGATTTGGGAGCTGCCTGCAGCGGTGTAGTTTACTCCCTCTCGATTACTCAGCAGTTTATCGAAAGCGGACGTTACAAAAATGCGCTAGTCATAGGCGCCGAGACACTCAGCAAAATCACCGACTACTCGGACCGGACAAGCTGCATTCTTTTCGGAGACGGCGCCGGTGCTATTGTCGTCGAGCGAAGCGAGCACAGCTCAGCCGGCATAATTTACAGCAATATGGCCTCGGACGGCAGAATCTGGAAGGCCCTCAACTGCCAGGCTTACGGCTCAAAATACCCCGCGGATAAACCGCTTGACGACCCTAAAAAAATCTATATGGAAATCCACGGACGGGAGGTTTACCAGCAGGCCGTCCGACGCATCGTTGAGATGGTTACCGACTGCCTGAAACACTGTAATCTTACCGTTGATGATATCAGTATGGTTGTCTCGCATCAGATGAACGCCCGAATCATTGAATCCGCCGCTAAACGGCTTAATCTGCCTCCGGAAAAGGCCTTCATAAACATCGACAGGTACGGCAATACTTCCGCCGCCTCGATTCCAATCGCACTTGATGAATGCCTCAGAGAAGGCAGGATTAAGCCCGGTGACAAGGTCATTCTCGTCGCCTTTGGTGCTGGCCTGACCTGGGGAGCGAATATAGTCCAGTTTTGACAAACCACATTGGGAATTATCTGTTTTTTGGCATGGTTCAAATAAGTCAGATTCTGAGTCCCGATGAATCGGGATTGATTTATGACTCCATAACGTGTGGCAGCCTCAAATCCGAAGGATTTGGGGATAGATGTAACGCTTTTGGAGCTTTGCCATCCCCAAGCTGCGCTTGAAGCTGCCACCCATGATTGAGCAATGTCGTTTTTTTGGAAAATAGACGATGAAAACCGCGTTCCTGTTTCCTGGTCAGGGTGCACAAACCGTAGGTATGGGAAAGGACGTTGCTGCCGCCTACCCGGCCGCTGCGGACCTTTACAGCAAGGCAAACCAGGTTCTCGGCTACGATTTGTCAGGGATTTGCTCCAAAGGCCCTGCCCAAAGGCTTGACAGAACCGATATCTCACAACCTGCTATTCTCGTAACTTCCATTGCGATACTCGAGTCGCTTAAGGCCGGCCCGTTAGGCAGCCGGATTTCGCCGGAGGTTACCGCGGGACTGAGCCTGGGTGAATATACCGCTTTATATGCCGCTGGCCTGATAAGCTTTGAGCAGGCCCTCTTGCTTGTACAGGAACGCGGCAAGGCTATGCAGGCCGCCGCTGAGGCATCCGACGGCGGTATGGTTAGTATCATCGGCCTTGATGAACAAAAGCTTACCCATCTTTGTGCCGAGGCCGCCGAAGACGAGTTGCTCCTGCCTGTAAACTTTAACTGCCCGGGCCAAATCGTCGTCAGCGGCACCACAGCCGCCTGCAAACGAGCCGAGAAGCTGGCGGATAAATACGGCGCGATAAAGGCCGTCCCACTGAGTGTTGCGGGCGCTTTTCACACCGAGATGATGGCATCTGCCGCCGAACAATTGAAAAAAGCCCTCGAAAAAACCAGCATACAAGCCCCCTCTGACATCAAGGTCATTGCCAATATTAGCGCCGAGTATTATTTAAACGCCGAACAGATTAAAGAAGGCCTGACAAAGCAGCTTATCCAGCCGATACTTTGGCAGAAATGTATGGAAAGGCTCATCAGCGAGGGCGTCGAGAAATTCTATGAAATCGGCCCCGGCAGAGTCCTTACCGGCCTGATGAAAAGAATCAATCGAAAAATAAAGGTTATCAATATAAGCAGCTTACAATCAATACAGGAACTGCTGGTGAAAAATCCGTGATTAAGTTTTGAATATAGAAGACGTTTGATTGAGTTATCGACGCATCATAGGATTCAGAAACATCTTAATTCATGGTTATGATATTGTTGATGAGACCATTGTATGGCAAGCCGTTACAAACCACCTGCCGATTTTAGTTAGAGAAATAAAGGAAATACTGACCGCCTGACAAAATAACCCTGAGGTTAATATAGCGTGCTTTTGTTAGTGGCAAGGCAAGCGATGGCAAGCCTTCAAATACTGAAAGTGGTACTGTAAAAAAAGCGGTTTCAGACTTTTGTAATGTGGAGAAAATTTTGATATTATCGTGGAATTGGAAGGCTTGGTTGTATAGCCGATCGTTTAATATGGGATATCACTGCTGTCCGGTTGTTTGATTTGGAAAACGTTGTAACAATTTAAGTAACATTAGGTTACAAGCGAAAATGACTGTAATCGATTTGA
>Ga0315539_1000937_pt1 | contig 21847 bp, 23 predicted proteins | sample SalMarSW160150MG_FD_203097 | JGI IMG/M metagenome (GOLD analysis project Ga0315539, IMG submission 203097) | Salt marsh sediment microbial communities from the Plum Island Ecosystem LTER, Massachusetts, United States - Salt Marsh Sediment SW1601-150 ... | reverse complement strand
CCAGCTGCTATGTCCAGGGCGGCAGCGTTTCGGGGACCGGATGGACTACCGGCGGGCTGGTAGGGTCCAGCAGCGGGACAATCAAGAATTGCCATGTCGAGAACATCAGCATTTCGGGAGGAAATGATACCGGCGGCCTCGTGGGAGAGAATTTTTATGGAACCATCACCAGCAGCTATTCGCAAGCCAACGTTTCCGGGAACTCTTCTGCCGGCGGGCTGGCCGGATATAATCTGGGCTTAATCTCCAGCTGCTATTCAACCGGCAGCGTTTCCGCTGATGAATACGTCGGCGGTCTGGCGGGATACAATGAAGGCACAATCACCACCTGCTATGCCGCTGCAAGCGCCTGGGGTGGTAACGGTGTCGGCGGGTTGGTGGGATTAAGCTGGGGTGCTATCGCTGATTGCTACGCTACCGGCGGTGTTTCGGGAAATGATTACGTCGGCGGCCTGGCGGGATACAACAACAGCTATGCCATAATCGGGAACTGCTATTCAATAGGCGGCGTTACGGGAATGACTAATGTTGGCGGGCTGGTTGGATATAACTATGAAGGTGTAGTCATAAATTCTGTCTGGGATGTCGCAGCCAGCGGACAGTTAAGAAGTGATGGCGGGACAGCCAGGGCAAGGTTTGAGATGCAGAATCCCAATACTTTTACGAATCTCGGCTGGGATTTTGTCGGCCAACCAGACGGACCCCATGACATCTGGGCTGAACCCGCCGGCGGAGGCTATATGATTCTTTGCTGGCAGCTTTCCCCTTTACCGTCATTGCCAAATTTTTCGGGCGGAACCGGGGAGCCTCACGACCCTTACCTCATCTCAACGGCTGATGAATTGAACAGTGTCGGCCACAATCCAAGACTTATGGAGGCGCATTTTAAGCTGACGAACGATATCAATTTAGCGGGGACCGATTTTTTCATTATTGGAAGCCCATGGTATCCCTACGACGGTGTATTTGACGGTAATAGCAAAAAAATCTCAGACTTTACCTACACCTCTGAGGATACAGGTTACATCGGGCTTTTCGGGAACGTTCATGGCGAATACGCCTGGGTCAAAGATTTGGGATTGATAAATCCCAATGTCAATACGGGAACAGCAGGTTATGTTGTTGGTTCGTTGATTGGTGAGCTGGGATGGGCAGTAGTCACCAATTGTTATGCCGAGGGTGGCAGCGTTTCGGGCGGTTCATCTGTCGGCGGGCTCGTGGGAGAAAATTATTATGGCCTGATTATTGACTCCTATACCACAGGCAGCGTTTCGGGTGCCGAGGACGTTGGCGGCCTGGTGGGATTCAATGACTCTGATACAGAGATTTACAACAGCTATTCTACCAGCAGCGTTACCGGCGGTGACGATGCCGGCGGCTTGGTGGGATGGAATTATGGCATAATTGCCGACTGCTATTACACCGGCAGCGTTTCGGGAGATAACTGTGTTGGCGGTTTGGTGGGCTACAAGGATTACTCAGTCACAAACTGCTACGCTAAGGCTAATGTCTCCGGTGTTAGCTATATTGGGGGCCTGCTGGGTTACAGCTCCTACGGCACAACCTGGAATTGCTATGCCGCAGGAACCGTTACAGGAAACAATCAGGTCGGCGGGCTGGTTGGAGAAAACTACGAAAGTGAGGTTAGGAATTCTTTCTGGGATATCGAAAGCAGCGGAAAGACAAGCAGCGATGGCGGGACCGGCAAGACAACGGCCCAAATGCAAAGCCAGAGCACTTTTACTGATGCCGGCTGGGATTTTGTGGCTGAGAGCATAAATGGCCCGCAGGATATCTGGTGCATCTGTGAGGGCGCCGATTATCCTGAATTAACCTGGCAATTTCTTATAGCAGACTTTAATGGTGACGGCAGAGTAGGGCTTGCGGATTTTGCTATCTTTGCCGAACGCTGGCTGGGAACCGACAGCAGCTTCTTCTGCGGTGACGGCGGCACCGACCTTACCAATGACGGCAATATTGACTTGAATGATTTGAAAGATTTCGCTGATAACTGGCTGGCAAAGAAAGATTAGTGTTTAGTTTCGAGATTGCTGCTTAGAAAACATCAGGCCAGAACTCGTCATTGCGAGCCCTTCGCTTCGCTCAGGATAAACTCCGCGAAGCAATCTCAAACGCGTCGATGGTTTTTTCTGCCTGCCACACAAGAGATTGCCACGGCCTTCGGGCCTCGCAATGACATTTCGCAAATTCTTTCTACAGAGCATTTTGAGATTTCAATACTCCGTCGAAATGGTAGGGGATAGAGCCTTTTCGTGTATTCCGGTAAAATGGGGGAGTTTGTGGGGAATAGTGGTAACAACCCGGAAAATTTTTTAAAAATCTGAGAACACAATTAACAAATAGGAGTAAACACTATTTAGTAAAAATTATGAATAAAGAAAAAAATAAAATCAATTGTGCCGAATTAGATGAAAAAACCCGCTGGTTTGAGGGTCATTGCAGACAGGCCGGCTTAAAAGTTACGCCGCAGAGGATAGCAATATACAGAGAGCTTCTACAGACAGACGAGCATCCCTCGGCGGAAATGCTGTATGAAAAAGTAAAAAAGATATTTCCGAGTATATCGCTGGATACGGTCAACAGAACACTGCTGACGCTCAATGAGATTGGAGCAGCCTTTACGGTAGAAGGTTCCGGCGACGCCAGGCGGTTTGACGGCAGATTAAATGAACATCAGCATTTTAAGTGCGTAAAATGCAAAAGAATTGTTGATTTTCATCATAAGCCCTTTGATAATATAAAACTACCTGCGGAAATCAGTAAGAAATTTACGGTGCTCAGAAAAACCGTATATCTCGAAGGGATATGCGATTTATGTAGATACCCTTGAAGGGTAATAAATTCGCGCGAGTGGGATTGTAAGTTATTGTTGTAAAATTACTTACCCGCGAATTAACGGGAAATTTCAACTGTGAGCACTATAAAATGATTTTGTTAGTTAATGTTTTATAGAGTTATGCAAAATTGAGGTTAGGCATATATTATTTAAGAAAATCAGGTTTTTGCAGAAGACGTTAACATTTTTAAGAAAGAGAGGTTGCAAATGGAAATTAAAGGAAGTCAGACAGAAAAGAATTTGTTAGCGGCGTTTGCAGGTGAGTCGCAGGCAAGAAACAGGTACACGTATTTTGCCAGCCAGGCCAGGAAGGAAGGTTATATGCAGATATCAGCAATTTTCGAAGAGACGGCCAACCAGGAAAAAGAGCACGCCAAGCGTGAGTTCAAGTTCTTGCAGGGCGGCGAGGTGGAGATTACTGCAGCATTTCCGGCCGGCGTGATCGGCAGCACAATCGAAAATCTAAAGGCGGCAGCCGCAGGTGAACATTACGAGACGACCGAGATGTATCCGAGCTTCGCCGACGTAGCGGAAAAGGAAGGGTTCGATGAAATAGCGGAGGTGTTCCGGAATATTGCAGTCGCTGAGAAACGGCACGAGGACAGATACGTCGCTTTGGCTAAGAATATAGCCAATGGGGTCGTTTTCAAGCGTGAAAAATCGGTAAGATGGGTTTGCAGAAACTGTGGCTATGTGCACGAAGGAACAGAAGCTCCCGATGTGTGCCCCGCCTGTGCACATCCGCAAGCTCATTTTGAACTGGAAGCTACAAACTACTAATCAAAGGAAAGGAACGGACAATGAAAAGAAGAATTGATAAGAAAATCGTATTGGGGGCTGTTTTTGTGTCGGCTATTGTCTTTGGCTCATTGGCATATTCACACTGTCAGGTGCCGTGTGGCATATACGACGATGAGGCACGGTTTGGTATGATCGCAGAGCACATTACGACGATTGAGAAATCGATGAAGCTGATAGAGACACTCTCGGCCGAGAGTAAGCCTAATATGAACCAGATAGTTCGCTGGGTCAATAATAAGGACGTACACGCCGACGAAATGAGCAATATCATAACCTATTATTTTATGGCTCAACGAATAAAAATACCTCCCGAAGGTGATACCAAGGCACACAGTGCTTATGTTAAGAATCTCACGCTGCTACACGAGATGCTTGTCTATACTATGCAGACAAAACAGACAACCGACCTCAAAAACGTGGAAAAACTCAGATTTTTATTGAATCAGTTCCACGAATCATATTATGGCAAAGCCGCCGAAGCCGAGCATAAACATTGAAGAGAAAGGGGTAATATTATGACGGAAAGAAAGGATATTGTAACCTTTAAAGGCAACCCCCTTACGCTCGTGGGTAATCCGGTCAAGGTCGGTGATAAAGCACCGGATGCAGAGGTGTTGGCGAATGATTTGACACCGGTCAGACTCTCCGGCTTTCGAGGAAAGGTTTGTGTAATCTGCTCAGTCCCGTCTCTGGATACTCCGGTATGTGATACGCAGACCAGAAAGTTCAACGAGCAGGCTGCGTCGCTGGGAGATAATGTAGTTGTGCTGACTATCAGTATGGACCTTCCGTTTGCACAGCGGCGCTGGTGCGGCTCAGCAAACGTGGTAAATGTCCAGACACTTTCAGACCATCGTACAGCGGATTTCGGTAATGCATTCGGCGTTCTTATTAAGGAATTGCGGCTTCTGGCTCGAACTGTATTTGTTGTAGACAAAGAAGGTGTTATTCGTTACATACAGATAGTTGATGAACTAACGAATGAACCTGATTATGAAGCGGCACTAAAAGCGGTAAAAGAAATAGAAAAATGAGACAGCTAAAGCCAAATGTTTACGCCGTAGGGGCGATTGACTGGGATGCCAGACTATTCGACAGGCTTATTCCGCTGCCGGACGGGACCAGCTACAATTCTTATTTAGTACGGGGCAATGAAAAAGTAGCATTGTTAGATACGGTGGACCCAGCCAAAACAGAAGTTTTATTAGGCAACCTTATCAGGCTTGGGATTAACAAGATTGACTATGTTGTTGCGCATCATGCTGAACAGGACCATTCCGGGTCTGTGGCCGATATTTTGCTGGTATATTCGGATGCAAAGGTAGTAACGAATCCCAAGTGCAAGGGTATGCTGATTGACCTGCTCGGCATAGAAGACGATAAATTTATCACGGTCGAAGACGGCGAAACACTCTCATTAGGCGACAAGACTCTGCAGTTTGTTTATCTTCCCTGGGTACACTGGCCGGAGACTATGGGAACATATCTTAAAGAGGACAAGATACTTTTTTCGTGTGACTTCTTTGGTGCTCACCTTGCTACCAGCAGTCTGTTCGTTGACGATGAGGCGGTGACGTATGAATCGGCAAAGCGATATTTCGCTGAGATTATGATGCCGTTCAGACGGCAAATAAATGCCAATCTTGCGAAGCTGGATGACTTAGATATAGAGACTATTGCACCGAGTCACGGGCCGATACACAACAAGCCTGAGTTCATCGTTGACGCTTACAAAGACTGGGCTTCTGAGACTGTCAAAAATGAGGTGGTGGTGGCTTATGTTTCGATGCACGGCAGCACGGCCAAAATGGTGTCATATTTTGTCGAGGCCTTGATGGACAGAGGCATTACGGTAAGGCAGTTTGAGCTTTCGACGGTCGATATAGGCAAACTTGCGATGGCATTGGTAGATGCGGCAACGGTGGTTATCGGCTCACCCACGGTTCTGATAGGGCCGCATCCGTGTGCGGCTTATGCAACGTTTCTGGCGAATGCTCTCAGGCCCAAGACTAAATTTGCTTCTATCATAGGCTCTTACGGCTGGGGCGGCAAAATGGTCGAGCAGCTGACAGCTATGATGTCAAATTTCAAAGCAGAAATTCTCGAACCGGTATTAGCAAAAGGCGAACCCAAGGATAACGATTTTGCTGCGCTTGAGAAGCTCGCTGATGAAATTCTTGCCAAGCACAAAGAGGTTGGAATCACAATGCAGAAATGAAAAACTGTATTCCCGCTCCTTCGACTTTGCTCAGGACAGGTTTCGCGGGAATGACAATATTATGAAAGGGATTTATTATGGCTGAAAAACTTCAAATTTACAAATGCGCGGTGTGTGGTAATATTGTCGAAGTGCTTCACGGCGGTGCCGGTGAGCTGGTCTGCTGCGGTAAGCCGATGGAGCTTCTCGATGAAAAAACCGCTGACGCAACGACAGAAAAGCATGTGCCGGTAATCGAGAAAGTCGATGGCGGCTATAAAGTCAAGGTAGGTTCTGTGCCGCATCCTATGGAAGAGAAACACTATATCGAATGGATTGAGCTGCTGGCCGATGGCAGGGCATATCGGCAGTTCCTTGAACCGGGGATGCCGCCTGAGGCGATTTTTAACGTTGAGGCAGATTCTGTCGGCGCCAGAGAGTATTGCAATGTTCACGGTCTGTGGAAAGGGTAAGAAATGATAAGCAAAAAGATGGAAGAGGCCTTAAATGAGCAGGTAAACGCAGAGCTGTATTCGGCTTATCTTTACCTGTCGATGGAGTCGTATTTTAAGTCGCTAAATTTAAATGGCTTTGCCGGCTGGATGAGGGTGCAGACGCAGGAAGAGGTGGCACACGCGATGAAGATTTATGACTTCATAAACGAACGCGGCGGCAGGATAATACTTAAGGCGATAGAGGGGCCGGAGACAGAATGGGATTCGCCATTGGCGGTTTTCGAGGCGGTTTATGTTCATGAACAAAAAGTTACAGGCCTGATTAACGACCTGGTGGATTTGGCTATTAAAGAAAAAGACCATGCCACAAACACCTTTTTGCAGTGGTTCGTCAATGAGCAGGTCGAAGAAGAGTCCTCCGCTGATGAAGTAGTGCAGCAATTGAAAATGATGGAAAACGCCCCGGGTGGGATGTTTATGCTCGACCGTGAATTAGGACAACGAGTATTTACACCGCCCGCAGCCGAAGGAGAATAACGATGAGCATCTCTTTTAACGCAATCGAAGTCTTTGAAATAGCAGAACGGATTGAAAGAAATTCTGTAAAGTTCTATCGCGGAGCAGCAGAAGCCCTCTCTGACCAGGACCTGTGTCAGATACTGTTGAGCCTTGCCGAGTTCGAAAAGGAGCACGAAGAAACCTTCGCCGATATGAGAAAACAGATATCGAACAAGGAATGGGACCTGATAACTTTCGACCCCGAAAACGAAATGACATTGTATCTCCAGGCGATTGCTAACGGCCATATCTTCGACCTGAAAAAAGACCCAGGCGAGCAGCTAAAAGAGAAAGAAACCGCAGAGGACATTTTCAAATATGCTATCGAGGCCGAAAAGAATTCAATCATTTTCTATCTCGGCCTGAAAAATTTTGTCCCTGCAAAGGCCGGACAGGACAAGGTCGAAGAAATTATCAAGGAAGAGATGAACCATATTGCTGAGTTGAATACAAGATTAGAAGCCTGGAAGTATCTTCAAAGAATTTCGATTTGAGTCAATCGCTTAAAGCCTGACTTTCCAATACAAACTTAACATTCTATCGATGACGAGGCTCAGCGGTGTAGCTGGGCAGTTAAACAATGAGAAATCACGGTTTATATGTTCGTTAATCATGAGTTCTGCAAAATTGAGGTTAGGCATACTTTGAAAAGAAAAAATTGTTTTTTGATTTTTTCTTTTCAAACAGTAAGTCATTGTGTAATAATCAGTTAGCTGATTATTTAAGAAAATTAAAAAAACAGATTTTCTTAAATAATATATGCCTAACCTCAATTTTGCAGGAGCCTTAAGTTCGTTAATCTATAAAGGAGATTTGAAAATGAGTGATAAAAAAAAGCTGACGACCGCATTCGGGATACCGGTTGGCGACGACCAGAACTCCATGACCGCCGGCAGCCGTGGGCCAGTTCTCATGCAAGACGCCCATCTTCTGGAAAAATTGGCTCATTTTGACCGTGAACGTATTCCTGAGCGTGTAGTGCACGCCAAAGGTGCCGGAGCCGGAGGCTATTTCGAAGTAACCTCGGATGTAACTAAGTTTACTAAGGCCAAGTTCCTTTCCGAAATTGGTAAGCGGACTGAGGTTTTTGTCCGTTTTTCCACTGTAGGGGGCGAAAAGGGTTCAGCCGATGCCGCGCGCGATCCACGCGGTTTTGCTATTAAGTTCTACACCGAGGAGGGAAACTACGACATGGTTGGGAACAACACACCCGTCTTCTTCATTCGTGACCCTATAAAGTTTCCTGATTTCATCCACACCCAGAAACGGAACCCGGCTACCAACTGCCCGGACCCGGACATGTTCTGGGATTTCCTTTCACTAACTCCGGAATCAATCCATCAGGTCACTATTCTGTTCTCGGACAGGGGCACACCCGCCACTTTCCGCAATATGAACGGCTACAGCAGTCACACCTTCAAATGGTACAACGAAAAGGGCGAATACTTCTGGGTGCAATATCATTTCAAGACCGACCAGGGCATAAAGAACCTTACAAGAGAGGAAGCAACCCGGATATCAGGTGAGGACCCGAATCACGCTACAAGAGATTTGTATGATGCTATCGAGCGGGGTGAATATCCGAGCTGGACGCTGCAAATGCAGATAATGACCCCCGAACAGGAAAAAGATTTCCAATTTGACATCTTTGATATAACCAAGGTCTGGCCCCACAGCGATTTTCCTCTAATCGAGGTAGGCCGTATGGTCCTGGACCGCAACCCGAAAAACTACTTCGCCGAAGTCGAACAAGCAGCCTTTGGCCCCGGTAACCTGGTACCCGGAATTGCCGCTTCACCGGATAAGATGCTGCAGGGGCGTATCTTTTCGTACCATGATACACACATCCACCGCCTGGGACCCAACTATCACCTTTTACCCGTAAACTCACCTAAGGCGGCCCCTGAACATAGTTACCAACGAGACGGTTTGATGCGTACCGACGATAACGGTGGTGCCGGTCCGAATTACTGGCCCAACAGCGCCGGAGGTCCTGCACCAGACCCGGATTCCTTAGAGCCGCCCTTTGAGGTATCCGGCCAGGCAGCCCGCCAGGCTTACTCTCACCCCAATGACGATTTCGTACAAGCCGGTAACCTCTACCGCGACGTTATGACCGATGAGGACAGGGACCATCTTATCGGCAATATTGTAAGTCACCTGGGCGGTGCTAAAAAACGATTTCAATTGCGCCAGGCGGCATTGTTCTACAAGGCCGATACCGACTATGGAGAGCGTGTGGCCGAAGGGCTGGGTTTGGACATTAAGAAAGTTAAGAATTTGGCGGCAATGTCCCAGGAAGACAGGGCCAAAGCCACAGCTAAATGAGCCTGAAAACTGATTGTGTATATGGAACAGAAAAGGATATTGCAAATATGCAGCTGAAAGGAAAAGAATAATGGTTATGCCATTTAACGCTGATGAAGTTTTCGAGATGGCCGAACAGATAGAAAGAAACGGGGCCAAGTTTTATCGTGCTGCAGCAAAAAAATTCCCACAGGTCAGTCAGCTCCTGTCCGACCTTGCAGCTATGGAAGATGAGCACGAAAATACTTTTGCAGCCATGCGGGCCGAGCTGTCCGCAACGGAAGCGGAGCCGATCGTTTTCGACCCCGACGGCCAGGCACAGATGTACCTGCAGGTAATGGCCGACGAGCACGTTTTCGACATGAAAGCCGACCCTTCCGAAAAGTTAGCTGATAAAAAAAGTCCCGAGGAAGTCCTGAAAATGGCTCTCGGTATAGAAAGGGATTCTATTGCTTTTTATGTCGGCCTGAAAGAGGCTGTCTCACGTAAATCCGGCCAAGACAAAATTGAGGGCATAATTAAAGAAGAAATGGTGCATATCACCACGTTGAATAAAAAAATGAAAGCTTTGAAGTAATCCGAACAGCCTATCGAACTGAGAATTGGGGCATTTCCTGAAAAGCCCGGTCGGTTGTGGAGACAGGAATGTTAGACCTGGAATCCTTATTCAAGCTAAACTACCCTATGTGCATAATCTGTTCGAAGAAGGGCGACAGATTCGCCGGGTGTATCGTCAATGCCGTATTTCAGATTGTGCCTGAGCCGCCAATGGTAACGGTCAGCTTAAACAAAGAAAGTTTAACCCACGAATATATTACCGACAGCGGGGTTTTCACTGTATCCATTCTCGCCGAAGGAACATCCCTGGATTTTATAGGTAGATTCGGTTTCAAAAGCAGCAGAGACATAGACAAATTTGAACAGGTGGAATATAAAACAGGTCAAAACGGTGCACCGATAGTTTTTAACAACGTAGTCAGTTTCCTTGAAGCAAAAGTTGTCGAGACGATTGATGTTGAAACTCACACGCTGTTTATCGGCAAAATTACGGCTTGTGAAACTCTTGATGACAGCAAAATACCGATGACCTATACTTACTACCGAGACGTAAAGGGCGGCAGGACACCACGGACTGCAGCCACTTATATAAAAAGAAAACAAAACCGAAACAAGGAGCTATAAAGATGAAAAAGTACAAGTGTCTCATGTGCGGATATATTTACGACCCGGCCGTAGGTGACCCTGATAGTGACGTGAAGCCAGGCACTGCTTTTGAAGATTTGCCCGACGATTGGGTATGCCCCGATTGCGGCGTCGGCAAAGACGAATTTGAGCCGGTGGAAGATTGAACACTATTATAGGAAAAGCATAGACATTATTTGACACCAGCCCAAAACAAGGAGCGGTTATTGTGCCGGAAATCAAGCCGACAATAGATAATATGGAGATTCTCTGTGCAGAGACTGTGGCGGGACCTAACGCATTTGTTGTCTTTGGAGCATCAGGTGACCTGGCGCACAGGAAACTCCTTGTGAGTATCTTTCGCCTATTCACGCAGGATTTACTTAGTGACAGATTTTATCTGTTAGGGTGCGGCCGAAAAAAATTCTCCGATGAGGATTTCCGTAAAAAGGCAGAGCAATCAATACGAGAGAATTCCAACTTTCTGTCCTCTAAAGACTTAGACGCTTTTACGAGCAGGCTTTATTACGTAGATGGTGATTACAATGATGCGGACTTTTACGGACACATCAAAACCAGACTTGCAGAGTTAGAGCAGAAGCATAAAGTCTTTGAAAGTCTGGTGTTCTATCTTTCAGTTCCTCCTTTTTTGTACGCCACGATAGTAGAGCATCTCGGCTCGACAGGATTGGCCTGTCCGAAAAAACTCACCACAGAACAACAGATTAAGCTGGTCGTTGAAAAACCATTCGGCAGAGACCTGCAAAGCGCTATGGAATTAAATAACAGAATACATCGATGTTTTGACGAGTCTCAAATTTATCGAATCGACCACTACCTCGGCAAGGATACGGTTCAAAATATCCTGATGCTGCGTTTTGCCAACACTATCTTTGAGCCGATATGGAATCGAAATTACATAGACAATGTGCAAATCACTATTGCTGAAACACAAGGGCTTGAACACCGAGCAGGCTACTATGACACATCCGGTGCTCTTCGAGATATATTCCAGAATCATATGCTCCAAATGCTTGCTCTGGTGGCGATGGAGTCACCGATATCATTTGAGGCAGACCATACCCGTGATGAGAAGGTCAAGCTGCTGCGTTCGATTCGTGCGTTTGATGTTAATAAGCTGGGCGATTTTTGTGTGCGAGGACAATATGGGCCGGGCTCGATAAACGGTAAGAAAGTCAAAGGCTATTTGGAAGAGTCCGGAGTAAGAGCAAATTCAAAAACAGAAACCTTTGTTGCTGCTAAACTGTTTATTGATAATTGGAGATGGCAGGGAGTGCCATTTTATCTTAGAACCGGTAAGAGACTTCCAGCAAAAGATACGGAAATTGCAATTACTTTCAAGAAGGTTCCATATTCGATGTTTTCCTCTGTCGGCCTTGATGAGCTGCCGCCCAATGTCCTTGTGCTGCGAATCCAGCCGGAAGAGGGAATATTGCTCAGCTTTCAGGCTAAAAGACCCGGCTCAAAGATTTGCATAAGCACGCTCAATATGAATTTTAGCTATAAAAGCGTTTTCCTGGTTGACATGCCCCAGGCGTACCAGAGGCTGCTTCTGGATTGCATGGTTGGTGACCAGACTCTCTTTACAAGACAGGATGATGTTGAGGTTTCCTGGCGTCTGTTTACACCAATATTACAGGCATGGGAGCAGGATGAATCGGCCCCTTACAAGTATCCTGCCGGCAGTGAGAGCTTTGCAGAAGCTGACAGACTTATCGAATCGGATGGACGAAAATGGCGGAAACTCTTGAAAAGCTAACATATTATCTGTGTTAGTAACGTGGGAAGAAATTCAAAAAATGAGCAATCAGAATACACAAGAGCAAACATCGTATGACATCTCAATCATTCGCCCTCGGATGAACAGTGATGATTTCAAGATGAGAGGCCAGGGGATGGAATCTGCCAGATTAGAAGCTATAAGAAAAGGGCTACTGACATTGCATACGCTTGAGCTTATGGCAACGACCATTTACAGGTTTCAGATTACCAGAGAGAATTGCGAATTCAATCGTCAATTGATAGCCGCTATGTGTAACGAGATGACACACTACCAGGATTTTCAGGTAAAGCTCTACGAATATGGTTTCAAGCCCGGCATAATCAGATTGGCATACTGGTTTGTCGGCTTTGCGTTTGGCTTTTCTTCTCGCCTGATGGGCAGAAATGCAATTCTCAAAACAGGCATCTGGGTCGAGACAAAAGCCGTCCACCACTATACTGAGCTTCTTGAGACAATCGACTGGGACGAAGAGACACGTAAGGTCATTGAAAAAGACCAGGCCGATGAAAATGGACACATCAATAGATGGAAACAGCTTCTCGAATCAGAAATAAGTCGATAAAACCATGGGATTTCAGAGCGTATTGATAGCGTTTGGATTAACACTGTTTGCCGGCCTATCAACAGGTGTTGGCAGCGCTTTGGCATTTTTTGCCAGGCGAACTAACACTAAGTTTCTTTCTACAGCCCTTGGTTTTTCTGCGGGCGTGATGATATACGTTTCATTCGTTGAGATATTTCCCAAAGCAAAAGACTCTCTCATTGCCGCATTAGGCCCGGTCGGCGGGTATTGGGCTGCTGTTCTGGCTTTTTTCGCCGGAGTTATTTTTATTGGCATTATAGACAAGCTGGTACCATCGTTTGAGAATCCACATGAAGTTCACAGAACAGAGGAAATGGATGAGCCAGAGTCGGCCGCCAGGTTCAGGAAACTTTACCGAATGGGTTTATTTACGGCACTGGCAATCGCAATACATAACTTTCCGGAAGGACTGGCCACTTTTTTAAGCGCTCTAAAAGATACGAAGCTCGGAATAGCAATAGCCGTTGCCATAGCGATACATAACATTCCTGAAGGCATTGCTGTTTCAATCCCCATATTCTACGCAACAAACAACAGAAAAAAGGCATTCATTTACTCATTTCTCTCAGGATTATCTGAGCCGGTAGGTGCACTAATCGGCTACGTTATTCTCTTTTCATTTCTTAACGACCTGGTATTCGGCATACTCTTTGCTTCAGTAGCAGGCATAATGGTATTTATCTCGCTCGATGAGCTCCTGCCCACCGCCAGAGAATACGGCCAGCCCCATCTGGCAGCCTACGGATTAGTCGCAGGTATGGCAGTTATGGCTTTGAGTTTGCTCTTGTTTGTTTAGATAGTCGAACCATTTGGAATATGATAAGTTCAAGTCAACGGTGCTTGGTGAATAAACCGCTGGTTATAATAAAGAATGTGCTGGAAAAACTATACCGCAAGTACAATCATCACGATTTGATAAAACCAGACCCGCTGCAGTTTGTATATCGATATGACAATCCCTCTGATATGGAGGTCGCCGCCTTGTTGGCTGCGGACCTTGCTTATGGCCGGGTCGAACAGATTCAAAAAAGCTTGACCAACCTGTTCGAGCGTATGGGTGACAGTCCGTATGCGTTTATAAAAGGCTTTGGCAAAGCTGAGCAGAAAAGCCTACAAGGTTTCAAACATCGTTTCACAACGGACCAGGACATTTTGGATTTACTGATGTTGTTGAAGAAAGTCCTGAACCGATATGCCGGTATCGAGGAGTTTTTTATTCAAGGTTACAATCCTGGAGATATAAATATCGTTCCGGCATTGTCGAAATTCTGCAATTCACTTATTGATATGTATGCTGCTGAGCACAATGGAAATACAAGCCGGGGACTGAAGTATTTGTTAGTCAATCCAGCTAAGGGCAGCGCCTGCAAAAGGCTGAATCTTTTTCTGCGGTGGATGGTGCGTGATGACGATGTCGATACCGGGCTGTGGAAATCGATTGACAAGGCAAGGCTCGTTGTTCCGATCGATGTCCATATGGGTAGATTGTGTAAGCTTTTAGGGTTTTACAACCAAAAAGCGGTTTCTTTAAAAACGGCAGTTCAAATAACACAAGGCTTTGCTGAAATTGAGCCGGCCGACCCGGTAAAATACGATTTTGCATTGAGCAGAGTTGGAATTGTGGAAAACTGTAACGGCCGGTATCACAATGATTGTGAGTTCTGCGAATTGTTCAAGTTTTGCCGGCAGCGGTGAATTAACCAAATCTTGTCATATTCAGCCGGATTTCTCGATCCCGCCTTCGGTTGCGCTTGCAATGGCAGAAAGAATTGAGAATTTTGAATAAAGAATGGGCAGCTATTGTTAGTTTGAAACTTAATCCTTTGAGTTGGCTGCGGCCGCTTGTTATATGGCCGATTGAGCTTGTCCTTATGCAAATATAAGATAAATCATAAAAGCCAAATAAACCAAAATCCATATTTTTACGGCAAGCTCAAATTTTTGATATGTCATTTTCCTTAATATTTTATTACTTAACATAACAGAAACAGGTAAACATAAAAATACCCAGCCTATCCCGGACAATACATCACTTAGATAATGGGCTCCTAAAAATATTCGTGAGAAACAAACCATCGAAGCAACAAGTACTAAAATACACTTAACCAAAGTATGGAAACGTCCTTTATATTCTGCATAAAAAAGAAAAGGAAGGACAAGTGCCACGCTTTTAGTCGAATGGCCTGAAGGGAACGACGGAGAGCCCGAACGAGTAAAGAAGCTCAGCTCATTTGCATATTCGTGTATCGGACGGGTACGATTGAATATTTCTTTTAGAATGTCGCCGGAAATGCCGGCGACGGCAAAAGAAAAAATTATCAGTAGAAATACCTGTCTTGACTTTTTCAAATTGGTAAATTTCAAAGACAGTGCCAAATGCAGCATATATATAAATACAATAACGGGCATCCCGTATTGTGAAAAGAACCGATTAATTATAACAAGGCCGTCACTAAAATTAGAATTGTTTAAGGCAAATAAAATGCGCCTGTCCGCTTCAACCTGAAACCACAGAAAAAGCGAGATACTCCAGGATATTAAAAATGCGATACTAAAGCTAATCCATTGTTTTTTAGATGTCTTTATCAAATCAACCTGGGATACATTTAAGCGGTCATCTTCTCTCAAAACTCGACTCCTTCATATTTAGGATTTTTCATATATACTTAAACTAATTATCCTGGCCCCAAACTTAAACATGCCCGTAATTTATTAACGTATCAAAGCAATGCAAGACTTTTTTCTATTCCTGTTGTAAAATACAGAAGGATGTATAAATATAAAGCTTTGGTAATTTAAATTTTAAAGGTTCTCTGCTATAACTTAGAAAGTAAACAAGAGGGATTTTCGAGAGATTCGGAGTATTTATGTGCAGCGATGAAGGGAAAATAAAAGTATTATTTCTTTGCACAGGTAACTCGTGCCGGAGCCAAATTGCTGAGGGCTGGGCCAGACACTTAAACGGTAACATAATTGATGCGTATTCCGCGGGGATTCGCCCGATAGGTGTCAGTTCCAGGGCAATAAAGGTAATGGACGAGGCGGGTGTGGATATCTCAATGCATAAATCCCGGCATGTTGACGAATTCTCTGGAATCGATTTTGATTATGTAGTAACATTATGCGATAATGCCGCAAAGAATTGTCCTGTATTCAGCGGCAAAGCAAGAATTGTTCACAAACCATTTGACGACCCATATTTTGCATCCGGCAGCGAAGAGCAGATTATGGCAACCTTTAGAAAGGTGCGGGACGATATAAGAACATTTATTGAAACGCTGCCAAATTGCCTGGAAGGCGAAAATAGTTAAGAGTTCAAACGGGAAATGAATTCCGAGCAATTAGAAAAATATACTTCTGCGATAACGCTTTCGGATATGGAAATCTTTGTCTTTCCGGAGCTTATGTACGCCCTGGTTTTAGCTAATATTATGAGCCCGATTATCTGGCAGTGGCGGCAGCTCGACTGCTTCAAGAAACTTGAGGGCAAGAGCAGCTACCGGAAACTGATGCGGCTAAGGCAGTTCATAATGGACGAGTTTGAGTTTAATCTTGACCTTGAGACCTGGGGACTGACAAGCAAAGACAAAGAGCTCAAACGGTTTGAGAAGTCTGTTTCTCCCGATGATATTGCTAAAAGCAATGCCCTGTTCGGCTATCACGGCGATAAGTATTATTTTGATGTGGATATTCGCCGGCACTTTGGTCTGGACAAATATGACAGTGACATTATCCCATATTGGAAGACGGAAACCGTCGAGGCCATGAACGCCTTTCGTCTCAAGGAAGGTTACAAAACAGCGGCCGGGGAATGTGTATCGCTTGCCGCCCTTTATGCAGCGGCGGCGTTTATCGTTTGCTCAATACCGCTGGAAGATATCTATATGATACTTACGCCGCTTCATTCGCAAAACTTCATCGATATACAGGACGGAATTCTGACTAACAACAGAAGGCTCGTTACAAAAACGATGTGGTTCAATGGTACCGCTATCTCCAATAAGGCCCGGCGGGCACTGCGCAACGAAAACGTTACAATCGTGGCCCATTCATCCGGCTATGTACATTGTTTGTATAAAGATGCAACAATAGACAAGAAACTTTATCAGGATTTTAGCAGAAAGCTCGATTCATATTTATCGGCTGAGTTATCGCTCTCTGTCTTTACAAATTTTCTGCGGTCCAACCGAGACTATCAAAAATTTTTTCAGGTCTGCCGAGAGTGTCATGGTCAGGCACAATTCTTAGAGGCGGAGGTTTTATTCCATTATGAGCACGGCAGTAATTACAGGGTCGCCGACAAAACTTTCGACAAATTGCTTGCGGATATTTCGGATGAAGATTTTGTTCCATACCAGCTTCCCGGCAGAATCCGCTGTGACCTGCTTGATGAATTTATAGAAAAGCAAAAGCCTGACCTCAAAAGCATTGAGGGCAAAGCAGCATTCAGAAAATTTGTTGAGCCGGTCATCCCTGAGGCGCAGCGGTTTGTGGATGAATTATCCGATTTTGTGCATATCGAAGCCAAGCTGCCGCCTTCGGACAAGAATTTTCTGCCCGCCGAGCCAATTGAAATATCCGTAGAGCAAAGTAGAGAACAGATAATCGACTATCTGCATAAAGTGCGCCGAAGCAATGTCACTGCTGACCTTGCCTTTTATTCATATCGCGATATGGAGAGTTGTGACTGGCAGCCGTTTGTCAAAGCAGCAGTGGAGCGCAACCCGGTCTCAATTCAGAAGGTCAAAACAATGTTGATAAAAGAAATATTTGTGTGGCTTGAACAAATGAAAGATGATTCGATTTACGATGGCAGGCGATTGGCGCAGCCCGATGAAGTGGCGAACTACAAGACCGGCGACGGACTGGAAAAAGCGTTTTTGTTAGCTAATGTAATCCGTGAAAGAAACACAGAGCAAGACGTTGAAATAATTACAGACAAAAACCAGGTAATATTAAAAGGGCAGAGCGAATACCGATTTGTATCCACCAAAGGCCTCGAAAAACAAGTTAGTATCAGTGCAGATGGAAAAGTATCCGTAAACGCTTGAGATAACAATTTGCGTCACACATTGTGGATTATTTTTAAAAAATTATTTTAAGTATTAACAAATCAAATTATAGGACTATAATAGTCCTATATATGTGTTTGGTCTTAAAATATATTGTTTTTCATGCGGTTATCGAGGTTTTTAGCACTCTAAGAAAAGAACCAGAAAGCGGCTTAATTAAACCCAGAACGTTGTTTTAAGTACAGCATCTGAAATATTTAGGCTAAACACAAAATTTTAGAGACTGTAGAAAGATTACAGATTTTGCCGCTTGGCGGGCATCTGTTGTCTGCGGTTGAATGGCGGCAATAAACCCAGTTTAGTGTTTGGATCGGCGCCAATCGAAATCCGGAAGGTGCTATTTAACAACTTGAGTGTTGTATAAGTCATTGTTTTTAAGTGCTTTACATATTATTTGCTCTGTAAAGCTGCTATAGTCTCAAATTTTATATAAAAATTATTTTATATATTGACGAACAAATAGTATAGGACTATAATAGTCCTATATGAGATGAGAATAATTATGAAGGTAGATTATTGAGGTTTATTGAAGATGGATGTTTTGAGGCGAAATACCGATTATGCTCTGCGAGCGATGGTTAACCTGGCAGAGCACTATGGAGAGGAACCCGTATCGACAAGGGACATAGCTCGGGCTGAGGATATTTCTTATGAGCTTGTCTGTAAGCTGATGCAGAAAGTTCACAATGCCGGGCTGGTGAAGAGCAGTATGGGCCCAAACGGCGGGTTTGCCTTAAGCAAAAAGCCGGACAAGATAAATATGCTGGAAATAATAGAGGTGATTCAAGGGCCCTTGAGCTTAAACAGGTGTATGTTGGAGGGGTACGTCTGTCCGAAGAAGGATAACTGCGCGATAACGGTGGAACTTGCCAAACTTCAAAAGTATGTATCCAATTATCTTGGCGGTATTACGTTAGATGAACTGTTACGAAGCCAGGGTGCGAACAAAAAAGGTAAGGCAAAGAAAATTAAAAGGAGAAGAAGATGACCTGCGAAAAGGAAATGCCCGGTGTCCTGGAGGCGTGTGTGAGTAAAGGGCAAAGGCTGGCGGATTTGGTCGAATACTCGAAGGATTCGATTGTTAGCAAGACAATACTGGATAAGTCAGCAGGAACAATCACGCTGTTTGCCTTTGATAAGGGCCAGAAGCTAAGCGAACATACGACACCTTATGATGCCGTTGTACAGGTTCTTGATGGGAGCAGTATGTTGACCATAGATGGCCAGGACAAGCACGTTACAGCCGGAGAGATTATCATAATGCCGGGCAATGTGCCGCATGCAGTTACGGCCCAGGAGAAATTCAAGATGTTACTAACGATGATTCGTGCATAAGTAAAGGCGGATTGTCGGAAAGTGGGAGAATGACGGATGGTCAGATGTCCAGGACAAGACCAGAGATTTTGGAAACCGGAGGACATTTTTGAAGTGCAATGTCCCGGCTGCGGTGGAACTGTCGAGTTTTTCAAGGATGAGCCGAAGCTAAAATGCCGCAAGTGCAAACAAATGGTCATTAACCCGAAGATAGACCTCGGCTGCGCTGAATGGTGTCAATACGCCGAGCAGTGTCTGGGAGTCAGCATCGTAAAGAATTTGAGAGTTATGCGTAATAAACTGATAGAGGAAATGACAAATGTTTTTGGCGATGACCAGAAACGAATTGAGCATGCGCTTGCCGTCCTGGACTATGCCGAGCAGATACAGAATGTCGAAGGCGGCGACCCGCTTATTGTCAGGGCGGCAGCGATTTTGCACGATATCGGAATTCAAGAGGCCGAACGAAAGTATGGCTCGTCAACCGGCAAGTATCAGGAGATTGAAGGCCCACCAATTGCCGAGAAGATTCTGAAAAAATATGACGTTTCGGCTGAGGCTATCGAGCAAATATGCAGGATTATCGCAGACCATCACAGCGCAAAGGACATCGATACGATTGAGTTCAGAATTGTGTGGGACACAGACCAGCTCGTAAACCTCCTAACGGATTCCAACCGGGCGACCAACGAGAAATTGCAGGAAATTATTGATAAAACATTCAAGACCGACGAGGGTCGTCGGATAGCAGTAGAGTTGTTTGTAAAAAGTTAAAGCAAAAAGAACAATTGGAAAAAAGAAAGGAAAATTATGTTTTGTTATCAATGTGAACAGACAGCAGGTGGTACGGGATGTACCAAAGTCGGAGTTTGTGGCAAGAATGAGGATATTCAGAGCTTACAGGATACGCTCATATTCGGGCTGAAAGGGATAGCTGCTTATGCGTATCACGCGCGAGAGCTGGGGCAAAAAGATGAAGAAGTGGACGCATTTATGCACGAAGCAATGTTTGCAACGCTAACGAATGTGGACTTTGATCTCAATCGATATCTTGAGCTGGTGCTAAAGGCCGGCGAGATGAATTTGCGCGTGATGGAGATGCTTAACAATGCACACACATCGACCTTTGGTAAACCGACACCCGTGACAGTGCCGACCGGCACGAAGGCCGGGCCGGGAATCGTTGTTACAGGCCATGACCTGCTTGACCTCTATGAGTTATTAAAGCAAACCGAAGGCAAAGGTATTAACGTTTACACTCACGGCGAAATGCTGCCCGCTCACGGTTATCCGGAGCTCAGGAAGTTCAAGCATCTTGTTGGCAACTACGGTACGGCCTGGCAGAATCAGAAAAAAGAATTCGACGAATTTAGCGGTGCAATTTTAGTTACGACAAACTGTGTTATGATACCGAAGGATTCTTACAAAGACCGGATGTTTACGTGCGGGATAGCCGGTGTTTCAGGCGTCAAGCACATCACAAACAGAGATTTCAGCGAGGTGATTGACAAGGCCTTGTCCCAGCCGCCGCTTGAAGAGAATCCGCAGGGGACTTTGAGCACGGGATTCCATTATACGGCTGTGCTTGGCCTGGCGGAAAAAATCGTTGGGGCGGTAAAGGCAGGCAAAATTCGACACTTCTTCTTTATTGGCGGCTGTGACGGTGCCAAGCCCGGACGTAATTACTTTACCGAAATTGCTGAGAAGGTTCCGGATGATTGCGTGATATTGACGGCGGCCTGCGGAAAGTACCGATTGAATGCACGTGATTATGGTGATATTGATGGAATTCCTCGTCTGCTTGATACTGGGCAATGCAATGACTGCTATTCAGCCATCAAGATTGCAACGGCACTCGCCGAGGCCTTTGATTGCGGTGTAAACGATTTACCTCTTTCGCTCGTAGTCTCATGGTATGAGCAGAAGGCGGTGGCTATTCTGCTGACGCTGCTGCATTTGGGGATAAAGAACATACGGCTTGGTCCGAGTCTGCCGGCGTTTCTTAGCGAAAATGTTCTGAATGTTCTCGTGGAGAAATTCAATATAAAGCCGATTGGCAATCCCGATGAAGATTTGGCCGAAATGCTGAGTTAGAAGGAGTTTTAGAATGGTCCTGCGAAACATTGTAAAAATAGATGAGGAAAAATGCGATGGATGCGGCCAGTGTGTGGACGCCTGTGCTGAAGGTGCTATAAAGATAGTTGACGGCAAAGCCAGGCTGGTCAGCGAAATTTATTGTGATGGTCTTGGAGCGTGTATCGGACAATGTCCCCAGGATGCGATTATCATTGAGAAGCGCCAGGCCGCGGAATTTGATGAAGAAGCAACCAAAGCACATCTGGCTAAAGAGCAAGAGGGCCAAAAGCAAGCTGACTTTGTCTGCCCGGGTATGAGGGCTCAAAAGCTTCGAGAAAAAGGCCGGACCACAAATTCCACAGCCCAGGTTCCATCACAGCTTAGCCAGTGGCCGGTACAGTTGAAGCTGGTCTCCCCATCTGCTCCATATTTTGACAATGCTGATTTGCTGCTGGTTGCAGATTGTGTGCCGTTTGCAATGGGTGATTTCCACAATAGGTTTTTGAAAGACAACAGTATTGCTGTGGGCTGTCCGAAACTGGATGATGCCGAGTTTTACATCGAAAAGCTGGCGGCAATACTAAAAGCCAACAAACTGAACAGCTTAACGGTCATCCATATGGAGGTGCCGTGCTGCTCAG
>Ga0315539_1000932_pt1 | contig 21888 bp, 21 predicted proteins | sample SalMarSW160150MG_FD_203097 | JGI IMG/M metagenome (GOLD analysis project Ga0315539, IMG submission 203097) | Salt marsh sediment microbial communities from the Plum Island Ecosystem LTER, Massachusetts, United States - Salt Marsh Sediment SW1601-150 ... | reverse complement strand
GCAGCCGCTTGGTGACGTGATACAACAGGCTGGATCGCCGCATGTCTTGCAGGTGCTCCAAGTTGAGGTCGACACCTTCGCCGATGATGCCTAGGTTCCGTGTGATCGAGGGGCCTACGAGGTCCGGGGTTAGTTCCAGGACAGAATCATCATTGAATTCGGCAGTGAGCCTTTCCTCAGGCAACTCAACGCGATACCCCTCGACGCGCGGGAACGGGATTTCGAGGTCATCGCGCTCGGGGCTGACGGCTCGAACCTGGACGGTCTCACGGGGAGGCTGCGGCGGTGCAACGACAGGCTTGGCGGTGAAGTCGAAGGGAATCCCCAAAACGTCGGCGTACTCCACGTCGAAGAGGCTCTGTTCGTTCAGGTCATAGGATTGTCGGCGCAAGGCTCGGCCAACGACCTGTTCGCACAGGAGCTGGGTTCCGAAGGCACGCACGCCCAACACGTGCGTGACGGTTCTGGCATCCCAACCCTCGGTGAGCATAGCGACCGAAACAACGCAGCGGATGGACTCGCCAAGGTGGTCTTCTCTGCCTACCGTGTTCATCACCTCTCGCAGCAGATCTTGGTCCGTGATCTTCTCGGCCTGGAGGCGGTCGCGGGTGCGCTGGATGATATCGCTCCGGAAACGCTCAATTTCGTCTGCGGCCATTTTGCGGAAGTTCTTGTCCAGTGCTTCGCCGGATTCGAGCTGCTCACTGTCGATCAATAACGTGCGCGGTCGGGGAAAAGGGTTGCCATGTTCGTCGAAATTGCGGAAGAGGTCCAGACGCCCGTTCTCGAGCGTGGTAGAGCCATCTTGGTTCTCCCGGTGAAACCCGGATACGTAGTCGTAAACCAGCTTGGAGATGGAGGTGTTCTGGCATACGATGATGAAGCACGGATGGACGCGAATGCCGGCTTCTTGCCAAAGCTCGTACGTCTTCTTGTAATGGCCGTAGAGTGCCTGCAGCGCCGTTTGCAGCTCCACCGGCAGGTCTAGTGGATCGAGTGACTTCGACTTGCCGCGGCCTTTCTTGGGCATGCGGGCGCGAATGTGTTCCCACAGGTTGCGGAACTTGGGCATATCCCCGCCGGGGATATTGTCCGCGACAGGCACGCGCGGGAGCTTGACGATCCCGCACTCGATGGCATCCATCAACGAGAAATCGCTCATCGTCCACGGGAAGAGCGTCCCTTCGGCATAGCCTGAGCCGCGCAGGAAAAATGGGGTCGCCGACAGATCGATGGCCCGCGAAATCCCCATCTTGCGGCTCACCGTCTCCAAACCCGTGATCCAGACGCGGGCCGCCTCGTTGTTCTGGTCTGCCTCTTTGCGTTCGTCCCCCTTCAGTTTGCCTTCGTCGTCAGCGATCGGTTTCTCACGATAGCAGTGATGCGCTTCATCGTTGAGCACCATGATGTTCTTCATGGCCATGAGATCGGGCATCACCCGCTGGAGCATCTGCCCCTCGGTTTCCAGCGTCTTCAATTCCTCGCCCCGACCCCGCAGAAGCGAGCGCGTTCCCTTCGAAAGCGGGATGCGCTCTCGAAGCATGAAGGCGTGGTAGTTTGTGATCACGATCTTGGCTTGCCCCAAGTGGCTGAGCATGTCGTTGGGCACCAGTTCACGGCTGTCGTAGTAGGCATCCGGATCGTTGGGCTGCAGGACACGAAGCCGATCGCGGATCGTGATCCCGGGCGCAACCACCAGAAACCCGCGTGTGAATCGCTTGCTGGTAGGCCTGCGCACCGCATTGATCGTCTGCCAGGCGATCAGCATCGCCATGACGGTGGTCTTCCCCGAACCCGTGGCCATCTTCAGCGCCAGGCGAGGAAGCTCCGGGTTGGCGTCTCTGTTCGCATTGGCAAGCCGCTCGAGGACGGCCCTCTCACGCTTTCCGGATCTCGGCGCGGCCTCAGAAAGCCAGATCACGGTCTCGACCGCTTCCACCTGGCAGAAGAAAGGCCGGAAGCTGGCAAAGCGATGATGACGCCAATGCTGAAGCAGCCGCGCCGTTTCCGGCGTCACCTTCCACCGACTTGGGTCCGGTATCATGCGCCACTGATCTACAAAGCCACGAATTGAATTGATGGTTGAAGTGAGATCATACTGCTGGTCCCTGGTAGACAGCCCTTTGCCTTCGTCAAGCACCATTTCGATCTGCTGACCACGGCCTTTCCGTTTCTTTGGCTTCGGGATCGGCGTGATGAACTCTGCGGGGCGACGGCGCTCAAGAATGTGCTGCGTGGGTTGACCCGTGTCATCGAGTTCCCAATGCCGCGAAGGGTATTCGTAGGGAGAGTTGAGGATAGGTTGCTTGAAGAATCGATCATCCATGTCAAGCTTCTCCCCTCGAGGATGCTGGTTCAATTGGCGTTGCCCCTGGGTTGGAAATGGCCAGAGATGTCGTTCCATACAAGGCTGGCTCGTGCTTAGAGGAGGTGATGTGGTGGCGCCGCCTTGCACACGCATTATAGCACAACCAGCAGGCCATGTCAAGGCAGAATGCGCGTCCGGCGGATGATCTCTCGGGCTGGAGGGCGTGGCCGCCACAGCCAGCTTGACAGGGGCGCCGCTGCAGTGGTATAATATATAAGGATTCTCGAATATAAGAATAGGATGGAATACTCATGGAGGAACACGGATACAGGATCCAGGCGCGAATGGTCAAGGCGCTGGCCCATCCCACGCGGCTCCAGATGCTGGCGTTGCTCCGGGATGGCGAGCGGTGCGCCTGCGAGTTCGGGCCGCTCTTGGGGCTGGGGCAGGCCAACGTCTCGCAGCACCTTGCCGTGTTGCGCAGGGCGCAGCTAGTTCATACGCGGCGGGATGGGGTGCGCGTGATGTACAGCCTCTCCGATCAGCGCACGAGCGGGGTGCTGGACACCCTGGCACACATCGCGCGCGACCAGTTCGTCGAGGCGGCCGCAGCCCTGGGGGAAGTGGCCTAGAGAGATGGGACAGCCCAATCGAGAGAAGGCCCGCGCCTTGGAGCGTGCTGACAAGTGTTCGTGCGTTGGCGATCCCTTCAGCGGGATGCCTACCGAGTTGAGGCGGATACGAGGGAGAGTGTAGACTGAATATGGAGAACTGGATTCCTTTGATGATGACCCTCTTGCGTGGGGGATGGGCCAGCTTGGTGGAGTATCTCTCCGCCCACGTGTTGATGTGCCTGGTTCCAGCCTTCTTCATCGCGGGGGCCATGAGTGCCCTGATACCCAAGGAGGCGATCACCAAGTACCTCGGGCGCGACGCGAAGCCCTGGATCGCCTACCCCGCGGCGGCGGTGTCCGGTTTTCTGCTGGCCGTCTGCTCCTGTACGATCCTGCCGCTCTTCGCGGGCATCTGGAAAAGAGGCGCCGGGCTGGGTCCGGCCGTCACCTTCTTGTTCGTGGGCCCGGCGGTCAACATCCTGGCCCTGACCTATACCGGAGGGCTGATCGGGATGGACATCGCTGTGGCGCGGGCCGTGCTGGCCGTCGGTTTCGGAGTCCTCATCGGCTTGATCATGGCCTGGGTTTTCCGCAAGGAGGAAGCGACCAGTCCGCGGACTGCGGTAGCGGTCACAGGTCCAGCGCGGATCGAGGGCAGAATACTGGGCTTCTTCGCCCTGCTGGTGGCGCTCCTTCTGGTGGGCACGGCGAGGATCGACGTCTGGGTGAAGAACGGCGGGGTGGCGGCCCTGGCGGTGGGTGCAGTGGCCACCGCCAACTGGGGTCTGACCCGACACGAAGCGAAGCTGTGGCTGGAGGAGACCTGGAAGTTCGCCAGGCAGATCTTCCCCCTGCTCATAGGCGGCGTATTCCTGGCGGGTATGGTGAAGGTCATCGTCCCCGCCGACCTGGTGAGGAGTCTGGCCGGAAGCAACACGCTTCTGGCCAACCTGACCGGCGTGCTGTTTGGCGTGTTTATGTACTTCCCCACTCTGATGGAGGTGCCCATCGCTCGCACGTTTCTGGACCTGGGCATGGCCAGAGGGCCTTTGCTGGCCTATCTGCTGGCCGACCCCGAGCTCTCCATCCAGAGCATTCTGGTCACCCACAAGCTGATGGGTGCCAGGAAGAACCTGGTCTACGTCGGGCTGGTCACAGTTCTGACCACCCTGGCCGGTTGGATATTCGGCATGGCTTTGGCTGTGCTAGGTTAGTCTGGGAGAAAGAGGAGAACGGTAGTGAGAATCAAGGTACTGGGTCCCGGTTGTGCCAACTGCAAGAAGGTGGAGAAGCTCGCTGTGGCGGCTGTGGGCGACCTGGGGTTGGAAGCAGACCTGGAGAAGGTCGTCGATCTGGACGAGATCATGGAATACCCCATCATGACCACGCCCGGTCTGGTCATCAACGAGGAAGTGGTGTGCTCTGGGCGCGTCCCGTCGCCAGATGAGGTTGCGGGGTGGGTGAAGCGGGCGTCTGCGAAGGCGGAAGTGCGAGTCCGGGAGGAGGACCGGGGCGGCGAACAGAGCCTAACATTTTCGGGTAGCCGATCTTTGCCGCCCAGCACAAGCGAAGATTGCGGAAAGAGGTAGTGCATGTCCACCACTGCATTGGTAGTCCTGGTCATATTCGCCCTGAGTGTCGTCATGATCATGAGTGGGCGCGGCGGGGGCAATTTCTACGTTGCGGCCCTGGTCCTGCTGGGCACTCCCATGCATACAGCCTCCACGACCAGCCAGTTCATTCTTCTGGCCAGCGCACTATCCGGGGCTCTGGTTTTCGGAAGAGCCAAGACGCTGTCGTGGCGGCTCGCTCTTTTCTTTGGCGGTCTGAATGCTTCCATGGCCTTCATCGGCGGGTTCGAAGCCCATCTCTTCACTGGGGTCACCTTGAAAGTCGCCTTGTCTATTCTTCTGTTCATCGCCGGGGTCGCGATGCTCCTTCCGGAAAGAGGAGGCCGCAAGACTGCGGATCCACGTCGGGGTTATTGGAATCTGAGGGAAGGCGCAGATACGTATGTCATCGATCTCAAGGTGGCTGTTCCCCTCATCTTGGCCACCGGTTTCTTCTCTGGCATGGTGGGCATCTCCGGCGGCTCATTCCTGGTCCCCTTGATGGTCGTTGGGTGCGGCGTCCCCGTGCGCGTTGCTGTGGGCACCGCAACCGCCATGCTGGCCGCTACGGCCTTTGCCGGTTTTGCTGGCAATGCTTTGCATGGAGGTTTCAGTGCCGCCCTGGCTATCCCGGCCGCCGTTGCCGCTGTGGTGGGCGGGATTCTTGGCGGCAAGGTCGCACTCAAGACAAAACCACAAAGCCTGAAAACCATATCGGGCATACTCACCATTATCGCGGCGGTTCTTATGTTGGCAAATGCCTTGTCAGTCAAGTAGGACGATCCCACGCGACTAGGGAGAGCAACAACTTCGAGCTGGCTATCGCCGTGGCGGCGGGGACCTTCGGTATCGCTTCCCAGGAGGCGCTGGCCACGGTGATCGGACCCTTGATCGAGGTGCCGGTGCTCATCGGGCTGGTCTACGTCGCCCTCCGGATACTGCGTGCATTCTTCGGATCAGGGCCAGAGGTGGGGAAGGCCAGCTTGTAGTACGCGCTTCAGCGCGTTTCGAAGGGCTGAAGCCCTCACTACGAGCCCGTCCGTCGCAAGGAGCCGAAAATCGGCTGAAGCAAGCAGTTCAGGCCTCGGCCTCCCTCTTCACTGCTGTGCCCGCTCAGAAGTTATCGTAGAAGCCCGTCGGACGCAGTTCCTCGAACTGTCGGCTATTCAGCAAGTGGCGGCGCACGTCGACGCACAGATGGCACTTCCCCGCGTATCCCTCGGGCAGCGGGAGGCGTCTGTCAACGAGGAATGCGCACGGCACCGCTCCGGATGCAGGCAAAGAGCCCGGCCCCACTTCTGCTTCCACACGACCGCAGAAGCCGTTCCCTCATGCGGCACTGGGATACCTTGCCGACGCTACGGATAGGACTTCAGTCCCAGTGGTAGGAAGAGATCTATCGTCAGGCCGCCGGCGCACCAGTATCCCGCACAGACGACGTAGCTGGCGCTGGAGGAGTAGGGTGTGCTGGCCACCCCCTGCCCCGCTGTGCTGTTGACGATGTAGTTGGCTGAACTCACTGGCTGCCCGCCCCCGCCGATGACGTGCCACTCCAGGTTGTAGTTGGCCGAGGTCTGGGCCAACGCCGCGCCCAGGGTGACGATCAGGCTGACGAGCAGCAGGCCAGTGGCGATCAAGACTCGCTTCTTCATCGCCTTGCCTCGCTATTGCAGCGTAATGAGGGCGGAAATCACTCCTGTGCCCTCGCCCCATGGTTCCAGGGCCTTGCCGATGATCGTGCCCGGGCGGTAGATTTCGACGCCGTCCAGGTCAATGGGGCTGGCCTTCATCGCGTGGCCCGGAAGCGAGGCAGTCGTCAGCAGGTCGCCAGGCTGGATAGGGCCGTTCTCGGCGCTCACCTTCACCGGTACAATGCCGGCGATGGCCAGAGGCACCTTGCCGTCGGCCGCCAGCTCGGCCATAGCGTCGAGCTGGACCTGGGCCTGATGAGCGCCGGCATCCTCTGCGACACCCCCTAGAAACGCGGGCTCGGTGGAGTAGACGCCCACGACCGTGGGTTGGTACGCATCGCTCGAGCGGGCTAGTTGTCCGTCGGGGCCTATGACCAGCACGTCGCCCGGCTCCATGCTCTCGCTGGCGGGCAGCAGTTCGGCCAGGTCGGCCGCCGGCGAGGTGTATGTGCCGTCGGCGTAGACATAACCGCCTTCGGTGACCCTGAACCGCAGGTTCGTGCTATTGCCCGCCGAGTCCACCTGGTGTCCCTCGATAATACTGCCCCAGTGGGTGCCTGCCCATACGCCTACCTGGCCCGCGCTGTAACCGGTATGCTTGTTGACGAAATGGCCGCCGTCGGCATACGCGCCACCGGTCTCGCCATGTATGCCGGTGTGGTAGAGGCTGGTGGCGAGGACGCCATAACCCATCACGCTGTCACCGTAGACGCCCGCGCGGTCCCCAATGTGGCCATAGCTGTGTCCTCTCACCCCGACTTCTATGCCATCGCCGTAGATTCCGGTCGTAGGCCCGTAGGCGTATAGGCCGAATGCGTCCGAACCATCAGAGGGCTGGACAGCATTGATGACCGCCGAGGGGGAGGCCACATTGCCCGAGACCCACGCCCCCGGCCGCAGGCTGAGGGCATAGGGCACGGGCACCAACTGCTGCCGTGGCGAGAGCAACTCATAGTCCACATAGATCTCCAGCCACAGTGCCTGTCCATTGAAGTCGGCCGGGTTCACATCCAGTTCCACGTTGAACAACCCGTGATCCACGTCGACACTCATGGGTCCGCTGTCCCATAGCATAGTGGGCCCTGAGCTGCTGTCGTAGAGCTGGAAGCGCATCGGGAACGTGCCGTCTTGCTGTATCCCGCCAGGCTCGTTCAACCGACCTTGGTAGTTGATCTTGTCTCCCACCATTGCCGCGAGAGACACGTCTCCCTCGGCTGTTACCTCTCCCTCTGGCCCCTCGGCCAGGGCCGTACCCACCAGCCACACCACAGCCAGCAACGCCACCGTGGCTCCAATGGAGAGCCACACCTTGCGCCATTCTGCTGCCTTCATTCTTCGACCTCCTCTTTCTCCTGATGCTGCGTCCTTTGCACTCGATTTCTCAGCGACCATCTCTCATCCTTCATCTCCCACTTTACTCCACCGCTCCGCTTCGCGCTGAGCCCAGACGGCCTCCGTCTCCCGCCCCAACGCCAGGTAGAGATCGGCTAGGTGGCCGTAGGCTATCCCGTCGGTGGCGTCCAGATCTACGGCCCGCTCCAGAGCCACCGCCCCTTCCTCCAACCGCCCTTGGCGCGCCAACACGAGTCCCAGCGCAGTATGGTAGGTCGCCACGTTCGGCGCCAGTTCCAGGGCCTGCCGGTAGGCCGCCTCCCCCTGGCTGTAACGGGCTGGCTCGACATCTCCCCAGATAGCATACAGCTCTCCCCTGGCCGCCCATAGTTCGGGGTCATCGGGACTGAGGCCGTCGGCGACGGCCAGTTGAGCTTCGGCAGGGGAGAACTGGCCACTCTGCACAAGCACCCAGGCCAGCCCCAGGCGGTATTCCGATTCCAGCGGCCAAAGCTCCACGGCTTGTCTGCCTGCTGATAGCCGCTGCTCCAGCGGGTTTGTTTCTTGCTGGGATTTCCAGTAGGCGGCGTCGGCCATCACGGGCCGCAAACAGATCAGACCAATGAGGGTCAACACGGCCAAGGCGGGGGCAGCGTACAGAAGCAAGGTGGCCGGCCTGGGAGTGGAGGGCTTCCTGGCAGCCAGAGGGGACAAGCCACGTCCCAAGGCTGCACCAAATGCCAGCACCAGCCAGAAGACGGTCGCGCTGGCTGTGAGGTCGAAACCGAACTGTAGATCCGCCACGTGCCCCCCCACCGCCGCCGCCAGCGACGCCCAGGCTACTTGCCACCAGTGATCGGCGCTGGTTCGCAGCCCGCGCCAAGCCAGCCTCGCGAAGCCCAAGAGCAGCACACCGTAGGCCGCTGCGCCCAGCAGCCCCGCGCTCATGCCCAGGTCGAGCCACAGGTTGTGCGCCCGGTCCACAGTCACGTGCCTACCCTGGTAGTAGACCAATTGCGGAGGGAATACGCTGGCGAAGACCGGCCGCATCATCTCTGGCCCGTACCCCAACCAGGGACGAGCCATGATCAGCGGCAGCGTGGCCCGCCAGGTCGTCAACCGCGCGGCGGTAGAGCCTGCATTGGTGGTACCCAGGGTCCCCAGTCGATCCAGGCCGGGGAGCTCAGCCAGGCAGGCCAAGGGGGAATCAGGCCAGTTGAGCACTCCCACCAGGCCCACCGCCAGCACCCCAATTGCCAGGACAGCTAGTGCTAGGCGCCTGTCGCGATTCGCAACAGCCCACGACAGCCCAAGAAGCAGCGCCGCTGTGCCCAGGCCCACCCATGCCCCCCGCGCTTGCGTGCATGCCAGGGCAAACAACTGGCCAGCCAGGAGTGGTGCATAAGGCCAACGGCGGCGAGCGACCAGCGCTCGTCCGAGTGTGAGTGGCAGTACCAGCACGAGATAGGAGCCGAGGAAGTTGGCACGCCCCACTGTGGAGAGAACCGAGGAGGCGGCGTCGGTTTGCCAGTCCAGGGGGTCCAACCCCACCGCCTGAACCAGACCGTAGGTGACTACCGGCGCGCTGCCCCAGACCAAGGCGGCCCACAATCTCTCCGCCCGAGCTCGCGCACGCAGTCCCGTGGCGGTGAGTAGGAAAAGGGCCAGGTACGCGCCGACAGCGAGCAACCCTTGCTGTCGCTCATGGGAGCCCCACAGGCTAAGGCGCGGGTTGACGGAGAGGGCGGTGGCCAGGCCCAGCGCCAGCCCGAAAGCGAGCGCTGGCCAGACCAGGGGAGTGTCAGGCCTCCGAAGCGGTGAGCCGCCGCGTTCGCCCCACGTATCGATGAACCGCACCAGGGCCGCAAAGCCCATCAGTAGGATCAGCGCCCGCAGCAGCGCAGCCTTCGGAAGCTCGAAGCCACTGCCTGCCAACGGGTTGAAGGCCAGAGGCACGCCCACGGCTGCGACCAGCCAGCCCGCCTCTACCGCCCGGCCGCACCAATCGGAATGCGCCAAAGATTCCCGTGTGAACATCGCGCGTCTCCCAGCCACCTGCTTGGATTCGACGAATGCGCGACATCAAGGGTCTTTATGCCTAATGTACTGATTCTACCACAGGTGAGACGATGCTCCAATGACGGAGAGTATCTATCGGAAGCTCTCCCCATACGCGCTTCTCGTGGTTGGGTTCTTGGATGGTTCGAGACACCCGTCACTCCAGGTCGGCCTACCCTTCGACGGGCTCAGGATGGGTTCAGCAAGACGCGGTGATGCTGCCGGTACGGACGCGGCACACCCGCTGCTCAGAAGTTGTCGTAGAAGCCCGTGGGACGTAGTTCCTCGAACTGTGCGTTGTTCAGTAAGTGGCGTCGCGCGTCAACGCACAGATGGCACTTCCCGGCGTATCCCTCGGGCAAGGGGCGATAGCCGTATCGCTCCTCCGCCATCTCGCATAGCCCGTAGGGCCCTCTTTCTACGAGCATCTCGATCAATGGAGGATAACGGCCCTCGCTGAAGTCGACCAGCAACTGGGGTAGTTCGTGCCAGTCTCCCGCCGTCAGCCCTCCGCAGAAGCCGGAGATGAAGTTCCCGTAGAGGTCGAAGTGGGAGTGGTGAGCAAACAAGAGGTCCAGCCGGCAGTCGTCATCTGCGAAGGAGTGGGCCGGAAACCGGGGCACGAGGTGACCCAGTTCGTAGCCGGACCTGCCCCCGGAGATGATGCCGTAGCCCTGCCATAGGAAACGGTGTGTGGCTTCCTGGCCGAATCTCTCCACGTATTCTGAGATCGGCGTGGGCCGGTCGACGTCGAAGAGCTGGATCAGCTCCAGGTACTCCGGCAGGTAGAGGGTCACTCGATCCTCTCCGAAGACTTCCAGAGCAGCACGGAGCGCTCGCAGAGTGCGGGCTGGTGGGATCCTCTCGGCGTGGAAGGGCGAACAACTGATCAGGACAGCCTGGAGCCCGGCGTCTAACAGGGCCTGGAAGCGCTCCACAGCCTCTGCGTGGTCGATACACCAACCGGCGCTCGTCTCCAGATAACGTGGGATCCCCAACTCCCTGGCCAAACGCACACCTTCGAGCAGGAGGGGGTAGTGGAGAAAGGGTTCGCCGCCGGTGAAATGGACCTGGGGCGTGCGCGGCCAGATGGTCACCGCCTCCAGCGCCTCTCGCAGCGTCTGGAGGGAGATCGGTTCTTTCTCCCACCCTGGCCCACAGTTGTAGAGGCAGTGCTTGCAGGCGCTGTGGCAGCGGTAGCTGAGGATGATCCCTATGTCTCGAGGGGAGAGTACGTTCATGGTTGGTTCTCTGGACCTCGAAGGTCTGGGCTAGTAGACCGCTCCTGCGGACAGTTCCTCAGCCAGGTCTCCTATGCGGGCGAAGCAGGCCGGTTCCTGGTTCTCTGGTTATCAGGACGGGTCAGATGTAGGCGATTCCGGCTGCTGGCCAAACTGCGTCTCGTATAGGTGAGCGTAGAGGCCGCCCCGTGCCAGCAGCTCGACGTGGGTGCCCTGCTCCACCAGGCGGCCTTCGTCCAGCACCAGGATCTGGTCGGCGGCCAGGATGGTGGACAGCCGGTGAGCGATAACGAGGCTGGTGCGGCCCGCCAGCAGCGGCTCTAGGGCCGCCTGGATCAGCGCCTCGCTGTGCGAGTCCAGGTGCGAGGTCGCCTCGTCCAGTATCAGCAGGCAGGGGTCTTTGAGGATCACGCGGGCGATGGCGAGCCGCTGCTTCTCGCCGCCGCTGAGCCGGTAGCCTCTTTCGCCGACCACCGTGTCGTAGCCGTTGGGCAGCCCCGCGATGAAGTCGTGAATGTTGGCCGCCCGGCACGCGGCCTCTAGCTCGGCCTGGGCGGCGTCGGGGTGGGCGTAGAGCAGGTTGGCCCGCACGGTGTCATGAAACAGGTAGGTCTCCTGGGTCACCATGCCGATCTGCTGCGCCAGTGACTCCTGGGTCACGGCCCGCAGGTCGTGGCCGTCGAGAGTGATGCGGCCTTCAGTGGGATCGTAGAGGCGCGGCAGCAGATAGGTCACCGTCGTCTTCCCGGCGCCACTGGGACCCACCAGTGCGGCCAACCGGCCCGGCTGGATCTCGAAGGTCAGGTCACGGAGCGCCCAGCGCCGGGTGGTGACCACGCCCACAGCCTGTTCCGGCTGATCCCCATTCTCGTCCGGCCCGGCTGCGGGTTGAGCCGGCAACTCGTCCTCGGCCAGATAGCTGAAGGACACATCCTCAAAGCGGACACGGCCGTCTACGCGCTCCAGCTCGATGGCCCCAGGTAAGTCCTCGATCTCGACGGGCAGGTTCAGGTACTCGAAGACCCGCTCGAAACTGACCATGGATTGGACAAACTCGACCTGCACGTTGGAAAGGGACGAGATCGGACCGTAGAGCCGGGTGAGGTAGGAGGCAAAGGCCACGATGGTGCCCACGGTGATGACCTCGCGCAGCACCTGGTAGCCACCCACCCAGTAGATGAGGGCGGTACCGAGGGCGCTGGCGATGCCCAAGCCCAGGAAGAACCAGCGGCCCACCAGCGCCCGGCGCACACCGCTGTCGCGCACGTTCTCGCTCGTCTCGCGGAAGCGTCCCGTCTCGTGGCGCTGGCGGCCAAAGGTCTTGACCAGCAGCACGCCGTGGATGCCCAGAGTCTCGGTGACGATGCTGGTCATGTCGGCGTTGTACTGCATAGCCTGGCGGCGGATGCGGCGCAGAACGTCGCCCACCCGGCGCGCCGGCAATAGGAATAGCGGCAACACCGCCACCGAGAGCAGGGCCAGCCGCCATTCGATGGTGATCATCACCGCCAGCGTGGAGACCAGGGTGATGCCGTTGTTCACGATGTCGGGCAGCGTGCCGGTCACGGCGCTCTGGGCTCCGACCACGTCGTTGTTGAAGCGCGACACGATCTCACCCGACTTGGTGTGGGTGAAGAAGCTCAGCGACATCCGCTGCAAATGCTCGTACATGGTCTGCCGCAGGTCGCAGATGATGCCCTCGCCCACGCGGGCGCTGAGATAGCGCTGGGCCACGCCGATGAGCCCGCTGACCACGGGGATGCCGATCATGCCCAGCGCCAGCAAGTTCAGCCGCGCGAAATCCCGGTTCGGCAACACGTTGTCGATCAGGTCACGGTAAAGCAGCGGCGGCACCAGCCCGATGAGGGAGGTGACGGCCATGGCCGCCAGCATCAAGGCCAGCGAGCGCCAGTAGGGCCGGGCATAATCCAACACCCGGCCCAGGAGTTCCCGGCTAACCTGGGGCTGGCCTTTCGATTCGTCATACTGCATGAAACCGCGCCAACCACCGCCGTGAAACATGCTGCTATTCTCCCTCTGCTCGCGTAGGAACCGTAGTGCTGTCTCGCCAGAATCGCCGCCGCGACCGGCAGACGGCCAGCGCCAACGTCAAGTGGCGACTGGTTGGTCCGGGATTCTGTCTGCAACACGAGAGGAGATCATCTTCGATGGTATTGTGCCAGCAAAAGGCCTTAGGGGCAACCGTGTGGCGGGGCACACTGGTGGGCACCTATCGGTGCCGGGTCTTGCGGCTGTAGCGCCGGTGCTGGTCGAAGAGCACGTGGCGCGCGAAGCGCGCCGCGAGCGCCACCCTTGAGACCTCCGAGGCCTGGACTAGTACACCGCTCCCGCCGCAAGCTCCTGAGCCAGGTCACCCATACGGGCCAGACGGGCCGAACTATTGGAGAGCACGTGCTGTACAAAGCGCTCCAGGAGCGCCATGCGGTGGCCTCTCCCGATGACCTGGGGGTGCATGGTGACGGTCAACACGCCCCTCTCCTCGTGTTCGACCAGGTAGTCGAAGTCACCCGCCCAGATCTCCAGGACTTTGGATGGTGCCGAGAGGCCCACCCGGAGCGGATCGAAGTTGAAGGTGAAGTGGGGCCAGTCGTCCAGGGAGAAGTCCACGGGAAACTCCCAGATATCCGCCTCTTGGCCCGTCTGGAGTGGCTGGTCGACGTCCACCTGGTCGCCCAACCTGGGATGGTAGGGGTGGAAGTCGCCGGCGAAAAGACTGGAGTCGTAGAGGAAACCGTGCTCCACGAGGAGAGGCAAAGTGGCGTCGCTGTAGTCCCACGAGGGAGACCGGTAGCCCAGGGGAGGATGTCCCAGAAAACGCTCGAGGACCGCCAGGCCTCTCTCCAGGCTACGGCGCTCCTGGTCAGGGGTCTGGGTGCTGGGGTCCTCGTGCCCGTAGCCATGGTGGGCTACCTCGTGACCGGCGGCCAGAATGGACTCGATCTGTTCGGGGAAGGACTCCGCAGTGTGGCCGGGCACGAAGAAGGTAGCCGGGACGTTGTACTCGGCCAGCAGGTCCAGGATACGGGGTACGGCTACTCTCGCGCCATACTCGCCGCGAGACAGCATGGCGCGGGTGACCACCGGGTAGCCGCCCAGCCAGACACTCATGGCGTCGAAGTCGAAGGTCAAACACACGGCGTAGGGCTTGTCGGCACTCATGGCTATTCTCCTGAAGAGCGATGTGATGTTGCCACGTTTGGAGTCTACCGGGGGCCAAAGGCGCAGGTCAAGTGGACAGTTCTCGCTCGAGGATGCCGGTCAGGCACCCTATCCCTCCGGCTGCGTTGAGCAGCTCCTCCATCTCCACGGTGTAGCAGTTAATGCCAGCATCCTCGTAGAAGGCTTGGGTGACAGGGTTGCCGGCGGTCATCAGGATGCTCCTGGGTCCCAGGGTCACGAAGTTCAAGGCGAACCCCTGGACCGCTTCCTCTTCGCTGGGCAAGAACAGGATCGCGTAACCCCGGCTGCGAAGCGCCTCTACCGCTGCGTAGGGCACCCGTCCGGGCCAGGCGATGGCTAGATCTCGGTCGGCGAAACGCAACTGTCCCATGAGGTGCATGGTGCCATAGGGGAGACCAACGCGGACCACCTCTATGCCCATTTCGTTGAGGAGCGCTGTCACTTGGTCTGCCCCATCGACATTGGTGCGGAGGCCGGTGGTCAGGAGTACCGTCTCCGGGTCGATCCACGCGGCATCTGCCCCCTCGAAGGTGCCTCTTCCCCGTATGGTGCGCAGGATCGGTATGCCCAGAGCGGCCAGCCGCCGGGCCACGAGGCGTTCCTCCCTGGCCCGTACCGTGGACGCCGGTCTGCCCACAATCACCCCCTCGGGCGTCATGAACATCAGATCGGCTACGAACATCTGGTTGGGTGTGGGAGTGGTGTCTGGCTCCACATAGTGTACGGCGACACTGGCCTCACGATAGGCCTGAGCCAACAGGTCGTGCTGCTGCCGGACGCTTGCCGCATCCACGGGAGCCAGCATCTGCACGCTGTCCGGATCGCCCAACTCGTCCAGCTCCTCTCCTGGGCGGTGCACCAGCACAGCCTTCAGCGGCGCCCACTCTGTGTCGATCCCGCAGGAACTCCAGACCTCTCCGATCTCCTGGCGCAGGTCCAGGCTCCTGGGCGACCATCCCTGGCCGCCGTAAGCAGCGGCCCTAACGCTGTCTGTGATCTTGCTGCTACCAGTGCTCATAGCGCACCAGTTCAGATAGATCCTTGCGTTTCTTGGGGCCTGGCTCGTCGGCAGGGTACCCCAAGGGAGTGAAGACGATGGGTTCCACTTCGTTGGGCAGCCCGAGCACGTCGCGCGCCACCAGGGCGTCGAAGGCGCCGATCCAGCAGGTGCCCAACCCGACATCCGTGGCCGCCAGAATGAGGTGGTCCATGGCGATGCCCACGTCTACGTCGTTGTAGTTCTTGCCGTCCTTGCGGACCCAGTTCTCGGCAGGGATGCCGCAAGCGCAGACGACGAGAGGGGCTTGCACGAACCAGTCCTTGTTGTAGATGCGCTTCAACTCCTCCTCGCGCCCCTCCGTGTGGATAACTACGAACCGAATGGCCTGGCGATTCGCTGCCGTGGGGGCCAGGCGCGCTGCCTCGAGCACCTTCTCCAACTCCCCATCCTCTACCGGATCAGGCTTGTAGGCCCTCACACTATACCGTTTCTTGATCAAGGCCGAGAACTCCATGCGATACCTCCCTCAACACCAGAGTGGTGATCTAGCTGCCCTGCTCCAAGAAGCGAGTGGAGACGAGTTGTGGCCGAGCCAGACCGCTGACCGTTGCTTCTCGAATGGTTCCCTCATCAAGCAGCGTGGATATGGTTCGCTCCAATTCAGTTGAGGTCCACTTTTGTACGTGGAAGATCCGTTTGATCATTGTGCGCTCGGCTGCGACTACGTCTTCTACATAGCGAAGCACCAGGGTCCTCCGCGCCTGCGAACGTGAGGTCCGCTGCGCCTGCCCTGGCAGCTCTGGAAAGTGGCGCTGGAGGATGTCGTAGGTGAAGGCATACCTCCACTGACCGGCCCTGGCCACGCCGATGGGGAGAACCTTGAGGCCCGTCTGTAGTTCCACCAGGGCGCGGTCGAAACGGTACTTGGCGCCGGTACGACTCAGGCGTGCCTTCTGCCTCAACTGGATGGTATCCAACGGTCCGTGTTCGAGCAGGGCCTCGTAGATCCATTTGGCCTCGGCGGTCATCATGCCTGAGCGGTACTCCTCCAGGTAGTCGTCCAGGTCCCCGATGTTCTCGCTGCAAGCGTAGAAGGCGGGAAGGAGATCGAGCGATACCAAAGTTGCCCGCTTGCGCAGGAGCTTACCGTAGTACCACTGACGTTCGCCCAGGGCGGCGTCCTTCCAGCGCCAACACTTGTCGATGTCCGGGTCGTCGTGCTGTTTGGGCACGGGGCGGATGCGGCCGGCGATGGCGTGAAACAGGTTGGGCATTTCTGCTCCCTTGATAGGCCAGAAGTGGCAGAAGCCCACCTCTTCCACGAAGAATCGTGCCGCCTCGGGAGTCTGGATTCGCCGGTCCGGCGTGCGATGGTAGTTGTACGAGCGACGCTGTCCGACCGACTCCAGCGTGATCTCTTGAACCACCGGTGATCTACTCTACGACCAGGCTGACGTCTGTGATCATGCTCTCATAGTCCCAACCGGAGGCGTAGATCAGCAGCGACTTGAGTCGCGCCGGCCGAGGGTAGATGGCCTCGAGGATGCTGCCGCTCGCGTAATCGAACCAGATGTTCTGGGCAATGCGCTCCCCGTACATGGTGGGGTTGTTGTCCTGGTTCTGGTAGTAGAAGCCATGAGTCCAGTGGCCCTCGCTGCCGTAGATGTCCTCGTACTCCAGGCGGATCATGACGGGGTATTCGGAACTCAGGTACCCGCCCCCCGACAGGCTCTGGTTGAGCAATCTGACCTTGAGGTAGAGGCTGATGGACGTAGCCAGGTCGGATATCTCCTCATCCAGTTCCTGCCTGATGACTGTCTCACAATGGTTGCCACCGCTTCGCGTGCGGAAGAACCTCACTGCGCGGGAGTCTGTGTCCGAAAGCTCGACGATGGAGATCTCGCCGTCAACGTCGCCACCGTCACCGCCTTGTTCGTTGTAGGACTGCCATCCCGACGACAGATCCTCCACGAAGCCTCCATTGACGAGGAGGTTCTGCGCCGCGGCGATCGGTTCTCCCGGCGGCTGCCCCTCGCGCACCGTGGTTCGCTCACGTTGCTCCAGAGCTACCGTCTCACCTTGGGCGGTGACCTCTGCTGTGCCGAGATGGACGATAGTGCGGCTGCTGTCGCTGGTTACCTTGAGGGAGTAGCTCCCCTCTTTGAGCAGAGCTGCCATGTGGGGCGACGTCGCCTGGAATTCGAGGGGGCCGTTCATAGGCAGGGCCACGCCAATGTTGGCCTGACCGTATACGAGATCCAGGTGCAGGACTTCAGGCCGGGGGCTCAGACCGAAGCGTGGGGATCGCATGGCCGTCAGCCGGGCCTCCGTGTCGAAGGAGAGCGTCGCCGTGCTATTGTCGAAGAAGGTGAGGAAAGCTCGAGATGAGGAATCGGTGCGCACTCTGCTTCCCTCTGGTACGTTGGTGCTGCCGGTCGCGCCGATAGGGGTGTTTGCCCCCGGCTCCCAGACAAGCACAGTGCCCATGATCACTTCGAGGGTGGCCTCGTGACTTACCGTGGTGTTGATGATGTACCAGCGAGCGGTGAGGGGAACCCCGGCGGCCAGCGTGCAGTGGACGACAAACGCCGCAAGGAGCACGAGCCAGGCTACCCTTTGAGGGTCTCTGTTCATCTGAAGCGCACCTCGAAGTGCTCGAATTCGCCGCTGTGCTCCTCCCAGCGGAAGTCCACTCTGTCCACGTGGGCTCCCGAGGGTCCGACCTTGATCTGTGCCAAGAGCTTCTCCAGGGCTTCTCGTGTCCCCTCCGCTACGGCCTCCACGGTGCCGTCGGGAAGGTTACGAACATACCCGGTGAGACCCAGGACGTGGGCCTGTCGCCGCGTGAAATCGCGGAAGAAAACCCCATGCACTCTTCCGAACACTGTGGCAGACAGGCGCGCAAGCGCAGGCATGTTTTCCCCTATCTGAGCAGCCAGAGCAAGCGCTGTCTTCTCTCGTCCAGACGGTGGAGGCCAGCTTCGCGAGCAAGATCCACCGCTTCCTGAAGTTCTTCCGCGCTGGGAGGACGGTCGATCTCCATGTATTCATGGGCCTTGTAGGTGGGCCGGTACTGCGACATGACGTTGAGATAGCTGTTGAGCGACACCTCCTGGGACAGGAATCTGACTATCTCTCCTGTCCCGGCCAGGCCATTGGGGAGAACCAGATGACGAACCAGCAGCCCTCGCTGGGCTATCCCGCACTCGTCCATCAACAGATCTCCTACCTGCCGGTGCATCTCTCTCACCGCTGCCTGGTTCACCTGGGGATACTGCTTGACTTTGGAGTACTTGCGACCTGTCTCCTCGTCTGCGTATTTCATGTCGGGCATGTAGATATCAACGATACCGTCCAGGAGGCGCAAGGCCTCAAGACTGTCGTAGCCGCCAGTGTTGTGGACCAGCGGCACGGTCAGTCCCTTCTCTGCCGCGATGAGCAGTGCCTCCAGGATCTGTGGCACGACGTGAGTGGGGCTGACGAAGTTGACGTTGTGACAGCCCCGCCCCTGGAGGTGGAGCATCATGGCGGCCAACTCCTCGGGCTCGACCTCCCTGCCCTCTCCCATCTGGCTGATCTCATAGTTCTGGCAATACTGGCAGTGCAGATTGCAGTTTGTGAAGAAGATGGTCCCCGAGCCGTGCTCACCTACGAGGGGGTCCTCCTCGCCAAAGTGCGCATTGAAGCTGGAGACCACCGCCTTGCGTCCCGTGCGACAGGCAGCGCCCTTGAAGCTTTCCAGCCGGTTGACGCGGCATTCCCTCCCGCACAGGCGGCACTCCTCAAGCATGCCGCGGGCCTCCTCGACGCGACGCTCAAGTTCGCCTGTGCGCAGCACTTTGAGATACGCTGCTTCGAATTCTGACATAAGGCGCATCGCACCTGGGCTATTATAGCAGACTAGCAGGGCCTTGGCGATTGTGAAGGGTCTGGACCAAGACGCGTCACGACCAGTTGACGTACACCTTCTGCATCCGGCCCTGGCGGTCCCAGTAGAGGAGGTGACCTTGTTCCCGGCCATGCTCGTAGAGCAGGCGGGTGATCTCCACGTCGCGCTCACAGTATTCGATCACCTTGTCGAGCTCGCCTTGCCGATACCAGCGCACCGACTGTAAGCCATCTGCAGACTTGCCGACACCTAGCGTTGCCTCCGCCAGCGCTTGCAGAGGCAGGCGGAACCCCAGTTCTCTGTGGATGTCCTGGAGCATGTCCACCGTGGGCAGCGTGTGCAGCGGGTAGTCGGTGTATGGTCTCAACACCTCGTAGTCGAAACTCAAGACGTTGAATCCCACCACCAGATCGGCGCTGGCGAGCTCATCCACGAGCGCTTGAGCTTGGTCCTCTGTGTAGCTGCGGTACTCCCCCGTGGAGCTGTCATAGGTGACAGCCGCAGCCAACCCCAGTTGATGCAGGTTATGCCGGCCGCCGACCTCGTCGAAGGTCCTTTGAGTCTCCACATCGAAGAAGACCGTTTTCTCACATTCGTGCATTGCGCATCACCCGTCCAATCAGCGGCGTTTTACAGCGTCTAGACCATCGAGGCCACCAGCAGGGTCATGGTGGCGATGCTAGCCAGCGTGGATGCGAAGATGACCCCGGTGACGAACTCGGGCTCGCTGCCAAACTCCATGGCCAGGATGCTGGTCATCACGCCTGTGGGAGTGCTATGTTCGACGATGCACGCCTGTCTGGTGACGCTCGACAAACCCAGCACAGAGGCGAGCACGATGCCCACTACGGCTCCACCCACAAGTCTGACCAGGGTGGCGGTGCAGATCAGTCCGACCCGCCTCTTCGCCGTGCTCCTGGCTAGCTGGAGCCCTACCAGGAGCAACATCACCGGTATGGCAGCTTCGCCTACCATCTCGAGCGGCTTGAAGACGAAGTCGGGCACGACAAAGCCGCTGGCCTTGACAACGAAGGCGGCGGCGATGGCGTAGATCATGGGTACTCTGAAGATGTTGAGGAACGAGGTGGTGACTCTGGCTTTGCCTCTCGAGGCGACGAACACGGCCAGTGTGTTGACCATGAAGGCGCTGGCTACGAAGTAGATCAGTGCCCGTTCCAGCCCTGGTTGACCAAAGGCGAAAAGGACGAGCGGCAGCCCATAGTTGCCGGAGTTGACGAAGGTACAACTGAGCATGAAGGCACTCTCTGTTGACTGGTCAAGGCGCAAGAGCCTGGCGACGGCCCAGGACAGTGCGAGCACAAGAACAGTGCCCAGAACGGTGAAGATGACGGTCTGGGCGAGGTCAGCCCCGGTCACCGTAGTCTCAACGAGCTTGGAGAAGACCAGGGCCGGACCCAGGACGTACAGAGAGACACGGGATAGGGTTTGGGCGTCCAGGGACTTCAGGCGGGCCGTGACGAATCCGGCACCGATGATGAGAAACACAGGGAGTACGATATTGACGAGTACGGATAGCAGGATCACCTTCGCACCCCGCTACTCGGGTTCTATGTCCAGCAGCGAGTCGAACAACCCGGTTGTGAGTTCCAGTTCGCTGAGAGCTTCCTCTCCGGCCGCCGCGATGACTTCATCTTCGCTTTCGCAGCACAATCGGAGCGCGCGACGCGCCTCGCCGCCGCCTATCTTCCCCAAGGCGTAGATGCTTGCCTGCTGCACCTCCCTGTCGGGATCGGCGATCAGGCGTATCAACGCGGGAACTGCTTCCTTCAACTCCAGTTCGCCGCAGGCCCGGGCTGCTTCGAACCGCATCTCGGGATTGCCACTCCTCAGCTCCGCGATGACGGTCTTGCCCCATACGGAATCGGCACTCCTCCCCATGGAGAAGATGGCGCTGACGCGCATCTTCTCATCTGGATGAAGATAGGCTGCCTCGATCAACTGCCGCACACTCTCGTCGCCGGCATAGCTGATCGCTTCCACGGCGCGCCTTCGCGTCTCCAGCGCCTCTTCGGCGTCGTCGATCACTTCCCAGAGAGCCTGCACGACGCTTCTACCGAGTTCCTCTTCTAGCTCGTCGAGCTCGGCCATTAACACGAAGCGGCCCAAGCCGGTGGCCGCCGCTGCCCGGACGATGATGGACGGGTCCGCGGACAGCAGATCGAGAAGGACATCCATCAGGCCAGGGTCTCGGTCTTCCCACAAACCATCGATGGCGTAGGCGCGTACCTCGGCGTACTCGTCCCGCAATCCTATGCGGAAGATGCTGTTGAAATCGACTGTGACGTTGGCTTCGGCGATCTCGACCAGGTCAGTAACGACGTCGCGTCGCCGCGCGCTGCTCAAGAGCGCCCAATGCTCTGAGAAGAGTTCCATCTCTTCACGGCCGAGCCCGGAGAGCATATAGAGCCGAGAGTGCGAGAGCGCTTCGCTCTCGTCGCTGATGTGGTCCAACGTTCGTTGAAGATCCATGTCGTCGAGAATATACCACAGCTAAGCGGGTTTGTAGCTTGATTATAGTGGTCGGGGTGGGCAAAGTCAAACGTGGACCGGGGCTGACATCGAACGCTCGGGCATTTGGAGGTAGCCGTGGCGCGGTGAGGCAGTGCGCTACCTTGATGAGGCGCTGCGAGGTGACCTCCTAGGCCAAGTACGGCTAGGTCTGGCGCGTGAACCTCGAGATGATGTCCTTGGCCTTATCCACGTACCACAGGCCACAGGTGACCAGGCTGTAGAGGTAAGGGGTGCGGCGCCCGAAGATGGTGCCACCACGGAGGTTCTCCAAGAACTCCGCCGGGCCGATGAAGGGATCGAGTTCCACCCCAGCCCGACCGATCTCCCTGGCGAAGTGGGCGTCGCTGCCGGCGGCCACCGGGATGTTGTGCTGGCGGGCTACCTCCTGTGCGGCCAGGTTGTCCCTATGGCG
>Ga0315539_1000927_pt1 | contig 22006 bp, 20 predicted proteins | sample SalMarSW160150MG_FD_203097 | JGI IMG/M metagenome (GOLD analysis project Ga0315539, IMG submission 203097) | Salt marsh sediment microbial communities from the Plum Island Ecosystem LTER, Massachusetts, United States - Salt Marsh Sediment SW1601-150 ... | reverse complement strand
GGGGACGCAAGGAGGATTGACCTTCTCCCTGGTTTCGGTCCATGAGCAGAACTAGGATCTGGATCAGTGGAGGAGGCAGGAAGAGGGCCTCTCGAAGAATCGCAAGAATAGGGCTGTTCTGGAGCCTAGTGTCTCGTCGGGTAACTCAGTGAACGGAAGATGGCCTCAGCGGGCTTGGACCACTGGAAGACCTTGCCTTGCTCGTTGAATTGGTCGATGTACTCCAGCAGCTTCTGCACCAGTGTCTGTTTCGACGGGAACGTTCCCCTGCGTAGGACCTTCGCCTGCACCAGGTTGAACAACACCTCGATCAGGTTCAACCACGACGAGTAGGTCGGGATGAAATGGAAGACGACTCGCCGATGGGTTGGCTTAGCGTGCCACGCCTGCACTTCCTTCGATCGGTGGGTAATGACGTTGTCGAGGATGACGTGAATCTCTCGTTTGGGGTAGGTCCGTAGCAGCTGGTTCATGAACGCGGTGAACTCGCGCGAGCGATGGCGGTTCTCGATGCGAGGGGTCACGCGACCCGCATGGACCTCCAGAGCAGCGAACAGCTGTACGGTGCCGTTTCGCTTGTAGTCGTGGGTATGTCGCTCGATCTGTCCTGGCCGCATTGGCAGCATCGGTTGGGTTCGATCCAACGCTTGCACCTGTGTCTTCTCATCGACACACAGGACGATCGCGTTCTTCGGCGGGTCAAGGTACAACCCGACCACATCGACCACCTTGGCAACGAAGTCCGGATCGGGAGAGCGGGAGAAGGTCCCAACTTGATGGGGCTTCAGCTTGTTCTCGCGTAGGATCTGGTGGACGGCGTCTTTCTTCACCCCCGTCGCCTTGGCGAGGCTGCGGATGCTCCAATGGGTTTCTCCCGGCGGCGTCCAGAACGGCCTTGATGGCCTCAAGTCGCTTCCGAAGCTGACGCCCCAGCGCTGGCTGCATCATCGGCCCGAGTAGTCTCGCGAATCCCGTAGTCTGAACGCTTTCCCGCTGCGTGAGTCTTGTCCCTTCACCTTCCGGTTCGAATCGGTACTCGAGATGCCCGACCATCCCCGCGCCTTCGAAGTCTTCCGCGAGACGCCTGCCAGGCTCGAAGTCGGTGATCACTGAGTGGATCTCCCCGCGCACCAAGGGAAGCATTCGGACAACCTCACGGTAGCGTGTTCCGACTCCCGCTGGACCGGGAGTGGTCAGGTCAAGTACGAGGACCGGCGAGCCTGGCTCCTGAGGGTACTTGTCCTTGTCCCGCAGGAAACCGAACACGTCCTCGGGCGAACGATCAATGCTGATCGAGAGGTCGAAGTACATGAGTTTCACCTCCCACTAACGGACGCGGCAAGACGGCTTCGAGTCTAGGAATCCTGGGAGTCAGAAGCAACTCAAGAGCGCTCGTTGGAGGCAGAGGACTGAATGTGGAATGCGTTTGCTGGCAGCTGCGCGGTGATGGTTGACCGAGCCTGGCTGGCGTCAGATCAAGAAACCCTCTGGGGATGGCGATTTCACGCGATGTGTGTCCCGCAGGTTTGCCCGTTTGACCGTCGGAGGGTGCCAGCTCTGGGTCTGGACTGGCCATACGGGGCTGTTCAGGCCTGCAGTTCCCGTATTCTCTCGACGATAGGCCTGATGCTGCCTTTGTCCATGTAATCAAAGCCGTGCGTCTCTTCCCTGGCGGCTTTGCGGTCGGGGTTCATCAGGCCGCCGATGATCAGCATGATGCGGTCGAACCGACTCAGCTCTCTTGGGTCTTGCCTGTCGCCCTCATCCCCCTCCGCAAGGATCCTCACGATCTGCTCTTCGGTGAATCGGCTCTTCTTCATGCTCGTCCCTTCCTTCTGCAAGCCGATTCTCTACTTATCGATGGACCAATTCGATGGGTGCACGCCCACATTGCCGTGTGTTTCCTTGCCTTTACCCTCCGGCAGATCCTCAAGCAGCGGTTGGCGAAGCGCGACTTCACCGGATCGTTCGTCGAGCTGGTCGAGGGCTTGTCCCGGGTGCGCGCCGTGCTGGTGGATGACGGAGACGGCCATTGCTACCTGATGCGAGACGAGATCCCGGCAGCGTCGATGCCGGCATTCCAAGCGCTGAAGATCGTTCCCCCGCGGCGGGTCGAACGGCTTGCCTGATCCACCGCCAGCGTAGTGCCACGCGCCCTCTTGAATCGTCGTACCTCCATTCCTTAGGGCATTCCGGATTTGGCGTTGTTAAAGTTGCGTCAGGCAGAGTAGTTCACACGCGCGACCGCCTCGACGACAGCTGATCGCTTATTGCGTTGATAGACAGGATCACAAGCACAATGAATGTCGAAGGCCACACGATTAGTATACCACCGTTTATGGTAAGGTAGCGCCGCGCTTCGCCTACCATCAACCCCCACGATGGAGTGGGGGGAGGGACACCGAGCCCGAGGAAGTTGAGGCCGGCCGCAAGAAGGATCATGAAAGCAAGTGACACACCGGCCTGCACGGTCACTGTAGCTGCTATGTTAGGCAGTATGTGTCTGAGTAGTATGGCGATGTCGGTTTGGCCTATCGCTCGGGCCGCCTCAATGTAGGATTCCTCGGACACCTCCTTTGCCGCGGAATAGGCGACACGCGCAAATCGAGGTACATAGAGGAAACCAATGACCGCAATCAGCGAGCTCAAACCTGCGCCGAGGAATGTGATAGCGACTATTCCAACGAAGATAGGAGGAAACACCATTAGTAGATCCATTCCCCGCATCACAACCATGTCCGGGATCCCCTTGTACCACGCTGCTAGCAGCCCCAGGGGAACACCCAACAGGACGGAGATGGCTAGTGAGCCAAACCCTATCATTGTGGTTATTCTGGAACCATAGACGAGTCGGCTGTAGATGTCTCTACCATATTGATCCGTCCCTAGCCAAAACTCCGAGCTCGGAAGCTCAAAGGTTCTGTCATAGTGCGTCTTGAGGGGATCGTGTGTTGCCAACAAGCCCGGCCATACACCGCAAAGCGCTACGAACAAAAGGAACGTCACAGGCAAAGCAAGCCCGCAGCGACGACGGAGTTCCTTCCTATTCATATCTGATTTTCGGGTTTACTACTGCATTGACGAGATCAACTAGCAGATTCACGGAGATCACATAGACGGCCGTTAGAAGAATGACACCTTGTATCACTGGGTAGTCCCTTTGGTAACACGCATCAATGAGCAAAGAGCTTATCCCCGGCCAACTAAAGATAGCTTCTGCAATGACCATGCCTCCTAATCTTACACCCGCTTCGACTCCGAGGATTGCCACAATCGGGACCATTATGTTCCTTAGTGCGTGCTTGAAGAGTATCGCTGCTTCTGACAGGCCCTTTGCCCTTGCAGTTGTCACGTAATCTGTTCTCAGTGTTGCAGATAGATTGCCCCTCACCATTCGTATGACTATCCCAGTAGGGCCAACTGCCATCATCATGACGGGGAGTATGACGCGGCGAAGATGCTCCATGGGGCGCATGATCCCTACAAAGCCTCCGCTAGGTAAGAGCCTTAGCTGCAGGGAGAAGAGCAACACTAAGGCGGTTCCAATTACGAAGTCGGGGACAGAGATCAGCATCAAGGCTGTACTCGAAGAAAGAGAGCTGAGGGACTTCCTTCCGCTACTTGCCAGAATACCTATTGGAATGCCCAATAGCACAGCAAGAGCAAGAGAGAGAACGATTAGCTCCATGGAGCGGGGGAAGCGTCGCAACACCTCATGGATGACTGGCAATTTGGTATAGAACGATTGACCCAAATCGAGATGGATAAGGTCTCGCCACCAGTTGTAGTACTGAACATGCAGTGGCCGATCTAGGCCCAAGGACTCGCGGACGGCCTGCACTACTTCGGGTCTGGCTCTTGTCCCGAGCACTAGCAATGCAGGATCGCCTGGTACGACGCGGATCACAAGAAACACTAATGTCAAAGCAACGGCCATCACGACTAGGGCAACGGCTACTCTCCTGACAACATATGCTAGCATAGCATCCCTCGCAGTACCGGAAAGCCTCCTTTCCGGTCAGGCTGCGGCTAGATTGATACTGAAGGCTTACTGAATCTCCGCCCGCGGCTCCATAAGGCACAAGGCTGGCACACCCGGCCTTGCCGCGCCCGTGGAATACAGAGCTTCTCCTTGCGAGCCAATTCCTACAGCCAAGCTAGTTGATCACCTCCCGCTGAAGCAAGAGCTGCCGCCATCTTCTCAATCTTGAGCATTCGTGGCAACGCCAATCGCTTGGACCAGGGATTATCACCAGCCTATCCCAATTGCTATGAGATCCCACCTCCGGAAGCTTACACGAGGCGCATCGATGAAGATAGCGGCGCACATGAAGTGCAACCAAGTGGCAACGTATGTCGGATCGGCTACGGGTAGCTGGTTGCGGTGAGCAGTGGTGAAGCCGCGTTGTACCAGATCGGACGGTAGGGCCGCTACATCGTCGGGAATCGGTGTGCTCGGCTTGCAGCCACAAACGACGCCCCTAAGATCGAGCTTGTGCAGCAACCGTTCGACCTTGGAGCGGGGTGCCGGGGCGTCCTCTCGACGTAGCTGCTTCCTGACCTTGCGACTGGCGTAGGATTCACGGTTCTCATGCCAGGCACGATCGATCTCGTTGCTCAGCAGCGCATCGCATCGAGCGCATTCCGACAGCCGCGAGAGATCGGGTTGAGGAGCCTTCTGCACGTAGTGGGTGGACGGGGGAATCAACAGCACCGGGCAGATCAGCTCAAGCCCGTAGTGAATGCGTTGCTGGTCGATGAGTGAGGTCATCGTTATCCGTGGGCGGTCAAGCTCCGCCTGAGCGAGAAACGGAGACGCCGTGCGAGGGACCTCCTTCGCTCTACGTACCTCCCGATTCTCGCGCTCCGGCTCCTTGATCCGCGGCCCGTCGTAGCTGGTTAGGCCACCATACCGGCCTGCGTCGATCTCCGTCTGCCGCAGGCACTTGCACAGCGTCCCAGGGGTGCAACCACCGCTTACTGCCATCGTGACACTCACCGCCCACTGCAAGGTGTACTCGCGCTCGTTCTCAAAGACAATCCCTACTACCTACCCGTCCCGCACCTCAGGGGAGTGCCTTGATGTTGCTTGCAGGGCTGCATCCGCTCAGCAAGCACAGTCTGCAGCAATCCCTAAGGCGGCTCAATGGCTCGGAGAGAGGGTCCCGCGACTTGATCCTCTCAATCTACTGGCGGAAGGCGACTGCCATGTCCGCCTCGCCTGCCCGGAATGCGCCCGTGGGCTTCCTCTGTCACGGGTGATGGCGGTGCCTCTGTCGGCGCGCCGGCTGCATGCCGTATCTTCAATACAGCCTCCAGGAGATAGGGGTGCACTGCCTTTGCGGAATGCAACGTTAGCTGCCATTGGAGTCCGGATGCGCTTTATCACGGGTGCCTTGCGTTGCGACTTCATGCAGGTATTGGTAGATCTCGTATTGGCTCTTGTATACTGTGCTAGTGTGTCTGTTCACCATGACTTCGCGCGAATCACTGATGATCCTCGCTGTGATTCCTTCTAGATCATCAGTGAGCCCTATACCGATTGCCGCGAGATAGGCTGCTCCTATGTCTGAGCCGGTTGGCATCGTGGGGACGAACTGGCGACGACCCGTCACGTCAGTGACTATTTGAACCCATACATCGCTCTGTGACCCTCCCCCAAGTGCAATAATCCGAGAGATCGATATGCCGCAATCCTCTATCAAGTCTAGATGGTCTTTGAACCCGTAGGCTATGCCTTCCAACAACGCTCTGTACAAGTGGCTGCGCGTATGGCTAAGCGTAAGGCCTGCAACTAGCCCGCGCGCCATAGCATTCTCCATCGGTGTTCGCTCGCCACTGAAGAGTGGGATGACTATCAGTCCCTCTGATCCAGCAGGAACTCCCTCCGCTTCCGCGCTAAGCACCTGGTAGGCGCTCACTCCTGTGTTGCATTCCGACTCCCTTTCAGCGACTGCGAAATTCGCTGTGAACCACTTCGTCAGCGCACCTGCAGTTTCCATCACGCCCACAACGAGGTCTTGATCTCTTCTCACTGGGTGTGGTGTCACGACTAGATCCTCGATTGGAGGCGGCGCACCAGCGGGAACTATGATTGCGCCAGTGTTGCCATAGATCAAGATTGCCGTTCCGTTGTTGCCACCTCCGGCGCTAACTAACTCGGCCATGCCATCCGAACAGGACACCACTACGGGTGTGCCAGCTGGTAGATCTGTCTCTTCAGCGGCTTTGGCAGTGACGTAGCCGGCGATCTCCTCTGCACCTCGCAGGGCTGGGAGAAGGTCAACATCGACTCCCAGAGCATCGCATGTACCTGTATGCCAGGCTTTGCGGGTGTAGTTGTAGAAGGGGGCTAGCAACGCTCCCTGTGAGTAGTCAACAACATGCATATCGGTCAATTTGTAAACGATGTAATTCGCACCTGTAAGCAACAGTGCAGTCTTCTCGAATGACTCCGGCTCATGGTTCTTGAGCCACAGCAGCTTCGCGGCAATGGAATAGGGATTGACGCCGTTTCTTCCCATGTCCCGTATTCTGTCGATGCCAAGGCGCTTGTTGATATACCGTGCTTCGTTCCTGGCTCGGGCATCGGAATAGAGCATTGCCGCTCTGGTAGGTCTGCCCTCAGCAGATAAGGGTACAAGGCATGGCCCAAAGGAACTACAGCCGATACCTGCTATCTTCTTGCCAGGAATGGCGAAGCTGTTGCTCAAGTTGTGCCAGACGGCCTTGAACGCGCCCCACCAAATCTCTTCAGCATCCCCTTCCGCGATGCCACACCACGTTGGAGGTATGTCGAAGGGCATGGTGAGTCGTGCGACTACATCAAGGTTCTCATCTAAGACAACACCCTTCGTCCCTTGCGATCCGATATCTACACCCAGTACGTAGTCCACTAGTACTATGTCCTAGGCCAAGTCGACGATGGCCTTCAGAACCCGATGCTCAGCTGCGTCATTCAGGGCAGTGCTGATTTCCTCTAGAGGGTATATTGCTCCATCAACCAGCGATTCGACGTTGATGCGGCCCGAGCGCAGCAATCCCATTACGATACCGGCATCCTGCAATCTATACCCGTGAGAACCTAACAGCTCTATCTCCTCATAATGCAGGAGGTCGGGGTTAAGGCTAATCGTAGAATCATGAGGCGCTCCGCCGAAGAGGTTTACAGTGCCTCCCCTCTTCGCGAACCCCAATACGGCTTCAAACACCCGAGGGTCTCCTAATGCCACAATCACAGCGTCAACACCTTCGCCATGGGTCAACCCCATGAGATCGGATCCATAGCCACGTGCGGTAGGATCGAAGACAGCATCAGCCCCTAGGCCCTCAGCTCTCTCTCTCCTTGTTTGGATCGGGTCAAGCCCGATGACTTCAGAAGCCCCAAACACCCTAGCCAGCTGCATGATCACGAGACCAATGAACCCCAAACCAACCACCAACACGCTGCTGCCCGGCGCTACTCGAGATTGCTTGACGCCATTCCAGCAGCAACTCACTGGCTCTAGGAGTGAAGCAACAATGAGTGGCAGGCTATCTGGCACCCGTAGCACCCGCGATCTTGTGTTGTCCAGCAGTTCGCCGGGGAGACGCACGTATTCCGCAAAACCACCATCAACGTTGTAGCCAAGGCCACCCATGCTGCGACATAGCCTATGCCGATTACCCCTACAGTATTCACACCGCCCACATGAAATACCAGGATAAGGAACTACGAGATCCCCTGGCGAGAATTCATCATGATCATTCCCAACCTCTGTGACCCTTCCGACTATCTCATGCCCCAATATGCGCGGTAGTGCGATACTGCTGGCTTTCTTTTTGCCCGTCGCGATCTTTATGTCGGTGGTACAAACACCGCATAACACAGTCTTCAGGAGGACTTCACGGCCCGATACCTGCGGCTTCGGGACGTCCCTCACTTCAATGGAACCTGTCCTCTCCAGAACGGCGGCTTTCATTATGAGTCCTTGCCAGAGAGAATCCGAAGAGCGTCTGAGACAGCTGCACCCTCATGCACAATACACTTGATAGCCCGTATCATCACACTGGGCGCAGGATACTGGAATATGTTGCGTCCGAAAAACACGCCGTGTGCGCCAGCCGCCATTGCACCAGCAACCGTCTGGAGCACCTGCTGAGGTTGATCCATCCTCGGCCCCCCTAGAACTAGAATCGGGATCGGTATGTTGCTTGCTATGCGGGTGAAACTGGCAGTATCACCTGTGTACGGGGCCTTCAACGCATCCGCTCCCAGTTCAAATGCAATCCTGCATCCGTGTTCAATCAAAGCAGCATCGGCCTTCTTGGCGGCAGGGATCCTACCGCCCCAGAGCACGGGCTCGATTATCAAGGGGATGCCGTATCGCTGGCTCTGCATGGAAAGCCGCCCCAAGTATGTGACGTTCTTCATGAAAACGCTTGCGTCCGTGCGACCGAATACCAGGAATGCAATGAGGCCGCTCGCCCCCAGCTCGACTGCCTGTTCCATGTCGAGAATCTGATCTTGGAGTTCGTCGGTGCCTCGTTCCCCAGGTATTGTGGAGGTAGGAGCCAGGTCACTTCTGACAATGATCCTCGCAGAACTCGCCTCGAGCTCGTGTCTGAAGTGACGGACGAAACCCGGACCTGCCAGTACTCCGTCTGGCTCACCGTCCAAGACCGCTCTTAGTGTGGCACCTGGGTTCTCAAAGCCTTGGGTTGCTCCTAGAACCATGCCATGGTCTAGCGCAACTACCACTGCTTTCGCAGTATCCGTGTTCAGAAAGCGACCCGCTAGTCCGCTTATCAAACCAAACACCTCCTTCTAGAGTAACACGGCCGCACACGGGGAGAGACAACCCATGGATTCCAGGCTCCTTCAGGCAACGCCAGCATGGGCCCAAGCACCGCCGCGGGTGTTGTATACATTGTGCACATTGTACCTCTGCCTTTCCCGCTGTCAACCGGTGCGGTATTGGTCTCCGCTTGGAAACGTACTCAAGACGGACGGTATGTCAGGCTGCAGTTGCCGGTTCTTCCCTGGAATGCGGATTTCCTGCGCGTTGCCGAAGCTGACCTCACCAAAGGCTCGCACGCTCACCCTTCCGATCCTACGGCGACCTAGTCTGTAGAGTTTCGCAATTCGTTTACAGGTGGCTGGTTGAGGTAGGGGGAAAGCAGAGGGTCACCAGCGCAGAGTTACCAGAGTAGTGATTCCCTGACCTGGGAGGTCTGCTGATGACCCTCGAAGACTAAGGTACACGCTTTTCGTCTCCGCGTCCTGCAACGAGCCGAAGAGCTCGGCAACGTCAGCGCAGCATGTCGCGAAGCCGGGGTCTAGCGAACGCTGCACTACCGCTGGAAGAGACGATTCACCCGCTACGGAATGGATGGATGGACTCCACCCGCGCAGGACCGTCTCGCGTCCTGGTCGTCCAGTGCAGCTGGACAAGTCCAAGGAGCGCAGGATCGTTGCGATGGCGCTGACATGGCCGACGTGGGGGCGCAGCGGATGAGCAGTAAACTGCGGATTGGGGGGACGATCCCGGAAACCAGCATCTGGCGAGCGCTGACTCGCTAGGGTTCTCGGACACGCGCCCAGCGCCTGCTGGTTCTCAAGGTCCGTAGCGCGAGGACGGCGGGGCTGGTTGCCGAGCGTACGCGTCGGAGCCTGTAGCGGCAGAAGGCTCTCTACGTCTGAGCAGGAAAGCCTGAGGAGCTCGTATACATCGAGACGTTCTACCGTGGGGCTTCAAAGGTATCGGATGGCCGTGGTGGCTGACCGGCTGTGATGCCGCCGGTTCGTACGCGATGGCCAAGGTCGTGCCGGTGAACAACGCAGCCCAAGCTGCAGCGTTCCTGCGTGACATTGTCCTCGTGGAGTTGGAGGAGGCGGGCTGGAAACTGTGGCGGGTGCTGACGGATGGAGGCAGTGAGTTCAAGGCCGAATTCGATCAGGCATGTCAAGAGCTCAACGTGAGGCACACCCGCACGAAGCCCAGACACGCATGGACCAATGGTTTCGTGGAGCGGCTGCAGGGAACGATCCTCCACGAGCGCTGGCGGATTGCACTCAGGTGAAGCTACTTCCGCCGGCGCTTCCAGCTACAGGCTTCGGTGGACCCAATACAACATGCATGCACTCTAACCTTCGGGAAGGAGCTTGCCGACATGTGCACAGGCGATTCAGGTATGGTGCACGCCTGAGTGGGTGAAGCCGATTGCCCGCTACAGCTTGACACAATGACTTGCTGGCGCTATCCTGTGTACAATGTATACAAACCCTCCGCGGGAGGCAGCATCAGTGACAGCGGACCAGTTCGAGGCGCTTGGTAAGCTGGTGGCGGCTTCTAGTGGGACTAGTGTAGAGAGAGTTCTTCGGGCTCTTCGCTCAATGATCGTAGACGGCACCTTCGCCACGGGCTCCGAGCTCACGGAGAACCGCATCTGCGAGAGCGCTGGCGTAAGTCGTACACCAGTGAGAGAGGCTCTGACGAGCCTCCACTCAGAAGGGCTAGTAAGGAAGGACGCCAGAACGAGAGCGTGGGTTGTCGTTGGAATCTCATCCGACGATCTAGATGAGCTCTTCTATCTCAGAGAGGCCGCGGAGCAATTCGCCGTTAGGAAGCTCGTTGCAAGGCTTGATGAGAAGCACGTGCTTGAGCTGCGGAATTGCGTGAGCCTTATGAGAAGCGCGGTGGAGAAGCACGACATGGATGGAGCGCAGAATCAGATGAACCGCTTCAACCACATCCTTCTCGACGCGGCCGATGCCAAGCACATAGAGCTGATGCTGAATCGGATCTACGACTACATCGACCGCTTCGCGCGAGGCAACCTCATGGATCCTCGCCGGGCGTCGGCGTCTTGTGATGAGCACGCGGCAATCGCAGAGGCTATCAGCGGAGGTCGGAGAGACGAAGCACTTGAGCTTGTACGGGTACACATACGAAACGCGAAGGAGGCCACTAGGAAGCGGCTTCAAGCAGAGGATGCAGAGGACGTTTTCCGCGACATGGTGCCAGGCCACCATGAGGCAATCCCGCTTCTCCAGGGAGGACTCGGACAGTATACTAACTTGGACAATGCTTCCACAACTCCTCCGCTACGTTCAGTGCGTGAGGCGGTAGACGCGCTTTTGGATGTGTATGGCAGCATCGGAAGAGGCGCTGGGTTCAAATCGCGGATTACCACCGCTGCTTGCGAAGCTGCGCGCGAAATGGTGAGTAGCTTCGTTGGCGCGAACAGCGAAGACAGAGCGACAATATTCACGAAAAATGCAACGGAAGCGATCAACAAAGTAGCCCGTCTAATGAAGTGGAACAAAGACGATGTCATCATTACCACTCTCTTAGAGCATCACTCCAACTTGCTGCCTTGGCGCATCGCTGCTGAAAGATCCGGGGCATCCGTAGTCTACGTCGGTGTAGATCCAGCTGACGGGTGTCTCTTAATGGAACAGCTTCAAGCGATGCTGGATCAGTATCGTTCTGCGGTAAGGCTTGTGGCAATCAGCGGGGCATCAAACGTAACGGGATACGTTACCCCTCTTCGCGAAGTGGCCAAGCGGGTGCATCAACACGATGCCTACCTCCTGGTTGATGGCGCCCAACTAGTGCCGCATCTGCCTGTTGATGTAAGGCCGATTGACGATCCGGAACGAATCGACTTCCTTGCGTTGTCAGGGCACAAGATGTACGCACCGTACGGTGCCGGAGCATTGATTGGGCCAAAGGATTTCTTCGCACATGGTGTCCCAGTGGAGCAAGGCGGGGGCATGGTCGAAGTGGTGTATCCGGAGTCAGTAAGGTGGAAGGAACCGCCCGCCAGGGAAGAGGCAGGTACTCCGAATGCAGTGGGGATAGTGGCTCTAGGAGTTGCTGCACGCAGTCTAATGAATACAGGCATGGATGTAGTCCAAAGGAGAGAGTTGGAGCTTGTCGAATATGCCCTGGAGAAACTCCGCTCTATAGACGGTTTGCACATCTATGGAAGCGACTGTGTGTCTAATGACGAGGCGCGACTAGGAATTCTAACATTTGAGTTACGTGGTGTGCCACCTTATCTCATATCTGAGATCTTAGCATGGGAGTATGGTATTGCGACGCGCGCAGGTAGTTTCTGTGCGCAGCCGTACATGTCTGCGATGAGACGGGCAGGAGAGAACGGACTCGAGAACAAGATGAAACGGGATCAACCTGTGAGGAGTTCTGGTGCTGTACGAGCGAGTCTAGGTATGTACAACTGCCATGCGGACATCGATCTTCTTGAGGAAGCGTTGCGGTCCATTGCGCGGGGCGAGTACAGAGGAAGATACGAGCCGGATGCTTCCACAGGAAGGTACCTTCTGGTAGAAGCGCGTCCGGACATCGAGTCGTTCAGTCCCATTCTTGAGATGCTTGAAACACGGGGAGGTGATTGATGAACCATTTGGCGCCGTCGACGCATTGGGTAGAAGGTTTGGGTCGCGACCGTCCTTGGAGGTGGGTGCAATGTCGCGTGGTTCTCGCGTTACGCTAAGTGGAATTGTCGTGCTTGCTGTGTGCTTCTCAGTAGTAGCTGCGTTGGGGCAAACGGCGGTGGCAACTGGTGCCCCGGAGTACGGAGGCACGCTGCGATTTGGGGTATCGGATTCCCCTCGGTCTCTCGAGCCTCACGTAGAAGTTGGAACTGTCGGCAGGATGATAATCGCTGAGCTCTACAACCGTTTGGTGGTTTGGAGTGCGAGCTCTGAGATTACGGGCGATCTTGCGGAGTCATGGGAACAACCGCAGCCAACAGAGTACGTCTTCCATCTCCGCCAGGACGTCACATTCCACAATGGAGCGGAGTTCACTGCGGAAGACGTACAAGCGACCTTTGCACGGATTCTGGATCCTGAGGTGGGCGCCAAAGCTTATGCCGAGCTCGTTGATCGCATCCAGGAAGTGACTGTGCTTGATACCTACACAGTTAAGTTCCAGCTGACGCAACCGGATGCAACGTTCCTGCAGATTCTGGCTTCGCCCTACACTGAGATCGTATCCAAAGCCTGGCTTGAGACCGAACCCAATTACAACGAAGAGGCTGTAGGAACAGGACCGTTTCGTCTATCGAGCCGAGAACCAGGCGTCCGAACCGTCCTCGAAAGGAATGTAGACTACTTCGAAGAAGGAATCCCCTGCCTTGACGAACTGGTGATCATTCCGTACTTGGACGAAACGGCTCGTGTGAACGCTCTATTGGCTGGTGAAGTAGATATGATAATCTACCCCCCGTATCAGGACTGGGCACGAATCGAGGCAACTCCCAACCTCGTGTTAGACAGAGAGCCGGGCAACGTCATGGTTCTCATGTTCAATCCTAACTCGCCTGAGTTCGCTGATGAGAGAGTACGGCGGGCCGTACGCTACGCCATTGACGTCAGACCGATTATTGACGCGGTCTTCTTCGGCGCCGCAGCTGAACACGGCGGCGCACTCATCCCGCCGTCTCATTGGGCTTACAGTGAGAGCCTGGCGGATACCTACTTCTATGATCCTGCTCTTGCCGCAGCACTGCTTGAGCAAGCGGACTGGGATCCAGACACCGAAGTAACGCTCTCAGCCACCTCCACATATGGGATGCACCGCCAAACCGCTGAGATAGTTGCGGACCAATTGGGGCAGGTAGGGATGCGTGTTAGGCTCGATCTTCTGGAATGGGGTAGCTTCTTTCAGAAAGTGATCGATGGTAGCTACGAGTTCGCTTCGTACGCGATGATCCTTCAAACCCCTGACCCCAGTTCGTACTCCTTGTACTTCGATGAAGGAGCTACCGAGTATGCTGCTTCAGTGAACTTCTTCGACACTGAGCTCCAGGGGCTCCTGGCATGGGCTGCAACATCAACTGACAAGGAGGAGCGCAGGGCGATCTACCATCTATTCGAGGAGAGACTGCTGGACGTACTTCCGGTTGCATTCCTAGTCACCAGGGAGAACGGGTGGGCTAGGGCCGACTACGTAAAGGGTTTCATCGCGAATCAGGTAGGTGTCTGGGGTTGTTACAGGCATTTCGAGCGCGTGTGGCTTGACAGGTAAGACACAAACGCGGGGGAGGAACAGGGTTTTCCTCCTCGGCTGAGGGTGTAAGTGCGCTCATGAGTTCGCTGAGCGTACTTACACCCAAGCCGTGTCTGTGTGCCAAATCGGCGGATTCGAGGGATGTATCCAAAGCGGTGCCTGTAGCCAAGGAAGCCCGGAGGTGGTCAGGGGTTTGGGTGTTACTGTGGAAGAGTGGTTACAGAGAAGGACTCAGTGTGGCCGAGCGAGGCTGCAGGCATTCTGCAAGTGCCTAGGCGAGGAGGAGATCGATGTAGCGATTGTCACGAAACCCCAGAGTGTCTACTACTTGTCAGGCTTTAACCCAATTATACAATCCCAGCCTAGTGCCGTTGTGTTAATGAGAGAGCACGAGCCTGTGCTAGTTGTCCATAGTCTTCGCGCTGAGCACGCGGAACTAGACGGGTGGGTAGACAAGGTTGAGTACTTCGGTAGGTGGGGCTCGCGAGGTGTCGTCTCACCTAGCAGTCTGTTGAGCGCAGTTGGCGGAGTACTCGGAAGCTATGGGCGCGGGATGGGCCGCCGAATTGGGTTGGAGCTATCGTATCTGCCAGCTGCGTGCTTCAATGAGCTGAATGAGCTTCTCCCTCGGGGACACGTGATTGACATCAGCAGGACCATGATGGCGTTGCGTCGAAGAAAGGACGAACACGAGATAGCCTGCATTAGGGCGGCTGCCGGCATCGCTGATGCAGGGATGGCAGTGGCAGTTAAGGCTGTGGGTGAAGGGTTGACGGAACGAGAGATAAGTGTCAAGGCAATGATGCGAATGCAACAGGAGTGGCTAGAAAGGTATCCCTACCTTGAAGCTTCCGATTTCGGATGTTCGGAGGGCGGCGTGCTGAACTCGCTATGGGCGTACTGCTTATCAGGCCCAAGAATGAATCTGATGTGTGACAGTCCCGGTACACGTGTTACCAAGCCGGGTGAGTTTGCATTGATTGTGATCTGGACGGCGCTTGACGGCTATCATGCCGAGAACGAACGAACGGTCGCTATGACGCCGATATCTCCGGAACAGGAAGAGCTTAATGATGCCGTATCTACGGCTTGGGAGGAAGGCAAGGCCAAGCTGCTGGCAGGGCGTAGGATCAGTGATGTGTATCTGGCAGCTGTAGAGGTGATGAAGCGCAAGGGGTATGGAGATATAGCGCCCGGCAGGGTAGGGCATGGTATTGGCCTAGGCGCTCATGAAGAACCGGCGTTGGCGTCAGAGACAGAGGGAGAGTTCGAAACCGGAATGGTTGTCTCATTTGAGCCGTCGCTTCGATTGGGGCACATGGGAGGCGTACAGAATTCAGACACCATTCTCATTAGGAGCAATGGGCCAGAGTTCTTAACTCATACGCAGCACGGTTTGATACGGGTATAGGTACATGGTAAAGGGGGATAGGTGCGACACCTCGGACGGCGGGAGCGGGTCTTCAGGAGTGTGAACGGACAACCCGTAGATAGGCCGAGCCTTGCTCTATGGATGCATTTCCCCGGCATCGACCGCGATCCAGCAGCATTAGTGGATATGCAGCTACAGTTGTACAAGGAGTTGAGGCTTGATGTGTTGAAGGTTATGTCGCCGGGCTGGTATCCCGTCATTGACTGGGGTTGTAGGATCAGCAGCGAGGCTGAGCCGTTCGTGGTTCCACGCTTCGTTGAGTATGCGATAACCGAATCGACTGACTGGAGGAGCCTGCGAGCATTGGACACTGACAAGGGGGAGTATGGGAAGCAGCTGGCCGTTGTGAGGATGCTGCGTGAGAAGACCGAGGCGCCGATAGTTGCCACGGTTTTCAGCCCTCTAACTACCGCAAGTAAGCTGTCCGGTGGAGCGATAGTTGAGCACCTACGAGCGCATCCGAAGGACGTGCATATGGGGCTTGAGACTATCGCGAAGACGACGCAAGACTTCCTTGAGAGGGTCCTAGCTGAAGGAGCGGATGGCTTCTTCTTTGCAACTCAATGTGCGTCGAGGCGCCTGCTAACGGTGAGCGAGTATCGCGAGTTCGGATGCACGTATGACTACATGGTTATCAGTCCATTTGAGCAAAGAGCAGAACTGAGGGTTCTTCACTTACATGGTACTAGGATCATGTTTGAGGAGCTAGTGAATGACTATCCCGTAAATATGGTGAACTGGTACGACCGAGCCACTTGGCCATCAATGCGAGAGGCTCGTTCTCTTACTGACAAGTGCCTCGTAGGAGGCATAGATCATAAGGGTACTCTGTATAGCGGGACTAGGGAGCAGATTCGCGACGAAGTGCTCGATGCAGTCGTTCAGAGTGGAGATAGCAACATGGTAGTTAGCCCTGGTTGCGTGATTCCTCCGGATACCGACTGGGATAGGCTTCGCATCGTCAGCAGAACGGTACACGGGCTAGTCGGTCATGACAAGAACGCGGAGTTCCCACGTCAAAGCCGCGGCCCTGGCGACTCTGACGGCACTGAGACACGAGCGTGAGTACAGCTTGCTGGCTCCTATCGCCTCGATCATCGGGAAGGAGAACGGGGCATCGAGAGCTCTACTGGACGGTCCGCTGGCTGAGCAATCCGTGGCTACGCTGCAAGGCGAACCGGAAGCAATCCGCTGCGCGTAGCTCCGGGAGCCACACGAAGACAGCTAGAGGTTTGCCGGGGCGGCGGGTGTCGGCAGTGGAATCTCTGGTGAAGGCAGGTGCAGTGAAAGGGGGAACCGGCAGTCAGGGCCTGAATCAACAGGCAAGCTGCCGCTTCGGCTGAGGGGCTAGGTGCGCACGTTGCAAGGCTATATGGGAAGGTATCTGAGGATCGATCTCTCTTCTGGGAAGATCGCCGTAGAGCCGCTTGATGAGGTCCTTCGCCAGATGTACCTGGGAGGGTATGGTGTGGGGGTTAGGATACTGTATGAGGAGATGGCTCCTAAGGAAGATCCGCTAGGAGAAGGCAATATCCTGGCCTTCTTCACGGGCCCGCTAACGGGCACTCCCGCTCTGATAGGTTCGAGATATGCAGTGATGGCGAAATCCCCTAAGTCCGGTGGGTGGGGAGATGCGAATAGCGGGGGGTATTTCGGACCTAGTCTGAAGTTCGCGGGGTTCGATGGGGTCGTCTTCAGAGGAAAAGCTCCATCCCCGGTCTATCTCGTGGTTCAGGATGGGCGGGCTGAGTTAAGGGACGCAAAGGCGCTATGGGGTAAGAATGTCTATGAAACCGAAGCCGGGATTGCTGCGAAGCACGGCGCAGGTGTTCATACAGTGTCGATTGGCATAGCTGGAGAGGAGCGGAGTTATCTAGCAGCGATCATGTCCGATGGCGGGCGCGCTGCTGCACGTTCAGGCCTAGGGGCTGTAATGGGTTCGAAGCGACTGAAGGCAGTGGCGGTTCAAGGTTCCATGGACGTGCCAATTGCAGACAGGAATAGGCTGCTGAAGTTGCGGAGCGCGTACATAGCAGCTGCCTCAGAGCAGAGGTTCTATAGAGGCCTCCAGGAATACGGCACGTGTGCTGACACGGCCAGGAAGATCCTTGTTGGTGATGCACCTGTGAGAAATTGGGCAGGAGCTGGCTCTGTGGAATTCGCTGCTGAGAAGGCGGAAGGGCTAAGCGGCAGCAGCGTCACAGCGTTCCAGAAGCGGCGGTGGGCGTGCTATCAATGCCCTATTGCGTGCGGTGGGATCCTGTCGGTGAAGAGAGCGGAACTGAGGCCAGTACCTCAGACTACAGATAGCCACAAGCCTGAGTATGAGACTCTTGCTATGTTGGGCAGCAATCTTCTGAATGACAATGTAGAAGCAGTCATTGATGTGAATAACATCTGCAATGATTATGGTCTAGATACGATATCGCTAGGGGCAACGCTGGCGTTTGCGATTGAGAGCTTTGAGAGGGGATTGATCTCGGAAGAGGAAACCGACGGGATACACCTTCGTTGGGGGGACGCAGAACAACTGGTAACGCTTGCCGAAATGACCGCAGGGAGAAAGGGATTCGGCGCGATTCTAGCTGACGGGATAGAGCAAGCCGTCGCGCAGCTGGGGATTGACGATGAATACGGGATGCATGTTGGTGGTGAGGAAGTCCCAGCACATGATCCTCGTCTCACCCCGGACCTGGCTACGACCTATCTACTAAACGCTACTCCCGCTCGACATACCCAGGGTAGCGAACTCCATCAACCTCCAGGGCTAGTTCTGCCATTGGACAGGGCTAAAGCCCACAGTAAGCTAGCCAATCTTGCGCACGTCGTGAATGCGGCCGGCCTGTGCCTCTTCGGATATCTGGCTTTCGACATCGACAGCCTACCAGCCCAGATCGGCGCAGTCACGGGGCTGGAAGCCAGTCTCGATGATCTTGATGTCATCGGTATGAGAATCGAGACAATGCGGCACATGTACAACCTGCGGGAAGGCCATAATCCGCTTAACCGTAGCTTCCCCAATAGACTAGCAGGCATCCCGCCCCTAGAAAAGGGTCCGCTATCGGGCAGAACCGTCGACTACATGCGAAACGCAAGGGAGTACCTTCGTCTCATAGGTTGGGACACGTCTACGGCAATACCAAGTGACAAGAGCGTTCGAGACTTGGGGCTTGATTTCTTGATAGGCGACTTGCAGCAACTCAGAGCCACGTCTTCGCCTGCGGCTTTTTCGGATAGGTGAATCTCCTGGCGCGTGGGAAGGCGGTTGGAACCTGACCTTCACCCCTGGATTTGGTCCAAACGTAATGCCGAAATCGACATGGACTAGCGTTTAGGGGAGGCAGCGAGGATGCGCACATCGAGGTTCTTGGAGGCCCTTATGAGAATGGGGTTTTGGAGCCTGGGGGACTGAATGTAGAACGCGTTCGTTAGCAGCTCCGTGGCGATGGGTGTCAGAATCCGGCACTCGAAGCTCGGGTGCCAACCACGCTAGCCGAGATCCTCCTTGACGAACCGTCGATCATCCGAACGGTACCCGTGACGCTCATAGAAGGCGTGGGCCGGCGCATGCTGATCGCCGCTGTTGAGTTCGATCTGTGTGCATCCTTGAGACAATGCCCATTCCTCACCTGCACAGAGAAGCCGCGAACCGATGCCGCGGCCACGATACTCCTGTGTCACGATCAGCGCCGTGATCCTGCCGAATGAGTCGCGGTGCAAGAGCGGGGCGATGTGCATGCCGAGAAGACCGACGGCGCGACCGTCTATCTCCGCCAGGAAGACACGGTCTGACGTCGAACCTTCGAGTTGAGACAGTCGGTCTCGGACCTGGCTGCCCTCGGCGGCACAGCCCAGCTCCAGGAGAAGCGCCGTGACCGATCGTGCGTCTGAGGGTCCGGCAAGCCGAATGATCGCTTCTGGCTTCATCCCGATCCCCGCTAGGGTACGCCAGCCGGAAGCCTCTTGCGAGGTTGGGTCGCTTCTCGCGAACCGTTGTTCCGAGGACAGGGACAAGGCCTCAGCGAATGGAGCCTGGGGGACTGAATGTAGGAGGCGTTCGTGCATCGCGGCGTGGTGACGAATGGGGAAGTCCTCGGTGGGCAGCTCGCGAAGCACCGTTACCCGACCTCTCCGATGTGCCGCTGGTGACTCCCTCGGCCGTGGGACGGATCAGAGCTTGCGCACGACCAGAAGCTCTCGGTGTTCATTCGTTCGAATGCCACGAGTCGTTGAGTTCTTCTCGACGATAGCCTTCACGGCTCTCCAATGCTTCTCAGGATCAAACGGCTCTGGTAGAGGTACAGCCTTCAGCCAGAACACAAGTGATGGGAGATCCCGGAACCAGTAGGACACATCGTACTCGGCTTGGACCTCGATGTGGAAGCCCAGTTCGCGAAAGGAAGATGACAGCTCTGTGATCGGCTGCCACCACTCCGCTCCGAAGCTGGACGGAGTCCAGCCGAACGCCTCGATGATGTTGAGAGTGTTGTTCTGGGCAACCTGCTGTGTCACGAAGACGCCCTCCGGCCGCAGCACTCGCGCTGTCTCCACGACATCCACAAAGCAATGCCGGTTCAAGACGACATCAAAGGCGTTATCCGGGAATTGCAGCTCGCGGGCATCCATGGTGGCAAAGTTAACATGACTGATGCTTTGCTCATGACGGTGGCTGTTGGCCACTTGGATCATCCCGGGGTCGAGATCGATTCCGAGGCCCGACCCGAAATGGCCCGCCATGCTTAGGAAGACCTCGCCCCCACCCGTACCGATATCCAACACGTGACTCTCGCGGGAAAGGTAACGCTTGACGACGTCATCGTATTGCCATGGCGTCGGATCCCGATCCCAGCGCACTCGAGCGAAATCCCATCCTGAACGCTCACCGACTGATTCGGCGATTCGCATGAGCTCCGTTCGGCTAAGGCCCACAGCCCACCTCCTCAGAACAAGTGGTCAGGCGATCTCCCGCGTGCGCTTCTGCAGAGGGTAGTGGAAACGGTGATTGGGGTTTGGAGCCTAGGGGACTCGAACCCCTGACCTCTTGCATGCCATGCAAGCGCTCTCCCAGCTGAGCTAAGGCCCCGATGTGAACGCCATTCTACCCGGTCGGGGAGAACGGCCGCAATGGGCGGAGGCCGAGGGTAAGAACCGGGTTCGTTGAGCTCATTGGGTTCGTTGGGTTGGAGCCCAGGGCCCGAAGGGATCGGCTCGACGAGGATTAGATACGCGAGATCCGTTCAACCGTTCGGTTCGCCGAGGATCAGGTCGACCGCGGCCGGCAGATCGGCGACGATCGCGTCCGGCGTGACTTCCGCCTTCCCGTTCTTTCCGCCGAAGCCGGTCTCGACGAGGATCGTGAAGCAGCCGGCGCGGTGACCGGCGAGGACGTCGGTCGTCGCGTCCCCGACGAGGACCGACTTGGATAGATCGATGCCGAGTTCGTCGCGCGCCTTCTCGAGCATCCCGATCCCCGGCTTCCGACAAGGGCAATCGATCCTGTAGGCGGGGACGGTCGCCTCGGCGTGATGCGGGCAGTAGTAGATCCCGTCGACGCGCGCCCCGCCCTCGGCGAGGAGCTCTTCGAGGCGCGCGTGGATCGCGCCGAGATCGTCCTCCGTCAGGTAGCCCATCGCGATCCCGCCCTGGTTGGTGATCACGACGACGGGGAGGCCGGCCCGGTTCAGCCGGGCGATCGCCGCGGCCGCCCCGTCGACGAGGATGAGTTCTTCGGGCCGGTTGACGAACGCCGTCTGCTCGCTGATGACGCCGTCGCGGTCGAGGAATACTGCGTCAACACGTCCAAAGGGGCGCGTGTTGACGGAGGCGAACTGTCGTTCGCCCGGTGGGTCACGTCGAGCGGTGGGTTCTTCATCGCGATGCATCGCTACTTCACCACGAAGGAGACCATCTTCCCGGGGACGGCGATCGCCTTGACGATCTCCTTGCCCTCGAGGTTCGCCCGGACCCGCTCGTGGGCGAGCGCCGCCTCCTTCAGCGCCTCGACGTCGTCGGCGACGTCGGCCGGAACGGTGACGCGAGCCCTCAGCTTCCCGTTGACCTGCACCGGGATCTCGATCGTCTCCTCCTCGAGGGCGGACTCGTCGTGGCCGGGCCACGCCTGTTCGAGGATCGCATCGTTGTGTCCGGTCCGTTGCCACAGCTCCTCGCAGACGAACGGGGTGAACGGGGACAACAGCAGAATCAGCCCGTCGATCGTCTCGCGGAGGAGCGCCGGGTCGGGGTCGCCTGCGGCGTACGGGACGAGGTCGTTGACCAGCTCCATGATCGCGGCGACGGCGGTGTTGAAGCTGAACCGCTCCTCGATGTCCTCGGTCACCTTCTTGACCGTCCGGTGGTACCGGCGCCGGACGGCGAGCCCGGCCGGGTCGAGCGCGCCGGGATCCGCGGCATCGCCGATCGGGGCGAGGTCCTCGACGTGGCCGACCACTAGGGTCCAGACGCGGTTCAAGAACCGAGACGCGCCGCGAATCCCCTCCTCCGACCACTCGATGTCGCGATCCGGCGGCCCCATGAACATCGTGTACAGCCGCTC
>Ga0315539_1000925_pt1 | contig 22030 bp, 18 predicted proteins | sample SalMarSW160150MG_FD_203097 | JGI IMG/M metagenome (GOLD analysis project Ga0315539, IMG submission 203097) | Salt marsh sediment microbial communities from the Plum Island Ecosystem LTER, Massachusetts, United States - Salt Marsh Sediment SW1601-150 ... | reverse complement strand
AGGGTGGGGACCGGAATCTTCGGCGCCAGGAACTGATTTTTCAAGTTGGGAGAAAGAGGCTTTGCTGGGAAATATGGTCTTTGCCATCGCAAAAATACTGGACCTGGGGATTAGTTTGTACATAATAATAATTATCGTAAGGAGTGTGTTATCATGGTTTAATCCCAATCCTTATAGTCCAGGAGTGACATTTTTGATCAGAGTCACCGAACCGGTGCTTCATCGAATAAGAAGGTTTTTGCCGTTAAGCGGTGTGGGCCTGGATTTGTCGCCCATCATCGCTATCTTTGCCTTGATGTTTGTTCAGTATTTTGTGGTGTCAAGTCTTTATGACCTGAGCGCGAGTTTACGATAATCGCTCTCTCGGAGGATAAACTCCTAAGTTTGTTGCCGATAATAGATTGAAAACCAACTGATCTCAGGATCGGTCGCCTCAAGGCGCTTTCAGGTTTGTTTTTGCTAAGTGACAGAGTTCGAGATTCTGCGCTTTGAATTGGCTCATTGGCTCAAAGGAGGAAGAACTTGAAGATTACCCCGGCAGATATCAAGAATCAGAATTTCAACAAAAGCCTCCGAGGATATGACAAAGCGGAGGTCGATGCATTCCTGAACTTAGTAGCGGGAGACTTAGACGAGTTAGGCAAGGAGAATAACCGCATCAAGGAAAGGCTCCTCGAGTTCGAGTCGAAGGCGGGCACTCATAAGGACGTGGAGAGAGTCATCCAGGAACTCCTTTTAAGCGCCAGAGAGTCTGCCGAGGAGGTCAAAAAGAATGCAGAAAAGGAGGCAGAGCTTCGGCTCAGGGAAGCCAGGATCAAAAGCGAAAGAATGCTGGAAGAGACGCATGCGGTGCTTTCGGACTTAAGAAAGCAGATAATCGAGCTCAAAAATTCAAAAAAGTCTTACATATTAAGGCTGAAATCGATTCTGGGTACCCAGCTGAAGATTCTGGAATCAATGGAAAAGGAAGACGAACCGTACAAAGGAGAACCTGGCACTGCAGACGAGCTTGAGCAAGAAGAAGGTTCTTAGGTGGGAAGCATAAATTCGGACAAGGTACCGGAAAAATGAGGGTCTAAGAATGGAAAATGCTGCAGAAACGGCTGATCTTAAAGGGGCAATCAAGCAGGCGACGGAGTTCATTGCAGGGCAGACAAAATTCGTCCCCCAGATTGGGATAATCCTTGGGACCGGATTGGGCTCTTTGGCTGAGGGGATCAAGGTGGAGGCGAAGATATCTTATAGAGAGATACCATTCTTTCCGGTTTCGACCGTGGAAAGTCACGCGGGCTGGCTGATCTTCGGCGAGCTTTCCGGGAAAAAAGTGGTTGCCATGCAGGGACGGTTCCATTATTATGAAGGTTACGATTTGAAGCAGGTCACCTTTCCGGTGAGGGTGATGAAGGCTTTGGGGGCGAAGGTCTTGGTAGTCTCCAACGCTTGCGGAGGATTGAATCCGCTGTTTAGGGCCGGAGACATAATGGCCATCACGGATCACATAAATTTGTTGGGTTCAAATCCCTTGTTTGGCCCCAACGACGAAAGCCTGGGTCCCAGATTTCCGGACATGTGTGCTTGCTATGATCCGGAGTTGGTATCCGTAGCCGAGAATGTAGCTTTGAATTTGGGTATCAGGCTGCAAAAAGGGATTTATGTAGCTGTGGCGGGTCCGAACCTGGAGACCGCCGCCGAATACAGATTCTTGCGCACGATTGGGGCAGATGTGGTCGGCATGTCGACCGTTCCGGAGGTTATCGTGGCCAGGCATCAGGATATGAAAGTCTTAGGATTTTCCTTGGTTACCGATATGGGATTGCCGGACGCATTGAAGCCGTGCAACTTGGCAGAAATACTGAGGACAGCGGCAAAATCCGAACCGGTTTTGAAAAAGATCATGACAGCGGCGGTGGAGGAAATGAAAGTTTAGGTAAGTTTGTTACGCGTAGCCAAGCCTTCATGGCTTGGCTTGTCCATCTGGGCCTACGCGATGTTCGACATTTGAATTCTTGGTAGATTCTAACACGAAAGGTGAAGAATTCGCTGATGTTTAAAGAGATCAAAGAAGATTTCAATTACCCGGAAATGGAGAAAAGGATACTCTCCTTCTGGGATAAAGAGGATATTTTCCATAAAAGCATCCAGATAAGAGAAGGCTCTCCCAACTTCATCTTTTTCGAAGGACCTCCCACGGCCAACGGCAGGCCTGGCATCCATCATGTGATCTCCCGCACCATCAAGGACTTGGTCTGTCGATACAAGACCATGCAAGGGTTTAGGGTGGAGAGAAAAGCGGGTTGGGATACACACGGGCTTCCGGTGGAGATCGAGGTGGAGAAGGAACTGAAGTTGGATGGCAAAGCCAAGATCGAGGAGCTCGGTATTGACAAGTTCTGTGAGCAATGTCACGAAAGCGTTTTCAGATACAAAAAGGAATGGGACGATCTGACCACAAGAATCGGCTACTGGCTGGATCTGGACAAAGCTTATATCACCTGTTCCAATGAATACATAGAATCGGTCTGGTGGATTTTATCTCAATTCTGGGAGAAAGGGTTAATCTATCAGGGACATAGAATCGTCCCTTATTGTCCCAGATGCGGAACCGCACTCTCCAGCCATGAGGTGGCACAAGGTTATAAGGAAGTATCTGATCCGTCAGTCTACGTGAGGATGAAATTACTTGACCAGCCGAACACCTACTTCCTGGTCTGGACCACCACTCCCTGGACTCTGATTTCCAACGTGGCTTTGGCTGTGGGTGCGGACATCGACTATGTCAGGGTAGAACATAAGGGCCAGGATTTGGTCCTGGCTGAAGCGCTCGCAGATAAGGCCTTGGATGGGGAATATGAGATAAAAGAACGATTCAAAGGGAAAGAGTTGGAAAGGCTTGAGTACGAACCGCTTTATAGTTTTGTGAAAACCGAGAAATCAAAGGGATTTTATGTGATCCTGGCGGATTTTGTCAGCGTGGAGGAGGGAACCGGCATCGTCCACACTGCTCCCGCCTTCGGAGCAGACGACTACGAAGTGGGACAAAAATACGGGCTGCCGGTGGTTCAGCCCGTGGATGCCAGGGGCAAGTTCACCAATGAGGTGACCCCCTGGAAGGGTCTCTTTGTCAAGGACGCAGATAAAAGCATTCTTGAGGACCTTAAGAAAAGAGGCCTGTTGTATAAACAGGAGGAATATCTTCATACTTATCCTTTCTGCTGGCGATGTGAATCTCCTTTGATCTATTATGCGCGCCAATCCTGGTTCATTAAGACCACCGCTTACAAGGATAAGCTTTTAGAAGATAACCAGAAAATCAATTGGTATCCGCCGGAGATCCGCTCAGGGCGTTTTGGGGAATGGTTAGAGAATAACGTAGATTGGGCGCTTTCCCGAGAGAGATTCTGGGGGACGCCTTTGAACATCTGGATTTGTGACCAGTGCGGGGAGAAGAAATCCGTCTCCAGCATCGAGGAATTACTCGGTTTGGCAGTTCCGGACAAAGCTCTCTCGTCATTCAAGGAGTGTATAAACCTGCACAAACCGGTGATCGATACTATCGCCCTGAAGTGTCCCAAATGCGGGGGCATTATGCACCGCACTCCGGAGGTGATCGACTGCTGGTTTGACTCCGGGTCCATGCCTTACGCCCAGTGGCATTATCCTTTTGAACACAAGGACGACTTCAAGGAGAAGTTTCCAGCCGAATTCATCTCCGAGGCAATTGACCAAACCAGAGGATGGTTCTACAGCCTTTTGGCAATATCCTCATTCATTTCCGGTGAGCCGGCTTATAAGAACGTGATAGTGATCGAGTTGATACAGGATAAGGATGGCTTCAAGATGAGCAAATCCAAGGGGAACGTGGTGGATCCCTGGGAGGTGCTTAACGTCCAGGGGGCGGATGCATTGAGGTGGTATCTGCTCTCCGTCAGCCACCCCTGGCTTCCCACCCGCATCATCAAGGACGCCATAACCGAGGTGGAGAAGAAGTTCTTGAGCACCTTGAGGAACACGTATTCCTTTTTCGCGCTGTATGCCAACATTGACGGATTTAATCAAGTGGAGCATAAACTTGATCTGAAGGACAGGGCGGATCTGGATCGATGGATCATCTCACGACTCAATTCTTTGATCCGGAAGGTTACCTCTGGTCTGGACAATTACGATCTCACCCGGGTGGCCAGACAGATTCAGGAGTATGTTATCGAGGATTTGAGCAACTGGTATGTGAGAAGGAGCAGGCGGCGATTCTGGCAGTCTGCCCAGACTCAGGACAAAATCTCGGCATATCTGACCCTGTGGGAGTGCCTGGTTACCCTCTGCAAGCTGATTGCCCCTTATACGCCCTTCATTTCGGAGGAGCTATATCGGGAGCTCTCGGCCCAGGGTGATCCCGATTCACCGCAGAGGGGCGCGCAGAATGGTGCAGCCCGAAGCGTCCATTTGGCGTTCTTCCCTAAAGTAAACGAAAGACATGTCGATAGCAAACTGGAAGACAAAATGGAGGTTCTGCGAAAAGTTGCCTCCTTGAGCAGAGCAGCCAGAAGCAGGGTGGGGATCAAAATCAGACAGCCTTTGGCAGAGATATTGGCAAAAGTCCCCAAAGGACTGGATAGAAAGGAATTAGAATCGTCATCTAGCTTGATCCTTGATGAGGTCAATGTAAAAAAGATTTCTTTCGCAGAAGACGACATTTGCGTGACCGAGCTGGTCGCCAAACCCAATTTCGGACGGTTGGGGCCCAAGTTCGGGAAGAAGGCAGACTTGGTGGCACAAAAGATAAGGTCTTTGAGTCATGAAGAGCTCAACCGGTTCAGGAAGGAGGGGAGTCTGAAATTGGAACTCCAGGGAGAAACCGCGCTGCTGGAGACGGAGGATTTGGAAATCGGGGAGAAGGAAAAGGAGGGTTTCGTTGTCGAGTCCGAAAATGAATATAAGGTAGCGCTCTTCACCACTTTGACCGAGGAGCTAAGGAACGAAGGCTTTGCCCGCGAGTTGGTGAACAAAATACAAAATATGCGAAAAAGCGCCGACTTCGAGGTGATGGACCGCATAAGAGCGGACATAAAGACCACTCCCAGACTCAACCAGGCCATAGAAGCTTTTGACCAATACATCAAGACTGAGACTTTGGCAGAAAAGATCACCAAATCCGGCGAAAAAGGGGAGTTGTCCAAAGAGTGGGATATAAATGGAGAGAAGGCACAGATATCTGTTGCCAGGATGAAAAGATAGCGGAGGAGGGAGATGAAGAAGAAGGATCTGGATAAGTATGAAGCCTTGCTTCTAGAAAAGAGAAGGGACCTGATAGGGGAAATGGGGCTTCTTAAGCAATCTGCCTTGGATAGTACCGCGAAGGATGCCTCAGGGGAGCTATCCGTTTACTCCACCCACATGGCAGACCACGGCACTGATGCTGATGAAAGAGAAAAAGCGTTCCTGCTCCACTCCAAAAGCGGGAGGCTGCTCTATCACATCGACGAGGCCCTGCGCCGAATCAATGACAAGACTTATGGAAAGTGTGCGGAGTGCGGAGAGCAGATAAGCGCAGCCCGGCTGGAGGCCGTGCCCCATGCCAGACTCTGTATCGACTGCAAGGAGAAGGAAGAAGAGAAGAAGGCTTTGCGTAAATAGACTTAAAAAAACTTGGATGAGCTGATCAAAAAATCCAGGCTTCTGATAATCAGCCTGCTGGTTATCCTCCTAGATCAACTGTCCAAAACGGCGGTGGTTTGCTATTTTCAAATCGGTGATTCCACGCCGGTTTTGGACAATTTTTTTAGACTTACCTATGTTCTGAATCCCGGCGGGGTATTTGGAAGTCAATTGGGGAGCCAAAACTTCTATACTGCAATCTCGGTTTTGGCACTCATCGTAACTTCCTGGTTCTTCTTCAGAACCAGAAGCGGAGAAATATGGTTAAGAATCGGGTTGTGTATGGTTTTGGGTGGAGCGGTCGGAAATTTGATCGACCGGGTACGCTTCGGGGAGGTAGTGGACTTTTTGGATTTCGATTTTTTAAACGTCAACCTTCCTCCCTCCAGAGTTTTGTTTTTCGATTTCCCTGGTTTCTATCTTGATCGTTGGCCCGTATTCAACTTTGCCGACAGTTTCGTCTTGATTGGAGTCGTCCTTATCATCGTCCACCTGTTGAAATCTTCAAGAAGTGCATCTCAGCCGTAGGTCATGCATCCCCCGATTCATCGGGGCTGCTTGACAAGACTCTTCGATTTTGATCAGCACCCTGGGTATGGTCGAAGGAGCGATGGGTGGGCATGGTTAGGTGTCTATTGGAATCCCGGGGAAGCGCATCTCGAAATCCTGGAATTCAGCACGAGTGATTGATGGAGAGAAACTCTGTAACGAAATTGGAGCTTACCACCCCCAGTGAGGCTGCTGGTACGAGATTAGATCTCTTCCTGGCCACTAAAAACAAAGATCTTTCCCGATCTCGCGTCCAAAAATTGATTTCTGATCAAAACATCCTGGTGAATGGCAGACCCACAAAGCCCTCGTATAAAATAAGAGGGAACGAAAGGATTACCATCGAAGTTCCTCCCTTAGAAGAACTCTCGTTGGAACCTGAAAACATTCCTTTAGACATTCCTTATGAAGATTCTGACCTTTTGCTGGTGAACAAAAAGCCGGGGATGGTGGTTCATCCGGCTTTGGGAAACTATTCCCATACTCTGGTTAATGCCCTTCTTTTTCATTGTAAGGACCTCTCCGGGATTAACGGGGTGCTGCGTCCCGGCATAGTGCACAGGCTGGACAAAAACACTTCCGGCCTCTTGGTGGTGGCAAAGAACGATTTCACGCACCAGGGCCTGGCAGAGCAGATCAAAAACAGGACGCTTTTGCGTGAGTACGTTGCGATTGTCTGGGGACATATGCCTTCTGATAAAGGAATTATCCAGGCACCCATCGGAAGATCGACAAAAGATGGCAAAAAAATGGCGGTAAGTCGATTGAGAGGAAGGGAATCATTGACCGAGTATCAGGTTCAAGAAAGATTCGATCTCTGTGAGCTTCTTTCCATAAGATTGAAAACCGGAAGGACTCATCAGATAAGGGTGCATTTATCTTATCTTAACCATCCGGTGTTAGGCGATCCAGAGTATGGGGGGAGACAGAAATGGATTAAGGGAATTCACGACAAGCATCGCCCCCTTGCCCAGAAGCTTCTAACCTCAATCGACCGCCAGGCACTTCACGCCAAAAAATTAGGCTTCACACATCCTCGAACAAAGGAATACAAAGAATTCGAGTCTTGCCTTCCTGAAGACTTTAATAATGTTCTGAATCTTCTTCGTAAATAAACCATGCCATAAGTTTACTCGAAAATCGATGTCAGTTGACGTAACGTGAAAGTAAGCGGGGAAACCCACGTGCCATCCTGAGCGGAGCCTCGCCTGAGGCGGGCGGAGCGAAGGATCTCTCCCTGAAAGGAAAAGCTCAAATCGGGCTCGGAGGTACCGTCACCCTCGACCAGAAATCATGTGGCACGGTAAGGCTACGCTGCCACAACTGGCAGCGAGCAGCGAAGAAAAACATTACACCCCGTGTTAGGCCACATTTCTAATGGGAAAGAAAGGTTTTTATTTTCTGCACCACTGACGTCAACACATGCTGCTCTTCCAATAGAAACGGATGATGAATTGCGACAATTTCCTCTTCACCCTTCTTTGAATTCGGCAAATCACCCCGATAACTGGCAAACGCTTTTTGGAATCTTGGCTCGGTAATCATGGTGGTATATCCGCCCGGTTTGTAGGTCGAGCATGGCGTAAGCCTGCTCAACAAATCTATCTCTTAACCCTTGCCCCTGGACCCTGGTTTATTCATGGACAGCCCGGCGGCGATCCTCCCAAAAACAAATAGTTGATAAGATACATCACATCAGCAACATCCACCACCCCGTCGCAATTGGCATCTCCGGCATCGAGAGGGTCAGGTGCTGATCCAGATATGAACAGGTAATTTATCAAATACATGACGTCGGCTACATCGATTGCCCCGTCCGCATTTGCGTCCCCACGAGAATAGATTATGAAATCATCATCACTTATATCAAAAGGATCACCATCTAATACATCCGACACTTTCACTCTACAATTCGGAGAAGGTGTATTTGGCACAATCCAAGCAACGGAACCGATATTTGTGGTATCGTCAACAATAACCAGCCAGTCAGCACCGCTATTGGTGGAATACTCAATCGTAACGTTGCTGTCAAAACATAAAGAGTTCCAAGAAATATCGTAAGTTGAGTCGACAATCAAGGTTTCACCACCGGTGGGGTAGGTGACAATAATAGTAGGTCCAGGGCAGATTGTGAAATCGCTGTCGCTGACATCCGATGGGTTGCCATCGGCAGCATCAGATACTTTCACCCTGCAATTGGGAGAAAGGACAAGGGGACCTTCCCACGAATAGAACCCAATATTTATGGTGCTTTCTACTACACTTTCCCATGTGGAACCACTGTTAGTTGAGTATTCTATCTTGACATTGTCGGTGAAACAGAACGGATTCCATTGGATATAATATGTTTCATCGGACCACCATTCCTCACCCCCGTTGGGAGAAATAACTATAATAGAGTCTGCTGGTGGTGTGTTGACGTCGGTAGAAAAAGGCGTATAATCAAATTCTCGAAGACTTGGGTCGTCCCAATAATCATAAATTAGTAACTGAATCATATTGGGGTCGGTCGTCCCCCACCAGTTGTTCTCACCGTGAATGGGAGTTGGACCTGGTCCAGCAGAGACCTCAAAAACTGAATTAACAAGATCGCTATTTCCATGAATGTTATTAAAATTCATGTAAAGGTTGCTATACGGGGAGCCGAAGAGGACACCTCCCGCAGTAACCGGAGGCCCGTTTGACGAATTTCCACTAATAGTATTGCCAGTAATGATGGGATGGCCACCGCCTATGCAAAGACCACCCCCTCCCCTGGCGGCGGTGTTATTAGTTATGGTATTGCAAGATATAATGGGGGATACATAATAAATATATATCCCACCTCCATACCAATTATAGGGTTGCCCATTCCCAGTTATTACATTATTAGTAATTATTGCTGAATCTGATTCCACATAAATCCCGTCACCGCTTGAAGAATAAAGCGAGGAACTCCCAACCCAATTTCCCGATATAGTATTGCCGACTATCATAGGTGCAGATCCCGCCATTATCGCAATCCCTCCACCATACGTTGCGGATGGGCCAGCGGTCCAGGCATTGCCGCTTATAGTGTTATAAGAGATTACAGGCGACGATCCTGTGCCTATGAGGATGCCATGTCCCTCATATATATAAGAACCACTGCCGTTCTCTCTGATGGTGTTATAACTGATTTTCGGTGATGCAGAATCACAAACGATCCCAACCCTTGCTTTTTCAATCCGGCAATACTCCACCAAGCACATAGTATCAATACTTGAGTTGGTAAATCTTATACTAATCCAATAAGCCCGTCCAGCGGCCTCATCGCTCGCTGTAAGAATGATTGAGTCTGTGGATGTTCCTCGAGCATCAAGCGCGCCATCCACTCTTAACCCAATCCCTTGGTTGAAGTTCACAATTACCCCTGGTTGAATCGTCAAAGTAACATTGGTATCCACTCTCGTTCCCCCAATAACAATATAGGGGTTTCCAGCCGGTGTCCACGTGGTATTAGCGCCTATAGTCCCGCTCACAAAAGTCGTATCTGCCTTTGCCCCGGGGTTAAACGCAACGCAAAGCGCCATCATCGCCCCCAAGAGCAAAGAAATTTTTAAGGTGCATTTCATTTTATACCTCCGGTTTGTTTAGTTAATACTTCATTGTTCATGGTAAGATCAAACAAGACAATGCGGTTATTTCACTAATTTTGTACAAACACCAGTATACATTTGCAGCAAGATTCTTCTTGTAGCAATAATATAACTTCTTTCTAACAATTGTCAATATCTGATTTGAGAATTCCTGGACTTTTTCAGGTTAGGGGATTCACTCACACGGACTTACTCGTTGATCGAGGGTGCCCTCCCCCTCGACCTCAGGTTGACTCGAATCCTCCCCCTCGATGGAGGTTATGTCATAATGTCATTCTGAGGCTTTAGCCGAAGAATCTCGATTTTCTAACTTATTAAGACTATTAAACTGTTCCCCAGCCAAACGCGGGATAGCAAAATCACTCTAACTTTGATGGTGATGGAGATAGGTGCAGTATATATGAGAGAGGCAGTTGTTTTATGATAAGCCATAATCCCCCTTTTGTAAAGGTGAACAAAGGGATGTTAAAGATTATTACAAGTTCTCCGAGTTCTCAGAACCCGTGAGTCTGTCGAAAAAATGTTTTTTTGTGTCACCCTGAACGAAGTGAAGGGTCTTAACTCTTTGAAATAAAGCGCGTACGCAAGCCTTCACGGCTTGCCAGCCCCGCCAAAGGCGGGATGGCAAAATCACTCTAACTTTGATGGTGATAGGGTTAGAGCGCCTGTTTATGGGAGACCAACTATGAGGTCACCCAATGACCAGCTTAGTCGAATCGCTTATGGTAAACATACTCTAACCTTTTATGGTCTTGTAGGTCAAGCATGGCGTAGCCTGCTTGACAAATTCTCTATTCTGGCAGAAAGGATATTTGATATGAACGGTCTGATTGATACCGACCCTGGGTCTTGTCAAAAAGAAGAGCCTAAGGACTTGAAGCTCCTAGAAATATTAATCGATAAGATCATTAACAGATTAGAGGAAAACTCCTGTGAGCCCAAAATCCAGGATGCCTTGAAAGCTATCCAGCTCAAACAGAAAGTGGCCAAAACCTCGGAAGCCGAAGAATTCTTTTGGCAACAAATAGACGAAATAAGAAGAGAGGAATTGCCAAAACTTTATCCTGAACGTATCCGACCTAACAGCTTGGAGGCTCAAATTCTGAAGACCATCTTAGCGCTGAAAGATCAGGTAAAAAATGGCATTCTTCCGGTTAAAACCATCACCGACACTTTCAATCAAGAAAGATCCAGAGAAAATCAGCTTACTTATCAACGGGTTGGACGGACCTTATCCACCATCGGATTCTCAAAGAGAAGAACAGGAAGCGGAGCCTCGGCCATCATTTGGGAAGAGGAATTCCTCTCTCGTCTATGCCCTTCTCAGAACAAGGACTCAAGACTCCATGATGATTCAAAAGAGATAAAACAATCGTCAGAAACGTCAGAAAGGTCAGAAACGTCAGAAACATCAGGGGCAAAAGAAGCTCCCTCTCTATTGGAGAAAGATCGCCAGGATGCTTCGCCGGGTCAGATTGAAAATCCCGCCCTTCGACAGGATCCTTTCGGGTCTGAGCCTTCCTTCGACACTGAGTCTCGGGACGAAGTGCAGGGTCGAAGGGAGCGAAGTCGAACCACCAGAGGCGGGAGTGAGGGCAATACAAAGTTGTTTTTATGCCCCCCAAGGCTTTGGTCGCATCGGCATTAGTTTCCCGCACGGGTCTCCCTAATCCCCCTTTTTTTAAAGGGTTGGTAGCGCAGACTTTCAGTCTGCGGGGTGGGGATCGAAAAAACGGGGAAACTCCACTCCCCTTCAGGGTGAATCCCTCTCCTTTGACCTTGCCTCGCACTGACTGCACTCGGCACGAAGTGAGGTCTCGGGACCGAAGGGCAGGATGAACCCCCGCCCTCGACGAGAAGCTGTATAGTTTCCCTCTCCCCTTGGGGGCTCTGTCGCAACGCTTAAAGACACGTAGTTGTCATTCTGAGCGAAGCCCTGCACCGTCAGCTGCGGGGCGAAGCGAAGAATCTAATAGTCTCAATTGCCGTAGCGCCCGACCTTTGTTTACCCTGAGCATGGTCGAAGGGTGTCGGGCGTAGATTTATTAGGACGAAGTGTCAAGGGAGAGACAAATTGTTCTGTAGAGACCAAATACAAATCATACACTTTTTAAGTTGGTTCGGGAATTGTCGCCGGGATCCCGCTTTGCGGGAGAATTCCCGAACCATTCTCGAGCGGGTCAGCACGATTCCCCTGAGGGGAAAAATCCAATTCCGGCACGAACAGGAGATTCTTCAACGAGCCTTGAGGCTTAAAACTCCAGTCCTTCTTTCAACGTTTCGCCCCCGCCTAGTGCAGGATCTTCGACATTTGTGCAGCCAAGAGAATTGCATTTATCATCCCCTTGGGATCGGCGACGCCTTTGCCAGCAATATCCAGAGCAGTCCCAAAATCAGGAGAGGTCCGGATGATGGGGAGACCGATGGTAACATTTGTTGCATTACCCAGGCCGCCCATCTTCAAAGGAATCAGTCCCTGATCATGATACATGGCGATAATGCAATCAAAACCATGTGAAGTCCCCCTCACCCTTTTCCTCTCCCCTAATAGGAGAGGAGACGATCTCGTTAAAGGCGGAGAGGAGAAAATAGTGTCTGCTGGATATGGACCAGAGGCTTTTATCCCTTCTTTCTGTGCTGCTTTGATTGCAGGAAGAATGAATCTCTTTTCCTCGGTCCCAAAGATTCCCCCCTCTCCGGCATGCGGATTCAAAGCACAAACGCCGATTTTGGGTTTTCTGATCCCGAAGTATCTCTTGAGAGCCTGTTCAGCTAAAATGATCTTTTCCAGGATTTCTCTTTTGGAAATAGCTTTGGCCACTTCCGAGAGTGCCATATGAGTGGTGACCAAAACCACCTTGAATCTCTCGGACACAAACATCATGGCGAATCTCCGGGTGGCCGTTAGGTAGGCTAAAAATTCAGTATGTCCGGGAAAATCGTAGCCTGCCAAGTGCAAGCCTTTCTTGGACAGAGGAGCGGTTACCATGGCGTCTATTTGATAGGAAAGGGCGAATTGAGCAGCATAAATCACACAGTCAGCCGCCATCCTTCCGGATAGTTTGGTGATTTTGCCCGGCCGGATTTTCGTATGATCAAATCTGGTGCAGTCAAGAACGTTTATGACCGCCTTAGAATCTCTTATCTCTTCAACCCAGGTTATTCTTCTTAGGTTAACATTTGTCAGGAACTTCCTGGCGGCTGAAAAGATTATGTTGTAGGAGCCAAAAACCAGAGGATGACAACTCCGCTGGACTACTCTATCAGACAAAGCCTTCACCACCACCTCCGGCCCAATCCCCGCCGGGTCACCCATGGTAACGCCAATGATAGGTTTTTTCAGCATACAGAAGATTTACTGTTTACTTAAAAGATGCAATTCCCTTCTTAAGTTTCGCGTAGCCAAGCCTTCACGGCTTGGCTGGCAAATCATAAAGGCTTGCCTACACAGAGCCCTGTCCGTCTGGAAGTGATTCATGAAAAAATACAAAACTTCGGTTCTTATTTAAAAGGCAAAAATTTCTCTCTGGATTACCGGTAGTTGGGTCAACGGATTCATCCTGAACGGACTTGTCCTCAGAGCTTATCCCGAAGGATTCACCGTGAAAGGATCAAACGGATGGAACAGACAAAATCCGTTTAATGCTTTGGCAAGTTCTGGTTGAACTTCTCGAAAGCCTCCGGAAGAAGCTCTCTTAAAGTATATCTCTCCGTTTTCCCTTCTAAATTAGCACAGATGATCTTCAAATCAGAACTAAACTCGGAAAGGACCTGCCGACACGCTCCACAGGGAGTGACAGGGTCCGGTTTGTCGGCAACTACGGCGATCTTGACAAAGTCCTTCTCTCCGTTGGCAACCGCCTTGAAGACTGCCACCCTCTCTGCGCAAACGGTTAAGCCGAATGTGGCATTCTCGACGTTTGCGCCGGTGTAAACCTTTCCGCTCTTTACCAAAAGAGCAGCACCCACCTTAAACTCAGAGTACGGAGCGTATGCACGTTCTCTGGCCCTTTTCGCTTTCTTGATTAATTCAGAATCCTTCATCTTGGCTGAGCGTTCCACTTCTGGCGAGGTCTTTCGAAAGCTTCAAATAACATCGCAACTACCGACTTATCTCTTTCAAAAAGCTTACCCCATTTTTGGTGCCACCGATATTGAAAATCTCCGCTGTGGTCTTGCCCACGTCTGAAAAAGACTTTCTGATTCCCAAGTTTACATTGTTCTTTACCGATCTCCCATATACCAGAAGAGGAACGTATTCTCGGGAATGATCGGTGCTTGGGGTGGTGGGATCACAACCGTGATCTGCGGTTATCATCAACAGATCATCCGGGCCCAATAAATCCAGAACCTCAGGCAGCCTTCGATCGAAATCCTTCAATCCCAAAGCAAATGCTTGTGGATCGTTCCGGTGTCCCCACAGCATGTCGAAATCGATCAAATTTATGAACAGAAGGCCTCTTTGTGATTTCTTCATCGCCCCCACTAACTTGTCCATTCCGTCTGAGTTATTCTTGGTGTGAACACTTTCGGTCAGACCTCTCCGCGCGAAAAGATCCTCGATCTTTCCCATCCCGATTACCGGGATGCTGTTTTTCTTCAATATGTCCAGGACAGTCTCTTCAGGAGGGGGGAGAGAAAAATCCTTTCTTCTCTCCGTTCTCTTGAAGGACCCCGGCTTTCCCACAAAAGGACGGGCAATTACCCTGGCTACTCCGTGTTTGCCTGTCAGAATATTTCGGGCCCTAATGCACATTTCGTAGAGTTGGCTCACCTGAATGATCTCTTCGTGTGCCGCTATTTGAAAAACGCTGTCTGCTGACGTGTAAACGATAGGACGACCGGTTCTGATATGCTCTTCTCCTAATTCCTTTATGATCTCAGTCCCGGAGGCGGGCTTGTTTCCTAATCCCTTTGAGCCTACGGTCTTTTCAAACGGTTCGATTATCTCTGGCGGAAATCCTTGAGGATAGACCGGAAACGGTTTCCTCAATATCAATCCCATGATCTCCCAATGTCCGGAGGTACTATCCTTACCGGCAGATAGTTCTGCCATTTTCCCATAGTTACCCGATGGCTCCGTCTGTCGACTTACGCCGGGAATCGACTCAATATGGCCTAGACCCAGCTTCCCTAGATTGGGCAATTTCAACCCACCCACCGCCTTGGCAGTATTCACTATGGTATTCGACCCCTCATCTCCGTACAGATGAGCGTCCGGCAGTTCCCCGATGCCACAGGCGTCCAGAATAATCAGGATTACTCTCTTCATCATGGTTTCCCGCACTCACCGTGATAGACTTTTCAAATCTAACAGGAGAAAGTGCATTTGTAAAGGGAAATAACGGAGGAGTTGGGGATATTCACTGGATCTCAGAGCTTGTGTTCCGGACACGATCATTATCAATCTAAAGACCGACCATAATCGGGGACGATAACTCTCGCACCGTTTATAAAACATCTCCCGTCGAGGGATTTGGGTCGTGGAAAATCTGAATGGATTGTTCCAACCCACCCCGATTTCGGAGACTCGCCCTCCGGGCCGTATCCAGTTAAGCGGACATACGATTCTGGTGCTGACGCTGATAGGTTGAGACCATCGAGCCGCCCTTAAACCTCTATCAGATTTGCTGGTATGAATCACTTCCATCTTCCCATTGAATTCCTGCATGCGTAGTATTAACCCACGTTAACAAGCTATATATAGTGGCAGTAGCTTTAGATACACAACATACTGAGACAAGTAAGAGTGATCCTGCTCAACAATTGAGCAAACTCATTGCCTGACATAGGCCTGAATGTATTGGTCAGAATACAGTACTAAGATGACGCAACAAACTTGACTGATATTCAAGAAAAAGCTTGACAAACTTTAGCAACGGGTTATATTGTGTCTGTCAAATCTGACATGATCGTGGGAGTTTAGAAGTGCAAGAAAGGGGTTGTCTGGAAGGGATTCTCGTCCGGATGACCTGAGATAGCCGATTCTGGCTTCGTGGGGCATTCCGATCTGTCGGTCCTTTCCAACAGACTAAAGACGGTGAATATTCTTCTGAGAAAGAAGTGAGTGGGTTGCTGCGTTCTGGATTCACGTCAGGCCATGATTGTTCTTCTTATTGTAAACGGAAAGAGGGAGCGGTCATTTGCACTACCCGATCCCGGAGCTTGTAAGGTATTTGACGAACTGAGTTTTTGAGGAAGGCACATGGATCAGCAACTGGACGGTTTGCGAGGGGAAGTGAAGGGTGCAGATAATAGAAAAGAGGGCACAAGCAGAGGAGTAGAACGCTCCGACCACCATCGGAGGATCGCGTATTTGCCGGCAGGATCGAACGGTTTTTCCTCTAAGCCGCTTCTTGTGACCTGGGCTGAAAGCTTCATCTTTGCTGGGAGTTCTGCGCTGTTGTTGCTGGTGGTCAATCTCCTGCCTCAGTATTGGTACGTTTCCTTTTTTGCCTTAACCCCGTTCCTACTTAGAATCATCAAAGCTCGACCAAGCGAGTCTTTGAGGCTGGGGTTTCTTTTTGGTCTCTCCTTTTTTACCGTTTCAGTAATTGATTCCCCGTCCGCATATCCTTTTCCTCCCCTCCTGAAACTGCTTTGCGGCGCGGGGCTTTTTGCGCTGTTCGGTTGGTCAGTGGGATGGGCACGTCATCGCTGGGGATTCAATCCTGCTATTGTTGCCTTGCTCTGGGTTGGGTTAGAAATCGGGCTGGTGAGACTTGGACTGGTCGGTGGGCTCTTAGGAGAAGCGGACCTTTCGCAGCCCTTCTTTGGCGGTCTAGTCACGCTTTTCGGGTTTCTTGCCGTTTCGGCTATTATCGTACTTCTTAATTCCTTATTAGTTCTTCTAATCCTCAAGACCCTCTCGCTCAAAATACCCAGGGGGAAGATAGTCCAGGAGGATGAAAGGAGAACGGATCTTTTCTCCACCCCCTGGTTTGTGACCCAAAGAGTTTACCTAGTTCCCGAGGGCCGCGCCCCACCTTATATCATCACTGGAGTGTCAAGCCGCCAGGGTCTCCGACTTCAGCTTGACGAATAGACTTTGGAGTATCAAGCTTTAGCTTGATCCTGGTAAACCCAAAGGTTTACACTCCAGTTTTAGAAAGGTAGAGAGATGAAAAGAAAACAGGTGAAACTAAGATTGTATAGACGAAGGTTTTTTGAAGTTTGAAGGGAGAAGAAAGCAATGAAAACCAAACTCTTTATAATCACAGTAATAATCGCTATGCTCGCATTTGGAGTTGTCTTGGCCCGCGGCGATGTGTGGGCACAACAAGATGACACTGACCCGGAAGCGCTTGACCCGAAGAGTCCGATAGACGCGAAGTTTTCCAACGACCCTGACAAAAAGGCTGCGGGCGGGGCTATCAACGGCGAGGAACCTGGACAGATGCTGCAAACGAAAATCCCTGATGACTCCGCTGGAACTTATCCTAAGAACGATAGTCTGAACCCCAACTACCGCGAAGTTGACGCCGTAGCCAATCGGGGGGACGCCGCATTCGGAAGGGTCATAGCTAACACCGCGACTCTGCTAATCTCAATCAAGAATGACACCAAGGTCAAGGGTTATTGGAAGGTCTGGTATGAAACCTCGGCTGGTAATAGGGGTGTGAGGTGGAACGGCGACGATTTCAATAACCCTGACAATGACAGCCTCAATGATCTAGACGGGTTGCAGCTTTATGGGGGAGCGGCTAACAGGTACTCCGAGCAATCAGACCCTGTGGGCTCGGTCCTAAAGGGGGACGGCGCTGAGTACGTTCCGCACGCTGACATCGTAGCCGCGGTCACCTCCCTCGGGTGGAACGGTGTTGGCGATATTGACCTTGACGCACTGATGGTCTGGGATAGGTCTCCATACGGGGAATGGAGCGCCCCGGACACGATCATCTTCAGCATCCGTGCAGCCGGCAACTGGGATGGTGGGGAAATAGTGGTTTTGCCAAGTGGGGGAACAGCGTTCTTCTTGGTCCACGGTCGTCACGAATGGAACACGGCGTTCAACGTACGCCAGGCTTTTGGCGTGGATACCGAAGAGGTCGATGCGATCGAGGCTTATCCAACATGGTATCAACAGACCCCTACTCTCACCCAATGGGGCCTAGTCATCCTGGTGGGCCTGCTTATCCTCAGCACGGTGTTTGTCATACTCAGGAGGAGGAAAGGGCCGGTTCCTGCGTAAGCGTGGAATGCTAAGCCGTGTTCGTCTTTGATGGGGCAGAGGTTCAACCCCTGCCCCAAACGGAGACACCAGTCTTGATGAAGGTTCTCCCCAAACGCAAGGACGGTAAAATTCAATCTAAGGGTGGCATAAAGCCCCTTTCGGAAAATCCGAAAGGGGCTTAGTATTCTGAGCCGATGATTACCCCTTCCTTCCCAGGATATGAAAACACATCGACGCAGGCTGCGTCCGCAAATGTGATCTATACCCAATGTTGCTGCTGCTGCGGTTTTACGCAGGATGATGTCTACCAGGACATAATAAGCTCCACTGGAAATATAGGGCAGTTCCCCGAAGAGGAAACTCTAAGTATCCACAATTGGATTGCGGATAACTGCTCACTGTGTTCGCTTCAGATACAAATCGCCCATAAGGGTTATCTTGACACAAGTGTAACCCCGTGGGATACGGTTTCGCCAGTCAATCCGGAAAGCGTCTCCTTTGCCTGGGCACACAAAGAGGCTCTTTTTGGCAAACACGTCAAGATATGGGTCGTGAGTTTGAGCATGCTCTCGCTTCCTCCCTCTCCCACCGGCAAGCAAAATCTAAGCCAGGAGTTGACCTATAGATGGGGTTCCAGCAGTGCTGCGGTTGTCCACGACCCCGATTGTGACATGAGTGGAACCGATAACGACCAGTACATAGTCGGATCAGATGCTAACGGTGAGTATCTGCAAGATTATTTCGGCCCGGGGATTCACGGTTACTTGCAGGGAGTGGTTTCGGTTTCTGGCCCCGGTAGGTGTGAATACTGTGCTCCTTCCTTGACTGAGTTAGGCAGGATATTTCTGATTGTTGTAATACTGGGCAGTGCAGTGTTCATCATGCTGCGAAGGAGAAAAACGGCAGTTCCAGCGTAAGGTCGAAATACCTGTTCTGCTCAACCGCAGATGCAAAGCCCCTGCGCGGTCCTTCCGCAGGGGGGCTTGTCTTCTTGCCCCTTACCGCCGTCATTCTAAGCCAAAGGTCGAATTACTTTAAGCCAAACCCCCTTGGTCGCGCCCTTCGGTGTGTCTGGACCTGTAAGGATGTGCTCGAGCTCAGGGTCGAAGACTCAGCGTGACAGGTACGATTTCCGATTCTTTCGTCCCTGTTTGCTGCCTGGTGTCTGCTGAAATCTCACTTCTGTGCATTTTTTTCTTGACAAGGCATCCTGATCCCTTTATTAATATTGTGAAATAGTTCACAAATTCGGTTGGTGCTATCACGTGGTGAGCTTGTGAGTTTATTTGAGTTTTTGGGGAGGCTGAGTCCTTTCAGCAAAGGAGTTTCTATTGAAGGAGAAATCAGACAAGATGCAATCTAAAGAATCTCGCCCCCGATTGGCTGACGGCAAGGTATCTGAGTCCACGATCCGAAGGCTTTCTTTGTATTATCGCAGTTTAGTCGGTTTCGAGAAGGAAAAGTGCAAGACAGTTTCCTCTAAGGATCTTGCCAAAGAGGGGAGGTTAACCCCGGCTCAGGTCAGAAAGGACTTGTCCTTTTTCGGCAGCTTCGGCACCCGCGGATTAGGCTACCCGGTTCAGGAATTAAAGGATAAAATTGCGCGAATTCTCGGGCTGAACAGAACCTGGAGTGTGGCATTGGTGGGGGTGGGAAATGTGGGATCTGCCTTGGTTTCGTATAAGGAATTTCCAAAGCAGGGATTCAACATCAAGTTGCTCTTCGACAACGATCAGAGGAAGATCAACAAGAATCACAAGGGGATCACAGTCTCCGACGTGGCAGATCTGCCCCTCAAACTCAAAGAACATAAAATTGACATGGTGATCCTTGCCGTACCTGCCGCAGCAGCACAGATGGTCGCCGACGACGTGGTATCAGCCGGGGTAAAGAGTATCCTCAACTTCGCTCCCGCCCACATACAGGTTCCGAGCGACGTGACCTTGCGCTCGGTGAATATGGCTATGGAACTGGAGCACCTCTCCTTTTCATTGGTAAACAGGGGCTCTACGGTCGAGGTCTAACCCCAGTTCTTGTGTTCTATCCATCGGGGGCTCATTCCGAGATGAAGACGTCTCGTTTGGCTAAACTTAATAGTATTTGGCCTATCAAAAGCGGTTTTTCCCGATTTAGAGAAGGCTCCGTCTTCGCAGATTACTCTTTGAACTGGATAACCAGAGAAGTTCCGCCGCGTGATATGAAGTAAAAAACGAAAATGCATTTCAAAAGACGTGCCCTTTGCTTTTCAAGAAAGTGTCTCGATTAGCCTCTGTATAAGCGAAACATTTTCCAACTTTTTTGATTTTTTTCTTGACAAATTTACCATGGGGCTTATATACTAGGGCAATTAAACTTCTTGGATGGGTGAACAAAGAGGATGGTTGGCGGAATGAGACTGCATGATTCAAAGGACAAATTGGTATTGTTTGGATTGATTCTCGTCTTGGGTTTGTTTGCTTTCTCCGCGGCTCAAGAATCGGTCTGGTTCTGCCACCCTTACGGCACAGTGGAGTATCGGGGCGATTTAGCCCCAGACGGACACGAAGCGGTGGCCACCATCGGAGGGCAGAAGTTCGCTTCATGCTTGACCAAAGATGGTCGGTACAGTCTGCTGATTCCCAAAGATGATCCGGTTACCTCCAAAAAAGAAGGTTGGGCTGAAGGAGATATCGTCGCCATCAGGGTGAACGGTTTTGCGGCCAATCCCAGATTCAAGGCTTTCGCAGGTGCCCAGCAAATAAACCTGTATGTCTCCACGTTGGATGTTCCCCCGACCACCTGGGGCAAGATCAAGGCTCTTTTCAGATAGAATCGTGAGGATGTTTCGCGCAGAAATTGAACGCAAGGAGACTGTTTTGGGCGAAACGGGAGCGTTTTTGTTTGAAACCAAATTTCGAATCGGATCGTAAAAAACAGGTAGATTGAGCCAATCAGAAGAATATTTCAGCCAAAGAAGGAGAGATTATGAAACTGACTAGCAAGGAAATAGGCGATGTGATGGTACTGGAACCCAAAGGGAAGATTATGGGGGGACCGGATGCCACCCTTCTGCATGACCAGTTGCACGATTTCATCGATCATGGCAAAAAGAAGGTGATCATCGATCTATCCAAGGTGGACTGGATGAATAGCACCGGACTGGGGATTCTGATTTCAGGTTTGACCACTCTGAGAAACAATGGGGGCGAGTTGAAGCTGGCAAATGTGACCGAGAAGATTCAAAGCCTTTTAACCATAACCAAGCTCATCACCGTTTTCGAATGCTTCGACTCAGTAGATGAAGCTCTGACAAGCTTCAAATAGCAGAAGATCAGAATTTCGCTTTAGGTTTTCAAATAAATCCCGGCTGAAAAAGGTAGGTTGACAAACCTGCCTTTTTTTGCCTTGAGTTTAGGGGTTGGTAGCTTATATTGAGTCAGGGATTGCATCCGCTCAGCTGCATTCGGGGTAAACGGAGCGGCCACGGTGCATTCAATCGATCGCAGACAAGTGAACAATGACCCTATACTAGTGGAGTCCCTTTGAAGATGGGTCCAGCGTCAAGAAATTCCTCAAAGAAATCACAATCCATAAGAATCAAGAAAAAGAACGGCCAAATTGCAATACCTAGTTCCCTTGACTATCTGCCCAAGGTAGACGAGTATGTGGAAGGAAAACTGAGAAAACTGGGCGTGGACGAAGACAGGCTGGCAGACATTGCGGTCTCGGTCACCGAAGCCGTAACCAATGCGGTGTTGCACGGCAACAAGAATGACCTGAAGAAAAAGGTCCGAATAAGACTGAAGGCAGATTCCTCCCGGGTGGAGATCACCGTGGAGGATGAGGGGAATGGCTTCAACGCAGAGTCGATCCAAAGTCCCATAGAAGAGGGAAATCTCTTAAAAGAGGCAGGGAGAGGCATTTTCATTCTGAAGTCCTTGATGGACGAAGTCGATTTCATCGTTTTGCCGCAAAAGGGAACCGTGGTGAAGATGACAAAGTTCTTAAGCTGATTCTGAGATATTAGGGTCAATTGGTGATGTCCTGATCTTGGCTGAAA
>Ga0315539_1000911_pt1 | contig 22138 bp, 19 predicted proteins | sample SalMarSW160150MG_FD_203097 | JGI IMG/M metagenome (GOLD analysis project Ga0315539, IMG submission 203097) | Salt marsh sediment microbial communities from the Plum Island Ecosystem LTER, Massachusetts, United States - Salt Marsh Sediment SW1601-150 ... | reverse complement strand
ATTTTGGTCAGGGTTCTGATAAATCTTTGTGGCCTCATGCCGATGTTCTCCTAATTCCGTTTATGGTTTCAGGGATTTCATCGGCAAAACTGCGTCAATATCTAAAAACTTTTTACAGGTAGCTTAGTATTATTCAAGAGTTTATCCAGTATGGCCGTTGTCCGCTGAATATCATATTCTTTTATGATTTGGATGGAATCGTCTGCCAAGCTTAAGGTGCCTCTCGACCAAGCTTGTACCATTTCTATAATTACCTTGGCAACTTGAGGGATATCGGTTGGCGCCACAACCGGGCAATATAGGGAGCGAAGCAGATCTGCCGATGCCCCCTGTAGCGGAGTGATGCCGAGGATGGGCTTCCCGAGCATCAAATAATCAACCAATTTACTAGGTAAAAAAACATTGATTCCTCTGTTGACCGTGACTGGAGCGTCGATGATAAGTAGAACATCGCTATCAGCCATAGTCCGAATGCTTTCCTTGAAGGGGACAGGATCTGAACAGATAACGATATCGTCCAATCCCAGTTCACTTACCAGTCCGGCATAGTCCCTTGCGTTTGGACCAACGAGAGCGAGTTCGACTTTATCGGCAATAGCCGCGTCTTGAATCGCCACGTGCATTGCCCTGAGCAACGTTTCCGGTGTCCGCCCCTGGTAAAAACTCCCGACATAAACCAAACGCATCCGTTTGCGTTCTGGTTTATTCAGGGTGATATCACCACTCATTCCGGTATCATAGCCATGGGGGATGACGTGTGCTTTTTTCCCCCATTCCGGCTTGTATTTATCCATAACCAGTTCAGCGGTCTGTTTTGTGATAAATACGATGGCATCGGCCTTGCAGGCGATCGCTTTCTCCAGGATGCTGATTGTTTGGTATTGTATGCCAAAATAAGCATTATAAGGATTATCTACCCACGGATCACTAAAATGGGCTACCCATGGCAATCTACTCATGCGCTTGGTAATCAACCCAGCAATATTACTCGTATGTGGACTGGCCCAGGAATGTATTACATCATATTGTCCTTTTGCCAATATCGATTTTATGGAAAAAAGGACCGAAGGAAGCCACATCATGTCGATTTCCGGAAGGCCCAGGGAAAAGAGGGCGCGCCTGATTATTTTCGCCATGATGGACCTATTTTTGAAAGTCCCCTCCCAGCTCCTTAAGCGGATTACCTGTACACGCTGTGGCAAGAACTTTATCAGGTCAGCGTCTGCATAATTGCTCGCATGCTCTTGATAAGCGGTTGTCAACACAGTGATATCCCATCCGCATTTTTCAAGTGCGCGGACTGTTTTTAAAACTAAAACTGATTCGGGTAATAAACTGGGTGGGAAAGCGTGGCTTATAAAAAGGAGCTTCCTCATATGGCCGTGAATTGAATGATGTTCTTTTGATGGAACCAATCTATCGTCCTTGCTAAGCCTTCATCAATAGTTACTGAAGGCGCATATCCCAACGATGAACTAATGAACAAAATATCCGAACAGCGTTTATCCACGCTGTCCCAGTCTCGTCGTGGCTGAAATTGTATGACAGATGTCCTGTCGCATAAAACATTTATTTTCTCGGCAAGCTCCCTGATGGAAGTTTCCGTGCCCGAACCAGTATTAAATGTCTTACCTACAGCTTTTGGGTTAGTCATCGCCAAGATTATTGCATTCACTGTATCATCAATATAGGTGAAGTCTCTCGTTTCATCACCAGTACCGGTAATGATCAATGGTTTACCCTGTAAAGCACGATACATGAAATTGGGGATGACATTTCTATATTTCCCCGGATATTCACCTGGACCGTAAGAATTAAAAAGTCTAAGTATCACTGTCGGCATATTGTGATGTTCATGGTAAAAGCGAACGTACTGTTCACCCAATAGCTTAGTTATTGCGTATGGCGTGTCTAAAGAATACTCACGTGAAGTTTCTGAGATAGCTCCCTGTACGTTGCCGTAAACGCAGGACGATGATGTGTAAACAAATCGCTCTATCCCGGCATCCTGAGCATATTGCAAGATTTTAAGCGTACCAAGGCCATTTACCGATAAATCTTTCTGCGGGTAATCCACAGAATTCTGATTGGCAAAATTTGCTGCTAGATGCAGTACGATTTGAGGGCCTTTGGAAAACACTTCTTTCAGTATTTCATCGTCTATAACGGATCCTCGCCAGAATTGGACCGGCAAGCCACGAATATTCTCAAACCATCCGGACGATAAATCATCTAATATTAATACCTTATTGTCTGAGCACAAGCGATTTACCAATCGGCTGCCTATTGCGCCTGCACCACCTGTTACTAATATAGTCTTCATGGCTTAACCTCTAACGTTTTGAGTTAATGACATCGCCTCGTTACAGGCAATATCTCACAGACTGCCCTAATTCTTTGCAAGAAATCCGATGTCAAACTTCTCTTTTCATGATGATGCAAAAACGGTTCGCAATGGATGGGAAAAGGTAACCTAATTTCAGGCCAACACGCCAATGGATGAGAGGCCAACCGAGCTTGGGAACTGACAGGGTCATCATGTACCCAAAGCTTGCTTCATGCTTTAATCCGATTGTTGAATCCATCTCGGCAAGCTCTCCTATGGTGTATTCACGATAATGCCAGGAATCCTCCAATGCCGGGGGTAAGCCGAATAATGCGCGCAAGCGATTATGAAGCCTCTTCCTATTCGGGGTCAACACTGCTATCCACCCCCCAGGTTTGACCTGTTGGGCACAGGCGGATAGAAAGGCAACGGGATCTTTAAGATGCTCTATCACCTGGAAACTGATTGCCAGGTCAAAATCGGCCGGTTCCTTTTGCATGACATCTTCTGTATAACGAGATACGTTTGGATGTAAATATGTCACATTCGCCTTCTCTATACTTGACGGCGAATAATCTATGCCCTCCACTGATTTAACCCCGTCTTTTTGAGCCATAAGTAAATCGTGATAACCGCAGCCACAACCCACATCTAAAATGCGTTCTGGAGACATGAGATTGAACAGGCGGTCTACCTCAAACTGACGAACGGTATCCCATGTGGAGTCAAAAATAGTATGCAAATCAGCAACGATTTTCTCATCCCACAATTTGCTTTGATCCTCTTGATACTCCGGATGAATTTCCTGGTATTGTTTGTGTCTTCTCATTATCCTTTCGCAGTCATTAAGCATTCATATGATGGGATAGAAACATCCGCGGCTATTTTCATACAATAAAAAAATGCCGGCCAATCATAAACTTGCGAAGGATCTGCGTAAATATTCAAAATCCCCGGCATCTTTCTTTCAGTAAAATATGAAATCATTTTTTTAAATTGTCTTACGTAATCATCTTTGTTGACCTTCCGATTCTCGGCGTATCGGAATCCCCAGGAATCAAGGATCATAAGCGGATAATCATAACAGCCGCTCACCGGGATCTCGTAGAGACCATGCAGCGTCCTGTAGAGTGGCCCGTGAAGGAATCCGTACAACGGCGTCGTTGATGAAGAATATTGATAGCCAAAGCTTTTGAGGGAAGAATGAAGGAAGTCCAGTTGCTCTCTTCGTTGGAAAGTTCCGAAATGGGGGACGCGAAACCCCATGGGTTCTTTTTTGAAGATATCGATGAAGGTTCGGCGAGCTTTCCGGATATCGTCAACTATCATGTCCCGGGGCATCCGGTCGTAGAAAAATTCGCTCTCATAGGTCCTCGTCTTCGGGTCGAAATGGCAATGTTCGTTATATCCGTGACTGATGAAGTCTGCCCCGGTATTGGCGATGCGAAGATACGTCTCTCGGCCTTTCTCCAGCATTTTTCCAGGCACTGCATAGACAGGCATTATCCCCATCCCCACCAATTTCGTATGTACTGACTCAACAACCGCAATATCCAAGTCGGTGTCACAGTCAAAGGTGAGAATAAAGTATGACCGCTTCAGTCCTTGTCTTTTCGCAAGGGCGGAATAACGGGCAAAGAGCAGTTCAGGTCTGATTCTGCTGAGTGCCTGAATAGCAAAATGACTTGGATGGAGGGCCGCCATTTTTATCCCCCCCAGAAGTCGGTTCACTTTGGGACCATCATTCTAAGGCTTTTGACTACGCGTGATGCTGTGTGTCCATCCCAGAAATCCGGCCTCGCGCCATGCTTCCACTTGCCCTTGATGATATTGTCTATATTGTCGAGTAGTGTGTGTTGATCAACCAGTTTGTTGGTGCCATGAGTCAGGGTTATCGGTCTTTCCGTGTTGCTGCGCAGGGTCAAACAGGGGATGTTTAGATAGGTGGTCTCTTCCTGGATTCCCCCTGAGTCGGAAATTACGAATTTTGATTTGCTCACCAGGCACATAAAGGAGATGTAGCCCATCGGTTCCCCAACATATAAACCGGTCGCATCATTTACAGCATCCAACAATTTATATTTTTCCATACTATGACGGGTACGTGGGTGCACTGGAAATATAAGCGGCATTATTTTGCTTGCTTCTATCAGAACATTTATCAGGGATTTCAATGTATTTTCATCGTCCACATTGACCGGTCGATGGAGAGTGATGACCCCGTATCCATGATGCGGCAACTTGAGTGTTTCGATGATCGGATCCGCCTCAATTTGTTCTCGCATTATTTCATAGGAATCGATCATGATATTGCCTACCCTAACTATTTTCCCCGGCGCAACACCTTCCTTTAGGAGATTTTCGTCCGCATCGGGTGAAGGTGTCCATAGTATGTCACTGATGGCATCGGTGACCAGCCGGTTGATTTCCTCTGGCATACTCATGTCCCGGCTTCGCAACCCTGCCTCCAAGTGCGCCACGGGAATGCAGAGTTTTTTTGCAGTAATCGCGCATGCCATGGTGGAGTTGACGTCGCCGACTACGATTACCCAGTCGGTCCGCTGTGTCAAACATACCTTTTCATAAGCGACCATTACGCCGGCAGTCTGTTCAGCATGCGTACCACTGCCAACCTCCAGGGAAAAATCGGGTTGGGGGAGATTGAGGTCTGCGAAAAAAGAGTCAGACATTTCGGGGTCATAATGTTGTCCTGTGTGGACAATCATAGGGCAGCACCACTTTTCGCCCTTCAGGGCATGGTACAGCGGGGCCACCTTCATGAAGTTGGGGCGGGCCGCAGCAATGAGGTGTATCTTAACTCGCCGCATGTCCATCTTTCAGCATGAAGCGTCGATAAATATTGGCGAATTTGGCTTCCGTTACTATAGGTGACCAGTTCTCTTGCGCGTGGCGATAAGCCTGCCTTCCCAGTTGCTCTCTGAACTCATGGTCTTTAATCAGCTTGGACAGAGCGGCGTGATAACTTTCGACACTGTTCTCAACCAGCAGGCAAATGTCATTGGACAACTCGGGTACAGGCTTTCCTATACGCTTATTGATGACAACAGGTAATCCGGTCAACAACGCTTCGAGTACAGACTTGGATAATTCCCAATATTCTGTGTGCACAGCAAAGATATCAAATTCGGGTAACCGGCGGCACAACTCGTCATTAGCCAAGGCACGGTGGAAGATAATCCGCCCCCCCATCCCGCACTGCGTTGCGACTTTCTGCAAAGCATCATGATAGGAACCATCTCCCACCATTGTCAGGTGGACATTCCGCATTTGCGCCACCGCCCGAATCAGGTTATCCGGATTTTTTTCCCTGAATTGTCGTCCCACCGAGATCACCCTGACCGGGTCATGAAGTACGTAATCATTCTTCGCCATTAAATACTCCGGGTTCAAGGCGTTATAACAGACATCATAGTGTGTGATTCCGAGTCTTTCCAGATAAGGTAAGATTGGTTTATACACCGGCATAATTAAATCCGCACTATTAAGGGGGCCTTTTTCGATCGCCTTCTGCGCATGCGCAACCAGTTTACTTTTCCAATTGGTTGCACGCCCACGGACATCCTCGTCTGGATTGATATGCAAGCTGAGCACATAAGGAATATCCAAAGCAGCCTTGATTCTGGCAGCGGCAAACCCATTGAGATGGGCGCCATGGCAACGAATCAAAGATGGGCGCACCATTCTGGCAAGCTCGACGGCCTGTTTCGCAAAAGCACCCAATAGCCATGGCCGCCAATCCAAAGATCTGACAAACACGCGAGAACTGGCGGGCAGGTTATGCAAATATAATGTGGCATCACCAACCGTTTTTTGAACAAGCACCTTATCCGGCATATCGTCGTTGGTCATGATAATATGCACCTCATCGAACACATTGCCGGGGTTGTAATAACGTTCGGTAATCTCTCCCTTGCCTGCAATTTCGGACAAACGGTCGGGGATGATCACCATCAATTTCTTTGAATTCATACAGAGACCTTTCTCACGGCCCTTAGATAAACCGACGGCTTGAATGGACTGTAAAACAACACATATATAAGCAACTCCGCACCCCAGAGAAGATGCAGGCGTTTTAATGCCAGCAATGCCTTCCTGATTTTTTCATTACAAAGTGCCTGAATATTGCAAATCTTGGCCAAATCAGGATTTTCAACCCTGACCGGCAAACCGGAAAGGCACGAAAGTATTCCCCAATTGGTACAGTAGTGAATCGATGTTTGCAAAAATCTTGGATTTCTCCCGATCAACTTTAAATAGATCGATGCGAGACCTTTGTGAAAGAAGGGCAACCATGGCACGTGGTAATGCGCTTCTTGCCTAAATGCTGCATAATTAGGACAAAGCGCATACAACATGCCGCCCGGTCGTAAAACCCGCACCGCTTCGTGCAGCAATTTCCGATAATCATGAACATGCTCCAGCACATTCATGATAGTAACAAGGTCAAACGTCTGGTCCTCAAAGGGCAACGTCAATCCGCTACCCAATATGTAAACCTCCTCGGCAGAGTCATCCGGCCTCTCCGCCCTCAGTCGATTGCGCGCGAACTCCACCTCAAACGGCTCAATATCAATACCAATGGCATCTATACCAGCCTGCCGTGCAGCAAGAACATTTGATCCATAACCGCTGCCAATATCCAGCAACCGCTTGCCGCCGTAACCTTCCGCTATCAGGTCTTGCACAAACGCCAATGAATTGTGCACATCAACATATTCCCTGATATGGCGCTCGATCCGTTCCTCATCAAATATCCCCTCATATTGCAGGCGTAAATGATCAAAAACCCCTGCGTAATTGGCTTCAAGATAATCCTTCAGGCGGGCGTCCATTATCGAGATCTCAGGCCTGCAAATGCAAGCAGTCTATGGGTGTCGAAGCCGTTGATCGCATAAAGTATAAACGCATACGCTATAGCTCCAATAAATATCAAAGTCGTCAATGAAGTCACATTCACTGGCTGAAACATCCACTTAATTCCGTATACTACAGCCGCCATGGCAAACGCGCTAATTACAATCTTGCTGATAGAATTAATGTCATACAAGTTCCTAAAACGATATCCATATGAAAGAGCCCTACGGAGGACAAGCGTCTCCAGAAATAGATATGAAACTAAGGTTGCAACTGCAGCACCCAGAAGCCCTATTGAGGGTACAAGGACTATATTCAGGGCAATATTTAACAAACCAGAAATAAGCGTAATATTACGAAAAAACTTTGGCTCGTTGTGTAGGAAAATTAAATATTGGGCAGTGGCAGTAAACTGGTCGCCAAACAAACCTGTTGCGATAATCCCAAAAATTACGGGATGAATAACAAATTTACCGGTTCCAATAATAAAAAGAGCTTCGGATGAGAGTACCGTGATTCCCAAAAGTGCGGGAATGCCGAAGCAAAAATAGACACGGGAGTATTTTCGACAAATTGCAGATATCTTTTCAGCGTCATTATTATTTTTATGTGCAGCCATAAGCGGATAAAGTGTGTACCAGAAAGGTGCGGCCAAGGCAGCAGGTATAGCCGCTAAGACATAAGCCGCATTATAAACGCCAACCTCACTTGCGTTTAGATAGAAACCGATAACCAACCGATCACTCGAACCAAACACCCAAGTGCCGATACCCATAATTATAATCGGAATTCCGAAGCGTATCATATCCATTGATTCTCTGCGCGGCATCAAAGAGGTAGAAAGGCGAATTTCACCGGTGCCTATCAAATATCCTATCATTAACAATATCTGGACTGTCTGAACAAACAACAAAACCTTAATTACTTCTAAAAGACCGTCGCCAAAGTTTAAGACAATTGCAATGCCTACGACAGTTGCTGTAGTTCCAAATATCTGAAAAAGTGAAACCGCTATTACCCTCAAACGGGCTCTATAATACTCACCAATTGTCAAAGTGATCGCTGTGCAGATAATAAGAGGCGAAGACCAGTGTATAATTGGTACGACCCAGTCAATCTTAATAAATTGATTATTGAGAAGAGGTGCTAACAGGGCGACAATAATCGTAAGGATACCTGACAGGGCAGTAACTAGCAGCAATGACGTAAAGAATCTGGCACTTATATATTCGACATCTTTTTTTCCAGCTATCAACCGTACAACACTAAACCCCAGTCCGATTGTGGCAATTGGTATGAGAAGGCCATTAATTGCACCAGTTTGCACATACACTCCATAACCTTCGGGACCAAGGTATTTAGCCATTAATGTGAATATAATGAGGCTGACAACACGTGTAACGATCTCCGACAGAAATCGGATTGCTATATTCAGATGTTTGTTAGTGACGGACATGTTTTTTCAATGATCGCAGACTATTTTCAATTCGTTCCCAATCGCGCGCATCCAGAATTAGGCCGTACTGGAACAGAGAAGGGTCGTTCTACAATCTTCATAGACGTTTGTCGAAACTCCTTGAAAGGCTGTCGTGTATGCAATGGAATATACGAGGGTTCGACTTCCACCCCATGATCCCAAAGAGTCTCCTTCAGCATTCTGGATTCGTGCTCGCATCCATTCCCGTCAAAAGCAAGAAGCATTTTACTGAAGATGTTGTCCTGTTCCGGCAGCATGCGAAGCGTGGCCAATCCCAAACCATCCAATTTGCTGCGCCACCGAGCAGCAAACATCCGGCGTCGTTTAATGATGAGCTCGATCTTCTGCATTTGCAATAGCGCCAATCGGGCCTCAATATCGCTCATCGTAGCTACAGAAAATCGGTAATCATCAAGACCTGCATCTGTTGTATTAGTCCGAAATATATTTTTTGTCATGCGCGTGACGAGAACATTTTTAAGCAGGCCTCTGCCTTGACTCCCACCGGACAGTGTATAGCGGGCAACAAATTGCTTGATTCTTTGAGCTACTCTTTCCCGTGGTTCCAGCGGATGTTTGCACAAGGAGAGAGCCTTGGAGATTTCAGGATTACGACTAATCAACCAGCCACCTCCTGGACCAAAAACCATTTTTCCTAAACCGCTGCTGAATATTCCTACGTCGCCAAATGATCCCGCTAAATTACCCTTCCGCACAAGCCCTTGCGCCTGCGCCACATCATCAACAACAAAAACTCCCCGAGTCTTTGCCCATTTGAGGATTTCGTCCATATCTTTCGCCCAGCATCCGGACAAATGCGAGACAATCACAGCGCGAACATGTGGGCCATCTGCTTCAAGAATGCTATCTAACCGGATATTGAATTGTTCATCTACATCAACAAATACCGGCCGCAGACCCACTTGAATCACAGGCATCACAACTCCCATGCATGAGAAAGTGGGAACAAGGACTTCGCTGTTCTGCGGCAGATTCATCGCCTGCAGAGCAAATTGAATCGCGGATCTTCCTGAATTAAACAGCCAGGCGCCCCATTGTCCGCCCAAATCTGAAACAATCTTTTGTTCCAGCAATGCTTGAGCGTCCGAATAATTAGCCCCGTTAAGCCAATCTTTTACGGATTCCCATTCTTCTTCACCCCAAAACGTCGACAAGAATGGCGTGTAAAGGCCCGTTATCAGCCTAAAAATAATATCAAGTTTGTTCGTCATTTCTTCTGGACTGTAATCAAGTGCCGAAAGGCTACATATCGTAAAGGAAAAGAGCTGCTGATCCATTCATCAAGCATCTTCCCACCGATTTCGATACCCATCAGCCTTTTCCAGGCAGGATGTGCCACTGGAAATAGCCAAAAATATTGCTTCGGTACGCCATACATCGGAGAAAGTTGGAAACTTCGCCATTCAACCGTCTTTAAACTTGATTCGCGTAAATATTTGCGCATTCTGGAATATGATATAGGATACGATTTCGCCCATCCCGACTCATGATGGAATCCTGCGGCAATTAGCGTATTTATGCTGTATAGATTCCCTAGTTCAAGGATGGCAATCCCGCTTGGTCGCATAACCCTGGCGATTTCCTTGATTGCCAAATCGACTCTCGGCACATAATAGAGTGATGTAAAGGAATATGTGAAATCGATACACGAGTCAGGAAGTGGAAGTGAAGTGGCATCAGCCTCAATCAAGGTGAGATTGAGAGGAATCGCCCCATTACATCTCTCGCGAAATCCATTAAGCATATTCGAGCTGAAATCAATTCCCACAGCGGACTTGACTTTATCAAGTATCGGTATCAGGCTCGCGCCTGAGCCGCAGCACAAATCCAAAACATCACGATCGACAGCGTAGCGGCCGAGCAGCGACCTCCTTATCCCCACCATCCTCTTGTCGTATGCCGTGGCAGCTTCGCTCCAAAGAAGTTCAGGAGAATAGCTCGCTTGCTTGTTAAATATTTCGCGGTTTATATTCATCAAGTAGAAAAGCCTCAAGTTTTTCGTTTAAGCGCATAAAACACACAATTCGTATTCACATAAATGGTTTCCTCCAACACAGAAAAATGCTCTTCAAATATTTTCCTAACAAATTTTCTAGTTGTTGGTTTTAAAGCAAGATCCCACTGATGAGCAACAAACTCGTCATCTGGGTAGTGAGGCACGTCAAGCTTCTCTAACGCTTTCGTAAATCCTTGTCGCTTTATGACAAGCCGATAAAAAATACGCAATGGATAGGTTAAACTGGTAAATATATGCATAGGTATATAGGTATGTATCCTGCCCTCACAGGAAATAATTTTGCCGTACTTATTTCTTGGCGGAAATAGTCTCACCGTTGAATACGGGATCGACACAAGTAAAATACCATCATCCGCCATATTTTTTTTTATGTAAGACAGAGTTTGCGAGAGCCACTTGATGTTCATATGTTCAAGTACTTCAGACGCCAAGATAAGGTCGTAAGTTTTATTTATCAAAAGAGGCTGCCGAATATCGCCCAAATAGGTTGGCGATAATGCTTCATCATTATCATAGGTCTCTACGTTAATCCCCTTTCTTCTGAGAAAATCCGTAACCGTATGATCGCCAGGTCCAATCTCCAGCATGGCATTCGGCGCGAACCTTAATACATGCATGATCTGCTGATAATAATGAATAAATCTTTCTGGCGAATAATCCGAATAATTAAAAGGTGATTTTCCAAGAGTTACCACTTTAGTCGCATTGTTCATAATTCCTCCATTCAAAATAGATTGTGGTTCTCTATTCGCTAAATCCACAAATGTTATGCGAAGAAAGAAGAAAAATGATGGATTGCGCGACAAACTCGTTGCCAGGTCAAGTAAAGATAAATGGCCGCAATATTCATTTCAATTTTTAACGTACATTCAAAAATTTGTTGAACATTCTTCTTGCTTTTAAAATACCCGAACGTACATTCGTATATTTGTTGAACCTTCTTCTTGCTTTTAAAATACCCACATGTACATTGTGCGCTAATGAGTTTGCCTGGATATATTTCTGATTAATACACTGGAACTCAGCTAGCTGCTTGCCAAATTTGCGTTTAAATTTATTAATGCCCTGTTCTTTTGGGTCTTTCGTAAATTTCATTCCGCCCGTAATATCATAGTATTTTATGCCTCGCGATTTATAGGTTTCAATGGCCTTTACCTTGATGAAATCATTTGCGGGGAGCTTGAGGCGACGATAATCTTCCGACTCAGCCGCGGCGATCTCGGTAACTAGTTTCCCAAAGGTAACATAGCCCATGGCAGCGACGGGCAATCCATCTGCGCGGGCAAGGGCTATGTCCATCGATGTATTCTCCCGAGAAAAAAGCGTCATTGATGAAGCATCCGGATGGAATGGCGGCAACTGAAAACCAAACCTTTTTCTAAAATTCGACAGCATCTCTAAATACAGTGGGACTATGGAGATGTCATTTGTAATCTCAACAGTTACACCTGCGTCCTTACATTTTCGAATATTTTTCCTCACAGATCTGTCAAACGACTTGAATATATCTTCAATATTGCGTTCTAAATCGACGAAACATGTTTCACCAATATAAGAGTACGATTTAGGATTCTCACTATAAATCTTCTTGTCATAAAAGACTTGTGTTGAAGCAAAATCCACGCCTAAGATGCCTTGCTTTTGAAGATCTCCCATCATTTGCATGACGATGGAATCATAACAATCGAGATGCGAATCTTTGACAACCGGACCATAAAGCCACTGGACCGTCTTCCGTTTGCTTACCCCTATGAGACATTGACCAATGACCACTCCTGAATCGCTGATATACAGATACCTGGGATGATATTTGCTGCTGCCTGTGAGATCTGGATATTGTTCAGCAAATGCCGATGACTGATAAACATGTGGACAACCATATTCCAGTAGCTCGTTGTCCCAATCTGATGGGTTTGAGCAATCGAAAAAATCAAATTTTTTTCTCATTCACTATCCTTTGATCAAAATGTGATCCGTTGTGGCAGGTGCTTTTCATTAATCCCCAATCACCTTTTTTTGCACCCCGAAGTTTATTTCCGTTTGTTTTTTAAATGGTTCCAAATACATCCCCAAAAAACTCATTTTGAGAGCACTAAATACAAGCTTGTCGCCTGAGAAGGAAGATAAGTCCTGCCTAATCTTTCAAAAAGATCATCCACCCATTTGTAACCGCGAATCTTTTCATCCAACCACCAGTGCGGCACACCCCATCCGATAGGGTGCACATCCTGAATCACAAATCCTGCCTTCAGACACTTCGCAACAAGGGATTTTGTTGTGTAAAAATGAACATGATCTGTCGTGTCCAGACTTTTCGGTTGTAGTTTATAGGCTATCAACCAAAAGAATGCACCCTCATTGGGTACGCCCAATATAACGAATCCTCCGGGTACAAGGATACGGTAAACTTCACTAAGGGCTTTTTCATCATCTTGAATATGCTCAAGAACATGGTTGAAAAAAATGACGTCAAATGAATTGTCCCTCACTGGATAATCAGTAACGTCAGCAAGAAAGAGTTTGGTTACTCCCTCTATATGAGCTGCCCGTAATAACCGCAGAAGATTGTAGTCACTGCCATACAACTCACTTAAATGATTCTTTAGCCATACAAGATTGCCACCGTCTCCACACCCTAAATCAAGCCCTGTAAGCGGTTGTTTTGATCTTTTCAATAAGAAGTTAAAAACCCCCTCGATATATAGCTTTCGCTTCTGCAAATGATGTCTATACGGCCCAGACCATTGTGTTATTTGAGATGATTCATACCATTCACTCCGTGCACTTTTTCTTGCTGATTCAATTTGTTTTTCAAGGCTACTCTTGTCTCTTACCAATATGGGAATATTCTCAATAATCTGCATCTCATGATTACAATTAGAACAGCTGATCACTTGCCCTTCAGAATCTTGTTTAACGTTGCCGTGACATTTTGGGCAACAAAAGATTTGTGTCAACATTTGAGCCAATTCCAGAGTTTTTCTGCCCTATTGCCAGGGTGTTTTCGTTTGTTGTTCTAAATCGATCAACCCAAACTTTCCACTGCTGTAAAGAGCATAGGGCTTGGGGTCCAATCGAAGGGTTGGTGCACCCTCTGTGCCAATGTAAGTGAGACACCTACCCCTTGAAAAATTAGTGTAGGGCGGGTAAGAGGTATTTTCATGAAAACAATACAACTGAAATCACCAGACAGCAACCAGGATAAGGTTTCACCCATAGGGGCAATGGAGGGAGCCCGTAGGGCGACCGGAGTTGCCCCTATGGGTAGCGGTCTTGATACGTTCGTTACCTCACCGCCGGATCCCGAGGTTTCTGAAAAAAAACCGCGCCGGAAATTCACGGCCAGATAATTTGATTGATCAGCAAGGAAGTTAATTATCTTTCTAGTAAGCAATCCATGTCCAAAATCATTTACCACCACCAAATCATAATCGCTGATTGACCGTTCAAGATAATCACAAATGCCCACCTGTAACGCATGTGGCATATCCCCATCATCTATATAGCATATTTCAAATAGCTTACGACTTGCATTGTGGGTGACATAACGCCGTTTCACAATAGTCCCAACATCTTCTCTATAGAAGAATTGCGGAACAATATTGGGAGACAGTCTCTCTGTGATGAACTCTTCAAAGCTATTTTGTTTGCCAAGAACAGTCAATAGATCCACACTGCCACATACTGAAGCAAGATTATTAGCCGTTGCCAAACTCCCGCCAGCAAAAGACTCATCGGAAATGTAGCGATTAGCCACAATAGGTTCTTTTGATGACTTGCCCATTGGAACACAATAGTGATATTGGTCAATAATCGTGTCACCAATGGCCAAAACCTTAAGCTTATTTAGTGAGTAGAGCTTTTCTCTAACAAAATCTGCTGTGTACTTCTGCCGAATACAATTTAAATACTTACGACTGTTAGGAGGATAGACATCAAACTATTCATTAATAAGTTTAGATGAACTGAAAGTAATATCATCCGTAATAAGTAATCTCCCCCCAACTGATTTTACAGCTTCTTCCTCATCATATATTTTCCCAGTAACATCTTTTTCTTTGTCTTTATAGTCAGGCCCTTTAGCATAAATATCCGGTTTTATAACTTTTATCGATTCAAGAGCCGTGGCCGAATCAACCACAGCAACAAAATCAATAACTGCCAGAGAAGCAAGTGTCTCTGCTCGCAGTATTTCATGGAAAATAGGCCTTCCAGGTCCCCTTTTTACATATTTATCTGCAGTAAGAGTGACTACAAGAATATCTCCCTCTTTTTTGGCAGCATTAAAATATCTAATGTGTCCAAGATGCAATAAATCAAATACCCCATGACACTGAACAATGCGATTTCCACTATCCTTGAGCTCAAAGATGAGTTTAGCAATTGTATCGACAGACATTATTTTTGAACATTCGACCTTATTAACACTTCTGATCGGTTCAACCTTAGATTCTTTCTGGCCACTCAATGTCTTACATGAATCACTTTGAATCACAATATTATCCCCTTTAATGGTCATTGGTAAACACCACTTTTCTTTTCAAAATATTCACGGTAATCTGTTCCCCCGCCAAAGAGACCAACACGAACAGGAGTTTTCGAAATAACCATCTTTTCTTCCGACATTTTCAGGTTGCCTCTTCTGCTTTTCGAGTGTCTCTTTCTTTCTGAATTTGCAAAGTGACCTGGACCTTCGCCGGTTCAGATTCCGCCGCTTCAAGTTCTGCTACGGATATTTGCCTTCAGAGGCTGCTAATCAATCATATCTTGAGTTTTACAAAACCGTAATCAGACAATTAGAATCAGAGCTTTATTTGTCTTATCCTGTCAGATTAGCAATGCTGTGTTCTTCCATCAGCCGACTAAACAGTGTCAGGCGACGGCTGGCGGCTTCAAGAGAGCCGGTTGCGTGGACCTGGACTTCCATGTTCAGTGCTGGACCAGCGCGGCGGTCACGGATTGGGATAGTTATTTTGACGATTTCGTCTGTCCTGATATCTTCGTAGCCTTTTTCCCATACTAATATTCGCTCCGTTCCATCGCGATTCGTTAACGGCAACAAACTCTTTGCAAAGTCCATTTTATCTGTAGCAAAACAGACTGCCTGCCACCACTGATCGAAGATTTTGGCTTGGCGGAAGTGAAGCTCGATTCTCTCGAAATTTTCTATTTCCTGCTTCTCCTGGTTAGTGATGCTGTACTTTCGCTTCAAGCCAGCTATCGTTTCCCGTAATCGGATTGAGCCTATAAAATTGAACGCCAGAACAAGCAGCAGCAGAATACAGAAAAAGACTATTACAGTTTGGCTCTTACGCGTAAAAAGCATAAACATTCCGAGGCCGACAGCTAGCAATGTCATAAAGTAAGCAGTAATCACTACTTGACGTTGTTGAAGACCAAGGGCTAAAAGCTTGTGGTGGAAATGACTGCGGTCGGGAGCGAACAACGACCTGCGCTCGATAAACCGTCGCAGTATGGAAAACAGGGTATCAAAAATAGGTATCCCCAGAGCCAGGATGGGCAAAGCTAAGCCGACTATCGTCTCGGTCTTAGTGGCACACAATACACTTGAAGATGCAATAGTGAAGCCCAAAAATAAGCTTCCCGAATCCCCCATGAATATTTTTGCCAGGTCAAAGTTAAAGAACAAGAATCCGGTCAGGCTGCCTAAAAGGGCCAGCATCAGTACCGCCATGACAACGTCATTGTTACAGATGGCAAGTATGGCAATTACTCCACAGGCCACTGCCGAAATCCCCGCTGCAAGACCGTCAAGACCATCGCTCAGATTAATGGCATTGGTAATGCCAACAATCCAGAAAAGGGTAAAAGGCCAAGAGAACCAGCCAAAGTCTAATATCAGCCAATCTGTTATAGCTATCGATTCGATGCGGATACCGGCAGAACATACGATAATTGCGGCAGTGAGCTGTATCCAGAGTTTTGTGCGTACGCGAAGGCCTCTTATGTCGTCCACAAGTCCGACGAAGAATATTAATCCAGCAGCACAGAGTACCACAACAATTTTAGAATGAATGAGCCGAAAGCTGTCGCCAACAATATTTGGCAAAAACAGCACCGGTATGACAAGCCCCATCATCGACACAAAAATCGCTACACCTCCGATACGAGGAATAGGTTTGGAATGGACTTTGCGTATGTCGGGACTATCGATGATATTGAGCTGCCTGGCAACATGAATAACGATCGGGGTTATTATGACCGCCAGTACGGCAGAGCCGAGATATACATATAAGTAAGTCTTCATTGTTCAGCTACAGGTATTAGTCTTAGATTGTTAGTCCCGTGCAGACTCCGTCCCCCTCGGTGTACCAACCGGGCATATTGCACAATGTGCACTCAATACTCAGCCTTCTCTTGAAGGCTTCAACAGTTTCCAGAAAGCATCAGGGCGAAGCAATTTCTTCGGCTAAGACAGCAGGGTGGACTGAAAGATCCGCAACAAAAGTTTCAGCGGCTTTAAGCTGCGGACGCAGCTGCAGGCATATCTTTGCCTCGGTCATTGCTTCTGGTATGTCTTCTATTTTGACGAGGAGCTTTGCCAGTTCTAATCTCCAGTAAACCTGGCTATACTCCCGCGCCAAGGCCTGACGATAACATTCTATCGCTGCCTCGTTATTTTGTTGCTTGCTATAGATATTGCCCAGGTGTGCAAACACCGAGCCGGGAGTGCCGGGCTCGGAGCATTTTGCTTCAAGCAAACTCCTCATTTTCTCTCGGGTTTCTTCTGCAAGGTCGCTATATTGCATATCCTCAAGAACATTGGCCACATGGGTTAGCCGACCAATATCATCTCCGGCTACCGAAATTGCCAGATGAGGCCGGCTAAGCTGCTTGACATATATATCCACAACATCCTTAAACATGTTGCCGTCAAGCTGCACCGCCCTCTCGAATTTTGCAATACCGTCTTGTGTTTTTCCTTCCAAAATATCGAGCCCGCCCGCCATAAAACAGGCTACTGGGTCACACGGCGCCAGACGAAAGCCCTTTCTTATCCTCTCTACGCCGGAGTCGTCGTTGAGAATTAACTTTTCGATTTGGCCAACTATGCTGTAGGTCGGGCCGTGTGTCGGGCAAACTGTGAGGGCCTTGTGAAACTCGGTAACTATATCATGAATAGTCGGCATCGAATCATCAGTAATGATTTCACCGGTATCAGGATTTGTTACCTGACAGATTGAACGCCAGCGATACACATTTAGCCAGTGTCGGTATCTAATATTGTCCGGCTGATAATCTACTGCCGCTGCTGCGCGAGAAATCAAATCCGCATACTCGGCGTCTGTCCCCCGCCAGCTTTTGCCTATAAGACCTTTTTCTATATCAATGACCTTTTCCCAATGGGCCTCAGCAATACGGAAATTATTAGCACCAATAAGGGCCCATACCCAAATTCCAGATACGCCAAGAAGTGCAACCATACGTAAACATTTGATTTTTCCAAAGGGCGTGACTATTTGCGCGGCAAGGTTCCGGTTTTCTGCCTGCCGAGCCAAAGCCAAGACGAGAGCACAGAATATGGCGGATAGAATGGCATTTGCTGGAAGGTGCTGACCAAAATCGCTTAAGCTGTGGATAAGTATCGCCAAAATGCCAAAACACAGTCCATACGCCGCCGAACAAATAGGCTGCTTTGTACCGCGAATGTTTCTGACGCTGCGTGACAAAACGATTATCCCCAAGATTATTAACAGGCCCAACCCGACGAGTCCCGTCTCCTCCAGCACCTGGGCGTATTCGTTTTCTGCGTGGGCGGCCAGCGCCATTGTTGTGGAGCGGTCGAACATCGGATAAACCACCAAATGCGTTCCAAGTCCGGTTCCGAATATTGGGAACTTAGTCCACGCAACCCAAATGTCTTTGAGTATTTGCAGCCGGCCGGATTCGGCCTTATCTAAATCTCTGAAAGTCGCCAGCCGATCATAGACGGCATCGAAACCTATGTACAAAACGCAGGTAAATGCGATAAGTGCTATAACAACCATTATCCAGCCATGACTCCTGAAAGACCGTCGTGAGACAAAAAGCAGTGTGGTAAAGGCCATGGCGATAAGCATGCTGACCATACCACCTCGGGTCAGAGAGATAAAAACCGATGCTGTACAAAAACCTATCACTGCTATGAGCAGCCACAATGACTTTGCAGAACCAGAACTCAAGTACTCGACGATACTTGCTGGTGTTACTTTCTTGCCGGCAAAACTTTCATGTAGTTTCACGCAAAGCCAGCCGAGTGCTGCCCCGATTGACAAGTTCATAAATTGCCCGTAGTTGCTGTGGTTGACAAATGAACCTGAATGGGCCCCGCCAGAGCGGGTGGGCACAAACCAGTAGATTTTGCCGTTTCCGAAAATGTTCTGTGCCAGGGTAATAGCAGCAATGACACCACCGATTACTGTTATAGCCATTAGAAGGCGCTTTATCTGGTCCGGTCGGCGGAAGACATTAAGGACGACTACGAAAACGGCTGCGACCGCCAGTACGAGCCGCAGGTCATGCTTTGTCGCATTCGGATAGAAGCTAAGCGACATTGATTTAAGCAGTGTGCCAGCGTTAGGCAGATCGCCTAAGAGTTCCCTTTTTAAAGCCACAGTATTTGGCGAGATGATGCTCACCAACTGCGCAGGTAATGGAACGAGCTGGAGTACCGCGACAAACAGAAATAATCCTATGGGCACATAGGCCCAGCTCCAAATCAGCATCTGACCGCGATGGACCAGGAATTTGAGCACGAAACAGACGACAACCGCGCCTGATAGAGCAATAACGACCTCTTCGCTCCATGCGTGCACCACTCCAAAGGCAAGGGGCATAAACGCCAGAAGCGCTACCAGCAGCCATTCGATCGCTGTGTCAAAGCTGCTCAACTGAACCCCCGTTTTGTCAAGAGTTGCTCGGTACTCTTTCATAAATCCACTTCCTTGTGCTTATAGAACGAGCAGACAGTACATCCTTACCTTCTAATACTCTTAACGGATTTTCGATACAAACCAAGCGGGCCATTGCTTCTCCGAGTCTGGCACAAATATGCTCAAAAGCAGCTTTCATCCGGGGTCTGCGGCCTTCCAAGTTATGGGCATCCGTCGCCACAAACGAAACCCAGCCTAAGTTTAGAAAGTGCCATGCAGCCTTTCGGGCCAGGGTGCCGAAATCACCAAGCAGGCTGGCAGATGTCACCTGAAGAAGAGCCGATTGCTCAAACCATTTCAGTAAAACTCGCGGTCGTCTTGCAATAATAGGGTGTCGTTCAGGATGGGATATAATAGCCTGGATGCCTAAAGAGGAAAGTCCGACAAGCAGTGGCTCGATATCTATGAAGACCTCATGCGGAAGCTCCAAGAGAACATACTTGCCCCCATCTGCGAGCGTGAGCACTTTATCATCCTCGATAAGCCGGCATATCCTTTCATCAACCCGAACATCTCCACCGGGTACTACGTTAAGGCTAATGCCGTTACTTTCCAATTCTTCATTGAGGGCAGCAACTTGGTCTCTGATCTGTGCCGCCTCATTGCAATCGCTGAATCGTCCTAATTGATGGGGTGTCGCTATGACGTCGCTTATACAATCGTCAGCGAGGGCCCTGCACAGAGAGAGCGACTCCGACATTGTGATAGGACCGTCATCAATAGCAGGCAGGCAGTGACAATGAATATCGACATAATACTCTTGTTCAGACTTCATGTGCTCAGTCTTCATAACCTGTCTGATGGGAAATTTCATTATCCTGCCAACACCTTTTTCTTTTCTCTGTTACCGTAGTAACCATAGTGACTGTAGTATCCGTAACCGCCATAGCGACCTGCGTAGTAATAACCATAACGGCCATGTTTTCGTGGAACATCATTCACTATCGCACCGAGTATGTGACCCCCAACGCTTAGCAGGCTGTCCCGGACGTGCTGGCTTTGCCTGCGAGTGGATCTTTCTGCTCTTAGAACCAAGAGCGTTATGTCACTGAGAGCCGCTAATATTTGGCTATCGGCAACCGGCCCAACCGGTGGAGAATCTATGATTACACGATCATATCGTTCAGAAAAAACCTTTAACACTTTGGCAAACGAATTACTGTTTAATACCTCCGAAGGGTTAGGAACTTCAATCCCACAATTGATGATATCGAGGCCATCGACCGGCCCAGGTTGTATTACGTCTTTCAAGTTTATGGTTCCTGCAAGTAAATTTGATAATCCCTCTTCTCTGCTGTCGATTTGGAAAATATTACGTTGCATTGGTTTTCGGAAGTCAGCGTCAAGCACAAGTGTTTTTTGTCCGGCCTGTGCCATTGTAATAGCCAGGTTACTCACGACTGTGCTCTTGCCGTCACCAGGAGCTGGAGAGGTAATAAGAATGGTCTTTGCTTCTTCTTGGGGAATGCCGAAAAACACAGCAGTACGTATCGTTCGGTAGGCTTCAGCAACGATGGACTTGGGTTCGAGATACGCCTTTTGTCCACGCTTTACAATATCCGGCTTCTCTGTTATAATTTTGGTTGTAGTCTTGTCTTTCCCTGCAATCGGTGGGTTTACGGCAGTATATTCTGTTTTTCTCCCGGCCACATTGGGAGATGCAATTGTACATACAGCCCCATGGGTTTTCTTACTCGTACCGTGAATACACCTTATATATTCTAATTCGGAGCGCACCTTTTGGGCACGTTCCATAATGCTCCTGCTTTCTATTATGGCCTTACCATCATCTTGGGCAGGTACAGACTCGCTTTGGGCTGTGCCTGATGAAGTGGCTGCTCCTGTTCTTTGATGACTTCCGGCAATAATGTGTTTGAGTAAGCCCCGTACCTTATGGCCAGGCAGCGCAACAGCCTTCCTGTCTGACATTGTTGGTATGACGCCAAGAACAGCAATGCCGAGAACGACTGAAACCTCATCGGCGGACCGGAGCCGGTAGTCCAGCATATCCCGAAGTACAGCCAGACCACCGCCAAGTGTGAGGCCAAAAGCCAGGGCCATTGCCATAAACTTTTTCTTTTCTGGCTTTGAGGGACTGTCTGCAGGGCATGCTACCTCCAATATGCTGATATTAAGTGCCCCAACATCCTCTGTAACATTGAGCTCCTTAATGCGGTCATCGAGAATCTCGCAGAGCCTTTCAGTCCGGTTCAATTCTGACTGTAGCATCGAATACTTGGTTGCCTTGATACCCAAGTCACGCGCTGCCTGGAACTGGGCATCAAAAGACGCCTGTAACTCATTTTCTTTTTCCATTGCAGTTGTCCATCTCAGTCGCATCACTTCGGCATAGGAGTCGGCAAATTCCCTCGCTTGGCTCTCAAGCTCTTGCTTGATACGGTCAATCTTAGCATGTATCGCCTGGACGGACGGATGATCTTCACTGCAATGATATCTCGCATTTTGTAGCTCAATCTCCACAGCTCTCA
>Ga0315539_1000907_pt1 | contig 22191 bp, 16 predicted proteins | sample SalMarSW160150MG_FD_203097 | JGI IMG/M metagenome (GOLD analysis project Ga0315539, IMG submission 203097) | Salt marsh sediment microbial communities from the Plum Island Ecosystem LTER, Massachusetts, United States - Salt Marsh Sediment SW1601-150 ... | reverse complement strand
AGGTAAAAAGCTTCTGCCTTCGAGTTCACTTTTCGCAGTTAAGCCGCAGAGCTCTATGAGCGTCGGATAGATATCAAGCATAGTGACGGGTCGTGAGCAGCGTTGGCCGGGTTTAGTAACTCCGGGTGCGACAACCATCAGGACGTTATGCGTCGCTTCTTCCCAAAGTGAGAATTTGCGCCAATGCAGCTTTTCGCCCAGGTGCCAGCCGTGGTCGCTCCAGAGGATAATAATAGTGTTGTCGGCATAAAGACTTTTATCGAAGGCATCGATTACGCGGCCCACGCAGGTGTCAACAAAGCTGATGGAAGCCAGATAGCCCTGGACGGCTTTGCGCCACTGTTTGTACTCGATGACCTTTTTATGGTCTTTCCCGGGATTGGCCATTTTTCTGCCAATCGGGGGGACATCATCAAGGTCGTTTTCGTTGACATTCGGCAAAGTTACCTTGTCGGGGGGATACATATCGAAATATTTGGTCGGTACGTACCAGGGCAAATGGGGGCGGAAGAAACCGCAGCCGAGGAAAAACGGTTTGTCATGCCGTTTTTGCAACTGCTTTATGGCCCAGTCAGCGACCTGCGAGTCGCCCATCTCGCTATCGGGCACGTCCACCGGACCCCAGTCGAAGTGCGCGGTTTTGGGGATGCCGTTGAGCGGCCGGTTGGGGGGCATCGGGTCGTCCGGTTTGTTCTTCTGCTGGGACGGGAAATAGTCCTGCCACGAGGGCGGGTCGGGGAAGCCTCCGTGATATATCTTGCCGCCGCCGACGGCGCTGTAGCCGTGAGCCATAAAGTGCTGCGGAATTGTGACGGCGTTACTGAGGGCCGGTGATTTTCGCCAGGGCTGGGGATTGTGATAAACGCCGGAGGTTGACGGCAGAATCCCCGTCATGAGACTGGCCCGTGAAGGATTGCAGGCCGGGGCTGAGCAGTGGGCATTTATAAAGAGCACACCTCTTTGCGCGAGGTGGTCGAGGTTCGGGGTCTTTACGTCGGGATGCCCGCCCAGGCAACCGATCCAGTCGTTGAGGTCGTCAATAGCAATGAACAGCACATTGGGTTTGTTTTTTGACTTAGCTGAAAAAGCAATATGCGGCAGGGTAAGTGCCGCTGCACTCGCTGCTGTTAGTTGTAGAAAGTCTCTGCGATTCATAGCTCCAGATATTTGATTCATTTTGTTATGCCTCCTGTTAGCTGTTTGCTTTTTAGAAGTTACCTTTTCCCACGGATACTATTGTATTAGAAAATTTTGCAGTAAAAGACATTCGGGAGTTTAATAAGTAACATACGGGCTGTCAAGCTTTAGAAGTAGTTCATTTATTCTGGGACATTTTTTTTAGGTGTTCTTCGATGTTTGCAAGCCTAGTGCTAATCTGCAGTATGGTTAAGGTTCTTGATGTGGAGTAGTGCAAGAACGTAAGGAGAAGAGCGATTATAACCAGTACTATCAATACCGTATCTGAGCGGCGTATGAACCAGAATTCGTTGCTGGTAAAAACGCCCCCGATTTTGTTTTCCAACACAAAGACCTTCAAATTGTGCAAGACCAAAGCGGACAGGATTGTAATCAGCCAGCCTATTGCCGCAATCCACTTGAGCTTTCTAAGCCGGGTTTTATGTTTTTCGATGATTTTCCCCGCCGAATTGGTGTTTGCACCGGCCGCTCCGGCGGAATCCTTGTCCAGTTGTTTGAGGAGCTCTTCTTTTAATTCATTTTCTTTAGCCATTTTTATTTCTCCATTTCTTTTTTAAGTGCAAGTTTTGCATAATGGATGCGTGATTTAACAGTACCTAACCTGCAATTAATTACGTGTGAGATTTGTTCATACGACATTTGTTCAAGAAAACGCAGCATTAGCACCTCTCTATATTCGGGTAATAATTCTTTTAGACATCTATGGACTTTTGCTGCATCTTCGGAGGAAAAAACGTCATTTTCAGTATTATTTGGAACTGCGATATTCTGATCAAGCTCGCACAAATTCTTTTTTCTCCTGAACTGCTGATACACCTTGTTACGTGCGATACGGTACAGCCAGGTTGAAAATGCGTCGATTTTCTTGAGACTGTGTATGCGTCTGATAACGGTTAGCCAGGTATCTTGAAAGATGTCTTCTACCATTTCGGGATTTGCTGATAAACGGCTTACAAAGTAGCGCAGCGGTGCCTGGTATCGTTCGATAAGTTCGGCAAGAGCATCCTTATCACCAATCTGACAACGGAGTATCAGCACTTGTTCTATTAGCTTGTCACTTGAGCTCATATGTTACTCTCACCGTATAAAGATGCGCTGCAAGTTGATAAGTTCACGAGTTTACCAATTTTCCGGGTTTCTGTTTAAAAAATCTACCATTTCCTGGGCGGCGAAAGAAAACTTAACGAATGGCCCGCTAAATGCTGGATTTGAGGTGCTAAAAAGACTTGCGAAAACAGACAATGGCTGTTAGGCTATCGGCCTCGTTTTGTCAGTAGATATATTGTAATGGTTTGATTACGGGAAATTCGTGATGAGTGTAACTAAAAAGAATCCGGGCCTGTCAGAACTTGATGAGCTTTGTATTCAAACGATTCGGTTTCTGTCCATGGAGGCTGTACAGAAGGCAAATTCGGGGCATCCGGGTATGCCGATGGGAATGGCGCCGGCGGCGTATGTGCTCTGGACCAAATATATGAAGCATAATCCGGCTAATCCTAAATGGCACAATCGGGACCGTTTTGTTCTTTCGGCCGGGCACGGATGCGTGCTGCTTTATTCCCTGCTGCACCTTACCGGTTATAATTTAAGCCTTGATGAGCTGAAGAATTTCCGGCAGTGGGGCAGTAAGACGCCGGGACATCCGGAATACGACCCGGAACTCGGTGTCGAGGTTACGACCGGGCCGTTGGGGCAGGGGATATCTAATGCAGTTGGGATGGCAATAGCGCAGAAATATTTGGCTAACTATTTCAATAGGGAAAACTTTCCCGTTATCGATTACAAAATATATGTCATTGCCAGCGACGGCGATTTGCAGGAGGGTGTGGCATCAGAGGCCAGCTCCTTAGCGGGACATCTGGGGCTGGATAATCTTATTGTTGTTTATGATGACAACCATATCAGTATAGACGGCAATACAGACTTGTCGTTTACGGAAGACAGGGCCAAACGTTATGAAGCGTACGGGTGGAACGTGCAAACAGTCAAGGGCGACGGTAATGATATGGCAGCTTTCGAGAAGGCGTTGGAAAATGCGGAGGGAGAAAAACAAAGGCCGACGTTGATAAAACTGCGGACGCATATCGCTTACGGCAGTCCCAATAAGCAGGATACGGCTGGTGCGCATGGCGCTCCTTTGGGCGATGATGAAATCAAGCTGATTAAGGAAAATTTCGGTTGGGACCCTGAAAAGAGCTTCCATATTCCCGAAGAAGTGTCGGATTATATGCGAGAGGTTGCAGCGAAAGGGGCAGAGGTGGAGAAGGCCTGGGACGAGATGTTCGAGGATTATAGTAAGAAATATCCGGATTTAGCAAAGCAGTTCCGTGATGCGGCAGCGGGGAGGGTGGGCGTTAATCTTGATGAGATTCTGCCGAAATTCGAGGCGGGCAGCTCTATTGCGACGCGCAAGGCCTCTAAGAAAATTTTGGATGCGCTGATGCCGAAGCTGCCGCTGGTTATGGGCGGCTCGGCGGATTTGACGCCGTCGAATCTTACGCTATTTGCGGGCGGGAAAGATTTTCAGAAAGATGTGCGCGACGGCAGGTATTTACGCTTCGGGATTAGAGAGCACGCGATGGGTGCGATAATGAACGGGATTTCCGTAAGCGGGCTGGCCAGGGCGTACGGCGGAACATTCCTTGTCTTTTCTGATTATATGCGCGGTGCGATTCGTGTTGCGGCGCTTTCGAAATATCCGACAATATTTGTCTTCACGCACGATAGTATCGGCGTTGGTGAGGACGGGCCGACCCATCAGCCGGTCGAACATACGGCAGCCCTGCGGGCGATACCCAACCTGTTGGTGTTCAGACCGGCTGATGCGAACGAAACAGCACAGGCGTGGAAGTATGCATTAGAGCATCGAGATGGGCCGGTGGCTTTGCTATTGACTAGGCAGGGATTGACCGTTTTAGACCAGGATAAATATAATTCCGCAGAAAACGTTAATAAAGGCGCTTATGTGCTGGTCAGCGCTGATAAACCTGATGTATTACTTTTAGCCAGCGGTTCGGAGGTTGGTGTTGCATTGGAAGCGGCGGGGAAATTAGCTGCTGAAAATATTACCGCGCAGGTGGTAAGTATGCCGTGCTGGGAGCTGTTTGAAGAGCAGAGTCAAGAGTATAAGGATTCTGTTATTCCGCCCCTTGTTAAGGCAAGGGTCGGTATTGAAGCCGGAGTTGAGTTAGGATGGAGTAAATGGCTGGGCGATAATGGTATTTTCATTGGGATGTCGTCATTCGGTGCATCTGCGCCTGCCAAGATTTGCTTTGAGAAGTTTGGCATTACAGTGGAAAATGTCATAAAGGCAGCGAAGAAAACTATTGAGAAAAAGTGAGCTAAAGTGCCTAAAGTATAAAGTGCCTAAAGTTAAAAAGGAATAAATAATGAATAATCAACAAGGAATATTGAATATCGAACTAATCTATTTTCCTTGTTCGGTATTGGATATTCTTTTTTATAACTTTAGTTCACTTTAGGCACTTTCTAATTTCCTACGCCTATGGAACTTGGGCGGGATAAAACGGTAGCAGAGATAATCTCCCGACTGAAATCGGCTAAGGCCGGTGGGGGGGTGGTTAAAGTCGAGGGGACGTGGGGGTCCTTTGCGCGCCTTTTAGCGGCTTACATATCAGAGAAAACCTCTCGGCCAATTCTGTATGTATGTCCGCATATTGACGATGCCGACAAAGCTGCTGATGATTTACATACCTTCGGAGGCGAAAGAATTGATACATTCAGTGCCTGGGAAGGTGAAGAGGACCTGGCGGACGCCACCGATGAGATTAGAGCTGAGAGATTAAAAACTGTGTCTCGTGTTTCTTGTCTCGTACCTTCTTCAAGGAAAGGTGCATTTGTTGTTGCGGCGCCGGTGCAGGCGTTTTGTCAGCCGATACCGAAGCCGGAAGCGATAGAAGCGGGCTGTCTTCGGCTGGAAGTTGAAAGAGAAGCCTCGCCGGAAGAGGTGGTTGAGTGGCTGGTTGAAAATGGGTTCGAGCGGGTGGAAAGAATTGACTTGCCGGGCCAGTTTGCACGTCGGGGGGGCATTGTTGATATTTATGCGCCCCTGGTACTCAAGACACAAGACTCCAGACCAAAGACACAAGACTCCAGACCGAAGACACAAGACTCCGGACTCAAGACCCAAGACTCCAGACCCAAGACACAAGACCATGAGCTGGCGTCAGAAGCAGAGGCGGTCAGGGTTGAGTTTTTTGGTGACAGTATAGAGAGTATCCGCGGAATCGATCTGGATACCCAGCGCTCGGGTCTGCAGATAGAAAGTATCAATATAGTTTCGGCGGTGTGCGGGACGAAAGCAGAGCAGAGAGAGCTTTTTGTAAATATCCTCCCCGAAAATACGATAATAATTTTTGAAGAGCCGGGTGAGATTGAAGAAGTAGCACAGGTGTTTTTAAGCAGGGCCGAAGATGTGGGAAGGCTGTACGGCTGGTCGGATATTTACAAGGCGGCGGAAAATTTCACGCAGCTTCATATCTGCAGGTTCGCTACAGGTCAGCCGGACGATTTCCTCAGAGTGGATATTAAAAGTGTGCAGCAGTATCAGCACAAGGCAACTTCGGTGTGGGCGGGACACAAGGCGGCACTTGAAGAATTAGTGCAGGAGGCTAAACAGGACAAGGAAGTGCTGCTTTACTGCGAGAGTTCGGCTGAGCTCAAGCGGGTAGGCGAGATTATCACAGACATTAACAAAGAAATTCCGCCAAGATTTAAACTGCTGTCAGGATTTATTCATCAGGGCTTTGTCATAAATTCGTTGAAACGAATAGTGATAAGCCATCACGAGCTGTTCGGGCAGTACGCGCTCAGGAGAAGGCGCAGGCCTGCGCGGCCAACGTCACCGGTGGATACGCTCAGCGATTTGCAGGAAGGGGACTATGTCGTTCATGCCTCCTACGGCATCGGCAAGTTTTCAGGGGTGAAAACGATACGGGAAAAAGACGGCACGAATGAGTACCTTACAATTCAATATGCGGACGGCGTTAAAATCCAGGTTTCGGTCCGTAATATTGCGCTGGTGCAGAAATATATCGGGACAAGTCCGAAACGGCCGAAGCTGAGCAAGGTCGGCTCAAAGAGATGGCAAAAGCAAAAAGAAAAAGTTACACGTTCGGTTCGAGACCTGGCCGTCGAATTGCTCGATGTTCAGGCGAAACGTCAGGCGACAGGCGGGATTGCATTCGGGGAAGATTCGAGCTGGCAGGTGGAATTTGAAGAGTCGTTTGCTTACCAGGAGACGCCGGACCAGACCACAGCCGTAGGGCAAATCAAAGCGGACATGCAGCAGGCCGTGGCGATGGACAGGCTGTTGTGCGGGGACGTGGGCTATGGCAAAACAGAGCTTGCGATGCGTGCGGCGTTTAAAGTGGTCGAGAACGGAAAGCAGATTGCTATCTTAACGCCGACAACAGTTTTGTGTGTGCAGCACGGCAGAACTTTTACTGAGCGGTTTGCAGATTTTCCTGTTTGCATCGAGGTTTTAAATCGATTTAAGACGCCGAAGCAGGCAAAAGACATAATCGCACGGACAAAGGCGGGCAGAGTTGATGTGCTGATAGGAACGCATCGGCTTTTCAGTGGCGACGTTGGGTTCAAGGATTTGGGGCTTTTGATAATCGACGAGGAGCAGCGGTTCGGGGTCGAACACAAAGAAAGGCTCAAAAAGCTGCGTGTCAACGTTGATGTTCTTACGATGACGGCTACGCCGATTCCGCGGACACTGCATATGTCGCTTCTGGGGCTGCGCGATATAAGCTCATTAGCGACGCCGCCGTTGGACAGGCGAAGTATAGTAACAACTGTCACCGCCTATAACAACGAGCTTATCAGAAAGGCAATCTACCGGGAATTGAATCGCCAGGGACAGGTTTTTTTCCTGCACAACAGGGTCAAGACGATTGAGAAAAAGGCGTGGGAAATTCAGAAACTTATCGGCGACGCAAAGGTCAGCATCGCACACGGGCAGATGGCCAAGAGCGAGCTTGAGACGGCAATGATAGAGTTTGTGACGGGCCAGACGGATGTGCTTGTCTGCACCACGATAATCGAATCGGGTCTGGATATTCCAAATGCGAATACGATTTTTATAAACGATGCGGACAGATTCGGCCTGGCGGAGTTACATCAGCTTCGAGGCAGGGTGGGCAGGTATAAACATCGGGCGTATGCTTATATGCTGTTAGCCAGGTCGCGGCCGATTACGCCGTTGGCAGCCAGGCGATTGAAAGCTATTGAAGAGTACTCGCATTTAGGGGCGGGCTTTAGAATTGCTTTGCGGGATCTGGAAATTCGGGGGGCAGGTAATATCTTAGGGGCTGAGCAGTCCGGCCATATCCAGGTGGTGGGATACCAGATGTATTGCGAGCTGTTGGCTGAGGCCGTTAGAAGATTAAAAGATGAGCCGGTCGAGCCGATACCGACGGCGGTCGTCGATTTGGGATTTGCAACATTTATACCGAAAAACTATATACCTATTAACAGGCACCGGATGGATGCCTATCGCAAAATTGCCGTTGCGAGATGTGATGAGGACCTTGAGCAGATAAAGGGCGAATTAACGGATGTCTATGGGCCGATGCCGGATGAGGTAAAGCTGCTGCTGGATTTGGCGGTGCTTCGGATAAAGGCAAGTAAGTGCGATATAAAAAGTATTGTTGCTTCAGGAGAAGATTTGATATTTTCATTTACAAAAGACGCAGAGGCGCCGAGTAAATCCTTCTTTTCAAAGGTTTCAGGAAAGGTTAGAATCTCCGATATGAGGACGGTATATTTGCGTTTATCGAAGAATTATTTCGAACCGAGGACACTAATAAGTGTTCTGCGGAAAATTTTGGGAGAGGAAAGAGCATGAGTGAGGTATCTGTTAAAAATGATTTCAGTGAAAACAAATTGTCTTGGCTCAGAATTATTAAGATCCTTTTAGTAGTTGTTGTTAGTTGTGTGGTTCTACTTGTAATTTTTATGCCTGATCCCATTTCAGATGAAAGGGCTGAACGTATCAAGTGCATGGCAAATTTGCGAAATTTGGGGATAGCTCTTTATATCTATGCTCAGGATCATAGTAATAGTTTCCCAGCTCATGATAATTGGTGTGATTTACTCGTTATGAATTATGAAGTAAAGTTAGAGTACTTAGTTTGCAAAGGCTCTGATGCAAAAATTGGTGAATCCAGTTATGCTCTTAATAAAAATATAGCAGGCAAGAATTCTTCAGAGATTCCTGAAGATATGGTTATCCTATTTGAAACAAATTTCGGCAAAGATCCCTTAGGAAGAAATGGGACATTGGGAGATCGAGATTGGTACAAGTCACTAAGTTCACTCAGTGATAGAAGTGACCTCAAAAAACATAAGCATTCTGAGAAAGTCTATAAGCTACGGTGGAATCAATTCGGTGGGTCGGGACTGTTAACTACGGAAAATCATAAAGGCAAGGGGTGTAATGTTTTGTTTAATGATATGCATGCAGAATTTGTGAAGACGGAGCGGCTTGGGGAGTTGAAGTGGGAAGTTGAGAAAGAGCAAAATACCGAGGCGCAAGCGGAGGACTCAGGTAACTTTCGCAGGCCGGTCAGTGATGAGGAATTAAAGTATTGGCTGGAGAATATTGTATGGTATCATCGCTTCAATAATGAAGAAATCCGTGCCGCGACGGGTCTGGCGAATGAAGAAATCGCTGCCGCATTAAAGAAATTTGACATTCGGTTGGACAATTGGACAATTCGAGATGATGATGAACCTTTACTGGTATTGCCCTATCCGGGAGGGCGTCATCCGCGAATCGGATTTCTTGAAGGAGCAATTGACCCGCAGCGGGAGACGAAGTTCAGTGTCTTTACGCCATGGGACAGGGAGAGCTATGTTGTGGTGGATTTGCCCGAGGCTATCTGGTCGAACTTAGGGCTGACGTATCTGGCCCATACACACATTGATACAATATGGACCAAACAGGGGATCGAACTAAAAAATCTGGAATGGAACCGCTATCCTGATGGGATGCTGGATATTGAGCGAAAACTGCCAAATGGAATTGCTTTCGGCGCGAAAGTCAAGCCAATAAAAAAGGCAGTGCGGATGGAAATGTGGTTAAAGAATGGGACAAATCAAAAGCTGACGGATTTGCGGGTGCAGATATGTGTGATGCCAAAGATGGCAGCGGGGTTTGAGCGGCAGACGAACGACAATAAGGTATTTACAAATCCGTACGTTGCGTGCCGAACCGATGATGATAAGCGCTGGATTATTACAGCGTGGCAAGGCTGCCACCGTCCCTGGGGTAACGCGAGGTGTCCGTGCTTTCATTCGGACCCGAAGTTTCCGGACTTGGAGCCGGGAGAAACAAAACGACTGCGCGGGTGGTTGTCTTTTTACGAGGGGACGGATATCGAAGCCGAGTTTAAAAGAATCGAAGAAAGCGGCTGGCGTAAACCGTAGGGATTTTTAATATTCCAAAAGTTTGAAACTAAATGAACAGAATAAGAAGCTCACAGAATTATGTAAGAAGGAGATTTGACATGAGTAAGTACAGAAAACGAATTTTGGCGGTAGCTTTAACCGTACTTTTTACGGCGGGTTTCTGCCGGCCGGTGCTTGGTCAGTATAAGACGCTGGAAATCGGCCAAAGGGCGCCCGACTTTAATTTGCCGGGTGTCGATGGGCGTAATTACAAACTGGCGGATTTTGCGGACGCGGATGTCCTTGTGATTATTTTTACCTGCAACCACTGTCCGACCGCCCAGGCGTACGAAGAGCGAATTAAAAAGCTGGCAGCCGATTACAAGAACAAAGGCGTGGCGCTAGTGGCGATTTCGGCGAACGACCCTAAAGCGGTGCGTCTGGACGAATTAGGCTATTCGGATATGAGCGATTCGTTCGAGGAAATGAAAATTCGGGCAAGGGACATGGGATATAATTTTCCATATCTCTATGATGGGGACAACCAGAGAGTTTCACTCGCATACGGGCCGGCTCGGACGCCGCACGTGTTTATCTTTGACAGGCAGCGCGAGCTGCGTTACGTCGGCCGAGTCGATGATTCGGAAAAGCCCAAGCTGGTCAAATCCGAGGATGCGCGGAATGCGATTGAGGCATTATTAAAGGGGAGGAAAGTTCCCGTTGAAACAACCGGAACAATCGGCTGTTCAATCAAATGGGCCAGTAAGCGGAGTTCGGTTACGCAATCTTTTGAGCGTTGGGCCAAAGAAAGTGTCGCTGTGGAAACGGCGGATGCAAAGAGCATTAAAGAGCTTGTCAAAAACGATTCAGGGAAACTGCGATTGGTCAATGTCTGGGCGAGCTGGAGCGGGCCCAGCGTGAAGCAATTGCAGGAATTTGTAACTATGAACCGGATGTATCGCCGCCGGGATTTTGAGCTGATTACCATTAGTGCCGATTCGCCCGGCAGAAGAAACAGTGTCCTTTCATCTTTGAAAAAACAGCAAGTGTCGTGTAAAAATTATCTGTTTAATTCGGAAGATGAATATCAGCTTATGGCGGCGGTGGATAAGGACTTGCTTGGTGGTATTCCATATACGATTTTGATTCAGCCGGGTGGTAAAGTTATTTACCGCAGAGTGGGAATAATAGAGCCTCTTGAGCTTAAGAAAGCTATCGTCGGATACGTGGGACGACACTACAAATAAAGAGCTCAAACTGACCGATTTTTGCTGTCATGCTGAGCCGGAAGGCGAAGCATCTGGCTTTATTGGTAGATATGACCGTTTCAGCGGAAGCCAGATTCTTCGCTTCACTACCCCTTCGGCTTCGCTCAGGGCTAAAGGTTTTCTTCGCTCAGAATGACAAAGTGTCGTATATTTTTAGAAGCAAGATACTTAAGCAGGAGAAGAATGATGTGGCGTGAAGTAAGTAAATTTGTATTTTTTGTCTTAGTTGGACTGGTATCGACAAACTGTGTGGGGCAAATCCAAAGCAAAGAAGGCAGGTCACCGTTAGATGAGCTGCCGGCACATATAAAACGGGTAACGTACTTTGGCCAGAGGGCGGACTTCTCGCACGATGGTAAACGTATTTTGTTTATCGAGAAGACATTTGGTGACGTGTATGAAGTGGAATTAAAAACAAAGATTATTCGCGCAATGACGCACCGCTACTATCACGAAGGCTACACTCGGGCGCTGTATTTAGCTAACGGTGATATTCTGCTATCGGGGGCACGTCAGTTCGACGCAACCAATCCGACGCCGAGCCGAAGTGAGAAGAATGCGGAGCTGTGGGTGCTGAAAAAAGACCTTTCAGCCGCTCCAGTGCCATTGGGCGAGAAGTGCTCCGAAGGCCCGGCGGTTTCACGCAGACGCATGCGGATTGCCTGGACTCAGGGTGGGGCATTTTATATGGCGAACATAGTTTATAAAGATGGAAAACCCGAGCTGGCAAATAAGAAGAAGATTTTGGATAAGCGTGATTTAGACTTTGAGACCGGACTTGAGACGCAGAACCTTCGGCCGCCAAATGAGAAGGAGCTGATATTCAGCGCTTATGGTTACCAGGGCACGGAGGTTATGGGGCTGGATATCGAGACGGGCAAGGTGGTGAACTACTCCAAGGCGCCAAACCAGTATGATGAGCCGGAAGGTATTTTTCCTGATGGCAGACACACGCTGGTCGAGTGCGATAAACACAACCGCAAGGGGACACAGTATATCGACCTCTATAAGCTGGCGCTGGACGGCTCGGGAAAGACGGAACGTATGACTTTCTTTTCCGACTATCCGGGCTATAAGGCCTCCAATCCCGTGGTAAGTGACGATGGGCGGTATATAGCGTTTCAGGTTGCCAAGAGAGGCGATATGGCCGGTGTGGGAAGAGGCATCTTGATATTTGACCTGGAGATGTACGAGAGTTCAAAAAAATCCAGAGGCAGATGAGTTTTTGAGCGGTCGCTTACGCTCTCGGCTCTGTTTTAAGGGGGATTTGAAAATAAGGATTGCAATTTTGCGAATTTGCTTTTAGATTAGCTCCGTAAATTAGGTGTTGCTATTCCGGGGTGAGGAGATTGAAGTTTTTTATTGTATGAAGGAGCAGATTATGGCGGATGTTGAGCCGAGCCGTGAGGAAGCCTTCTCGCTGCTGAAAGAATATAACAAAAGTGAAGGATTGATTAAGCACGCTCTGGCTGTTGAGGGGGTGATGCGCTATTGTGCCCGCAAACGCGGCGAGGATGAGGAAAAATGGGGCCTCATCGGTTTAGTTCACGACCTGGACTATGAGCAATTTCCCGAGCAGCACTGCCGAAAGACCGAGGAAATTCTGACTACCCATAACTGGCCTGCTGAGTACATCCGGGCTGTGGTTTCGCACGGGTGGGGTATATGCACCGATGTTGAACCTAAAAGTGAGCTGGAGAAAGTCCTTTATACTATTGATGAGCTTGTCGGACTTGTAGTGGCCACGGCACTTGTGCGGCCGAGCAGGAGCGTGCTGGATATGAAAACCAAATCGGTAAAAAAGAAATGGAAAGATAAATCCTTCGCTGCCGGAGTGAATCGAGATGTAATTGAAAAAGGCGCCGAGATGTTGGGCGCCGAATTGGGTGAGATTATCGACGACGTGATTATGGGGATGCGCGAAGTGGCTGACGAAATCGGACTAAGAGGTAATTGTTAGTTCTAAGCGGATAAGAGCGGGAAAAACGTATGCGTAAATGTGCTTTTTTATCAGTGTTAATGCTCTTACTTATAGGCGGCTGTGGGGACGGTAGTAATCCGACCGGTGCCGAATTAGAGCGTCAGGCTCTTGCGCAGAAGATAAGGCTTGTGGAAGCCTCGGGCGGATTTGTGCTGATGGTCGGCGGTGAGACTGTAACCAGTGATGAGATAATCGCCTCACCGGTAGAATTGGGAGGGAAGTTTGTATTGCCAATAGAATACTTTAAGCCGATTGCGCAGGCAAGTGAGCTCGAGCAGTTCAAAGAACGAGCCAGGGGCCAGCTTAAAGGAATTCTTATGTCTAAAATCTCGAATATTTTGCTTTATCAGCAGGCCAAAAGACAAATTGGAAAGAATATTGAGGATGCTCTGGAAAAGGAGGCGGAAAAGGCGTTGAGAGAATTTGTTGTGGACTTCGGGGGTGACCAGATTAGGGCTGACGAGGCACTTAAACAAAGTGGAATGGACTGGAAGAGCTTTAAGGAATATCAAAAAAGATTAATTCTCACTCAATGGTACTTAGGCTCGAAATTATCTAATAACAGACCTGTAACTTATCGTGAGCTGATGAGCTGCTACGATGAGATGAAGGACAAATATTTTGCAAAAACCGCGACGATACAGTTTCGCCTGATTGATATTCGGCCAGCCATGCTGGAGGTGGCAAATCCGAAGGCAAACCGCCATCAGCTTGCGGAAAAGCTGGCTCTTGAATTGGCTAAGCGCATACGGTCAGGTGAAGATTTCGGCGAATTGGCCAGGCAATATTCGCATGGGCCTATGCGGGAGTTTGGTGGATTGTGGCAGCCGGTGCAGCCGGGGTCTTTAGCCGTGCCTTACGATAAGCTTGCCGCCGAAGCAGAGAACATCGAATCCAACCAGATTGCAAGAATAATAATAACCGCTGAACATGTTTTTATAATGAAGCTGGAAGAAAAAAAATTATTCGGTTATGAGCATTTTGAGAAGGTGCAAGAGCAGGTGCGAGACAAGATTGTTCTCGACCGCTGGAACGAAGCTGTTAATAGAGTTAATGCAACACTTCTGCAGCAGGCGGAACTTGGCAGAACGGACGAATTTATAGATTTTTGCCTGGAGAAGATTTACCAAATGCGCGACCAGCCGGTAACAGTAAAAAGAGATATATACAAACGTACAGAAACACAGAGGCCTCGAGACACAAGGCCATCGATATACAGAGATATGATGCCGGGTGGTATCAGAAGAAGGTAAAGATAAAAGTAAAAAGAGATAGATACATAAGCAAAAAAAAGAGTAATATCATACAAAGAAGCATTTATATGCTAACCGATTTGTCAGGGTAGAATTATGGCGGGAATGACTTGAGAAGGTGGGATTGACGGATGGAAATTATAGCCCACGGCATAGACCTTGTAGATTGTCCGCGGATAGAAGCGATGATAGAGCGGCACGGTGAGCGCTTCGTCCAGAGGGTTTTCACTGCTGCCGAGCAGGCCTATGCCGAGTCAAACAAGAACAAAATAGAGAAATTAGCCGGCCGCTTCGCGGCCAAAGAAGCCGTTCTTAAACTGATGGGGACTGGATGGCGGGGTAAAATTGCCTGGACGGATATTGAGATAATAAACAATAGTATTGGTCAGCCTGAAGTTACTCTGGCCGGCGAGGTCGAAAAAATTGCCGACAAGCTTGGGATTAAACATATAAGCGTGAGCATTACACATACTGCAAATTTCGCAATTGCATCGGCGGTTGCCCTGGAGGAGAAGGGACATCCGTGAATTTCCTGATTTCACAAATTCCCAAATATAAACTCATTGGGCAGATGTTTAAGGTGAGACTTTTTCTATGCGTTCAGCTACCCACACTTTGATGATGGATTGTCGAGGCACACCCAGACGTTTTGCCTCTTTATCTAAGAAGTGAATCATCCACAGAGGGAAATCTACATTTACTCTTTTCTGTTCTTGTCCGGGCCTTCTGGCCTTTGACATATCCAGGTATTTAGAAATGTCCCTGCCATCATCAAACCTCTTGTCAAATTCGTTAGCTTTCATAAATATCAATTTCCTCTTTTCTGGAGCGTCGTACCGAAATAATCCTTATCTTTTCACGCCGATAGGTAATGACCGCTGACCAATGCTCTCCTGAAATCTTCCCAATTACCAAAAATCTTGGTTCATCGATGGTTCTTGCTGGAATCTCAATTAAATCAGAATCATCCCACAATGCCTGGGCCTGGTAAAAATCAATCCCGTGTTTTTTCTTATTGCTCTGACTCTTTTTGAAATCAAATTCAAATTCCATGGTATAATAATTATACCATAACAATATATATTGTCAATCAAATATTTTTTGTATATGTGGAACTCACTTGCCGGGTGGGCTGGACTGTCTTCAATTTCAAGCTCTCAAAGCACATGGTGGGGGACATCACCGACGCGGATGGTCTCCAGCGAAATTGCCTTCCGGGTGCATGCAATTGTTATCTGATGCCAATATCTGGTCCAAACTCGCTTACGATTTTAATGATTTTATGCTTATATTTCTTGTTGAACTGCCAACCTCTCGGGTGTTTACGAATGAGCCATTCTTTAGTTGTTTTGAATCCACCGATGACTCCACCAAGTGCCTTTCCCTTAACACCTATGAACTTACTTATCTCCTTCGAGGTCAAAATATCTTTATCGTTTGCGATGAACGCATATAATAGCTTTATTTGATTTTCTGTGAGGCGCTGCATATCTTTCAATGACCAATCCAATGATTTTGATCTATCTTTAACTTTTCCCTCCTCATAAAAGTCTTTTAATTTAATAATATTTATGTCGTGTTTTTGGATTTCTTCTTTGATTGGACTATACGATTCAAGGTCATCTTGCCAACACACGATATATTGACACTTGCCCAAATCGTCTTTTTGAATGTGGTCTCGAAAAGATGACAGTACAGGTTCAAATTCTATTGCTATTTCCTCGCCATTTTTTATGCAAATACAGTCGGGATAGGAGCTTCGAACTTCTTTTATGTAGTCAATCCCAAAAGCAGGGTATACTCTAGCAAATAGAAAAACTATTTCTTCATGCGTAAAGTTATCTTTTTTGTCAAGGCCCCAAACTCCTGAGCCCAATTTGTCTTTTATCGCCTTTCACAATCGGGCATTTTGCTGCCTAAGACTTTCAACTTGCTTTGACTGCATTTTAAGCCTCCAAAATTAGTTCACACAGCTATTGCTTATAATGTTTCCATATAAGGCGCTAAACTTAGCGGATTCTGCAATATAAACTAACTATAGTACTAGAGAAATGACATCAACTGTCAAGACTTGATTAAAGAGTTCAAAAAGCTATCCTGCACCAATTGCTCTGTAGTGATTCAACCACCCAGCAGTCCCGTTAGGGATGGCCAAGTCCATTGCTTTGTAACACTACTATGGATACAATTGGTTCGGGACTAAATATGTTTAACGGAACGAAGACAAATGAGTTTGATTGCGTTGTTATAGGTGGAGGTCACGCCGGCGTCGAGGCTGCTCATGCTGCCGCGAAAATCGGCGCCAAAACCTGCCTTATAACCATTAGCAAAGACACAATAGCCAAGATGAGCTGCAATCCGGCTATCGGTGGTCTTGCAAAAGGACAGATTGTGCGCGAGGTCGATGCGTTGGGGGGGCTGATGGGCCTGGCAATAGATGCAACGGGGATTCAGTTTCGAATGCTGAATCGCTCTAAAGGCCCGGCTGTGCAGTCGCCACGGGCCCAGGCTGACAGGCAAAAGTATCAGGACTTTATGCGGCGAGCACTTGAGCAGACTGCTAATCTGACCATAGTCGAGGCGATAGCGACAGAGATAGAAACATCCGACAACAAGGTGCGAGCAGTGGGCTGCAAGGACGGGTCGGTTTACCGCACTGAGACGGTTATTGTGACACCGGGGACGTTTCTTGGGGGAATGGTCTATATCGGCAGCGAGAAGTGGGCTGCGGGTAGATTTGAAGAGCCGCCAAGTGTAGAGCTTTCGCAGAGTTTGAAACGAATGGGACTGGAACTCGGGCGGATGTCAACGGATACGACACCGAGATTGGCTGCTGAGACGGTGGATGTGGAGAGATTGCAAGTACAGCCCGGGGATGAGCCGCCGGTGCCGTTTTCATTTATGACTGAAAAGATAGATAGGCCTCAGGTGCCGTGCTGGATTACCTATACCAACCCGAAGATACACAAGCTTCTTCGTGATAACCTGCATCGTGCTCCACTTTCTTCGGGCGAGATTAAGGGCACCGACCCGCGTTATTGTCCGAGCATTGAAAGTAAGGTCGTCAGATTTGCGGATAAGAAGCAGCACAGAATCTTTTTAGAGCCGGAAGAAGAAAAAATAAAAACGATTTACTGCAACGGTATTTTTACCTCTATGCCAAAAGATGTTCAAGAGCAAATGCTTAGATGGCTGCCGGGGACGGAAAATGCCCGGATTGTTCATTACGGCTATGCGATTGAATACGATTACTGTCCACCGATCCAGCTTAAGCCCAATCTGGAGACTAAAAAGGTGTCGGGACTATTTCTGGCAGGGCAGATAAACGGGACCAGCGGCTATGAAGAGGCGGCGGGACAGGGTATCGTGGCTGGTATAAATGCGGTTAGGAAGTTACAGTGTAAAGAGCAGCTCATACTCGGCAGAGACCAGGCATATATCGGGGTGCTGATAGATGACTTGCTTACCAAGGGGCTTGATGAGCCTTATCGTATGTTCACGTCGCGAGCAGAGTATCGGCTGGCCTTGCGTGCCGATAATGCGGACCGGAGATTGACGCAAATCGGCAAATCGGCCGGGCTCGTGGATGAAAAGCGATGGGCAAAGTTTCAAAACAAACTCGATGGCATAGATACCCTCAAGGCCTATCTGAAAAACACCCGTTCCGAGGGGACAAGTTTGTGGGACAAGCTGCGCCGGCCGGGTAATACCCTTGCCGAATCGATGGCAGAAAATCCTGATATAAAGAAAATGAATCTTACCGAAGATGTGTTTCAGGCGGTAGCTGTCGATGCCAAATATGAGGGTTACTTAGCCAAACAGGAGCGTCTGGTGGCTGGTTTCAGGGCTTTGGAGAATAAAAAGATTCCGGCGGACCTGGACTATAACAGCATCGCACATCTACGGGCGGAGGCCAAAGAGAAGCTGTCGGTTTTTAGGCCGAGCACGCTTGGTCAGGCCTCTCGAATAAGCGGTATAACTCCGGCTGATATTACGGTGGTACAAATTCACCTGAAAAAATCCAACATCATAAATCAAAATGCAAAATGACACATAAAAATTCAAAAAAGCAGAAAAAAAGAGAGTGCAGGGACCCCGCCTTGCGGGAACCCAGCAAGATTACATAAATCATTCTAACCAAACACCTTAAACATTATTTGCTCTGTAAAGCTACTACGGTCTCAAAAAAAAAATTGCAAAAATCCCCATTTTTTTTTGTTGACAGCTTGTACAAATGTACGATATTATGTTGTACATTTGTAAAATACAATTGTAAAAGGAGATTATTATGACACAGAAAAAGTTACCGGCTTTAAGCCCATCGGAGACTGAGATTTTAAGATTAGTCTGGCAGCTCGACAAAGCAACCGTGCAGGATGTCTGCGACAAGCTGCCTGCAAAGAGGAAAATAGCTTACGCAACGGTCCAAACCCTGCTGCGTCGGCTGGAAAAGAAAGGCTATCTGAAGCACCACATTCGGGGCAAGGCCCACGTCTTTTTCGCCGCGGTCAAAAGCGAAAATGTCATAAAAAGGTCGGTCAATGACTTTCTCGACAGGCTCTTCGGCGGCGACCCTATTCCGCTTATGCAGTACTTGGCCGAGCACGGGAAAATCGACGCCGGCGATATCGAGAAGCTGAAAAAATTAGCTGAAAAAAATAGCTAATAATTTTAGTGGAGTGGTAATAATGGAAAACTATTTAACGCAAATCACATATTATCTGCTGACGCAAAGCTGGCAGATAGCAGTCCTGGTGGTGGTAATAGCAGCGGCAACGTTGCTGCTGAAAAATAAAAGTGCACACATTCGCTACCTGCTCTGGCTGATTGTCTTAGCTAAATGCCTCGTGCCGCCTTTATTTACAATACCTCTGGCGGTTCTGCCGCAAGAAAGGTACACTGAGCCTGTTCCAATATCACCGGCTCCGATGCCGAGAGTGGCCTTCGAAGCAGCGGATATGGATATAGCAAAACCTACCTTATCAACATCAACGCCGGTCGCAATACCATCCAGGCCGACTGTTACAGAAAAACTTGAAAGGCTCACTATGCTTCAATGGCTCGCTTTGGTCTGGATTATTGGAGCAATTGTATTCACGATTGCTGCTTTGATAAAGGCGCTGCGGACCAATTTTTGGCTGTGGCAGCAGCGAAAACAGCTTCCGGTCGAAATACAAAGCGGGATTGAGGACTTATTCTACAGCCTTGACTTCAGGACTTTTCCGAAGGTCTGGTTGGTTGAAGGTATAGGCCAGCCGTTTGTATGGGGACTGCTGCGCGGCAGTATTTATCTACCGGCCGATTTTGTTAAAGTCAATAGCTCTGAGCATCGCAGAAGTGTCTTAGGCCACGAGCTAAGCCATTTTTTGCGTTTTGATGCTGCGGTCAATATTCTGCAAATAATCGCCCAGGCGGTATTCTGGTTCCATCCTTTCGTATGGTGGGCGAATAAAAAAATCCGGGCTGAGCGTGAGAAATGTTGTGATGAAATGGCAATCGCTCGCCTGGGCGCTAAAGCCACAGATTACAGCAGTGCGATTGTGAATATATTGATATCCGAGCACAAATCGACCCGGCCGGTTCCATCGTTGGCTGTTGCCGGGCCAGTGAAAAATATTGAAGAAAGGATAAAAACCATTATGAAACCAGGAAAAAAATTCTACAAACATCCAAGCTTGATAGCAACAACAGCCGTGTTTACATTAGCTCTGTTGACAGTTCCGACCACGCTTATACTGTCAGCCAAGGCACAATCTAAGGCCGCAAACCTTTCACTGCGCCAAGCTGCCGCTACCGGCAACATTGAGCAAGTTAGACTGCTCATTTCAAGGGGTGCCGACGTCAATGAAAGAGGAGTCTGGGGAAATACCCCACTACATTATGCCTCCATGAGAGGCCATGCAGAAGTGGCGGAGTTGCTGATCAGCCGTGGGGCATACGTCAATGCCCCCGATGGTCGGAATGCGATGACACCTTTGCACTGTGCCGCCGCGAGTGGGAACAAACAGACCGTCGAACTCCTGCTGAGCAAAGGTGCCGATATCAACACAAAGAATAGAGCTGGCAGGACGCCCTTGTTTGAGGCTATGAAAAGCCCGGAAGCGGGGCGTAAAGAAATAGTTGAACTTCTGGTTGCAAAAGGAGCTAAAGTTCCTGCTATGCACCTTGCTGCTTACATGGGAGATATAGAAAAAGTAAGAAAGTGCTTACAAGATGGGATAGACATAAATTCACAAGAAAATTTTTGCTGCACAGCTTTGCACGCTGCAACTAACGGAGGCAAGAAAAATGTCACGGAGTTTCTTATCGGCAGAGGTGCTAATATCGATGCGAGAGACACCTCTGGTATGACGCCTCTATACTATGCGGCTATTCACAACTGCGAGTATATAGTGGATTTGTTATTGTCCAAGGGGGCCGATGTTAATGCGAAGCATGAGTATAATTTCGTCTTGCTTAACTATGCTATCTGGGATGGAAGTAAGGATGCTATTAAGCTGCTCATTAGCAAAGGAGCTAATGTCAATGTAAAAGATGACGATGGTTTTACCCTGCTCATCTGGGCGATCTGGTGGAGTGACAAAGACATGGTGGAATTACTCATTAGCAACGGAGCTGATCTCGATACCGAGGAGGATAGTTATGGTTGTACAGCGCTGTACTGGGCGGCTGTGCAAGGCAGTAAAGACCTGGTTGAGCTACTCATCGCTAAAGGTGCTGCTCCTCTCTCTGCCATGCATTCAGCAGCATGCGCTGGAGACCTGGCAAAGGTGAAGAGTCTTGTCAAAGAGGGCACCGATGTAAATACAAAGGGTAAAGGCAGCGGCGACGAGACGCCACTTTTCGCGGCTGTTTTTGCAGACCATAACGATGTTGCCAAATTCCTCATTGCCAAAGGTGCAGATGTCAATGCCAAAGACAAGAGCGGCCAGACGCCCCTGCACCCTGCGTGCGAACACGGCAAGAGGAATATGGTAGAATTGCTCATTGCCGAAGGTGCAGATGTCAACGCAAAAGATTACGGAGGCGCTACGCCCCTCCACCGTATGTTCTATTCCGGTCGCGCTCGCTTGGACATAGCGGAACTTCTGATCGCCAAGGGGGCTAATGTGAATGCGAGGTTAACTAGCAACGGGTCGACACCATTGCATCGTGCAGTCGAAATCGGACACACGAAAATTGTGGGACTTCTCATTGCCAAAGGTGCGGATATCAACGCACAAAAGAGCGAAGGTGAGACGCCACTGCACATAGCATGCAAACTCGGTCACAAGGATGTGGTGGAACTGCTGATTGCCAAAGGCGCTAATATGAACGTCAAAAACAATAAAGGTCAGACGGCGTTGTCAGTGACAAAGGAGCAAGGACACGAAGAAATCGTCGAGCTGTTGCGCAAGCACGGGGCGAAAGAATAACTTGATGCTCAATGCTCGTTAATAGTTCAACGGTGATTAGTGAGCGGAGGATATCGGAAGGCATAAGTAATAAGTGCATCAGGCGTAGTTACACAAGTCAGAAGGTATGTACTCTTATGGGCTTTGTTTTGGCATGGCGGTGGCTTCGATTTCAAATAGGAGGTCGGGGCGGCAGATATCGCAAATGGCTGTTAGCCACGGCCAGTTAAGGGTGCCTTTGGAAGCGTTGAAAATCTTCTCGACCTCGGTTGTTTTACAGTAGGCGACCACCTGCACTACATCCTCATCCCTGCAGCTCATATCGGCCAGAACGGCCCGGACGTTTTCAATGGTCGTTGCTATCTGGCCCGAGGCATCGCCGATATGCGTAGTAGCTCCATCGGCGTCGATAGAGGCGGTTCCGGAAACAAATACCGTTTTCCCGGCCGGGGTAACTGCGCTTGAAGCCCGTGAGAAGGCCGAGCCGTACTCCAATGCACAGTGCTGTTTTCCCACGGCCTGTAGGAACTGGATGGAGTTCTGCGGTTCTAAAACCGCTGTCAGGTCCATTGCACAGTGGCTGCCGTCAGATGGGCCCAGTCCGATGCCGGTACTGGCCGGCATTGATTGGCGGGTTCCGGTTCCGATAAGCCGGCGTTCGGTGAAAAACTCAGTTCTGA
>Ga0315539_1000904_pt1 | contig 22248 bp, 17 predicted proteins | sample SalMarSW160150MG_FD_203097 | JGI IMG/M metagenome (GOLD analysis project Ga0315539, IMG submission 203097) | Salt marsh sediment microbial communities from the Plum Island Ecosystem LTER, Massachusetts, United States - Salt Marsh Sediment SW1601-150 ... | reverse complement strand
GAAATTACCGAATGTGCTGTAGTAGGAATTCCTGATAAAATAAAAGGTGAAGTACCAGTTGTCTTTGTCGTTTCTAAACCCAGAGAACTTTTTGAAGATTTCAAGAAAAAGGTAGTAAATCAAGTGAGGAACGAGATTAGCCCTATCGCTACTCCCCAAGATGTTTATTTAGTCGAGGACTTACCCAAAACCCGTTCGGGTAAAATAATGAGAAGAATTTTAAGAAAACTATTTACCGGCGAAAACTTAGGTGACTTATCTACTTTAGCTAACCCCAATATTATAGAAAAAATAAAAAAAATAATTAGATGATGAAAAAATATATTTTAAAGTTTAAGAAAATTTCCAAAAAAGACCTGCGTTTGGTCGGGGGGAAGAACGCTTCTTTGGGAGAAATGATTTCTAAATTAAACAAAAAAGGAATTAACGTCCCTGATGGTTTTGCTTTGACAACAGCAGCTTACTGGCATTACTTGAAAGAAAATGGAATTGATAAAAAGTTAAAGGAAATTTTTCAGAAATTTAACCCAAAGAGCATTAAAAGTCTACAAAAAACAGGAGAATTATCCAGAAATCTTATTCTCAAAGGGGATGTCCCTGAGGACTTAAAAGAAGAAATTATTAAAGCCTATAAGATCTTAGGAAAAAAATACGGGCAGAATCCGACCGTTGCGGTGAGGACTTCGGGCGTGGCAGAAGATACGGCCAGCGCCTCTTTTGCCGGACAATTCGAAACTTATTTAAATGTTTCGGGTGAAGAGAGATTGATTGAGGCAGTAAAAAAATCCATTGCTTCAACTTTTACCGATAGAGCAATTGCTTACCGGGAAGAAAAAGGATTTTCTCATTTAAAGCTGGGTCTTTCTATTGGAATTCAGAAAATGGTAAGGTCAGATTTAGCTTCTTCCGGTATAATATTTACTTTGGATACTGAAACAGGTTTTAAAAATATCGTTTTGATTAATTCAATCTGGGGAGTAGGGGAAATGATCGTTAAGGGGAAAATTACGCCCGACCAATTCTGCGTTTTTAAACCGACCCTCAAAAAAGGATATAGGTCAATAATTATTAAAAATTTAGGTAGGAAAACAAAAAAATACATTTTTGCTAAAAAGGGCGGCTTAAAAGAAGTTAAAGTTGTACCTAAAAAACAATCAAAATTTTCTTTAACTGACAAAGAAGTCTTACAATTAGCTCAATGGGCAATGACAATAGAAGAACATTACAGGCTGCCTCAAGACATTGAATGGGCTAAAGATGGAAAGACTGGTCAATTATTTATTGTTCAGTCGAGACCGGAAACGGTCTATGCGGCCAAAACAGCTCAGTTTTATGAAGAATATGAGCTTAAAACGAAAAAACAGCCGATTCTTTACGGGGTTGCCGTTGGAGACAAAATTGGTAAAGGAAAAGTAAGAATAATTGAGAATATTTCCAAAATAGGAGAATTTCAAAGGGGTGAAGTTTTAGTGACCAGAATGACCGATCCAGATTGGGTTCCTATTATGCGCCTGAGTTCGGCGATTGTTACCAATGAGGGAGGAAGGACCTGCCATGCTGCTATCGTTTCCAGAGAATTGGGGATTCCGGCTATCGTCGGCACAAAAACAGCAAGCCATGCGTTAAAGACCGGTAATACAGTGACCGTGGACTGCAGTGGTGGTCAAGGCAGGGTCTTTTTAGGAGATATTCCTTTTCGGATTAAGAAATATAATTTGAAAAAGATTCCCAAATTGAAGACAAAGATTATGATAAACATAGGAGCGCCAGACATTGCTTTTAAAACTTCATTTTTGCCAAATGACGGAGTAGGGTTGGCCAGAATTGAATTTATTTTAGCTGAAAAAATTAGAATTCATCCTTTGGCCCTTTATCATTATCAGGAAATAAAAGACAAAAAAGTAAAATCAGAAATTGACAAAATTACAGCAGGCTACAAGGATAAAAAGAAATATTTTGTTGAAAAGTTAGCTGAAGGAATTAGCCAAATTGCTGCTGCCTTTTATCCAAATCCTGTAATTGTTAGACTTTCCGATTTTAAAACTAATGAATACGCAGCTTTAGTTGGTGGGGAGAGTTTTGAACCAACTGAAGCTAATCCCATGATAGGTTTCCGAGGGGCCTCTCGCTACTTAGATAAATCCTTCCGGCCGGCTTTTAGCATGGAGTGTCGAGCAATAAAAAAAGCCAGAGAGGAGTTTGGATTAAAAAATATAATTCCTGAGGTTCCTTTCTGTCGTACAGTGGAGGAAGGGGAAAAGGTGTTAAAATTAATGAAAGAGGAGGGACTTGAACGAGGAAAAGACGGCTTAAAAGTCTGCATGATGTGTGAGATTCCTTCCAATGTTATTTTGGCTGAAAAGTTTTTAGAGATTTTTGACGAAATGAGCATCGGCTCAAATGATTTGACTCAATTGACTTTAGGAGTAGACCGGGACAATGCTCGAATCGCTTATATTTCTGACGAAAGAAATGAAGCAGTCAAGAGATTGATTGCCGAAGTGATAAAAATCTGCAGAAAAAAGAAGAAAAAAATAGGAATCTGCGGTCAGGCACCCAGTGATTTTCCTGAATTTGCTCAATTTTTGGTCAAAGAAGGGATAGAATCAATATCATTAAACCCCGACACAGTAATTAAAACAACATTAATCGTAGCTAAAAAAGAAAAAAAATGAAGTACGATATTGTCACTTTTGGTGCAACCGCCAGGGATATTTTTCTAAGAGCCCGGCAATTTTTGATTAGCGGTTTTAGATTTGACTATATCAAAAAAAAGATTTTATTGCCCTACGGGTTGAAGATTAACATTAAAAATATTTATTTTCATTCAGGAGGTGGGGGGAGTAATACTGCCGCCACTTTTACTAGGCAGGGGTTCAGAACGGCTTATTGCGGGGTGATTGGGAACGACATTGAAGGTCAGGCAGTTTTGAAAGAAATAAAAGAAAAAGGAATTAAAGCAGAATTCGTTTTTAAAACCGACAAAAAACCAACCAACTCTTCCATAATCTTTTCCACCCCGAAAGAGAGAACAATCCTGGTTTATAAAGGGGCCTCCGAGACTTTAAGCGCGAAACAGATACCTTGGTCAAAAATTAAAAATACTGGCTGGTTTTATCTGGCCCCCCTGAGTAGAAAATTATTCAGACTTTTTGGAGAAATAGTAGGTTTTGCTAGGGATAATCAAATTAAAACAATGGTAAATCCCGGCAGCTCTCAGTTAAAAACGCCTGTTAAAATTTTAGAATCGGTTCTTCAAAAGATTGACATTTTAATTTTAAACCAGGAAGAGGCTCAAATTTTAGCCAGAGACCCCTCTCTACAGGGAGAAAAATTAGTTAAGGAAATTAAGAAAATTTTCCCCGGAATTTTAATTATAACTGACGGAGAAAATAAGCTTTTGGTGGCCGATGGAAAGTTTCTTTATTCAGCTTTTCCCTTGAAGACCAAAGTGGTGGATAAAACCGGAGCCGGGGATGCTTTCGGAGCCGGGTTTTTATCAGCGTATATTAAAAGCAGGGGGAATATAAAAATGGCAATTCAGTTAGCTGTGGCTAATTCCGCCTCCTGCATTAGAAAATGGGGAGCTAAAGAGGGTATTTTGAAGAAAAATCAGAGTTTTAAAAAAGTTAAGGTTACAAAAAAATGTTTAAGAAAATGAAAGTACTTAAATATTATTTAAAGAAGGCTCAAAAAGAAAAATGGGCGATCGGTCATTTTAATTTCTCAAATTTAGAAACGCTGAGAGCGATTATTCAGGCCGCCGAAAAATTAAAGTCCCCTCTAATTTTAGGGACGTCGGAAGGAGAAAGTAAATTTATCGGTTTAAAACAAGCAGTAGCTTTAGTAGACAGTTATAAAAAAGAAAAAGGGCTTCCCGTTTTTTTGAATCTTGACCACGGTCGATCTTTTCATTATATTAAAAAAGCCATAGATGCCGGATACAAGGCTGTTCACTTTGACGGCTCAAAGTTATCCCTCGAAGAAAACATCAGACAAACTAAAAAAGTTATCAAATACGCAAAGAAGCTCGGGGTTTTGGTTGAGGGAGAGGTGGGAGCTATCGGCACCGATGCCTCAAGGATTTACAAGAAAAAATTTGAAATAAGAGAAAAAAATTTAACTGACCCTGCTGATGCTGAGAAATTTATAAAAGAAACCAAAACAGACAGTCTGGCAATAAGCATTGGAACATTCCACGGAATTGAAGTTAGAGGTTTAAATCCCCGGCTTCGGCTTGAAAGATTGAAAGAAATAAAAAAGATGACAGGGGATACCTTTTTGGTTTTACACGGAGGGTCAGGTACTCCTAAAAAGGATATGGAAAAAGCAATAAAATTAGGCATTGATAAAATTAACATTAATACCGAATTGAGGATAACTTATACAAATGCCTTGAAAAAAAATCTTAAAAAAAACCCAAAAGAAACAACTCCTTACAAATATATGCCTGAGGTAATAGAGGCAGTTCAAAAAGTGGTTGAAGAAAAAATTAAATTATTTGGTTCGGCAAACAAAACATAATTATGATTTCCTTAAACGCTAAAATTAGAAAAACCTTGGGGGAAAAAGTAAGAAATTTAAGAGAAAAAGGATTAATTCCCGCAGTTTTATATGGACCGAAAATCGAAAATACACCTTTAGAAATTGATTTCAAAGATTTTGAAAAAGTTTATCGTGAAGCAGGGGAAAGCTCTTTGATTTCTTTAGAAGTTGAAAAAAAGAAATTTTTAGTTCTGATTCATGCTATAAAGTTAGACCCCCTTTCTCAGAAAGTGATTCATGTTGATTTTTATCAACCAAAACTTGATGAAGAAATTACAGCTAATGTGCCTTTAGTTTTTGAAGGTGAAGCTCCGGCGGTAAAAGAACTGGGTGGCACTTTTGTTAGAAATATCCATGAAATAGAAGTAAGAGCTTTACCCCAAAATCTTCCTCATGAAATAAGAATAAATGCGGATAAATTAAAAACTTTTGAAGATAGTATTTTAGTTAAAGATTTAATAATTCCCAAGGAAGTAAAAATTCTTAAGGATCCTGAAGAAACAGTTGCTTTTGTTGCTGAGCCAGAAAAAGTAGAGGAAGAATTAGAGAAACCAGTTGAAGAAAAAGTAGAAGAAGTTGAAAAAGTAGAAGAAGGAAAAGAGAAAGAAAAAACAGAAGAAGAAAAAGAAGAAGCGAAAGAAGAAACTCCCGAGAAACCTAAATAAAACAATGCTAACCCGTATTTTTAAAATAGTTTTGTTGTCAACTCTGCTCTTAGCTTTGGTTTTGCCTAATTTTCAGGGTTTAGCTATGAGTCCTCAAGAGGAGCGAGAAGTCCTGGAAAAGGAGTTAGAAGCGTTGGAAGAACAAATTGCCCGATATGAAAAAGACATCAGCAAGACTCAACAGGAAAAAAGCACTCTCCAAAATCAAATCTATATTTTAAAACAGCAGATTGGAAAATTAAACTTACAAATTTATCAAAGCAACGTAATGATAGAGGAATTAGGGCTTCAAATTAATGATACCCAGACCTCTATTGAAGAAACTTCATTAAAAATCGCCGATTCCCGAGAAAAATTAAGCTCCATCTTGAGATCAATTTACGAAGAAGACCAGCGTTCTCTGGTGGAAATTCTGCTAGCCGAACCCGACCTCTCGGCTTTTTTTGATAATTTAGTAGCTTTAGAAACTCTTAATGGAAAGAATCAAGAGCTTTTAGAGAATATCAAAAACTTAAAATCTTATCTTGAAGGAGAAAAACAGGCCTTAGATTCCGAAAAAGAAGATTTTGAAAGATTAGTTGAAATCCAAACCCTTCAAAAACAAGAAAACGAAGCAGCTAAAGAAGATAAAGACTACTATTTACAACTAACCGAGGATCAATATCAAAAATATCTGAGTGAAAAGGAGGCGGTGGAAGAAAAGGCATCTGGAATTAGAACCAGAATATTTGAATTAATCGGGGTACCCGAAGCTCCTACTTTCGGTGAGGCCTATGAGATTGCCAAATCCATTGAAAAAATTACTGGAGTCAGGCCAGCTCTTTTGTTAGCGGTTTTAACCCAAGAGTCAAATATTGGGAAAAACGTGGGCCAGTGTTATCTTAAAGATCCTAAGACCGGAGACGGAGTAGTCGCTTACAATGGGCAGAAAATATCCAAAGTGATGAAGCCCAGCCGAGATGTCCAGCCATTTTTGGCAATTACCAAAGCTTTAGGAAGAGACCCCTACAATACTCCGGTTTCTTGCCCTATTCCCAGCGTTGGCGGGTATGGAGGAGCCATGGGGCCAGCCCAATTTATTCCTTCTACTTGGATGATATATAAAGATAAAATAGAAAAAATAACCGGCGAAGCTGCCGATCCCTGGTCTATTAAAGATTCTTTTTTAGCTGCTGCTTTATATTTAACTGATTACGGAGCCGCCCAACAAACTTACAACGCTGAATGGAAAGCAGCCATGATTTATTTCTCTGGCACCACCAGCACAAGATATCGTTTCTACGGCGATTCAGTAATGGCTATTGCCAAGAATCTCGCTAAAGACATAGAAACTTTAGAAAAAGCAGGTTAACCCAGAGATTTTTGTAAGGATTTAATAATTGGGTCTAATTTGCCGGCTATAATTCCTTCAATATTATGCCAGGATTTTTTTATCCGGTGGTCGGTAACTCTGTCTTGAGGGAAATTATAAGTTCTAATTTTATCGGCTCTTTCAGCCTTTTTTATTTGGGCTTTTCTTTTTGCTCCAATTTTTTCTATTTCTTCGCCCTCTTTTTTTTCTAAAAGTTTGGCTTCCAGAATAGCCAGAGCATTTTCTTTGTTTTGAAGTTGATTTCTTTCAGTTTGAGAAGTAACCGCAATTCCCGAAGGCAAATGGGTAATTCTGACAGCTGTTTCCCGACGATTAACGTATTGCCCGCCGGGTCCGGAAGCCCGGTAAAAATCAATTTTTAGTTCATCCGGTTTTATTCTAATCATTGACCGTTTTGGTTTAGGAAGGACAGCAACGGAAGCGGTAGAAGTATGAATACGGCCTGATTTTTCGGTTTGGGGAATTCTTTGAACCCGATGGACTCCGCCTTCATATTTCATTTTTGAAAAGATATTACCTCCGCCAGTGCCGGCGGATTTTAGTTCAAAGATTACCTCTTTAAAGCCTGCTAATTCGGTAGGGTGAGAATCTAAAATTTTTTGTTGCCAACTTTGCAAAGCAGCATATTTTGAATACATACGAAAAAGGTCCCCGGCGAATAAAGCGGCTTCTGCTCCGCCTGCTCCGGCTCTAATTTCCACAATTACTGATTTTGACTCTTCTTTATTACTTTCGCTTTTGATTAAACCGGCTAATTCTTTTTCTAAGGCCTTTTCTTTTTCGGTTAACTGAGCATTTTCTGATTCTGCTAAAACCATTAATTCTCGGTCTTCTTTAGCTGAAATAATTGCTTTATTTTCTTCAATTTTATTTCTGATATCTTTAAGTTCTTTATCTTTTTCAATAATTTTTTCAAGATAATTTTTTCTTTTGGTTAGTTCATCGCCTTTTTCCCAATTTGAAATCAACTCAGGATCGCTGAGTTGTTCCAAAATTTGCTCGTAGTCTTTTTTGATTAATTCAATCTTAACCATCAGACAAGATTTTATTTATGTTTTTTTTCTAACCTCTTCCTAAACTTTTGAACCTGTCCCATAGTATCAACCATTTTTTCTTTTCCAGTGTAAAAAGGATGGCATTGAGAACATATTTCTACCTCAAGGGACTCTTTGATTGAACCAACTGTAAAAGTGTTACCGCAAGCACATTGGACTCTGGCTGAAGGATAATACTTTGGATGAATATCTTTTTTCATCGAAATAAATTAAAAATTTATTGAAGATGAAGATGAAATTTTAATTTCATCGACCTTGAGTACCAACCATTATAATATAACAAATATTTTATTATAAAGCAAGGGCCTATTGTTTTCCTTTGTTTTCTGTGGTATATAAAAAAATATGGCGAAAACAAAATCCCAGGAAAAAGATTTTAAGCTTGATCCCGAAGAAATGGCTCAAGTTGGTTTACATTTTGGTCACCGCACTTCCAGGATTCATCCCAAAATGGGACCTTATCTTTATGGAGTGAGAAATACTGTTCATATAATTGATTTAACTAAAACTATTGAGAAGTTAGAAGAGGCCTTAAAATTTATCCAAAAGCTTATTGCCGAAGGGAAAACTCTTCTTTTTATCGGGACTAAAATTCAGGCCAAAGATTTAGTAAAAGAGGTGGCCAGAGATTGCGGTCTTCCTTATGTTACTGAACGCTGGTTGGGAGGGACTTTTACCAACTTTGAAAATATCAAGAAAAGAGTTGAGTATTTAAAAGAGCTGGAGAAGAAAAAAGCTGCCGGAGAATTAGAGAAATATACCAAAAAAGAACAAATTAAAATTAATAAAGAACTGCAAAACTTGGAAATAAAATTTGGAGGAATAAGAGAATTGGGCCAGTTCCCCGCTGCTATTTTCGTAATTGACATGAAAAAAGACCTTCTGGCTGTCAAGGAGGCAAAGGCAAAGGGCATAACTATAATTGGGATAGCTGATACTAATGTTGATCCCACCTTGGCAGATTATCCTATTCCAGCTAATGATGACGCTAGGCCGGCGATAAAATATATTTTAGATAAAGTCAAAGAAGTCGTCCTAAAAGCAAAATCAAAAACTAATCCGCCAATTGGCGGATCAAAGTCAAAAAATTAAATGGTATCTATTGATCAAATTAAAAAACTTCGTGAAGTTACCGGCGTTTCAATCGCCGAATGTCAGAAAGCTCTTGCCGAAGCCAAAGGTGATACAGAGAAGGCGAAAGAAGTTTTGAAAAAATGGGGTAGGGAAGTAGCCAAGAAAAAAGCTGAAAGAGAAGCTCATCAAGGAATTATTGATAGCTACATTCACCCTAATAAAAGAATTGGTGTAATTTTGGAATTGAATTGCGAAACAGATTTTGTAGCTAAATCTCCAGATTTTCAAGCTTTAGCTCATGAATTATGCTTACAGATTGCCGCTATGTCAGATGAAATTCCACTTTTAGAACAGCCCTGGATAAAGGATGAAAGTAAAAAGGTTCAAGATTTGGTGGCAGAATATATTGCCAAACTGGGAGAAAATATTATTATAAAAAAATTTACCAAATATACTCTTTAATGACAGAGTTAATTTTTAGCTTAATTTTAATAGGAAGTATAGCCGGCATGGGAGTGATTGTTTTTAGGAAAATGCCGATTTTGACCAACCTGCCCGAGGATAGTCCTTCTGATAGTTTCAAGCCCCAATTGAAAGGTTTATATAAGGAGATTAAAAATATTCCCGGCTTAAGGTCGTTTTCTTCCGAGGCGTTTTTACGAAAAACCCTTTCTAAAATTAGACTTCTTTCTCTTAAAACTGACAATAAAACCTCCAGTTGGCTGCAAAAGTTAAAAGAAAGATCGCAAAAAGAAAAAATAGAAGAAAACGATAACTATTGGCAAGAATTAAAAAAAACAACTAAACATAAATAAGCCGCCTTAGCTTAGTGGTAAAGCAGTGGTTTTGTAAACCACGGACGCGGGTCCGATTCCTGCAGGCGGCTCTTGACAGAATTTTTTAAAGAAGTAAAATAGAAATTGCCGAAGAGACTTAACCTTTTAATGCCCAAGCGAGGCGAAGCCGAGCGAAGGGTGAAGATGAGCTGAAAAGCTCATTGACTATATGGCCAAAAAGAAAGCAAAAAAGAAAAAAAAGAGCTGCTCTTGTAGTTAATATAAGAGCAAAGGCTGAAAGTAGGTTAAGGATCAGGAAGTCTCTTCCTGGTTTTTCTTTCTATCTGGGAAAGTACTTTGAAAACCGAATATTTTAGATTCTAAGAGTTGCTCCGAAACTTCTTTTTTTTGAGAGTTCGATCCTGGCTCAGGATGAACGCTGGCGGCGTGGATAAGGCATGCAAGTCGATCGGTCCCGATTGGCGCAAGCTTATCGGGATAGAGGCAAATGGGTTAGTAACACGTGGGTTACATACCATCAAGACAGGGACAGCCCCGCGAAAGCGGGGATAATCCCTGATAGTCCCGCAAGGGTAAAACCTGCCTTTGGGTAGGGCTTGATGATTGGCCCGCGGCCTATCAGCTAGTTGGTGAGGTAACGGCCCACCAAGGCGATGACGGGTAGGCGGTGTGAGAGCACGATCGCCAACACTGGCACTGCGATACGGGCCAGACTCCTACGGGAGGCAGCAGTCGAGAATATTGGTCAATGAGCGAAAGCTTGAACCAGCGACGCCGCGTGCTTGAAGAAGCCCTTCGGGGTGTAAAGAGCTTTTCTAGAGGAGGAATCCCGCTTTAGCGGGATGACAGTACTCTAGGAATAAGGGGGTGCAAATTCTGTGCCAGCAGCCGCGGTAATACAGAACCCCCGAGCGTTATCCGGATTTATTGGGCGTAAAGGGTCCGTAGGCGGTCAGAAAAGTCTGGTGTTAAATACCTCGGGCTCAACCTGAGGGATGCGCCAGAAACTATCTGACTTGAGGGCGTTAGAGGCTGATGGAACGGTCGGTGTAGGAGTGAAATCCGTTGATATCGACCGGAACACCAAATGCGAAGGCATTCAGCTGGGGCGACCCTGACGTTGAGGGACGAAAGCGTGGGGAGCAAAAAGGATTAGATACCCTTGTAGTCCACGCTGTAAACGATGGACACTAGCTATCTGAAGTGTCGACCCTTCGGGTGGCGAAGCTTACGCGTTAAGTGTCCCGCCTGGGAAGTACGGCGGCAACGCTAAAACTCAAAGGAATAGACGGGGTCTCACACAAGCGGTGGACCATGTGGCTCAATTCGACAACAAGCGAAGAACCTTACCAGGGCTTGACAGGCTAATGAAACTCCGGTGAAAGCCGGAATTACCCACAAGGACATTAGTCCAGGTGCTGCACGGCTGTCGTCAGCATGTATCTTGAGACGCACGCTTAAATGCGGTAACATGCGCAACCCTTATCCCGCGTTACAAGTGTCGTGGGAAACTGCCCGGGATGACCGGGAGGAAGGTGAGGATAACGCCAAGTCAGCGTGGCCCTTTGATGCCCTGGGCTGCACACGTGGTACAATGGGACCGACAATAGGTAGCAATGGCGTAAGCCGGAGCTAATCCTCCAAACGGTCTCTCAGTTCGGATTGAGGTCTGCAACCCGACCTCATGAAGCTGGAATCGCTAGTAATCGCGCATCAGCAACGGTGCGATGAATACGTTCCTGAGACTTGTACTCACCGCCCGTCACATTAGGGGAGCCGGCAGTAGCCGAAATTCCGAGCAATCGGACCTAAGCTAAGGTCGGTAACAAGAATGAAGTCGTAACAAGGCACGGGTAGCGGAAGCTGTCCGTGGATCACTACATTTAATTTTTATTGTCGACTGAAGTTGAAAATTGAGAATTCTATTTTCAACTTCAAAGGTGTTGGCCGATGTACCTTAAAGGTCGGTCTCGGAGCAACTCTTAGAACCTGAACAAAAACAACAAGGCCAAACCTTGTTTTTTTTGTTTTTTTTGATATAATTTTTAAAGTATGCCCAAAAAGATAATAAAACACCCGAGCGTAGCGAAGAGTAGAGATGAACGAATGTTCATCGACTTTCTGGGAAGTTCCAGATTAAAATATGAATTAATAGAGCATCGGACAGTCTATACTGCCTTTGATAAAGCAGCTACCTTGAAAGTACCTTTAAAGACGGTAGGAAAGACCTTAGCCGTAAAATTGGATCCGCCAACTGGCGGACCTGCCTTAGTTTTAATTTCGGCCAACAAAAATTTAGATAAGGGAAAATTAAAAAAGACAGCTAAGGCAAAAAAGATTGATTTTTTGAAAGAGGCCTGGATGAAGAGAAATTTAAAAGGGATAAAGATTGGGGCTATCCCGCCTTTCGGCAATTTATGGAAACTTCCCACTTTCACAGACAGGGCTCTTTTTCAAAACCCCAAAATCATTGTTAATAGCGGTGACTACAACTGGTCAATAAAACTTAACCCCAGTCTGCTTAAGAAAATAATTCCAGATTTAGTAATTGGAAATTTTAGTAAGAGCAAGAGTCGATGAAGCTAAAGCTTCATCGACAGCTTCAATTTTAATAAATTAAAATATTGCTAGCCGATGAAATTTTATAGAATTTTTTCTAAAATTTTTGAAAAAGCAGCTAAAAAGATGTGTTTAGATTGTCAGGATTTTATTAAAAAGAGCTCAAAAGTTCTTGACTTGGGTTGTGGTTGCGGTATAGTCGGTAAAACCTTTCAAGATTTTTTTAAAGTAGAAGTTTTGGGAGTAGATATTAAAGATTACCGGGTTTCTTCGCTTCCTTTTCAAATTTATGATGGTTTTCACCTTCCCTTTCCAGATGATTCCTTTGATACAGTTTTAATAAATTACGTTTTACATCATGCCGAAGATTCCATCACTCTTCTAAAAGAGTCCAAAAGAGTGACTAGAGATAAAATCATCATTTACGAGGACTTGTTGGACGGTTTTTTTTCAAGTTTATTTTGTAAGATTCACGGAATTTATTTCGCCAAATTCATTGGAGACTACAATAAGATCTCTTTTAAGTCAGAAAAAGAATGGGAGGACATCTTTAGGGAGATAGGATTAAATGCTATTTTTAAAAAAAGAATAAATAATTTCCCGGTAAAAAAACAAATATTTGTCTGCCAAGCGTAGCAAAGGTAGAAGATGAAGTTTACTTCATCGCTCTGCCAAGCGTAGCAAAGGTAGAAGATGAAGTTTACTTCATCGCTCTGCCAAGCGTAGCAAAGGTAGAAGATGAAGTTTACTTCATCGCTCTGGGCGCATAGTTCATCGGTAGAACGCTTCTCTGATAAAGAAGAGGTGGAAGGTTCGACTCCTTCTGCGCCCACCATGGGCCGTTAGCTCAATGGCAGAGCACCACATTTGCAATGTGGGGGTTACCAGTTCAAATCTGGTACGGTCCACCTTGACAAAGTTTTCCACAGGACAACTCTTTCGTTAGTTGATATAATATTTAAATCTCTAATAAAACAGTAAAGGTCGAAAAATTCGTATGCCGAGTCTTCACGCGAAGGCGAGGCGCGAGATGAGAAGTAAGTTCTCATCAAGCATTCGTAATAAATACATAATTCGTAGAAACGTATGATGGTTCAAACTTGGGCTGAGACTACTACCTTAGCTCTTCAAGGTCTTTGGCAAGGATTTCTAACCTTTATTCCCACCTTGATTGGAGCTTTGATTGTTTTTATTATTGGTTGGTTTATTTCGGTTGGCATTGGAAAGTTAATATCTGAAATTTTGACTCGAATAAAATTCAATCAACTTTTTGAAAGAGCCGGCTGGAAGCAGGCCTTAGAAAAAGCTGAATTGAAGGTAAATGCTGCCGAATTTGTTGGGGCGATTATCAAATGGGTTTTGGTTATCGTCTTTTTATTGGCTGCCATAGAGATTTTGGGTTTTGTTCAGTTTGCCGCTTTTCTCAAGAGCGTTTTGGCCTATCTGCCTAACGTTATTGTGGCTGCTCTTATTTTTGTAGTTACTGTAATTGTAGTAGACATTGTAGAAAAAATAGTTAGAGCAGGAGTGGAAGGAGTGAAGGTAGGATACGGTCATTTAGTCAGTGCCATTATCAAGTGGTCAATCTGGATTTTTGCTATCTTAGCAATTTTGCATCAGTTAGGAATTGCCAAGACCTTTATGGAAACCCTGTTTACCGGTTTTGTAGCAATGTTAGTCATTGCTTTAGGTATCGCTTTTGGCTTGGGTGGAAAAGAAGTAGCAGCTGAAATTCTCCGAGACTTAAGAAGCAAACTTAAAGAATAAATAAATAATATTATAACCCGTGGCTTTGCGATTATGTTGAGCCTTGACAGAGTTTTTTGTTTTGGTAAAATTAAAGGCGACCATGCGAATATATAGAATTATTTTGAATAGAGGAAGCGGATAATTTCTGGGCAATTTTTATTGTCGCAGAAATCCCGCTTCGAGCGGGATTTTTGATTGCCTGAGCGGAACGATTAGGAAAGAACTTTTTAAACTTAATAATGGATTGCAATTATTAATTACTAGCCAAAGATTGCGGTTTTACGGCAAATGGTGGATGCCTTGGGAGATTGAGGCGATGAAGGACGTGGCGTGGCTGCGATAAGCCTCGGGGAGGTGCTTAGCAACCTTTGATCCGGGGATTTCCCAATGGGGAAACCCGTTTCGATGATGAATCGGAACACCGAGCGCATAATTTATGTGCTTGGGGCGAACCCGCTGAAGTGAAACATCTCAGTAAGCGGAGGAACAGAGAACGAAGTTTATTTCCTTAGTAGCGGCGAGCGAAAAGGAAAGAGCCCAAATCCCGCTTTTAGCGGGAGGTTGTAAGGAAATATCGTCGGGGGCACCAAGCACATAATATTTGTTATGTGCTTGGTACACTCTGAGGGAGAGCACTTAGATAAAGGTTGGTTAAAGGAACTACCCTGGAAAGGGAGACCTAAGAGGGTAACAGTCCCGTACTTGAAAACTCCTTTATGCTCCTTGGTATTTTTCTTAAGTACCACGAGGCCAAGATAACCTTGTGGGAAGCAGGCCGGACTAACCGGCCAAGGCTAAATACTCAATCTCACCGATAGTGAACCAGTACCGTGAGGGAAAGGTGAAAAGTAGGGAGGTGATCCCGGTGAAATAGAACCTGAAACCATTTTGCCTACAAAGAGTCGGAGTCCCGCTTTAGCGGGATGACGGCGTGCTTTTTGCAGAACGAACCAACGAGTTCGAGTATATAGCTTGTCTAAGGGGTTTTGCCCCGGAGGCGCAGCGAAAGCAAGTGCTAACAGTGCGTTTTTGCTATATACTCGAGACCCGAAGCCAGGCGAGCTTGCCATGGCCAGGGTGAATCCCGACGAAAGTCGGGAGGAGGCCCGAACCCGTGAGCCGTGCAATACTCTGGGATGAGCTGTGGCAAGAAGTGAAAAGCTAAACGAGCTTGGTAATAGCTGGTTCTCCCCGAAATAGCTTTAGGGCTAGCCCCGTGCTTGTTTTTTCTGGAGGTAGAGCACTAGAAGGAATACTGTGGCGCAAGCTAGGTATTCCTACCAAACTCCGAATGCCAGAAAAGTTTCACGGGAGTCAGACCTTGGAGGCTAAGCCCCAGGGTCAAAAGGGAAACAGCCCAAATCTTCATCTAAGGTCCCTAAACTGAACTAAGTGAGAAAGGAAGTGGGGTTCCTGTGATAGTTAGGAGGTTAGCTCAGAAGCAGCTATCCTTTAAAAAGTGCGTAACAGCTTACTAACTAAGGAATCCTGTACCTAAGATTTCCGGGACTAAGCTCAGTACCGAAGATAAGACTGAGCACATAAATTTTTATGTGCTTGGGGTAGGGGAGCATTCTTCATCCGATGAAGTCAAATGGTAACGTTTGGTGGAGGATGAAGAAGTGAGAATGTTGGTATGAGTAACCGCAATGCCGCTGAAAGCGCGGCACACCGAAAACCCAAGGTTTCCTTGGCAATGTTAATCAACCAAGGGTTAGGCGGGCCTTAGGCAAAGCCGAAAGGCGTAGCTGATGGACAGCCGGTCAACATTCCGGCCCCTGCGTACATAATTCTGAGAAGGGACGCAGTAGAGTAATCCAGAAAGATTACTGGATTTCTTATCTCGCTTCGGCGAGAGTTCTGGACGAATCTACTGCCTAGAAAAGCTTTTCAGAAGTTAATTATGTGCGCGGTCCGTACCGCAAACCAACACAGGTGGGTTAGTGTAATTGCACTAAGGTGAACGGGTGAAAGCTCCTGAAGGAACTCGGCAAAAAAGTGGTCGTAACTTCGGAATAAGACCTTCCCGCCCCCTAAGCTCGTGGAACAAAGTATTTCAATTTCTAAATTTTCATTGTATTGAAATCAGAAAAATTACAAAGTTCAACGGGCATGGGGGGCGGGACGCAGCAAAAGTACCCCTGGCGACTGTTTACCAAAAACACAGGTCCCTGCTTAATTGGCAACAAGATGTATAGGGGCTGAGGCCTGACCAGTGCTGGAATGTTAATGGTAGCGGTTTTGTCGCAAGGCAAGGCTGACTGCCTTAAGCTTCCAGTGAACGTCCGCGATAACTATAATCGTGTTAAAGTAGCGTAATCCCTTGCCAGGTAAGTTCTGGCCCGCATGAAAGGCCTAACGACTTGGGGACTGTCTCCAGGAGCAGCCCGGTGAAAATGCAATACCGGTAAAGATGCCGGTTACCTGCGGCTAGACGGAAAGACCCCGGGAGCTTTACTGTAACCAGATATTGAGTTTTGGTTTTGGATGCGTAGCGTAGAAGGGAGACTTTGAAGTTCCGATTTCGGTCGGGATGGAGTCGTCGATGAAACACCTTTCTTTCAAGATCTTAGTTCTAATCCCGCTTTTAGCGGGAGACATTGTCTGGCGGGCAGTTTAAGTGGGGCACTTGCCTCCTAAAAGGTAATGGAGGCGTTTATAAGGTCGGCTAAGTAGGGATGGAAATCCTACTGGTCGTGTAAAGGCACAAGCCGGCTTTACTGCAAGAGAGATAACTCGCGCAGTTGGGAAACCAGAACTTAGTGAACCGACCGTGGTTGGTAGAACCGCGGAAGATCATCAACCAAAAGTTACCCCGGGGATAACAGGCTAGTAGGGCCCGCGAGTCCACATCAACGGCCCTGTTCGGCACCTCGATGTCGGCTCATCTTATCCTGGGGCTGGAGAAGGTCCCAAGGGTTGGGCTGTTCGCCCATTAAAAAGGTACGTGAGCTGGGTTCAGACCGTCGTGAGACAGGTTGGTCCCTATCTACCGCAGGCGTTGAGTCTTGAGGGGAGTTGCTCGTAGTACGAGAGGACCCGAGTGAACCGACCTCTGGTGTACCAGTTGTTCCGCCCGGAGCATTGCTGGGTAGCTAAGTCGGGAACTGATAAGCGCTGAAAGCATCTAAGCGCGAAGCAGGCCCCAAGATTAGGACTCATTGAGATTTCCCGTAGATGACGGGATTGATAGGCTGTAGGTGTAAGTCCCGTGAGGGATTAAGCCAAGCAGTACTAATAAATCGAAGCAATCTCTTGGCTAGTAATTAATAATTGTAAACCCGAGCGAAAGATGCTTGGGTGGCGGCTATACTGGAGTTGTCCCACCTGTTTCCATACCGAACACAGAAGTGAAATACTCTGAGGCCGATGATAGTAGGTTTTTCCTGCGAAAGTAGGAAGCCGCCACCCAAGCGTCTTTTTATAACAACAAAAAACCCGCCAAAGCGGGTTTTTTGTTGTTAAAGTTAATCTTATCCAAGTTCTTCTTCCGTTTCTTCTCCTTCTTCTGATGTTTCTTCTTCTGTTTCCTCTCCAAGACCTTCTTCCGTTTCACTGGCAATTAAGGTAGGAAATTTATCGTAAATCATGAAGGACAAAAGTTTTAAATTTCTCTTTATTTATCAAGCCCCGCAAAGCGGTGCGAAGATAGAGATGAAGTTAAAGCTTCATCGACCTCGACCTTTTTTACTTATCAAGCATCATTATAGCCAGTCAAAAACCCCTGTCAAGACCACAACCCGCCCGCCGCATCCTTCCAGCTTTTAGCTGGGCTCCGTTCAAAAATTATGATAAAATAACCGAATGAGGCGAACTTCCTTGTTTAAAATTATTATAATTGCAGTAGTAGTAGCCACTCTTTTTATTGTCTTTAACTTCACCTCTCTTAAAGAAAGGACTAAAAACTTTTTTTATTCAGTCTCTTTTTCTGTCCAGAGAACCTTTTGGGAGGCAGGGGATAGCTTTTCTGATTTTGGAGAGTCAATTATCCAAAACAAAAAGATTAAAGAAGAAAATCAGGAGCTTAAAGCCAGAATTCAACAGCTGACATCTGAAAATATCTCACTCCGAGAATTAAAGGAAGAAAACCAGGTTTTAAGAAATGCCTTGGAGGTCGGTTTGGAAAAGGAATTCCGCCTTTCTTTTGCCAAAGTAGTGGCTAAGGACGTTTTTCAAGATTCAATTTTGGTTGACAAGGGAGAAAAAGACGGCATTTCTTTAAATTCCCCAGTTATTACCGAACAGAGGACCTTAATCGGTAAAATAGGCGAGGTTTACGAAGATTTTTCAAAGGTTATTTTAATTTCTAATCCTAGCAGTTCTTTTGATGTTAAATTGGCCGATAGAGAAATTTCCGGAGTAATTAAAGGGAAGGGAAACCTTAGTCTTATTTTAGACCTTCTTCCTTGGGAAGAAGAAATCAAAGAAGGAGAGCAGGTTGTCACTACAAACTTGGGAGGAGTTTTTCCTGAAGGCATTTTAGTGGGAGAAGTCAAAAACGTAAAAAAAACAGATGTTAATCCCTTTCAGATAGCTGAAATTAGACCAGCCACCGACTTCAAAGAATTAGAAAGTTTCTTTATTATCACTGAATTTTAATGTTCAAATGAAAAAGTTTTTAATCTCCGTTTTATTTTTTTACTTCCTGATTTTATTCCAAACCAGTTTTTTAGTCCATTTTTCTTATTTTTTTTGGAATAATTTTTCTATCCCCCTTATTACCACAGCCGTCTTAATTATCTTTCTTTGTTTTTTTGAAAAACCAGAGGAGAATTACGGTATCTTTTTAGCCGCTTTTACCGGATTCCTTCTGGATATCTTCTCCAGTGGTTTTTTAGGGGTTAATTTTTTAGGAATTTGGGTTTTAATTTTAACCGCCCTTTCTTTTTCTATTAAACTCGTTTTAAGGAAATATGTTCGTTTCTCCTTGGCCAGGTAAATACAAAAACCGTAATATAAGATTAAGCTTTAAGGAAGATATAGAGCCGCAAGAAGTCCTTTTGGACAGGTTGGCTCAGAAAAAAGAAGAAGAGGCAGGTTATTCTGAAAAAAAATTTGAAGTTCCTCTTTTAAAAAAAATTCTTGAAGGGTTGTTTTTCTTTTCTTTGGCATTGTTTTTTTTACTTTTGGCTAAAACCTTTCAGCTTCAGGTCTTTGAAAAAGAAAACCTGATAGCTTTAGCTGAAGAAAATAAATATATCTGGTACCAAATTCAGGCTGAAAGAGGGGTAATTTATGACAGGAATTTAGAACAGCTAGCTTTTAATCAGATAAGTTTTGATTTAGTTTGCCAGAAAAACAATCTTCCCCGGGAAGAAACAGAACAAAAAAGAATTTTTGATGAACTCGCCAAAATTTTAGAAATCGAAAAAGAAGAAATAGAAAAGAAAATAAAGGAAAATGAAGCCCCGGAAATTTTAATCAGAGAAAATTTAGACCGCCAGAGTTTAATAATTTTGGAAACAAAAATAGGAGAATTATCAGGATTCCAGATTAAAAACAACGCCGTTAGGGAATATCCCAATGGTTATACCTTCGCTCACCTCATTGGTTACAAAAGAAAAACTGGTGAAAAAACCGGATTAGAAGATTCGTACAATTCAGAATTAAGAGAGATACCCGGAGAAATCCGTACTGAAAGAGATGCTCAGGGGAATATAATTTCTCAAGAAATAATTTCTTTGCCCAAATCGGGGAAAAGTTTAGTTTTGTGGCTGGATTCCGGGCTACAAAAAAAAGCTGTCCAGGCCTTAGAAAATATTCTTAAAACAAAAGGAAAGGGAGGAGCAGTAATCGCTTTGGACCCCAAAACTGGCGGTGTTCTTTCTTTGGTTAGTTTGCCGAGTTTTGATAATAATCTTTTTAGCCAGGGAATGACCAAGGAGGAATGGGAGGAGCTTGACCAAGACCCCCGGGATCCTCTTTTTAACCGAGCTATTTCTGGCCAATATCTTACTGGTTCTACCATTAAGCCTTTAATTGCTTCAGCTGTTTTGGAAGAGAAAATTATCAACCCCGATAAAAAAATAAATTGCCAGGGATTAATTGAGATAGAACACACTTATGAAGAGGAAACCACCGAGTTTCATGATTGGTGGGCCCACGGTTGGACCGATATGAGAAAAGCTATTGCTGAGTCCTGCAACGTTTATTTTTATACAGTCGGTGGGGGATTTGGAGAACAGGAAGGTCTTGGTCCAACCAAGATTAAAGAATATTTAGAGCTTTTTGGTTGGCAAGATTTAACCGGTATTGATTTGCCGGGAGAAGTAAAAGGGTTTGTTCCCGACAAAGAGTGGAAAAGGAAAACTTTTCCTGAAGATCCCGGCTGGTGGGACGGTAATACTTATTATCTTTCTATTGGCCAGCAATATCTTCAAATTACTCCTTTGGAAGTAGTAAATTCCTTTTTGGCTATAGCTAACGGAGGAAAACTTCTCCAGCCCCAGGTAGTAAAAGAAATAATTGACACTTCCACCGGTTCGCCGACTGTGATTGAAGAAATGCAGCCTAAAATTATTAGAGAAAACTTTATTAGTCCTGAGAATTTACAAGTTGTCAGGGAAGGGATGCGCCAAGCTGTTACAGGAAAAAACTCTCCTCAGGCCTCAGCAACTTTATTGAATTCTCTACCGGTGGCGGCCGCTGCCAAAACCGGAACAGCTGAATTGGGGAAAAATCGCTATCACAACTGGGTGACGGTTTTTGCTCCTTACGAAGATCCGGAGATAATTCTTACCGTAATGATTGAAGACGTTAAAAATGTGGAAGTAGCCGCTCTGCCGGTAGCTAAAGAAGTTTTAGAGTGGTACTTTACTAAAAAAGAATAATTGAGTTAAAATTAATCTATGACAGCCATTAACGAGATAAGAAAAAACCGGTTTAAAAAACTGGAAACAATCAGAAAAGCCGGCCTCCCGGTCTATCCCGCTAAGACCAAAAGGACTCATACCATTGCTGAGACCTTAAAAGATTTCACTAAATTAGCCAGTTCTTCAGAGGAGCTTTTTTTAGTGGGCCGAATTAGAACTCAGAGAATTCACGGCGGTTCAACTTTTCTTCACCTTGAAGACGGTTCAGGTTCAATTCAGGCCTATTTTAAAAAAGACAAATTAGGCGAAAAGGGTTATAAGTTTTTCTTGGACAATTTTGACATCGGAGATTTTATTGAAGTTAGAGGCGTTTTATTTAAAACCAAAAGAGGAGAAAAAACAATTGAAGTTTCTGATTATAAAATGTTAGCTAAATCCCTGCGCCCCCTGCCCGAAAAATGGCATGGATTGCGAGATGTTGAAGAAAGATTCAGGAAGAGATATTTAGATTTGATTTTCAATCCGGAAGTTAAAAAGAATTTTGAATTACGTTCCCGAGTAATTAAAGAAATAAGGAATTTTATGGATGCCAAAGGGTTCCTGGAAGTGGAGACGCCAACATTGCAACCTATTTACGGAGGGGCATCAGCCAAACCTTTTAAGACTCACCTTAATGCCTTAGATATGAATTTATACTTACGAATCGCCCCGGAGCTTTACCTCAAGCGTTTACTGGTCGGCGGAATTGAAAAAGTTTATGAATTAGGAAAGTGTTTTCGCAACGAAGGTATGGACAGGTCTCACAACCCGGAATATACTCATTTCGAATTTTATTGGGCTTATTCTGACTATAAAGATGTAATGAAGCTTATTGAAGAAATGTTTGAAAGCGTAATCAGAAAAACATCAGGTAAATTAGAGATAGATTATGATGGGAAAAAGATTAATTTTAGAGCTCCTTGGCCGAGAGTTGAATTTAACCGGCTTTTGAAAAAATATACTAAAGTTGATTTTTTTGAAATAAACGAAGCCGCCATTAAAAAAGAAGCTGAAAAACTTGGAGTTGAGACAGAAAAAGAAGACGGCAAAGCCGAGGTGGCCGATAAAATTTTTAAGAAATACTGTCAGACAAAAATATGGGATCCGACTTTTGTTATTCATCATCCGGCCGAATCAAAACCCTTGGCAAAAGCGTTGGAGAAAGATGCGTCAAAATCAGCCAATTTACAATTAATTGTAGCTGGCTGGGAACTGATTAATGCTTATTCTGAAGAAAATGATCCAATTGAACAAAAAGAAAAATTTGAGAGGCAGGAAAAATTATTTAAATCTGGCCTAAAAGAAGCTCAAAGAATAGATAAAGATTATATTGAGGCCTTAGAATACGGCATGCCGCCAGTCGGCGGATTTGGCATGGGGATAGACAGATTCATTGTTTTGCTTACCAACTCCCATTCTCTGCGAGAAGTGATATTATTCCCGACCATGAAGTCAAGGTAATGCCCTTAACTCCTTTCCATTTAGGCCCGGGATTATTTTTCGGAATGTTATCTTCCAGATTTCTGGATTTAAGCGCATTTCTTTTAGGTAGTGTTATTCTGGATATTGAACCTTTGATTG
>Ga0315539_1000901_pt1 | contig 22264 bp, 22 predicted proteins | sample SalMarSW160150MG_FD_203097 | JGI IMG/M metagenome (GOLD analysis project Ga0315539, IMG submission 203097) | Salt marsh sediment microbial communities from the Plum Island Ecosystem LTER, Massachusetts, United States - Salt Marsh Sediment SW1601-150 ... | reverse complement strand
CGAGGGCGAGGAGAATCTCGTTCCGCAAGCCAATCGCCTCTTCGTTCGTCGGCTTGATCTGCAGAGCTTGGTCCACCAGATCGCCTGCCTCGCCAAGGTGGAGTTCGACGGTGGCTGTGTCTTGACTGCTTCGGGCCAGTTCCAGCGCGGTTGTTGCGTCCGTCAAGAACTGGACTAACTGAGTCTCCTGCGACTGGCGACGCAAGACCAGGGACAGAGACCCGGCCGCGACAATGGTGATGATCACGAAGACGATGATGAGGGGCAGACGCGAGCCCCTGTCCTTTCGGGCTGTTGTGACTCTTCTCAGAGGTTGGTCATAGGCCGTTTCCATGGTCGTGGGAGCAGCCTGGGGTTCGGGAAGCATGCGCTCGGTAAGGATACCCAGTCCCTGGAACAACCCTACCACTCCAGTCTTGAGACCTCGACCCACTCGTCCTAGCAGACCGCTCGAGACCGTCCAGGATAGGAAAGCCTGGACACGGTCGGCCACCTGGGCGAACAACTCCAGGATCCGGGCACAAAGAGCGAGCACCGACGCGACGAGTCCTCCAGCGATGCTCCTGGCAGGCCGGCGTATTGAAGGCGGTCTCGTGTCAGACACCCGAGGAGGTCGTGGTCGTGTTGGTGCGATCCTGGCTTGGAGGAGCGAAGGCTCGTCTCTGGGGGCGGGGGATCTCTCCGCCGCACTGATCTGGATGAAGAGGGCTGAGAGATCGGCGTGCGAAGCCAGGGCACCGAGGGTGCGCGATAGTTCATCCAGCCCTCCTTGCGCAGCTTCGGCTACCTGCCATTGGGTGGCGACTTGCGCTAGACCACTGGAGGCCAAAACGATGACGTCTCCCTCTTCGATGAGGCAGTGGAAGAGGCCAACTTCTGCCAGAAACTCGTCCACTCCCAGAGGAGAGGTGGAATGTGGTTCTGCTGGCAGCCCGTCTGGTGCAGTGTCGGCTACTGGAGGTGGAAAGGAGTGCACTCCCCCCTTCTTGAGCACGTGGATTCGAGCATCTCCCGCAACTGCCATGTAGAGATCATCGCCCCGCAAGACCGCACAACAGGTCTCACCGACTCTGTGCCACAAGGGCAAGGATTCCAGATTCATCCGATGGAGGAACCTATTGGCGGCCCTGATGGCCTGTCGCAGCCCGTTGGTGATGCCCCCGGGGACACGTGAGAACTCGTTGCTGATGATCTGAATCAGTTGCCTGTGGATAGACTCCTTTCCCGTGGGCTCGCCACTCACCTGAACCAGCAAGTATAGGTTGCCTTTGCTCGTTCTGGGAGGAATGATCGAGGACGCTTCCAGGAGGCTGGTGTCGCCGGAGTCCTCCTGCTCGATACCCGACACGACGCTCAATTGAGCGACCTCAGTCCTCAACCTGCGACTCACGTTTCACCTCCTGCCCCGTCTGCATCGAACCTGGACAACGGTGTGTGGATCTTCTGCAATGGACCCGTTTTCCTCATCGTAGTGTGGCTGATACCGCACCTGAATGTGCTGCGTGCTCCATGGCAGTGGCAGAATGGACCCTGTGCTGCGAGGACGCCGTCATGCTGTTGCCTCTGAAGAGCATCTGGCTCGGCGACTTTTCTAGACATCGACCTTCGATCCCAGTGGAGATCGCACCACCGTGACGCAACGACCTGGTCCCGGCGCCCGCTGACCGCCACCGTAGGAGTCAAGTGCCACCGAGAGGGCCTCCTAGTCACTTGGGGTGAGTTCGAGGTCTCCTTGGAGGTACTCTTGCACCAGTTCGCGGATGATCTTGCTCATGGTGGTTCCCTCCTCGGCGGCTTTTCTCTTGAAGGCCGTGTGGGTTTTCCTGGACACCCGAATCATGATGTTCTTGTCTTTTCTCATCAGGGCCTCCATGTATATCTAGCTATACAACATCTTACCTGGTTTCTCGGCCTTTGTCAAGTCTCCTGGAGCGAGGACGCTGGCCAGAACCCGTGCGATGCGAACGCGGCCAGGCTGCGAGTTTCGCCGGTTACCACGATCCCTGGCTTGATTTCATCGGGAGGGTGTAGTACGATGGTGGTGCGCAATCCACTTGGCGGCGGAGGCGAAAACGAGTTCAGAATCAAGAAACGATTCCACTGGGCATCCCAGACATACCTACCTGGCGATGAAAGGTGATCTGCAAAGGGTTCTCGCGCTCCCTCTGAGAGGGGACAAGGCCGTGTTCCGCGACTTCCTGGTGGGATACTTGATGGTGGAGCACGGCTACTCCGAGGCCCGGGCGACACAACTGGTGGCAGGAAACGAGGCAGCGATACTGGTGATGCTTACAGAGGAGCAGGCCAGTGGTCTGTGGTGACGAGAGCGATAGTGTCATCGTGTCTGACGGCGCCAGGTATCCGTGCGCGCGGTTGCGCAGGAGCCGCCCGATGCAGTATCGCAGCGAAGCTCTCGAATCAAGAGTGTGGTCCATCTGGAATGAGTTCCGCCAAGGGCAGGTGGGCTGACTGAAGGGTGCAGGAGGATCAAGGTGGGCAAGTCCGTCATCGTCATCGGCGCTGGTTTGGCGGGCCTCTCAGCGGGCTGCTATGCTCAGATGAACGGGTACAACACTCGCATCTACGAGCACCACACCGTGCCGGGGGGCGTGGCGGCTTGCTGGAAGCGCGAGGGGTATCTTATCGATGGCGGTATCCATTTCGTAATGTACTGCCGGCCCGGCTCGGAAGTCTATGCAGTGTACCAGCAACTGGGCACGGCTCAGGCTAACAGATTCGTGGAGATGGCCACGTATGTTCGCTTCCAAGACGAAGCAAGCGGCCGCTACGTGGAGGTCACGCCGGACCTGGACCGCCTCGCTGATGACTTGAAGGCGCTTGGCCCGCATGATGCGCGGCTGGTGGAAGAGTTGGTCGCCAGCGCGCGGGCCACCCAAGGGATGGACCTGGGCACGATGGGCATGGGTGACCCTCCTGAGCTGATGAGCCCTCTGGATTGGCTCAGGCAGATGTGGGCCATGCGAGGTCTCGCCAGGTACTTAGTCGGTAAGTATCAGAAGCCGGTCCAGGAGTACGTGAGCGGGGTGGGCGATCCATTGCTGCGCTTCGTGCTGGAGTACATGTTTCTGCCCGACGTTCCTGTATGGTTTCTGTCCATGCTCCTCGGTATGCTTCCGGATCGGCAGATGGGTCTGCTGGAGGGCGGGTCCCTGAGCTTCGTGTTGCCTATCGAGAAACGGTACAAGGACCTGGGCGGACGGGTCACCTACAGCAGCACGGTTGAGGAGATCCTGGTAGAGGGCGACCGAGCAGTTGGCGTGCGTCTGTCCAACGGTAGGGAAGAGCGTTCGCATGTCGTGATCTCGGCCGCCGACGGGTATAGTACGATCTTCGAGATGCTTGGCGGGCGGTACGTAGACAACAAGATCGAGACCATGTACAGGGAGTGGCAGATGATCCGCCCCATGGTCATGATCAGCTATGGGGTGGCCCGCGGGTTTGCCGGTGAGCCCTGGCTGAGCATGATCAGGCTGGAGAAGCCTTTCGAGGTGGGCCGCGAGATGATCGATGGTCTCATGCTTCGCATCTTCAACTACAGCGATCGGTTCGCTCCCGCTGGGAAGACAGTGATCCAGGCCAGCTTCGAGACCGAGTGGGACTATTGGAGCGATCTGCGTCGAGACCTCGCGGCATACGATGGTGAGAAGGAGCGCGTGGCCGCGGAGGTTCTTCAGAGGCTGGATGCTCACTACCCGGGACTCTCAGGGCAGGTCGAGATGACAGACGTTGCCACCCCTTACACCACCTGGAGGTACACCCTCAATCGCAGAGGTGCCTACATGGGGTGGCTTCCCACGCCTGGGGTGATCACATCCGTGGTGAGGAGGACGCTACCTGGCCTCGACCGCTTCGTCATGGCTGGCCAGTGGGTGATGCCCGGCGGCGGCGTGCCCGGATGTCTGTACTCCGGTCGTCACGCGGCTCAGATCCTCTGCCATGAGGATGGCAAACCGTTCGTAGCGGCGACACCGTAGCGAAGGCCGCGAGGCAAGAGATGGTCTGTCGAAGCGGACAGCCACACTCACAGCGGGTCCTGCTGGCAGCGGCCTCGATTTGGCGCCCTTTCCCTCCCCTCCTCGCGAAAACGCGCACAGCCCGCGATCTCTTTTCTCCCCCCGTGCGACTAGGAGTAGCGCGCTCAGTGGTCGATGCCTAGCTCGGCGCGAGGACTTAGACGATTGGATCCACCATCCTGTCCCCAGATTCTGCGATGAACAGCTTGCCGCGAGAACTCGGGGTGGAGTATATTTGCTGGAGAACGTCAAGAGGACTCCAGAAGCTCGGGCGTGTCCAGACGAGGAAGCGGGACAGAATGGAGTCCGAGCATCTTGGCGAGACTGCTCGGTGCGGGATCTTGGCCATACGGGAGGGGCTGGGCTCGCAGGCGTGACCGTCTCCCTATGACTCGAGTAAGATGAGGAGTGAAATGGCTTCTGAGAGGATGTTCTTTGAAGGCGACGAAGCAAAGCAGGTGGAGATGGTGCCAGGGGCCCTGAGGAGGACATTGGGGCACGGTGCGCGAATGCTCCTGGCCGAGTTCAACCTGGCGGCGGGGGCGGAGGTCCCCACCCATAGCCATCCCCATGACCAAGTGGGCTACGTCGTGAGCGGCAGCATGCGTCTCAGCATCGGCGATGAGACGCGTACCTGCGAGGCAGGGGACAGCTACTACATCCCTGGCGATGTGCCCCACAAGGCGGTTACCATCGAAGATGCCTTGGTGATCGACGTTTTCTGTCCACCGCGCGAGGACTACCTGGAGGAATAGACTCAGGCGTGGCTGAGGATGGCGACGGGCTCCTGTGGGTCACTGACAAGGCCGGCATCCCACTGAGGGAGTTGACCTTCCGATTCTCGCGCAGCAGTGGCCCGGGAGGACAACACGTCAACCGCACCGAGACGCGAGTTGAGCTTGTGTTCGATCTGATGGGCTCGCCGAGCTTGAGCGAGAGCCAAAAAGCGAGGGTCAGTCGCAGACTGTCGCCGTACATGGACAAAGGTGGCGTGGTGCATCTGGTATCTCAGTCCACTCGCAGCCAGTTGCGCAACCGTGAAGAGGTCACCAAGCGCTTTCGGGCCCTCATGCGGGGTGCCTTGAGGGTACCAAGAAGACGGTATGCCACCCAACCGACGAGGGCCGCCCGGCAGAAGCGCCTGGAGGAGAAGAGGCGGCGGGGCGAAATCAAGGAACGGCGGCGCAAGGTTCTGCCTGGCGCGGAGTAGAGAGTAGCAGGTGGGTGAACTGGCGAAGCTCTACCGAAGTGTGACGCGCATGGCAAGGTGGGGAGGAATGAGCGAGCGGAGGGGGCGATTCCTAGCGTTCATCACGTTCTTTGTCCTATCGGTGTTGGTGACCGCTTGTCTGGCCTATCCTCCAGGCGAAGCATCTCCGCAGCAGATCGTCTATCTGGGGGCCGGTGGAAGCGTGTGGCTGACGGACGTCGAGGGTGCCGAAGCGATACAACTGGCAGATGCCCTGGGCTTCGAGGCTTTGGAGTGGGCGCCTGACGGCCAGAGACTGGCCCTGGTGAAGGGAAGCCCGTTGGTTGAGGACAACGCGGAGATCTACGTGGTGGACGCCGAAGGTGGTGAACTCACGAAGGTGGCTGATGGTTATGCGCCGATCTGGTCGTCCGACGGTCAGCAAATCCTCTACGTGACCAACTTCTCGGCCAGTGAGGAGGGTTCAGAGCAGAGCTTGAAGGCGTTCAGTATCCAAGACGGGCGGGACACCACGCTGGTCACGCAGCGTTGGATCAGCGGCTTGTGGCCCATCGAGGGTGTGCAGTACTCTGCCGATGACGGCTTGATCGCCGTGTACGTTGGCGGGCTGGAGATGGAAGGCTTCATCGTGATCGTGAACGGTGAGGGTGGGCCTGTGTGGGAGATCCCCGATTTCGTCTACGGAGCGGATGGTTTCTCCTGGGCCCCTGACGACCATCGGCTCGTCTATCGGGACAGCGGCCAGCCTTTCATGGGTGGAGAGGAGCCCAGCCTGAAGATTGTCAGGGCAGATACCGGAGAGACCGTTCATGCTCTGGAGCAGCCTGCTTTCTGGCCACGCTGGTCGCCCGAGGGTGATCGGATTGCTGCGTTCTCGTGGGAGGAAGGCAGCAGTTTCCGCGCCTTGATCGTGGACGCTGACCGTGGGCAAGTGATACTACAGTCGGAACGGGTGTTCGGAGACCTCTGGAACAGCAGGCCTGTCTGGTCACCCGATGGAGCGTCGCTGCTGTTCGCTGCGTCGCACGACGACCAGATGCAGCTCTACGTGATGGACAGCGGCGATGGGGAACTACACGCCATAGCCGAGGGGCAGTGCCCCGATGCCGCCTGGTCACCTGACGGTGCCTACGTTGCGCTGTCTGTGGGTGAAGAGGGCAGCAGAGAAGTCTTCGCGGTGGCTGCTGGCGGTTCTGACTTACACAAGATCGCCGATGGGTGGATGCCTCGCTGGCGGCCTGTCGATGGAGCCCAATGACGGTTCGGAAGTCTATCTGCGCTGCACCCATGCCCGGCTCGTCGGCAGCTTGTTCCCAGCGGTTGCTGTGGTGAGGGGTCTTGGGCGTCCGAGCACCGGTGGGAGAGAGGGTGCACTGGTGGCAGGATCGCCGGATTCGAGCTGAGTGGAATGGGTGGATTGCTCCTGGGGGAAGGTCTCAGCGCGACGACTGGTGAAGCTCGAGCTTCGGGATGCTTCGAAGGAGGGTGCAGCAAGGATGAGAGTTGAAGGGCTCAACAGAATGATGGTGGAGGTGCGCGAGATGGCCGATGCCAAAGGTTTCTCGGCTGGTGAAGAGCGCATCTGGGAGATGTTGGCCCTCATACACACCGAAGTCTCAGAGGCTACTGATGCCTACAAGAAGGGCGAAGAGCTGGACAAGGTCGGAGAGGAACTGATAGACGCCATCATCCGCATTCTTCATCTCCTTTCGGCGATGGGGGTCGACGCCGAGGAACTGTATCAACGGAAGATGGAGAAGAACTGGGCACGGCCCCACCGGTTCAACACGGTGCGAGGGGGATGATGCCTTCCAGTGCCAGGGAGCGGCTGTACCGTACCGAGGCCGTCATACTGCGGCGGCAGGATTTCGGGGAAGCAGATAGGTTGCTGACTCTCTACACACCCGGGCTGGGCAAGACACGCGTGTTGGCCAAGGGTGTGCGTAAGATCAGGAGTAGGAAAGCTGGGCACGTGGAGCTGTTCACTCACAGCAGGCTCCTCATCGCCAAAGGGAGGAACCTGGACATTGTCACTCAGGCTGACACCATCAATCCTTTCCTTGCCCTGAGGACGGAACTCTCGCGCGTCAGTTGCGGGTACTACATTGCCGAACTGGTTGACAGGTTCACGGAGGAGAGGGAAGAGAACGAGCGGCTTTTCGATCTGCTCGTGCATGCGCTGGCGTGGTTGGGCGAGGCAGAGGACACGGATCTGGTCCTTCGGTACTTCGAACTCCACCTGCTGGATTATGTGGGCTATCGTCCTCAGCTCTTCCATTGCGTGAGCTGTATGCGAGACGTTGGGTCGACAGCAGCCTTGTTCAGCCCTGCTCAGGGCGGGTTGCTCTGTCTGGAGTGTGGGAGGGGCGAGCGGGGTGGCCGCGACATGCCTGCACGCGTGCTGGACACACTGCGCCATCTCCAGACGAGAGGCTACGGTCAATGCCGAGGACTGAGTGTTGATCAGCAGATGCACTATGAACTTCAGAACACGATGCGGCAGTACATCATCTACCTGCTGGAGCGTGGCCTGAAATCCGCTGACTTCTTGGATACTCTGCGAAGGGAGGCCGGGCCTGGTGCTTCAGCTCTGGAACGCGGGTAGACTTGCGGTCCTGAGGGGCCGGCCACACACTCCTCGAAGGGAAGAGACAATACGTTCAGAGAGGACGGTCATGACCAATGGCTGAAGAGAAGACCACCGTGGACATGGATACCATCGTCTCGCTGTGCAAGAGACGAGGCTTCATTTTCCAGAGCAGTGAGATCTACGGTGGTGTTGGCGGTTCCTGGGACTACGGTCCCTTCGGCGTGGAGCTGAAGAGAAACATCAAGGACGTCTGGTGGCGGGACGTGGTTCACCGGAGGGACGACATCGTCGGTCTCGATGCGGGCATTCTGATGCACCCTAAGGTCTGGGAAGCGAGCGGTCACGTAGAGAGCTTCACGGATCCCCTCGTCGACTGCAAGAACTGCAAGAAGCGCTTTCGAGCCGATCACGTGCAGGACGGGGTGTGCCCCGAGTGTGGTGGTGAGCTGACAGAGTCGCGCCTGTTCAATCTGATGTTGAAGACTTTCCTGGGACCGGTGGAGGACGATGCTTCCCTCACCTACCTGCGGCCAGAGACGGCACAGGGCATGTTCGTCAACTTCGCCAATGTCCTGGAGGCCTCGCGCAGGAAGCTCCCCTTCGGTATCGCCCAGATCGGGAAGGCGTTTCGCAACGAGATAACCCCCCGCAACTTCACCTTCCGCACGCGAGAGTTCGAGCAGATGGAAATCGAGTACTTCGTGAAGCCGGGCACCGACGAAGAGTGGCACCAGAGGTGGGTGGAAGAGCGGTTCGACTGGTACTTGAGGTACGGGATGCGCAAGGAGTATCTGCGTCTTCGACAGCACGAGGGTGACGAGCTCGCTCACTACTCCAAGGCCACCTACGACATCGAGTATCTGTTCCCCTTTGGCTGGGCCGAACTGGAGGGGATATCGAACCGGACGGATTTCGACCTGCGCCAACACGCGCTGTTCAGCGGCCGCGAGTTGACCTACTTCGACGAGGAGACTGGCACTCACATCGTGCCCTATATCATTGAACCGTCGGGCGGGATCGACAGGGCGGCCCTGGCCTTTCTGGTGGACGCCTATCGAGAGGAGAAGGTGAGGAAGAGGAAGCGCGTCGTGTTGCAGCTCCATCCGGACCTGGCGCCCGTCAAGGTGGCGGTTCTGCCCCTCCTGCGCAACAGGCCGGAACTGGTTGACCTGGCCAAAGAGCTCGCGTCCGATCTGAGGATGCACGTGACGACGGCCTATGATGACACTGCCAGCATCGGTCGTCTGTATCGAAGGCAGGACGAGATAGGCACTCCCTTCTGCGTTACCGTGGACGTGGATAGCCTTGAAGACCACGCGGTCACCATCCGCGCACGGGACAGCATGGACCAGGTGCGCGTCCCCATTCCGGAGGTCAGGCAGACCCTGCTGGATGGCCTGGGCAGGGGATAGCATGGGGAGAGTGGACCTTCACATCCACACCACCGCCTCTGATGGGGTCCACAGCCCTGCTCAGGTGGTGCAGGTGGCGATCGACAAGGGCCTCGAGGCCATTGCCATTACCGACCACGACACCACGGACGGGGTAGACCAAGCCGTGGCAGCCGCGAGCGGCGAGCGGCTAGAGGTCATACCCGGGATCGAACTCAGTGCAGAGGAAGGACCGCGAGAGGTTCATATCCTGGGATACTACATCGATCACCGGGACCAGATCCTACAGGAGAGACTGGCCGTGCTCCGCCGTGCCCGCCGCGAGCGCGCCTGGAAGATGGTGAAGAAGCTGGAAACCACGGGTACCCCCGTCTCCTGGGAGCGCGTCCTGGAGATCGCTGGCGAGACCTCGGCCTTTGGTCGCCCCCACATAGCCAAGGCCCTACTGGAGAGGGGCTACGTGGGTAGCCTGAATGAGGCCTTCGACCGGTACATCGGTTTGCGGGGCCCCGCCTATGTGAGCCGCTATAAGCTGACGCCAGCAGAGGCTGTGAAGATGATCACCGATGCCGAGGGATTGCCGGTGCTGGCTCATCCCCGGGGGCAGGAGGACGTGATCCCCAAACTGGCGGCCCTGGGCCTGGTCGGATTGGAGGCTTACTACCCTTCGTATTCCAGGGAAGAGAGAGATCTGCTAGCCAAACTGGCTGAAGAGCATAACCTGATTGCCACCGGGGGAAGCGATTTCCACGGCTACAACGGGGGGGATCCCGCCCGCTCTCTGGGTGAGGTGCCCGTACCTCTCGAATCGCTGAAGCGTCTGCGAACTCTGGCGGGCCGAGCGGAGCGCTAGCACCCCGGCGTGGGGACTGGCACGGTCAGGAACGCCTTCGCTTCGCTTTCTTTCCTGTAGTTTCCAGTATCTCGTCTGGTGTGACTTCGACTGTGACCTCGTTCTTCAACTCGACGGTTACAGTCTGCTTCAAGGCGTTCAGCGCTCTCACCTCTCCGGATCCGTAGGTGGTCTGGACGATCTCCCGGAGTTGCGGTAGCTTTTTCTTCACCTCCTGGTAGTACTCGTCTTCGTACGCCAGGCAGCACAGGAGTCTTCCACAGGCACCGGAGATCTCGGAAGGGTTCAGCGAGATGTTCTGTCGCTTGGCCATCTTGATGGAGACTGGGCTGAAATCCTGCATGAAGGAGGAGCAGCAGAGCACTCTTCCGCACCGCCCCACGCCTCCCATGAGCTTGGCCTCGTCCCGGACTCCGACCTGGCGTAACTCCACCTTGGTTTTCAGGGTCTTCCTGAGATCCTGGACGAACTTCCGAAAGTCCACCCGCTTCTCGGAAGCGAAGTAGACCAGGAGATGAGTACCATCGAAGTTGTACTCTGCCTTCAGTAGTTTGATGGGTATTCCATGTTCCTTGAGCTTCTCTTCGCATCGGGCCAACGCCTGCCCCTCGCGGAGGCGATAACGCTCCATTTGCACTAGGTCCAGGGGCTGTGCTCGCCGGTGCACGGGCTTCAGAGCTTCCCTTGAGATGCCGTCCGGTGCCTCTTCCCGGGCGCAGACTACGATGCCCACCTCCTGGCCCCGCGCGGTGTCCACCACGACGTGCTCACCCACCTCGAGTTCATCCACATTTGCGGTGTCGAAGTAGTATACTTTCCCAGAATCCCTGAAACGAATACCTACGACTTGGGACACAGTTTTTCCTCTCAATCACTGCGTGAAGGTAAGTCTAGCATCAGCACTTCAAGGGCCAGGCGAGGGTCGACGTTCATCTCTAGTTGGTGTAGGGCCGCGCGAATGGAGTTGATGAAGGCGACGATGTCCCTTAGATCGTACTCTTCAGCTTCTTGACTCAGTGCGGCAGAGAAATCCACATTGCCTATGGTATCTGGACTCCCGCCCCTGATCAGCAACAGGTCTCTCCACCAGTTGAGCCAGAGTTCTAACGTCGATCGCATCGAGCGCGATCTGCGAGCAAGCTGCTGTGCGAAGTCGAGGCGGTCGAATCGTCCCATCTTGGGCAATGCTGCCAACTGCCGCAGCGTTTCGTCTCTCTGCCTCATCACCGACTCGTCCTCAGCGACGCTGATGGCCCAGCCGATTCTACCTCCGCTCAGCCTGGCCAGTTGGCTGGCTCGCTCTGCCTCCATCCCGTAGCGAGATCGCAAGTGGGTCTCTATCAGATGAGTGGGTACCAGGCGGAGGCTGAAGACCTGACAGCGCGATACGATGGTGGGCAGGAGGAGTCGTGAATCGCTCACAGTCAGCACCAGGACGGCGTATGGCGGAGGCTCCTCCAGGGTCTTGAGCATCGAGTTGGCGGCCTGGGTGGTCATCTTGTCTGCGTCCTCGAAGATGAAGACCTTTCTGTCTCCCTCGAAGGGCTTGAGCTCTATCTCCTGGGTGATGCTCCTGATGGTGTCTATCCGGAGTTCGTTCTGTTCTCCACTGCTCTCATCGCGCAGAAGGGCCTGGTACTGGAGGTCAACCCTCCGAACGTCGGGATGGATCCCTGCCAGGGTCTTCCGGCAGGGGCCACACTGACCACACGGCCTGTCCTCGCCTTCGCAGGTGAGCGCCTGCGCCAGATTCAGAGCCAGCGTACTCTTCCCCACGTTGGACGGACCGGTGAAGAGATAGGCGTGAGATACTGTTCCCTGGGCAATGCCGCGACTCAGTACGCGTACGACCCAGTCGTGTCCTGTCACCTGCCACATACGTGATCGTCTCCCTCAATCATTATACCTGTAAGGTACAGCCGGTGCAACGGAGCGAGGCAGGGAATCGACCTCGGTCAATGGTGTGGGTGGCTCGCGCCAGCACGACGGGATCTGCTCCGTGGGGGGCAGCGCCGCTACGACAACGGCGGCAAGGAGTTCGAGTGCAGCGGACCAGTCGTCGGGGCTCAGGTCTGGACTCGTTCTTCTTGTGACTGGTTGTTCGTCAGCATGGCAGCGTGACGGGCTGGTGTTGGGAGAGATTCCTCGTAGCGACGGCTTGAGCTGCCGATCCGATCTTTAAGGTGTGGCCACGGATTCTTTAAGACTGTAGGGGGGTTCTCTGTGGTAGAATGGTTTGTGGGTTTGGTACAATAGCAGTGCTTGCAGGACGCACCGAAGCGAACCTAGATCGTCGTCTTTCTCCTCTGTCAGAGATCCATTTCCGGAGAAGCCCGTGGTCGTCGATGACAATCCGCTGGCCAGAGAGTTCGTTTCGTTCTGCTTGGAGAGGCGCGGCTGCAAGTGGCCCGAGTTGTACGATGAGATGTGTCGGGTGGCCAGCTACCGGTTGTTCAAAGGTATGGGCTATCGCGAGTTGAATGACCACGGAGTTTCCCTGAGCCTGTCCAACATGGACAGCCTGGCGGCTATCGCCAACACCCTGTCCTCCTCCCAGACGTCATCCCGGACCTTCTGACCCCACGTTTCCGAGCAGTGCCCCGTTGGCCGGAGCCCCGTGCTGGTGCTATAATCGGCTAGTTGCCCTTTCGTTACGCTCAAGGAGGATAGGCTGTTGGAAGCGATTGAGCACCAGGTGGTGCTTTTTCTCCAGAATCTCATCCAGACTGTCGGCTGGGCTGGCATTGTGCTGGCTATGGCCATCGAGAGTGCTTGCATACCGTTGCCCAGTGAGGTCACCATGCCCCTGGCGGGGTGGATGCTGATCCAGGCCAGGGGCTTGTCAGTGTGGCACACGTTCTGGGCCGCTTGGTGGGGAGCCGTGGGCTGCACTCTTGGGTCCGTGTTCACCTACTGGGTCGGTGCGAAGGGTGGTAGGCCGCTTCTGGAGAGGTACGGGAAGTACGTCCTGATCCGAACGCATGAGATAGAGGTGGCGGACCGGTGGTTCGGCAAGTATGGAGAGCACACTGCGTTCTTCTCACGCTTGCTGCCCGTGGTGCGCACTTTCATCTCGCTACCGGCCGGCGTGGCCCGCATGAACTTCGTCAAGTTCACAGTGTGGACCTTCACGGGTTCCTTTGTCTGGTGTTGGGTTCTTGGATGGGCCGGCTATGTGTTCGGGGAGCATTGGGTGAGGGTCCGGGAAGTGATGCGCCCCTTCGACATCCCGATCATCATCGTCGTCGTGGCGCTGGTTGGTTTGTTCATCTATCGTCGCTTGAAGACGCGAAGTGCGGAACGGGTGGCGTCGACAGAGGAGTCATCGGAGTAGGAGCGAAGGGTTACCTTGATCAAAGTCTCATCAGGGACGCTGGGCGTCCTGGGTATGGCGGAGACTTGGCTGGACGCCCCCCCGACCACCGCTTATCTGATGGTGGGGGGGCGTTGTCGTCGTGACTGCGCCTTCTGCGCTCAGGCGAGGAGCAGCAGGGCATCGGCGCTGGCGCTGTCTCGCGTCACCTGGCCGCCCTGGGAAACGGAGGAGACTCTTTCCGAGGTGGAAAGGGCCTACTCGAGGGGCAGGATCCAACGCTGCTGTTTGCAGGTCACCGATGGCCCTGGGAATCTAGATCGCGTCAGGGCTATGGCGACCCGACTGGGCGGAAGGGTGCCTCTTAGCGTCTCTGTGGTGGCTAACGCCGATCAGGCTGAGGGCTTGCTCAAGGCTGGCGTGGAGAGGATAGGCCTGAGTCTTGATGCCGTCAACGAGGAGGCCTTCCGGAGGGTGAAGGGAGGGGATCTCCGCGCGTCCCTCGCGGTCATCGAAGAGGCGGCACACCGGTTTCCGGGCCGCGTCAGCACTCACCTGATAGCGGGGTTGGAGGAAACAGAGGAGGAGATGGTGCGCATGATAGGTCTCCTCCACGATTGGGAGGTTACACCTGCGCTCTTCGCCTTCACACCAATCCCCGGCACCGCCATGGAAGACCAGGCTTCTCCACCTGTGGCCAGCTACCGGCGCGTTCAGATAGCCAGACACCTGATCCTGAACGGCCTGGTGGCGGTCGAGGACTTCACCTTCTCCCTTGAAGGGCGGGTGGAGTCCTTCGGACTTGGGAGCGATGAGCTAGAGCGACTGCTGCTAGATGGCAAGGCCTTTCAGACCTCGGGCTGTCCAGGCTGCAATCGCCCGTACTATAACGAGCCGCCGAGAGGGCCGTTGTACAACTATCCTCGTTCCCTTGATGCGCATGAGGTCACATGCGCGTTGCGGGAAGCCCTGTCTTAGCCCGTCCCGTGGTCGTTGGCGGTGACCGATTCCCTTGACTGCCAGGGGCAAACTGAGTATCATACCATTAGGTGGGGGTGGTAGAGACCTGGTGGCCTCCGCGGTCTTCAAAACCGTTGATGGGTAGCGACGAGCTAGCCATGGTGGGTTCGACTCCCATCCACTCCCGCTGCCTCTCCACTTCCATGGTGCTCACGTGACACTCCGACCACGTGTTGGAGCTCCGCCTCCGGGCGACAACCCCCGGGCGATGTGCCCCTGGCCAGAGCGAACTCGAATAGCGGCAGTATACGCGGTATCAGGTTGTGGTCTATCGCGAAATCCCAGAGGGCGTCCATCTTCTTCCAGCCGACGTTGTAGAGAATCCTCTTGACAGGGTTAGGCAGCTCGACCGACCGGCGAAGAATCGATCCATACGAGTAGAACTCCTCGTAGGACCACCAGTATCCTTCCTCCAGCTCGGATGGGGTCATCAGCCTGGGCTGAAAGACGACGTGGCGGGTATCGTAGTCGCGCCAATCTCGATGCAAGATGCGACCTTGTTTCTCCAGTCTGGCGAACAGTCTGGTGCCAGGAAAGGGAGTCAAAATGTGGAAGGTCGCGGTCTCGATCTTGTTTCGGATGGCGAATTCGACTGTCCTGGGGAATACGTCGGGATCGTCTTCGTCGAAGCCGAAGACGAAGCTGCCGTTGATCATGATCCCCGCATCGTGGAATCTCCTGATGGCATCTGCGTAGTCGTACTTCTGATTCTGAGGCTTGTTGGCACGTTCCATGTTGGTCTTGGAGATGGACTCGAACCCCACGAAGAGGCTTCTACAGCCTGATTGGTAGGCTTCTTCCAGGAACCCTGGGGTGTAGGCGGTGTCGATGGAGGCGGCCGCCTGCCAGATGAAGTTGTATTCCTTCAGCAAGGCGAAGAGCCTTCTCGCTTCTCGGCGGTTCCCCATCAGATTGTCATCCAGGAAGAATACGAACTTGTGCTGGAAGGTGTCCAGCTCCCTTCTGACCTCGCCCAAGGGACGAAACTCATAGTAGTTGCTGCCCCAGAAGCTCTCCTTGTAGCAGAAGTCACAGCTATACGGACAGCCCCTCGAAGCCACCACGGTGTTGGGAACCAGATACTTGCTCGAGTTTATCAAGTCCCGGCGTGCAAGGGGAACCTTCGAGATGTCCCTCTCTCTGTGTCCATGGTAGTACTGCTTCAGACGACCACGCTCGAAGTCCTCGAGCATCTGTGGAAACACAGATTCCCCGGGGCCGAGGCAGATACTGTCCGCGTGTTGGGCGGCCTCCTCTGACAGCGTGGTTGGATGTATCCCGCCCAGGAACACCTTCGCACCCCGCGCCCGATAGCAGTCGCTGATCTCGTACGCTCTCCTTGCGGAGGGCACATAGACTGTCATGACCACCAGGTCCACGTCTTCTTCGGCGAAAACATCCTCGACGTGCTCGTCTCTTACCACGAGGTTGTACCTGTCCTCTGGGACCAGCCCCGCGAGGGTCAGGAGGCTCAAAGGCGGGAACAGCGAGTACTTGATCTGGCGGAACTCCTGGGAAAGGACTTCCTGGAGAGCCGGCAGCACAAACAGGATGGTTTTCACGCTCACACACCCCCTCTGCTGTTTGCTGGCAAGTGGCGCACTCCCGCGTGGACCGCGCCTCGGAGAATTGGAAAGGAGACAATGGCCGAACCCACAGTCCTTGTAGCATACTGGAACTGCCGAAAACTACCGGGTGCCCTCCCAGAACCTATCCTGGCTGTCTAGCAAAGTGGAACCACCTGTCAGGGACTGCCAGTAACTGCCAGTCCCGGTAAGAGGAGCGTTTATCTGGGGCATACTGGCGCCAGGGGAACGGGGGTGGTTGGGTTGGCAGAGCTGGGCTAGAATGGTCTGGAGGGCACCGGAGGCTGAGACCGTGAAGGCGTTGGCGACGGGAGCAACAGGATTCGTGGGACATGGTGTGGTGCGCGCACTGCCTGCCCCCAGGTTGCGATTGCCCTACTATCCAGTATTGATTCTCTCCTATGCGTATGCTGCGGCACACCACTTTCTCCCTGGACGCCAGCCCCAGATGACTCCGGCAACCGTCAGACTGACCCGCAAGCGGATGTTCTTCGACTCCAGCAAGGCGGTGCGAGAGTTGGTTTTGCGGCAGCCCCCCGCCAGGGAGGCGGAGCGCAAAGCTGTCGTCTGGTTCCGGGAGCACGGCTACGTGCGGAGATAGACCTTTCCGATCTACGGTGTGGCTGCACCCATGCGATACCGAGGGGGTTGCCATATAATCGGTGTTGGGGAGCAGTAGTGGCCGGTTCGAAAAAAAACAGGGCGAGGGGGCACTCGGTGGGGAGACGATTTCCGGTAGGAAAGCTGCCGTCGGACGTGTTGGGTCGCTTGCTCGACAAGTACCGCCTGGAAGACGAGCGGGTGGTGTTGGGGGCGAAGATCGGGGAGGACGCAGCCGTACTCGACATGGGGGAGCGGTACCTGGTGGCCAAGACGGATCCCATCACCTTCGCTACGGATCAGATCGGCTGGTACGCCGTGCACGTGAACGCCAACGATCTGGTCACCACCGGAGCCAGGCCGCTCTGGTTCTTGGCGACGATACTGCTGCCCGAGGAAAGCAGCGACCAGCGTCTGGTCGAACAGATACTCCGGCAGATGCACGACTCGTGCAAGGAGTTGGGCGTTTCTCTGGTTGGTGGACACACGGAGATCACCTACGGTCTCGATCGGCCGGTGGTCGTCGGGCACATGCTCGGTGAGGTAGAGAAAGAACGCCTCATCACGACAGGCGGTGCCCGAGTGGGGGATGCCATCGTGCTGACCAAGGGTATCGCCATCGAGGGGACGGCGATCATCGCCCGCGAGAGGGAGGCCTCACTGCGGAAGCGGGGCTACGGGGACGATCTGATTGCTCGCGCGCAGGGCTATCTCCATGACCCGGGGATCAGTGTGTTTCGGGAGGCCAGACTGGCCAGCATGAACAGCGAGGTCCACGCCATGCACGACCCTACCGAGGGAGGCTTGGCCATGGGGCTCCGCGAAGTGGCGATCGCCGCTGGTGTGGGCATGATGATCGAAGGAGAGCAGATCGAGATACTGCCGGAGTCGTCCCTGCTCTGCGGGGAGTTCGGCCTGGACCCGCTGGGTACTATCGCCTCGGGGGCCTTGCTCCTAACCCTACCTGCGGAGCAGGCAGGGCGACTTGTGGACACGTTGATCTCGGAAATGATCCCTGCGGCCGTGATCGGCCAGGTCAGGCCATCTAGCGAAGGTATCAAGATGAGGGGTGGTGGGGCGGTGAGAGACCTCCCAATCTTTCCGCGGGATGAGATAGCCAAGCTGTTTGCCTCATAGATGCCGTGGAGCGAGGGGGGATGGACAAGGGCAAGGGTTTCGAGGACCTCGACGAGCGACAGTTGAACGAGCTGGGAAACGCCTACAGCGCTCAAGGCCTCTGGGAGGAGGCGATCAGCAGCTATCTTCGCAGCCTGGCCTTGCGCAAGTCCCATCGCGACGACCGCGGGCAGGGAATCGTCCTCAACAATCTGGGTGCCACATACTATCGTCAGGGCAGGCTTCGAGAGGCCAGGGACTGCTACGAGGCCAGTCTCCAGATTGCCCGTCAGCTTGGGGAGGAGCTGAACGAGCTTGTGGCCCTGATGAACCTGGTTTTCTTCCACTTCAGCGAACGACAGGCGGAGGACTTCCTGCGGCGAGCTGACGAGGCCCAGGTCTTGGCTCTGGAACTGGCGCGGTGGGAGCCGCTGTCCAAGTTGAGCTGGCTCAGGGGACGCCTGGCCCTATCGGTGCCGGATCGCTACCAGACGGGGCTAGCCCGCTACGCTGAAGCGTTGGATTATGCCTCACGGGAGGGAGAGACCGAGCTAGCGAGGATGCTAGAGCGCGTCGACGCGCAGGCAGAGCAGCTCGTTGCAGATGGATCGCGTGGTCTGGCGCTGGTGCTGTACGACTACCTTCACGTTTTCGCGCGGGACCAGGGTTTCAGCGAGAATCTGCTATCACATCTCACCAGGAAGCGAGAGGAGATCTTGCGCAGACCCTCTCTAGCCTGATTTCGCCAGTTCGTCCTCGATAACCGTCTGGAAATCCTCGAAGGGGACAGCTCCTCTGACTAAGGTGCCGTTGACGAAGAACGTAGGGGTGGCGTTCACTCCCTCCTGCACAGCTATCTCATAGTCCTCTCTAATCCTGTCTATGGTTGTGCCTTCCTGCAAGCATGACGAGAAGACATCTGTGTCCATGCTCAGTTCGTCGGCATAGCCTATCAGGGTTTGTAGTAGCTCCTCGCTCGCTGCCCATTCCTCGACGCGGTCGTACAGTGTCTTGTTCATCTCCCAGAACTTGTCCTGGTCAGCGGCGCACTCAGCCACCATGGCCATGGCGACAGATCCCTCGCCGTGCACTGGGAAGTCTCTGAAGATGAGCTTGACCTGCCCGGTGTCGATGTACTGCTCTTTGATAAGCGGAAAGGTCTCCAGCGCGAAGGCACGGCAGAACGAGCACAGATACTCCGAGTATTCGATCATGGTCACCGGGGCATCCGGGGAGCCCAGCACGGGGTCGTCGTCCAGGGGAACCAGGGGCTCCTTGGTCGCCTCGGGAGTCGTGTCAGGTTGGAGAGTTGCAGTCTCGGCCGGCGGCACCGGCGTGTTCGTGGGAGTCGGCACCGGGGACGAACAACCGATCAGACCACCAAGGATCAGCAAGACACCGATCGAGAGAGAAAGGACAAAAGTGAACCTGGTGTGCCAACCTCCAGCCCTGCGGCACATACTCTCTATGCTTTTCACGCGCTTTCCTCCATTCTATTCATGGCCCGGGGAGCCCCTACGGCGTCGCGCTCTGGGACCACTCTCCGGAGTTGTCTGCGAAATCATCTTCCCACACCAGTTCACCCTCGGAATCCCATACTCTCAGGTTGTCGAAGGAGCAGTGCAGGTACGGTTCAGCGAAGGAGCCACAGCCGAATCCTATCAAACCCTCGCCCAGGCGACGGTCGTATTCTTGCAGCGCGATTTGCCCGTTGATGTAGAACGAGAAGGCGCCGTCTTCCACTTCCAGCCGCAGGCGATTGACCGAGTCCCCTTGGTTGATGGCCTCGTGACGTGTGAAAGACACGATGGTATCCCAACGGCCCTGCTCTTTGACAAAGAACCCGACATAGCCGTCGCCGGAGATGGCAAGTTCGTAGTAGCTCTCTTCGTCCTCGTAGCTACACACCAGGCCGTATTCATTGTCATCACTACCGCTGACCTGCGTGGCATCGACCTCCAGGCTGAAGCTCTCCAGAGAGAGTCGCTCGCTCACGCCGATCCCGAAGCGGTTGACTTCGGCGCTCAGCATGTGATAGACACCGTCTACGACGTAGATGCTGGCCTCAGAGCGAGCAGTGGCGTCGTCGCTTTCGCGCACAGAGACGTAGTATCCCATGCCGGGGGTGGCTCTGTCGTCCTTGTAGTCCCGCACCATGATGTAGACCGTAGCAGCTTCTTCTGCGGTCCAGGTGATGCGTGAAGCCCGTGGCTCATCGGCGCCATCGTCATCCTGGGCCAATTCCTGTACATCCGCGTCGAACAGGACGAGGACGGTGTCTACCTCATCCTCCAGGGCGTGAGTCTCTACCACATACGTTACGCCCTCCTCAGTCTGAAAGGAGAGCCAGTCGTGATCTCCTGCTGTGTGGATGTTGTGAGATTGGGGCTCTCCCAGCTCTATCCTTCGCGCCGTGGACATCGTGTCGTCCGGTTCGTATCCGTCAGGTATGAGAGCCACGGCTCCTTCTTCTCGCAGTCGGAGCGAGTAATCGGTACCTGGCCCCGCCTCTCCGCCTCCCAGATCCGTGACCATTACGCAGAGAGTCCCATCGATCGTGGCGCTCCACCTGATGAGGGAGGACAGTGGCTCAGCGCCCCCGTCATCGTCGGCGGCTAACTCATCGCCATCCGGGCCGTGGAGGGTGAGATAGGTGTCGATCCAATCCCCCAGGTTGAGTGTCTCCACCACGTAGTCTCTACCTGAGACAGCCTGGAAGCAAATCCAGTCGCGATCTCCCGTAACGTGCAGATTGTGAGTCTGATCGGAAGCGATCCCGATTGTACTTGCCTGATCCTGGGTGTCGTCGGGCTCGTACACGTCCGCATCATAGGGCACACCCTCGGAAACAGAGATGGTGTAGCGCATCTCTGGCGTGGCCTCGTTCCCGTAGTAGTCCTGGCTTACGACGTACAGAGTGGCCGACGATTCGGCTCTCCACGTTATGCGCGAAGTCTGGTCTCCGGCGTTGTCGTCGTTCTCCGCCAGTTTCTGGCCTTCCTCGTCGTGGAGGAAGATGATGGTATCCATCCCCCCCCGCAGGTTGGAGGTTTCGATGACGTATGTTTGCCCTTCGATGGCCTCGAAGAACACCCAATCCCTATCGCCCGCTTCGTGTATGTTGTGGGTCTGGGGAATGCCCAGGAGTATCGCGCTGGCCTGTTCCATCGTGTCATCAGGCTCATATTCATCCGTGACACCGACGACAGGCTCGGATTCCGTGACCCAGATCTGATAGCCGGTGTCGTCTCCCTCGGCGAGCTCGTCGAACTGCCTGACCTCCGCAAAGAGCGTCCCGTCCTCGCGTGCTGTCCAACTTACGAGAGAGGCGAGCGATTCCTCACCTCCGTCGTCGTCCCAGGCTAGCTCGGTTCCATCCTCGTCATGCAGCGTGAGTACGGTGTCGCAGTCGGCACCCAGGCCTCTCGTCTCCACAACGTATCTCGTGCCTGCTTCGACCTCGAAGGACACGTGGTCCCGGTCGTCGGCTGGACTGAGGGTGTGGGCCTGGAGAGTGCCGTCGGTTTCTATCGGGATTGCCTGGGCCAGGTTATCGTCTGGCTCGAAGGAATCCGCACCCGGCTCGGGCGTGAACACGAGGGGAGTAGGCGTGTTCGTTGGGATCGTGGTGGGAGTTGGAGGCTGCGTGGAGGTGAGGGTGGGCGTCCCTACCACCAGAGTCTGGAAAGGGTGGGATGGTATCAACTCATCAAGCAGCGCGACGCCGACCAGGCAAAGGCAGCACATGACCAGAAGGGCGATGATCACTGCCGCCAACCACGGCCCGGAACCTCTGCTCCCGTCACCCTGGACCTGTCGAGTGGCGGACCCATGCTGCGAGGCCAGGGCCTTGCCGCAACTGCGACAGACTGTGTTGGCGTCTGGATTGGAGGTTCCGCATTCAGAGCAGATCCTGGACATCTTACGACGATCCTTTGGTGATCGAGAAACGAGTGATCATGGCGGTCCCTGGCGCTAAGGAGTGACTGAGTTGATCTCCAAGGTGTATGGTTCTTGTTTGCTGAAGCCGGAGAAGGACTGCACGGCGACGTAGTACGTCCCCTGTGCCAACGATTCCTGTATGGTCGCGTAAGACAAGGCGCGCGTGGCTGAGGCTATCTCGTCCCCTGCCTCGTTGTACAGCAGGATTCCGTAGTGCCCCACCGGGGGGATGTCTGTGAGCATGATGGCCATAGTGGTGCTCTGACTAACCTCGAAGACGTACACGTCCAAGTCGCCCTCGTCCCAGATGTAGGACAACACCGGTTGACCCGGGACCAAAGGTCCGGCAGCCTGAGCGAAGGTGTCATTGGGTTCGTAGCTGTCTTCGCCGTTCGGGGTCGGCGCCGGCGACAACTCCAACTTCAAGGTGTAGGATTCGCCGTCACTGAAGTTATGGAAGGGAAGAACCAGCACGTAGAAGACCCCGACGCTGCTCGTAGTGAACTCGATGTGTTCCTCTGCCTGTCCCGAGTTTGCAGAATCGCTGAGGATGTCCTCTTCCCCGGTGACCAGGTAGAGATCATAATCCGCATCTGGCGGCATATCGGT
>Ga0315539_1000900_pt1 | contig 22265 bp, 19 predicted proteins | sample SalMarSW160150MG_FD_203097 | JGI IMG/M metagenome (GOLD analysis project Ga0315539, IMG submission 203097) | Salt marsh sediment microbial communities from the Plum Island Ecosystem LTER, Massachusetts, United States - Salt Marsh Sediment SW1601-150 ... | reverse complement strand
ATGGTTAGGATATCTGCTCCTGCTTCGTGAAACGATTCCAGATAACGGTCCGGATCGATGATCATCAGATGAATATCCAACGGCTTTTTTGCCACTTTTTTTATCTGTTTGATGATGTGGAAACCGAAGGTGATATTCGGTACAAAGGCACCATCCATGATATCCAGGTGGATCCAGTCGGCATCGCTTTGATTGATCATATCAATTTCTCCGGCAAGATTCAGAAAATCTGCCGTAAGGATAGACGGGGCAATCAGATGGCTCATAAAGAAGGGGAATATATGGATTCTTGTTTCCGTAAAAATAGCGATAAAAAAAATAAAGAGAAAAACGAAATTCTCTCTTTATTTTCTAACGGTATAATTAAAACGATCCGGGTCGCGGATTTTCTCAGCCAAGATAGGTTTTCAGGATTTTACAGCGTGTCACATGTTTCAGCCGTTTAATGGCTTTCTCTTTGATTTGTCTCACCCGTTCGCGGGTTAAATTAAATTCTTCTCCAATCTCTTCGAGGGTGTGTGGGTGCTTCCCATTCAGTCCAAAATAGAGGCGCACGATATTTGCCTCCCTGTTAGTCAGGGTATTCAATGCTCTTTCAATCTCTTTTCTGAGCGAGTCTGTTAACAGCTCTTTGTCCGGACTGGGAGCATCCAGGCTAAGCAGCACGTCGTACATATCCCCCTCTTCATCCTGCCCCAGCGGTGCATCCATCGATACATGCCGTCCGGCGCTCTTGATGGCATCTTTCACGTCGCTGGGAGCAAGCTCAAGTGCAAAAGCAATTTCAACATTGGTGGGTTCCCTTTCAAATTGTTGTTCCAGTTCAGCAAGCGTTTTATTGATCTTGTTTATCGAACCGATCTTGTTTAATGGTAATCGCACGATTCTTGCTTGTTCGGCCAGAGCCTGTAAAATCGATTGCCGGATCCACCATACAGCATAGGAAATGAATTTGAACCCCCGGGTTTCATCAAAACGCTGAGCTGCTTTTATCAGTCCAAGATTCCCTTCATTGATCAGATCCGGCAGGCTCAACCCCTGGTTTTGATACTGTTTTGAAACAGAAACAACAAAACGCAGGTTCGCTTTAACAAGACGATTCAATGCTTTTAAATCACCTTTATGTATCCTTCTCGCAAGCTCCACCTCTTCCTCTGCAGTAAGCAATTCCACCTTGCCGATTTCATGAAGGTATTTATCAAGGGAAGGGGTTTCCCGGTTGGTAACCTGTTTGATGATCTTAAGTTGCCTCATGCAAGGGTGGGGTTTAGGACTACGACTTATACGTTTAACTAAAATAAAAGGTTTCGAAGAATAACAGAAAAAATTGAAAAAAAATTAGAGTTTAATAATTATTTTAAGTTACTGATAAACAAGTAGATATTTATCTTTTGCCATTACATCGCTCCATACAGTGATCAATTCAGGTGTAACAATAACCCTTTCCGGGTGATAAAATCTGTTTTTTTTATGATTTTCTTTGTCAGTATTCAGGATTTCTGTAATATTGCATATAATTTCCATTTCAAATTTCTATTTGGTCATTTCCTTATACCCGTTTTATTAGAGTAGTATTATTATTCCCGGTGGATTAATAAATCAGTATATCCTTATTATTAGTAAAAGAGACTTGACCCACACAAACACTTCCAATCTAATTTTATGTATGACATTCTTGAATTGAACAAAAAGCTCTTACCGGATCTTCGTGAAATAGCAAAAGAATTGAAGATCAAAAGAGTAGAATCCCTTCGGAAACAGGATCTGATCTATAAGATCCTGGATCAGCAAGCCATATCAGCAACCGAATCCAAACCAGGGGAGAAGAAGCCTTCGAAAGATAGAAGACCCCAGGCAGAGAAGTCAAAAAGGGAATCGGGAAAAGCCAAACGTGATAAATCACAGGACAGGAGAGAGCGCAAACCGGTAAAACTTTTCAGCTCCGACATTGTGGATGAGCAGGCTCCTGATCATACAATCGACAGGGAACAGGATGATGTGGCTGAATCCAGGACCATTCCATCTGAAGAATATATAGCTCCCCAGGCGAAAGAGCAAAAGCGGGAGGTGCCTGAAAAAAAGCCCCGGGAAGATGAGTCGGGTAAGAAACCCGAGAAACGGGAAAAGAGTTATGATTTTGATGGGATAATTGTCAGTTCGGGTGTTCTTGAGATCATGCCGGACGGGTATGGTTTCCTGCGCTCGGCCGATTTCAATTACCTCAACTCTCCCGATGATATTTACGTTTCTCAATCCCAGATCAAACTGTTCGGTTTGAAAACCGGAGATTCGGTCAAAGGATCCATCCGGCCACCCAAGGATGGAGAAAAATATTTCCCGTTGATCAAGGTGGAGGAGATCAATGGCAGGTATCCGGACTATATCAGGGACAGGGTACCCTTTGATTACCTGACGCCCCTTTTCCCGGATGAAAAATTTACGCTTACCCAACCCGGCGAGGGCAGTCTTTCGGTGAGGGTGATTGATATGTTTACCCCGATTGGCAAAGGGCAGCGGGGACTGATCGTTGCCCAGCCAAAAACAGGGAAGACCATTCTCCTGCAGGAGGTGGCCAATGCTATTGCCAAGTATCAGCCAGAGGTCTATTTGATGATTCTCCTGATTGATGAACGGCCGGAGGAGGTTACCGATATGCAACGCAATGTTAACGGTGAAGTCATTGCATCGACCTTTGATGAACCGGCTGAACGGCATGTCCGGGTAGCAAACATTGTCTTGGAAAAGGCGAAAAGGTTGGTTGAATGCGGGCATGATGTGGTTATTTTACTCGATTCGATCACCCGTTTGGCTCGTGCTTTTAATACCATCTCCCCTGCATCCGGCAAGGTGTTATCGGGAGGAGTGGATTCCAATGCCCTCCACAAACCCAAACGGTTTTTTGGTGCTGCCAGGAATATTGAGGATGGCGGTTCATTGACCATCATCTCTACAGCACTGACCGAGACCGGCTCAAAGATGGATGATGTGATTTTCGAGGAGTTTAAGGGGACCGGTAACATGGAGCTTCAGCTTGACCGTAAACTTTCAAATAAACGGATCTTCCCCTCCATCGATATACCTGCATCAAGCACACGACGTGAAGATCTTCTTCTGGATAAAAACATCCTGAATAAGATCTGGATTTTGCGGAATTACCTGACCGATATGAATGCGGTTGAAGCCATGGAGTTTTTGCGTGACAGGTTAATGCAAACCGAATCGAATGAGGAGTTCCTGATCTCCATGAACAGCGATTAAGAACCTTTTACGATAAGCTGACAAATTTCATAGATTATCCCTTTTCTTCCAATTACTTTTGTTCCAATTTCCTGAACACTGCGAGCCATTTAGCCGGTTTGTATCGTTCCCAACCCGGTTGCCCAGAAGCTTGGGTGAATGCAATTTATTAATGAATTGAAAAATTGTGTTATAAATCAGGTTTATGTAATTCCATATCCAAACAATTTGTATTAATTTTACAGGTTCTGGACGAAAAAAAATAAATGTTTGTTATTTAAATACTTAAAGAGATAAAAATGGCTAAGAAGAAGAATTTTGTTACCTGTGATGGGAACTATGCAGCATCTCATGTTGCTTATATGTTCAGTGAGGTCGCGGCGATATATCCCATTACACCCTCCTCCAATATGGCTGAAAATATTGATGAGTGGGCAGCTCATGGGAGAAAGAACATTTTCGGAGAAGAAGTAAAGGTGGTCGAGATGCAATCGGAAGGAGGAGCCTCCGGAGCCGTTCATGGTTCCCTGCAATCCGGTGCACTGACCTCAACCTTTACGGCCTCACAGGGTTTACTGCTCATGATTCCGAACATGTATAAAATTGCGGCTGAACTTTTGCCGGGTGTTTTTCACGTGAGTGCAAGAAGCGTGGCAGCCCATGCTCTTTCCATTTTCGGAGATCACAGTGACGTGTATGCCACCCGTCAAACGGGGTTTGCCCTGCTTTCCAGTGGCAGCATCCAGGAGATTATGGACCTTGCCGGAGTTGCACACCTCAGTGCCATCAAGACCAGGATCCCGTTCCTCCATTTTTTTGATGGATTCAGGTCCTCTCATGAGGTACAAAAGATCGATGCATATACCAATGAAAACTTTGCCCCGCTGATTGATTATGAAGCCTTACAGAAATTCAGGGATTCAGCCCTGAATCCGGAGCATCCGGTTACCCGGGGAACCGCTCAGAACCCGGACATTTTCTTCCAGGCAAAAGAGGCGATCAACAGGTTCTATGAACCGGTGGATGACATTGTCGAACAGTACATGAATGAGATCGGTAAGCTGACAGGCAGGGAATACCATCCGTTCCGTTATTATGGTGACCCCAATGCTGAGAACGTTGTAGTGGCCATGGGATCTGTGACAGAAACCATCATGGAGGTGGTTGATTACCTGACCGCGAAAGGTGAGAAAGTTGGACTGGTAGTGCCCCATCTTTACCGACCCTTCTCTGAAAAGTACTTCTTTAAGGCCATGCCCAAATCGGTCAAACGAATTGCCGTACTCGATCGTGCCAAAGAACCCGGTGCTCTTGGAGAACCCCTCTATCTTGATATCAGGGAGATCTATTTTGAAAAATCAGAGCGGCCACTCATTGTTGGCGGACGGTACGGATTGAGCTCGAAGGATACCACTCCGGCACAGATCATCTCCGTGTATGATAACCTGAAACTCGAGAAACCCAAAACCGGATTTACCGTGGGAATAGAAGATGATGTTACTTTTCTTTCCCTGCCTCAGGGCCCGGAAGTCAGCGTTAGCCCCAAAGGGAGTTTTGAAGCTAAATTTTATGGCCTCGGTGCAGATGGTACTGTGGGAGCCAACAAAAACTCCATCAAGATCATCGGAGATAGTACCGATAAGTATGCACAGGCCTACTTTGCGTATGATTCTAAAAAATCAGGTGGTATTACCACTTCCCACTTACGTTTCGGTGATCACCCCATACGTTCAACCTATCTGGTTAATACACCCAGTTTCGTGGCATGCCATGTGCCATCGTATCTTACAAAATACGATATGTTGAAAGGGTTGAAAAAAGGGGGAACATTTCTCCTGAACAGCATATGGGATGAGGAAGAGACCAAAAAACGGATCCCCGATCACATGAAAAAGTTCATGGCGGAAAACGATATAAAATTTTACATGATCAATGCAACCGAAATTGCAGAAAAGATCGGACTTGGAGGAAGAACCAACACCATCATGCAGTCGGCCTTCTTCAAAGTGTCAGAGGTCATCCCCTATTCGCTTGCCGTGGATGAAATGAAGAAGGCAATTGTCAAAACCTATGGTGCCAAAGGTGAAGAGATTGTTCGCATGAACCATGAGGCAGTGGACAAGGGTGGTGAAGTGATCGAAGTCAAGATCCCGGATGAGTGGAAGAAAGTAACGATTACCAAGGAAGAAGATACCCGGGACCTGCCCGATTTTATAAAGAAAGTTTTCGAACCGATAAACAGTCTCCGTGGTGATGATCTGCCGGTGAGTGCGTTTCTTGGCAGGGAAGACGGTTCTTTCCCTCCAGGGACAACACAATATGAAAAAAGAGGCGTTGCCGTACATGTACCGGAATGGCAACCTGAGAATTGCACCCAGTGTAATCAGTGTGCATTTGTTTGTCCCCATGCCGCCATCCGCCCATTCCTCCTTACAGACGACGAGGTGGCAAATCTGCCCGAAGGAACTACTACCATTGAAGGGAAAGCCCAACTGAAAGGATATCACTTCAGGATCCAGGTGAGTGTGCTCGATTGCACCGGTTGTGGCAACTGTGCAGATGTTTGTCCATCAAAAGAGAAATCCCTCGTCATGAAATTGCTCGGTACACAGATGGATGAGGCGGAAAGGTGGACCCACATGCACAATGTCATCGGGTATAAAGATACCGTGGTACCAAAGGACAAGACGGTCAAAAACAGTCAGTTCTCTCAGCCTTTGTTTGAGTTCTCAGGAGCCTGTGCCGGATGTGGTGAAACACCCTATATTAAGGTGATCACTCAGTTGTTTGGCGACAGGATGATGATCGCCAATGCCACGGGATGCTCATCCATTTATGGCGGAACAGCTCCTGCTACTCCCTATTGTACCAACAGGAATGGCAAAGGTCCTGCCTGGGCAAATTCACTTTTCGAAGACAATGCCGAGTATGGCTATGGTATGGCACTGGGCGTTTCTAAACTGAGAGCCAGAATCGCCCGAATCATGCAGGAGAACATGAACGATAAGTTCTCGAAAGCTACCATTGAAGCCTGCAAAGAGTGGATCGAAGCAAAGGACGATGCAGAGGGATCTAAAGATGCATCGGCAAAGGTTATTCCCTTGTTGAAAAAAGAGAAAGATCCAGTAGCAAAAGAATTGCTGGCTCTCGAACAATACTTTATTAAGAAATCAGTCTGGGTGATCGGTGGAGATGGGTGGGCCTATGATATTGGTTACGGAGGACTTGACCATGTGATTGCTTCCAGTGACGATATAAACATGCTGGTACTGGATACGGAAGTCTATTCAAATACCGGAGGACAGTCGTCAAAAGCTACACCGGTTGGTGCTGTTGCCAAGTTTGCTGCTGCCGGTAAAAGGATCCGCAAGAAAGACCTTGGAGCCATGGCTATGACATATGGTTATGTCTATGTCGCACAGGTAGCCATGGGTGCCAGCCAATCGCAGTTCTTTAAAGCCATAAAAGAGGCAGAAGCCTATGCCGGACCCTCTCTCATTATTGCCTACTCACCCTGTATTAATCATGGTTTGAGAAGAGGAATGAACAAATCTCAGGATGAGGAGAAATTTGCCGTCCAAGCCGGGTACTGGCACCTCTACCGCTTTAATCCAATGCTTGAAACAGAAGGTTTAAATCCATTTACCCTCGATTCAAAAGAACCGGATTGGTCTACATTCCAGGATTTTCTGAATTCGGAAGTGAGGTATACCTCCCTGAAAAAGTCGTTCCCCGGTGAAGCTGCAGCTTTGTTTAAATCAGCTGAGGAAAATGCACGCTGGAGGTATAACTCCTATGTGAGAATGGCAGCAATGGATTATTCGAAATAATCTTTTTAAATAAATAAAGAATGGTTCAGGGCAGAATGCTTGGTATTGATTATGGACGGAAGCGTGTGGGAATAGCAGTTTCCGACCCTGGCGGGATGATTGCCAATGGATTGAAAACCGTTCCATCAGCTGAGATATGGGAATTCCTGGAGGAGTACCTCTCCAGGGAAAAGGTGATACGATTTGTTGTGGGATATCCAAGGAAACTGAACAATGATCCTTCACAGGCGATTGAATTTATTAATCCGTTTATTCGCAAATTGAGGAATAAGTATCCCTCTATTCCGGTTGAGCTTGTGGATGAACGATTTACTTCCAGTCTTGCCAGGCAAACGATGATAGACGGTGGGCTTAAGAAAAAGGACAGGCAGGATAAGGCGCTTATCGATACCATCAGTGCTGCAATTATTCTGCAGTCATTTCTTGACCACCAGACCGCTGAAAATATAAAATGAACAGGCAATGATATATCCAATTGTTGTATATGGTCACCCGATTCTCAGGAAGAAGTCCCGGGAGCTCCGGAAGGATGAGGAGGGATTGCAGGAGTTCTTAGAAAGCATGTGGGAAACCATGTATGTCTCCGATGGCATTGGACTTGCGGCACCCCAGGTGGGCAAAGCCGTCCGGCTTTTTGTGATCAATGCGAACAGCCTGTCCGATGATGACCCTTCTCTGAAAGGGTTCAAAAAAGCATTTATCAATCCGGAGATCATTGAAAGAACAGGCGTGTTGAGCCCGTTTAACGAAGGGTGTTTGAGCATTCCTAACATTCGGGAAGATGTGGCCAGGGAACCGGGGATAAGAATCCGGTACTATGATGAGAATTTTGAATTACACGATGAGCATTATGACGGGATCGCCTCCCGCATCATCCAGCATGAATACGACCACCTGGAAGGGATACTCTTTACCGATCTCGTGCAACCACTTAAAAAGCGACTACTCAAGAATAAACTGAATGCTATATCGAAGGGTAAATTCGAAGCAAGTTACAAAACCATTCTTCCCAAAAAAAAACTGAATTCAGAGACCCTCCTGTAAAAACCTATCTGAGCGGATAGCGCTGGAAGATCCGGTTTGCTTTCATCAGGATATCAACATATTGTGCACGCTTATAAGCGTAGGGGTCGGTGATGTTTTTCCTGGACAATTTCCCTTTAAAATCCGCAATCGATTCATATTTTTTTGCATCCATCCATTCCTCCAGTGACCTGATCATCTTTCCAATCTGTTCCGGTTTGTTCCTGTAGAGTGTACTTACCACCTGTACGGTATCGGCTCCGGCGAGCAACATCTTAACCACATCAGCACCTTCAAAAATACCGGTATTACCGCATACCTGGGCTTTGATGTTACCATACAATAATCCGGCAAACCGCAACGACAGGCGGCTGTCTTCGATATTGCTCAGGTTATAGGGGAAGTGCATTTCTTCCGATTCAACATCAATGTCGGGCTGGAAGAGCCGGTTGAACAGAACAAAAGCATCGGCACCCGCTTTATCCATCTCGGCAATGACCTTAAGGGGATTTGTATAGAATGGGCTGAGTTTCACGCTGACCGGTATACCGACTTTGGCTTTGACTTTTTTAAGAATGGCCACCTGTTCATCCACGACCTCCTTTCCATCTTTATCGAAATCCCTGGGTGTTGCATAGAAGTTCAATTCCAGGGCATCAACACCGGTTTTTTCAAGTTCCACGGCATATTCGGCCCAGGTAACTTCATATACACAATTGAGGCTGGCGATAACGGGAATATTGACTTCCTTTTTCAGGTTTTTCAGGTTCAGCAAATGTTCTTCCGGGCCGGCATGCTGAAGGTCGGGAAATAGCGTTATCATCTCTGCGTGGATCTCATTGTATTCCTCGAGGTCCTGCTGCATTTCAAGGCTTTCCAGCTGGATCTGCTCCTCGAAAAGGGATTTGTAAACAATGGCAGCTGCTCCTGCCTGTTCCAGTTTTTTAACGGTGTTCACATCAGTAACAAGATTACTGGCACCGACAATGATGGGATTTTTTAATTCAATACCCATATAACTACTTGAAAGATTGGCCATTTTATGATATTTTTTTTAGAATTAATCCTTGTTTTTCAGGTTGTTAAAAATAGCCAACTTGGACTTACTTTCCAAATTTATTTTGGCAGCCGGGGAAAAGGATTGTCTTCCAATACGGTTTTTCCTGGTGGGGACATGTAGTGGTTTTTTTGTACATTTATATCCACCCGGATAGATCTGTTTTTCATGATTTCAGAGCAAGAATTACGGCAGTGGCCTTATGTCCGCCTGCTCCTACCATTTGTTGCTGGTATCCTTTTCCAGTCATATCTTCCTTTACCCTGCACAGGAGCTCTGGTACTGTTTGCCCTGTCCACCGTTTCCCTTTTTTTACTTTTTGCCTGGCAGAAGGCATCACCCGATTATCATAGGCGATGGTTATTTGGTGTTACACTGAATATCATGCTTTTCTTCCTTGGTTGCTCTCTGTTATCCATTAAAGAAAACCGCGTAAATTTCACTCATTACGGCATGAAAGAAAGCCAGATTATTGCCGTGGTTACCGAAGTGCCGGAAGAGAAACCCAGGTCATATAAAGCAATTCTTAAGGTATGGCAAATCAAATCTCCTGAAGGTTGGGAAAATACCAGAGGCAGTGCATTGGTCTACTTTGAAAAAGATTCAGCCGTCAGGGATTTATTCATTGGCGATCAACTAAAGATAGAGGGAGAATTTCAGGAAATCCCTTTCTACAACAATCCGTATGAGTTTGATTACAGAAGGTACCTGTACCGTCGTGGCATCTACTGCCGGATGTACCTGCGATCTGAGGATTGGGAACGGACGGCAGCAAACAAAGGGAATACACTGCGGCTGAACTCTGCGAAAATGCGGCATCACCTGCTGGGCATTTATCAGAAGTTTCATTTTGGAGAGGAAGAGATGGCTATAGCCGGTGCATTGACCCTGGGATTCAGGGATAACCTGGATGACAGCCTGCAGGATCTGTATAGGAATGCAGGGGTGATGCATGTCCTGGCAATATCCGGGTTGCATGTTGGCATTTTATACTTTCTTTTGTTCTATCTCCTGGGGTTTCTCGGAAAATTCAGGAGTGGCAGGATCATACGGGCTTTTTTGATCATTTTGTTCCTCTGGTTCTTTGCGTTCCTGACCGGTTTATCACCTTCGGTAATGCGGGCTGCCACCATGTTCAGTTTTGTTACCATCGGACAATCGTTAAAACGACCGGGAAATGTGTACAATACCATTGCTGCTTCCGCCTTCTTTCTTCTGCTAATCAATCCTTACCTGATCATGGAAGTAGGCTTCCAGCTCTCCTATATTGCTGTTACCGGAATCATTTTCTTTCAACCCCGGTTTTATCGCCTGTTTAGAAGCCGGTTCTGGGTTGCTGATAAGGTATGGGGGCTAATAACTGTATCGCTGGCTGCACAGTTATCTACATTTCCGATAACCATCTACTATTTTCATCAGTTCCCAAACTATTTCATCATTAGTAATATCGTTGTTATTCCATTTGTTACCGTTATACTCTACCTGGGAGTACTTTTATTCCTTTTCTCTTTCCTGCCACCGGTTGCCGCACTACTCGCCTGGCTCATGAATCAGTCCATCGGCATATTGAATAGTATCCTTGAACTGATCACAGGTCTGCCTCATGCTCTGACAGCAGGAATCTCAAACAGCATTCTTGAAACACTTCTCATTTATAGCATTATCCTGGCACTATCCCTGTTTCTTATCCGGAAGAAGAGCCGGTATCTTTTCTGTTTTTTCACTGCGGTTGCCCTGTTCCTGTCGATTAATGCATATTCTATTTTTCGTACGAAACATCAGAAGGTTATTGCAGTATATCATGTTGAAAGAACGACTGCTATCGGATTTATAGACGGGGAAAAAGCCTGGTTAGCCGGCGATTTCGATACAACGGAAAGTCAGGAAAATGTACTGTATTATGTATCGAATCATTTTAACCGGCTCAAGGTTCGTCAATGGAATTATATCACCCTGGAAGAGCATGAGAATGAGATGGAAGCCCCTGGCCTGACTGATCCGGAGGATGGTCCGGTTACCAGTGGGAATTTCATTTGTTTTCATGGAAGGAGGATCTGCCTGATTGATGGCGAATGGCCTGACAGACATCCGGAAAAGACACCCTATGATCTGGATTGTGTTATCATCATGCACGATCCGGAAATCCCACATGACGGTTTCTTTGAGCATTTCAGGGTGCAGCAGATTGTCCTCGATCCTTCCGTATCATTCTATTGTGAAGAGGTAATGAAGGAGAAATGTGATGAACTGGCAATCCCCTGTTATGTTGTCAGGACAGAGGGTGCCTGGATCCAGAATATTAGCGAAGTGCGGTTATAATGAACGAAAAGCCGTTGCGGATGGATTTATTAGTACCGGATGAGGGCCTGGTCAAGGGGTAAAAAAAATGAGATTGTGTTAGAATATTCGAAGGATAATGTATTATTTTGCCCTCCGATAGAGACCAATAACAATTCCCGATGAAAATTATCATTGCCGGAGCCGGAGAAGTGGGATCACACCTGGCAAAAATGCTGAGTAATGAAAACCATGATATCACCGTCATTGACCCTGACGAATCGAGACTAAAATCGATTGAAGCTGTAATGGATATCCTGACTCTGGTTGGTTCATCTACCTCTTTTCATATCCTTAAGGAGGCAAAAATCAAACAGGCGGATCTGTTCATTGCAGTATCTTATTCCGAAGATATTAACATCACATCTGCCATTATCGGGAAACACCTCGGTGTGAAGAAGACCATTGCAAGGGTGGATAATCCCGAATACCTCCTGCCTTCTTTCAAAGAGCATTTCACAAACCTGGGGATCGACTACCTGATCTATCCGGAGCGCATTGCTGCCCAGGAGCTTGTTGGACTCCTGCACCAATCCGAAACAACCGAATTTTTTGAGTTCTCAGGTGGGAAACTATCCCTCTTTGTGTTCAAGCTCGACGAAAATGCTCCGGTCATTAACAAAACACTGGGCGAGCTGACCAGGAAAGACCAGTCGATAGAGTACCGCACCATTGCCATAACAAGAAACGGGGAGACAATCATTCCTCGGGGTAATGACCGTTTTGAAGTCAACGACATGGTGTACATTGTATCAACCCGGTCGGGACTTCAGGAGGTTTTTAAGCATATAGGCAAAAAGAAGTTTGGCATTAAGAACCTCATGATTCTCGGAGGTAGCCGCATCGGGAAAAAAACGGCACTCGAGCTGCAGCGGGAATTTAACATTAAAATGATTGAGATCGATAAAGATAAATGCGACCAGCTGGCTGATGAACTGGAAGATACACTGGTAATCAATGGTGATGGCAGGGATACTGACCTGTTGTGTGATGAGGGACTCAGAAACATGGATGCTTTTGTTGCCGTTACGGGAAATTCCGAAGCCAACATTTTATCCTGCCTCTTTGCCCAGAAAATCGGTGTTAAAAAGACGATCGCTGAAATAGAAAACATACAGTACATCGGTTTGGCTGAAAATATCGGGGTAGATACGGTGATAAACAAGAAGCTGATCACAGCCAGTAAGATATTCCGGTTTACCATGAGGGCGGAGGTGTCGAGGATCAAATACCTGACCGTATCTGATGCTGAAGTACTGGAATTTGTAGTGAAAGAGGGTGCAAAGGTTACTCAGGGAGCACTTAAGGATATCGGTTTTCCGAAAGATGCAAGTATCGGGGGTATCATTCGCGGTAAATCCTCGTTTATTGCCAAGGGCGATACGGAGATCAGGCCAAACGACCGGGCGGTTGTTTTTGCCCTGCCTACTGCAATCACCAAGATCGAAAAGTTCTTTTAGCCATTTCCCGGTAATGATAAACTTCAAAATCATTCTGAAGGTATTGAGTACCCTGATTTTTCTGGAAGGGATCTTTATGCTTTTCGGAGTCCCTTTTTCGCTCTATTACCGGGATAGTGACCTTGTATCGCTTCTGATCTCCTCACTGGTCACCATTGTTGCCGGAGGTTCAGGCAGATTCCTGACGAGGAAAGCCCTGCCTGACCTGGGTAAGCGGGAAGGATACATCATCGTTTCGGTTGGATGGATCCTTTTTTCTTTTTTCGGATCCATACCGTTTATCATCAGCGGAGCAATACCCTCCTTCACCGATGCCTTTTTTGAAACCATGTCGGGTTTTACCACCACAGGGGCATCCATCCTGAACGATATCGAAGCCATGCCTCACGGTTTACTGGTTTGGCGCAGTATGACCCAGTGGCTGGGTGGTATGGGAATCATTGTGCTGTCCATTGCTATCCTGCCTTTGCTTGGGGTAGGGGGAATGCAGCTTTTCATCGCCGAAGTACCCGGTCCTGCACCGGATAAATTGCATCCGCGGGTGAAGGATACGGCAAAACGACTGTGGACAATCTATACTATTTTTACCGGTGCAGAAGCCATCCTTCTGCTTTTTGGTGGAATGAGCCTGTTTGATGCTGTATGCCATTCGTTTACCACCATGGCTACCGGAGGTTATTCGACCAAGCAGCTCAGCATTGCCTACTTTACTTCCCCTTATATTCATTATGTCATCACCTTTTTTATGTTTCTTGCCGGTACCAATTTCACCCTCTCCTATTTTGCCCTGCACCTGCGGTTCGATAAAGTTTGGAAGAATGAAGAATTCAGGTTTTATGTGGGCTTTGTTATGCTTTCTATCCTGGTGGTAATGGGCGGTATACTGATCACCCAGGACATTACCGTTGAGAAATCATTCCGGGATGCGGCATTTCAGGTCATCTCAATTATTACCACTACCGGATACGTAACGGTTGATTACCTGCAATGGTCTCCATTCCTCGTGATCCTTTTGCTTATCCTGATGTTTTCGGGTGGATCAGCAGGATCGACCGGGGGAAGCATTAAAATGATGAGGATACTCCTGCTGTTTAAAAACGGTTTGCTTGAACTGAAAAGACTGATCCATCCCAAAGCCGTGATACCTGTGCGGTTTAACCATAAAGCCGTTTCACCCCAGATCATATCCAATATCCTTGCTTTTGTCGTTTTCTATATGCTGATTACCGGGTTAAGTGTTATTGTTATGGGTTTGCTGGGATGTGATCTGGATAGTGCTTTTGGTTCCGTTGCTGCTACCCTGGGGAATATCGGGCCAGGTATTGGTAAAGTGGGACCGGCAGAAAATTATTTTTTCCTGCCGGACTTCGGGAAATGGTTCTTATCTTTTCTGATGCTCCTGGGCAGGCTTGAACTGTTCACGGTTCTTGTTCTTTTCTCGCCTTCCTTCTGGAGAAAATAAATCAGTGCTCAAGAATACCCAGTCCCTGCCTCTCGATCACCGGTTCCTCAAACGTGCAGTTGACTATGGTGGAGGCTTCGTTATTTCCATATCCACCGTGGATAATCATATCGACTTTGTCTTTGTACTTTTCGTAGATCAATTCCGGATCGGTTGTGTACTCAATGACTTCATCGGGATCGTGAATGGATGTGGAGAGGATGGGCCGCCCGAGCTCACGCACTATTTCCAGGATGATGTTGTTGTCCGGTATCCGGATACCTACGGTTTTTTTGTTGCTCTTAAACATTTTTGGAACCTGGTTGCTGGCGTGAAGGATAAAGGTAAACGGACCGGGAAGGTGCTTCTTCATTAGTTTGTAAATGGGATTGTCCACCTGTTTGGTGTAATCGGAGATCTGACTCAGATCGTGACAGATGAAGGAGAAATTTGCCCTGGTCGGATTAATCCCCTTAAGCCGGGCAACTTTTTCAACAGCCCTGGAATTCATGATATCACAACCCATCCCATAGACCGTATCGGTTGGATAGATTATGATACCGCCCTCTTCAAGCACTTCAACCACCCTGCGGATTGACCGCAGACTGGGGTTTTCCGGATAGATCTTCAATAACATTTCCATACTCTAAAATCTTACTAAACCTCCAAAAGTATATTCTTTTGTTAAAATATCACTCCCTGTAAATAAAAAAGTGGGTAAGCTACTTATATCGCACCGCTACAACTACCTACCCTTGCTACCTTCCGGTCCTGGGGGATTTCAGCAGGAGCTGGTCGTATAAGACTTACCCACTGCAAAATTACAAACTTTTACCGTGTAATCAAAAGATTACAAATCTTTTAATACTGCGCCTGATTATTAAGTAAAAAACTAATATATTTGTTTAGAAACCTTAATCGTAAATAACATGGAGAACAAACCTGTTTCAGTCTGGAAAGGAACCATAAATGCGGCATTGCTGTTTAGCCTCGTCTTGATCATTTATTCATTAATCCTTTATTTTCTTGATAAGACTTTTGACCGGAGTATTATATTGGGAATAATCGGATTTGTAATTTCAGTTGGGGGATTTACACTTGGGATCCGATCGTTCAGGGATGATTCCAGGGGTGGTGTCCTGACCTATGGCCAGGGTGTTGGTGCGGGTACCGTAATCGGCCTTTATGCTGGAATTATTGTTGCTGCTTTTGGAATTATCCTCTACACGCTGATTGATCCTGAGCTGATCGAGAAGTTTTTTACTACTCAGGAGGAAGCATTGATCGAACAGGGCAGGCTTCCGGAATCGTTGATCGAACAGCAGATAGCTTTTATGAGGAAGATCATTACACCTGTAAGCCTGCCGCTTTTTGGGATTATCAATTATGTTATTTCCGGTGTAATTATTTCCCTTATTGCATCAATTTTTCTCAGGCGGGAGGGGGATGCATTCAAAAAGGCAATGGCTGATGTTGAGGAGGAGCCAGCCGAATAAAAGAACTTTCTTACACTATGGATCTTTCCGTAATCATCCCACTCTATAATGAGGAAGAGTCACTTCCGGAGCTTGTGGAGTGGGTTGAAAAGGTGGGCAACGAAAAAGAATATTCCTTTGAGGTAATCCTGGTTGATGATGGCAGCAACGACTCTTCCTGGGATGTGATTGAAAAAATTTCCGGGGAGAAGGCTTTTATCCGGGGAATCCGGTTTCGTCGCAATTATGGTAAATCGGCGGCTCTGTTCAGCGGATTTGAAATCGCACAGGGGGATGTGGTCATCACCATGGATGCGGACCTTCAGGATAATCCGGACGAGATTCCCGGGCTGTATGATATGGTTAAGAACGAGGATTTCGACCTGGTCTCCGGATGGAAAAAGAAACGGTTTGACACGATCACCAAACGAATCCCCAGTAAATTTTTTAACCGAACGGCAAGAATTGTTACTGGCATAAAGCTGCACGATTTTAACTGTGGCTTGAAAGCCTATAAGAATGCCCTGGTAAAAAGCATCGAGGTGTATGGTGAGATGCACCGTTATATCCCGGTTCTGGCAAAGCAAGCTGGTTTTACACGGATAGGTGAAAAAATTGTCCTGCACCAGAAACGGAAGTACGGAATAACAAAGTTTGGATTTGACCGATTCATCAAAGGATTCCTGGATCTATTGACCATCTCATTCATCAGCCGGTTTGGAAAGCGTCCCATGCACCTTTTCGGTACTCTCGGCACCCTGATGTTCATTGCAGGATTCATTGCCGCCGCATGGCTGGGAGGTGTTAAACTATACAATACCTTCCATGATATCCCCGCCCAGCGTGTTACCCAGAGTCCCTACTTTTACCTTGCCCTGACTGCGATGATCATTGGTACACAGCTGTTCCTTGCCGGATTCCTGGGTGAACTTGTATCCAGAAACTCCAGTGACAGAAACGTTTACCAGATTGAGAAGAAAATTAATTGTTAAGTTTTGAAGAACCTGATCCTTGGTCCGGCCTATCCCCTGCGCGGAGGAATAGCCACTTTTGGTGAAGCGTTGTGCAGAGCATTCCGAAAAGCAGGAAAAGAATCATCCATCATCTCTTTTTATTACCAATATCCCGGATTTCTCTTTCCGGGTAAAACTCAATTCGCCGAAGGACCACCTCTGGAGGACATTCCGATTGCATCCCTGATGAGCTCTGTGAATCCCGTATCCTGGTCGCGGACAGTGAACCACATTCTGCGGGAAAAGCCGGACTATATCATTGTCCAGTACTGGATGCCCATTATGGCTCCTGCCTTAGGGTGGATTATCAGACGGGTGAGAAAAAAATCAGCCATCAGGGTAATATCCCTCACTCACAATGTAAGACCACACGAACAGCGGCTGCCGGACAGACTGCTTGCAGGTTATTATTTCAATTCATGTGATGCATTCATCACACTGTCCGGTTCTTCTCTCGCAGAGTTAAAGGAGATCAAACCAGACCACCCGGCTGCCTTCATTCCTCATCCCATCTATGATCATTTCGGTGAACGAATTGACCGCGAAGCTGCACTGGACCACCTGAACCTCCCGGCTCAGCATAGATATCTTTTGTTTTTTGGTATGATCCGGAAATATAAGGGACTGGATCTGCTGTACCATGCCCTGGCAAATGAGAAACTGGAAAAGATGAACCTGAAACTGATCATGGCCGGGGAATTTTATGAAGAGAAATCAGGGTACGAGAAACTGGCCAAAGAACTTGGTATAGAAGAAAAACTGATCATTACCGATAAATTTATTCCGAACGAAGAAGTGAAGTTCTATTTCTCGGCAAGTGATATGGTCATACAACCGTACCGGTCGGCAACCCAAAGTGGGATTACACAGATCGCCTATCATTTTAACAAACCAATGCTGGTTACCAGGGTTGGTGGTCTGCCCGAAATTGTTCCCGATCAGAAGGTTGGATATGTCACAGCGGTGGATCCGGGTGCCATTGCCGGTGCCATTCAGGATTTCTATGAAAACAAACGAATGGTTTCTTTTGAAAAAAACATTGAGGAGGAGAAGAAGCGATTTACGTGGAAAGCAATGGTGGAAGGAATAGAAGAAATGGTGAGGGCCGTAATTAAAGTGAATCAATAATTTGAATATCGAATATTGAATATTGATTAACGAATGATGAAGTTCGGTAACGGTTTCTAATATTGACGAATAACGAAAGACGAAAAACGACCCGGGTTTCGTAACCGCAATACGTCAAACGTTTTTTATCCCTTGCTCTCCTTCAACAGCCTTACTACTTTTTTATCGATTGGATAACTGACATCATCTTCCGTGAGTTCGCTGATCGCTTTGCAACCAAATGATTGCATTCCATCCTTCATCTCCGGGGAACTTGGTCATTTTCGTATAGAGCTGGTATTCATCCGTCAGGAGAACTTCCTTCTTATCGTTAATCACCAAGCCATAGACTCGGATGACAAAGTGTTTTATATTGGATTGCAATTTACGAAACAGATACGCTCAGGTTTTATTTTCAATCAGGCGAATGATTTCATCTTTATCATTCGGATGAAACCAGGTGATTTCCTTGTCTCTGGGAAACCAGGAAAGTTGCCTTTTTGCATACCTCCTGCTGTTTCTTTTAATCAATCTGATCGCCTCTTCCAGTGTATGTTTTCCTTCAAAGTGTTCAAAAAGTTCCTTATATCCCACACTGTTCAATGCGTTGATTTTGCAGTATGCAAACAGGTTTTTCGCTTCTTCAACCAGTCCTGATCTGACCATGCTATCCACACGCTGGTCAATGATCTCATACAACTCCCTGCGTTCCCTGTTCAACCCGATCTTCAGGATCTGAAAATTCCTGACTTTGGGCTGTCTGGTGAGAAATGAGGAATAGGGATGTCCGGTCATTATGGATATTTCAAGCGCTTTAAGGATCCGTTTATGGTTTTTCAGATCAACTTTACTGTAATATTCCGGATCGAGGTACTTAAGTTGCCTGCGCAAACTTTCAATACCCTCCTTGTTATATTGATCGACCAGGTTCTTTCTGACCTCCGGATCGATGGTCGGTATATCATCGATGCCTTTACACACGGCATCAACATACAACCCCGAACCTCCAACCAGCAGTAAAATATCCTTTTTCAGGAAGAGTTTCTCCAGAAGATCAAGCACCTCCATCTCAAACATACTCGCGTTGTAATAGTCATGAATTGACCGGGTTTGAATAAAGTGGTGTTTTGCTTTTTTTCGTTGATCTGCTGAAGGCACTGCAGTGCCTATCTCCATCTCACGGTAGATCTGTCTGGAGTCGGCAGATATGATCTCGGTTTTGAAGTGATTAGCCAACATGATTCCTATTCCGGTTTTGCCAATTCCGGTTGGACCAAGGATCACTACCAGCGTTTTTTTCATGGATTAAATCGGAGCTATTGAAAAAAGGGAAGTGTAAAAATATGGGATTTTTTGGTAGGAAAAAAGGATTATGATGTAGGAAATCGTTGCCGGATTGCCCGGTTATCTGATTCTACAATTGATCATAATCATCAAGATTTTCAAAAGAGAGATCATCATCGAAGCTTTCCAGGTTATCAAACTCTTCCGCCGAAAACATATCGATGTTATTATCCTCCATGATGATCTGTATTGGGATTTTTCCTTTCGCCTGGATACATCGCGGATAGTCAACCCCAGGATCTTCATCACTTATATTTAACAGTTCAATAAAAAAGCAACGATCAGAAAAGAAATCGTAGACATAGAGTAATTTTTGTTTCAGATCCTTACACACCTCCCCAATGTTAACTTTATCCATAATCAGCGCATCTTCCGATGGCTCATCCCTCATATCGAAAAGGGTGATTTCTGCTTCCCTTTCCCATTTTTCATTGGTCAGGACAAAGGATGCCATGTGTGACTTATCGTACCCCAAGTTTTTCTGAATGGCAAGATGCAGGTCGAAAAACGTCTGATCTGGACGTATTTCAAAATCCCTTCTGAAGTTATCCTCCTCGTTAGAGATCATTCGGAATGTATAAACCAAATTGTCCATGGTGTTTTAAAATTTTATCCAACAGCTTTTTCCTGAAGACAAAACGGTAAATAGGTACATACAATTTACAACTTTTTACTCAATTATTCAATGATAAAAGAAATTTCATGGTATCTATTCCATCAGCATATTCCCAGAGATCAGGGTATTGAGATTTTCCGAAACCAATGGAATTGAAATGTTTGTTGTGACTGACTGTACATTGGATCTTATCCTGCAGCAGGTTGAGTCTCTTTTTAAGCTCTTCCTGCTGATTGTAGTATTCGAAATAGACAACACCGGGAGGTGAAGCCATTTCATCTTCTTTCCTGAAAAGGAGGAATCCTGCATCAATAAATGCCATCTGTTGAAGGGTGTATCTTCCGCGGTTATAGGTATAGTTGTTTTTATATTTTTTGTGATCCGCAAGGTGACTGTATGCCTGGAGTGCATTGATCAGGGGGGTAAAATCATAGTTTTCGGGAACAAACAGTTTTGAAATGCTGCGGCAGCCGAGACCAAAATAGCAGAAAATATCCTCTCCCAAAGCGTTTAGCTCTGATCTGTTCTCCAACCCATCAAGGATTGCAATTCCGTTCCGGTTCCTCCGGATGATGTTTGGATAGCGGGCAAAATAGTAGTTAAAATAGCGTGCCGAGTTATCGCTGCCTGTAGCAATAATCGCATCAATGGAGGTAAAATCTCCTGCTGAAAAGTCGATCAGTCCGTTAAACTCTGGCTCTATTTCGGTGAGTAAATGGGCAACGGCAGGCAACAACCGGTCGTCTTTTGAGGAGAGTTTCCCGATAAAATGGTGACCCGACATCAGGACGGACAGAAAGTCGTGAAAGCCCACCAGTGGAATGTTCCCTGCCATCGTTACACCAATGCGTCTGGGGATCGTTTCGCCCTCAAGAGCCGGATACATGGATGTCCAGGTTACCAGGTTTTCTCGTGTCAGGGATTGAGCAATGGATGACAGGGCTGATGTAACGTTTTCGGGAGTGAACCATGGATTTTGACCCTGAACTGTATGGATAAGTTGACTCAACCCGACAGCGGATACAGGTAAATCTGGCTGTTTACCTCCATTTTCCAGCATTTTGCTGATTATTTTGCCAAGTCTGATGAATGCTTCTATCCTTTCTGCAAGAGTCATTAATCTGCGGATTCTATTTTGTCTAAAATTACTAATATTCACGTAAACATTTATTAGAATATTTCTCTTCGCCAGCTGGCGAATCGAAATAACAGGGCTGGCATCGTTACCGACTTTCCAACTTCGAAGGATCAGTCGAAATGATATTCAGATCTTTCAAGCCTTACAGGCTGTATGATCATATCGGGTTATGGCTACCAGCCAGTGAACTGGCTGGCTACATAAGCCCCAACGGAGCTAAATATTTAAAAATCAGTTGTAAAATGAAATTATTATAGCCAGACTTCAATTGCACAACGGGTAGTTAGAGTAATCAAGCATCGGGATCGAAATTACAGGTACGGCTTCCCATTGATGGTCAAGGAGTTAACAAATCATCATTTATCCAGTTCCCCTTTGAAGTGAAGGTCTTCCCGAATGGCTTCAATCCGTTTGGCAGCAACGGCAGCCAGGGAAATAACATTGCTCTCTTCTCTGGTCTCTGTTATTTCTCCGGCACCCTCCATAAACAGGGTGTAATAGTGAAGTGCTTTATGGGGATCTTCCAGGCGGTAATCATACAGGCTTGCGATCCGGAAAATCAATTCCCGGTCGTCCGGATTGTTTTCAAATGCCAGCATGTAATACTTCAGGGTGTTTTCCCAGTCGGCGATGTGCCTGTAATTTTCGCCGATCTTTTTGTAAATGGTTCCGAGAAACTGATAATTGGGTTGCTGCAATTCGATCGATTTTAGCAGGTACTCCGTTGATTCCCGTTTTTGGTAATCTTCACTCAGGGCGAGTGCATAGTAATAACAATTTTCTGCATTGGTGGTATCTGCCAAATAAGCTTTCTCAAGATACTGTACTGCTTTTTCAAATTCATCATTTCCGAAATAGGCAAGCCCGGTGTATTTGCAGACGAAGAGGGATGAGTCACCCGTTTCCAGTACCTTCAGGAATCCATCGATAGCTTCCAGGTTCTGGTGCGCCAGGACATGGGCATATGACTTCACTTTAATGATGGCAGCATCGGTGGAATCCTGCTCCAGTCCTTTAGCCAGGAGATCAATGGCTCCCTGGAAAACTCCTTCCCTGATATAAATATTGGCAAGCGTGGGATATAATCCAATATCCCTTGGATTGAGTTTCAGTGCCCGGTCAAGATACCATGCAGCAGAGGTGGGGTCATCGATCTTTTCAAAACAGATACCAAGCTGCTTGTAATA